>Ga0247807_10000299_pt1 | contig 31730 bp, 28 predicted proteins | sample UWRJL074202C1_FD_179931 | JGI IMG/M metagenome (GOLD analysis project Ga0247807, IMG submission 179931) | Plant litter microbial communities from Arlington Agricultural Research Station in Wisconsin, United States - UWRJ-L074-202C-1 | ecosystem: Environmental > Terrestrial > Plant litter >...
AGTAATTTTCTGTTAGAAAGGCCCACAGCGTATGGTGCGCTTTCTGGTGATTCTCGATGTCGACTCGACCCTTATCGAGAACGAGGTGATCGAGCTTCTCGCCGAACACGCCGGGTCGCTCGCCGAGGTCGAAGAGATCACATTCAAGGCCATGAACGGGGAACTCGACTTCGAGGAGAGCCTCCGGGCGCGCGTCAAGACGCTCGCCGGTCTCGATGTATCGCTCTTTGAGCGCGTCGGCGAACAGGTCACCGTGACCGAGGGCGTGCCCGCGATGATCGAGGCGATCCATGCGGCCGGTGGATGCGTTGGCGTCGTTTCCGGCGGATTCCACGAAATCCTTGACCCCATCGCCGAGCGTTTGGGGCTCGACTACTCACGCGCCAATCGCCTCGAGGTCGTCGACGGCGTGCTGACGGGCGGACTCACGGGCCCGATCATCGACGCCGAGGCGAAGGCATCCACCCTGCGGGAATGGGCAGCAGACTGCGGTGTTCCGCTCAGCCGCACCGTAGCGGTCGGCGACGGAGCCAACGACCTGTCGATGATGGCTATCGCGGGACTTGCCGTCGGCTTCGACGCGAAAGCCCCCGTGCGCGATCTCGCCGGCGTGCTCATCGACAAGCGCGACCTCAGCCAGGTGCTGCCGCTCCTGGGACTGCGCGGGTAGCTTTCCCGACTAGTGGCCCATCCCGAGGCCGCCGTCGACGGGAATGACCGCGCCCGAGATGTAGCCAGCGTCATCGCTCGCGAGCCAGGTGATGACTCGCGCGACTTCGGTGGGGCTTGCGTAGCGACCGGCCGGGATCTGCTTGAGGTAGGCCTGCTGCTGCTCATCGGAAAGCTCGGCGGTCATGTCGGTCTCGATGAAGCCGGGGGCGACGACGTTAGCCGTGATCCCGCGGCTGCCCAGTTCGCGGGTGAGTGAGCGAGCGATGCCGATGAGACCGCTCTTCGAGGCGGCGTAGTTGATTTGCCCGGCGGAGCCGAGCAGGCCGACGACGCTCGAGACGAGGATGACGCGGCCGAAGCGAGCCTTGAGCATGCCCTTCGATGCACGCTTGACGACCCGGAACGATCCGCTCAGGTTGGTGTCGATGACGTCGGTGAAGTCTTCTTCGCTCATGCGCAGCAGGAGCGTGTCGCGTGTGATGCCGGCGTTAGCAACCACGACCTCGATCGGGCCGAGTGCTGCCTCCACCTCGGTGAATGCGCGGTCGATGCTCGCGGCGTCGGTGACATCCGCGATAACTGTGAGGCTTCCTTCGGGACCCTCGCCCGAACGGGCAGTCACCGCGACTCGGTGGCCCTGGGCCGCAAACTCCTCCGCGATGGCGCGGCCGATGCCGCGATTTCCGCCGGTAATGAGCACAGTTCTGGGCGTAGTCATAACTCTCAGCCTATAGTCCCCGTGAGGCGACGTAGGCTTGAGTCACCGGCGCACACTGCGCCGAAAACCAGCGTGTGAGCAGATGAAAAAAGTCCAGTCGATTACTTCGCTTCCGGCGTCGCCGGATGACGATCGTCAGCGTCGCATGAACCGCTATCTCATCGCGATGGGCATTCGTATGGTGTGCATCGTGTGCTGTGTGTTTGTGCACGGCTGGTGGCTTCTCATCCCGGTCGCCGGAGCGATCATCCTGCCCTACATCGCGGTGGTACTGGCCAACGTCGGAGAGAACACGGGAGCGACCGTAGAACGCCCGGGTGCGATTCTGCCGGTCTCTCGACGCGACGAATCGGGAACCGAGTAGTGCTGGGAATGAGCGAGATCGACCCGCGATGTTCGCGCGCGGGGTGCGGGGCTCCCGCCGTCGCATCGGTCAATTGGCGCAATCCTCGTATCCATGGTCCCGAGCGAGTGAAGGTGTGGCTCGCGTGCGATGATCACGTCGAGTTCTTGCGCGATTATTTGGCGAGCCGCGGATTCCCTGTCGAGCTCTCGCCTGCCGATGCACCGCTCGCCCGCTTGACGGAGGTGTCGTCGTGAACGGCTGGAGTTTCGCCATTTCGCGTAGATGGTTCGGCTATCTCGCGCTTGTCGTGGTCTTTGCGATCGGCTGCTCGCTCTTGGCGATGTGGCAACTCGCTCGGCGGGATGAAGCGCGTGCGGAGATTGATCGAGTCGAAACCAACTGGGAATCAACACCGCGCCCGATCGAGGATGTTCTCCCTGCGCTTGATTCGTTCGACCCGGATCAGAAGTGGATTCCGGTTGTGCTCAACGGCGAGTACCTCAGCGACGAGCAGGTTCTCGCCCGAGGTCGGCCTCGTGACGGTAACCCCGGATTTGAGGTTCTCGTTCCCTTCCGTCTGGATGACGGCACCGTCTTCATCGTCGACCGGGGCTGGTTGCCCGTAGGCAATACCGGAGACACCCCGGAGTCTGTCCCGGCCGCTCCTGGCGGACCTGTGACGGTCGTCGCGAGGCTCAAAGCGGGTGAACCCGTAGTTGCGGGACGATCGGCGCCCGAGGGTCAGATCGCGACGGTTCACTTGCCCGACCTCGCCGAACGTGTCGGGGAACCCATGTACACGGGGGCCTATGGCCTCGTGGCGTCAGAGGATCCCGCACCTGCCACCGCTCCCTTGCAGCAGGTGAAGCCGGTTCCCGATGAAGGACCTCACCTCTCGTACGCGTTCCAGTGGTTCGTATTCGGCATCATGGCGCTGGGCGCCCTCGTCTGGGCCGTGCGCCAGGAGTACCGCGCCCGGAACTCCGAGGATCCTGCCGTGGTGGAGTACGAGGAGAAGCGCAAGCAGCGCGCGGCGAAGAAGGGTCCGACGGACGCGGATATTGAGGACGCGCTCCTCGATCGCTAGGTCAGCGGCGAGCGGTTCTATTCCGTCGGTGAGACGATGCTCTGCAGGGACACAACCAGCCAGACCTACGCGAGCGTGATGAGGTCTGCGTAGTCCTTGTTCCAGTGATCCTCGACGCCGTCGGGCAGGATGAGCACTCGTTCGGGGTTCAGCGCCTCAACAGCGCCCTCGTCGTGACTCACAAGCACAACGGATCCGGTGTAGGCGGCAAGTGCTCCCAGGATCTCCTCGCGGCTGGCGGGGTCGAGGTTGTTCGTGGGCTCGTCGAGCAGCAGAACGTTGGCACCGGAGACGACGATCATCGCGAGGGCGAGACGGGTCTTCTCTCCACCGCTGAGAACGCCGGCGGGCTTCGTCGTGTCGTCGCCGGTGAACAGGAACGATCCGAGAACGCGGCGCGCTTCCGTCTCTGTGATGTTCGGGCTCGATGACACCATGTTCTGCAGAACCGAACGCTTGACGTCGATCGTCTCGTGCTCTTGCGCGTAGTAGCCGATGCGCAAGCCGAAGCCGTGCTCGACCTGGCCGGTATCTGGCTTGTCGACGCCCGCGAGCATCCTGAGCAGTGTCGTCTTTCCCGCACCATTGAGCCCGAGGATCACGACCTTGGAGCCACGGTCGATCGCGAGGTCCACGGCGGTGAAAATCTCGAGCGAGCCGTAGCTCTTGCTGAGGTTGTGCGCGGTGAGTGGGGTCTTGCCGCACGGGGCAGGATCCGGGAAGCGCAGCTTGGCGACGCGGTCGACGGCGCGCACCTCTTCGAGGCCAGAGAGCATCTTCTCTGCGCGAGCGACCATCTGGTGGGCGGCCGCGGCCTTCGATGCCTTGGCGCCGAAGCGCGCCGCCTGCATCTGAAGCTGAGTGGCCTTCTTCTCGACGTTGACGCGCTCCTTTTTGCGGCGCTCCTCGTCAGCCTCGCGCTGGCGCAGGTAGTGCTTCCAGCCCATGTTGTACACGTCGATGCTCTGGCGGTTGGCGTCGAGGTAGAAGACCTTGTTGACGGTCTCCCCCACGAGCTCCACGTCGTGACTAATCACGATGAAACCCCCGGCATAGTTCTTGAGGAATTCGCGCAGCCACACGACGGAGTCGGCGTCGAGGTGGTTGGTCGGTTCGTCGAGGATCATGACCTCGGCATCCGAAAACAGGATGCGGGCAAGCTCGATGCGTCGACGCTGCCCACCCGAGAGAGTCTTGAGTGGCTGGTCGAGGATTCGATCGGGCAAGCTCAGGTTGCTCGCGATGGAGGCGGCTTCGGCCTCGGCGGCGTATCCCCCGAGGGCGTCAAAGCGATCGGTGAGGTTGCCGTACTTCTTCATTGCGGCGGAACTCACGGCATCATCGGCGCTGCCCATGTCGGCCGTCGCCTTCTGCATGCCCTCAACGAGGTCACCAAGACCGCGAGCGTTCAGGATGCGCGTGCGCGCCAGCTCTTCCGGATCCCCCGAGCGAGGGTCCTGGGGAAGATAGCCGATCTGACCGCCACGGTCGATCTTGCCGCCGGTTTGGGGCAACTCACCCGCGAGCACCTTGGTGAGCGTGGTCTTTCCCGCACCGTTACGGCCGACGAGGCCGATCTTGTCGCCGCGGTCGACGCGGAATGACACGCCTTCCATGAGGAGGCGAGCACCGACGCGCAGCTCGAGATCGTGCACAGCCAGCACAGGAATAGTCCAGTTCTTTGGGCGCGCCCGTAGGCGCGTGAGTTTGGGTGGGGGCGCACGACTCAGTGCGGGTCAGCCGCCCAGTCTACCGGCGCGCTGAATGGTCGCGTGTCAGACGCGAAATACGTTAGATCGAGAAGCCCAGGGCGCGCATCATGTCGCGACCGTCTTCGGTGATCTTCTCAGGACCCCACGGCGGCATCCACACCCAGTTGATTCGGAAGGCATGCACGACGCCATCGAGAGACTGAGCGGTCTGCTCCTCGATCACGTCGGTGAGGGGACATCCCGCGGAAGTGAGCGTCATGCTGATGATGAGCGCGTCGTTCTCCGGGTCCCAACTGAGGTCATAGATGAGACCGAGGTCGACGATGTTAACGCCGAGTTCGGGATCCATGACGTCCTTGAGCGCCTCCTCGACCTGGTCGAAAAGCGCGGGAGCGAGTGCTGTCGACATGGTTCTACGCTACGCTCGACGGCGCAAGAAAGCGATCGTAGCCCTCGTTCTCGAGGCGATCCGCGAGCTCGGGCCCGCCCTCTTCCGCAACGCGGCCGTCCACGAAGACGTGAACGAAGTCCGGCTTGATGTAGCGCAGGATGCGCGTGTAGTGCGTGATGAGCAGCAGGCCAAGACCGGTGGTTTCCTTGGCGCGGTTGACGCCTTCGGAAACGATCTTGAGCGCGTCGACATCGAGACCGGAGTCGGTCTCGTCGAGAACGGCGAAGGCCGGCTTCAGCAGCTCGAGCTGCAGGATCTCGTGGCGCTTCTTCTCTCCACCGGAGAAGCCCTCGTTGACGTTGCGCTCAGAAAACGCCTTGTCCATGCGCAGCGCGGTCATCGACTCGCGCACTTCCTTGATCCAGGGACGCAGGGCAGGCGCTTCGCCGTCGATTGCCGTCTTGGCGGTGCGGAGGAAGTCGGCAACACGCACTCCAGGAATCTCGACGGGGTACTGCATCGCGAGGAAGAGCCCAGCGCGAGCACGCTCGTCGACACTCATCTCGAGAACCTCAACACCGTCGAGCGTGATCGATCCGCTCTCGACGTTGTACTTGGGGTGACCGGCGATCGTGTACGCGAGTGTCGACTTTCCGGAGCCGTTCGGGCCCATGATCGCGTGAGTCTCGCCCTGGTTGACGGTGAGATCGACGCCCTTGAGGATCTGCTTGGTGCCCTGTTCGGTCTCAACACTGACGTGGAGATCCTTGACTACGAGTACTGACATTACGAAACTGCGACTTTCTCATTGGGGTCGATGTAGATGACGCCATCGGCGTCCACGGTTACTACGAAAACGGGAACGGGTTCGTACGCGGGCAGGCTCAGCGGCTTGCCGGTCGTGAGGGAGAAGAGCGAGCCGTGGGCCCAGCACTCGATTCCCTCGTCCTCCACGAAACCCTCGGCGAGGGAGATGTCGCCGTGCGTGCAGGTATCACCGATAGCGTGAACCACGCCGGCCGAGTCCTTGACAACGGCGATGGCCGTGCCGTCAATGACGACGCGATGAGCCTTATTGGCTTCGAGCTCATCGACGGTTCCGATGCGCTCCGCGGTCATAGCTCGGTGCCCTTCAGCTCTTTCTCGATTGCCGAGTGCAGGTACTCCTCGAGAGGCTTGTCACCGATCTTCTGCACGATCTCGGCGAGGAAGCCGATGACGACGAGACGGCGGGCCTCGGGCTCGCTGATGCCGCGAGCCTGCAGGTAGAAGAGCTGCTCATCGTCGAAACGACCGGTAGCGCTAGCGTGGCCTGCGCCCAGGATGTCGCCGGTCTCGATTTCGAGGTTCGGGATTGAGTCTGCGCGAGTTCCCTCGCTCAGAACAAGGTTGCGGTTCTGCTCGTAGCTGTCTGTGCCTGCGGCGTCTGGGCCGATGAGCACGTCACCAATCCACACGGTGCGGGCGGCTTCGCCCTGAAGCGCCCCCTTGTAGTTGACGCGGCCCTTCGTGTTTGCGGCCTCGTGGTGCAGGTAGACCTGCTGCTCGAGGTGCTGCCCCGCGTCGGCGAAGTAGAGCCCGTGAAGGGCGCCCTCCGCTCCTTCACCGCTCAGGTGCACCGAGGGGTTCACGCGAACGACCTTGCCGCTGAGCGTCACCACGACATGGTTGAGATAGGCGTTACGGCCGACCTGCGCGAAGTGGTTCGCGAGGTGCAGCGCGTCGTCATCCCACTCCTGGAGCGAAATGATCGTGAGCTTCGCGCCGTCCTCGACGATGATCTCAACGTTCTCGGAGAGCTGTGCGGCTCCCGTGTTGCGGATCACGAGGTGCGAGTTGCTGTTGGGCTTCGCGGTGATGACGGTGTGCGCCGCGCGCGGCGAGCCACCGAAGGCGTTGCGGTCGATTCCGACGGCGACGAACTCTTCACCGGAGAACGTGATCGCCAGTGCCTCTTCCGTGCTCGCCCAGGCGTTGGCTGCGGCCTTGTCCTCGGGAGCCCCCGCGGATCCGATGCGAGCATCGTCGGTGGAGATCCACTCGATGACAGCGCCTTCGGCTTCCTGGATGTCTGCGCCGTAGCGAGATCCGTCGAGTTCGCCGTCAATGAGCGAACGAACGGATGCCACAGGAGTGAGCTTCCACTGAATTTCCTGGCCGGTGACGGCCGGGAACTCTGCGGGGTCGGTCGACGTGAAACGAGCCGAACGCGTCTGTACGGGAACGTATCCCGGGGTGTCCCACCCGCCGTCGCTGTGAGCCTTGGCGCCGTGCTGTTCCGTCGGGGTTGGGGTTGTTGCTACCGACATCTAGCCGACGCTGCCTTCCATGCTCATCTCGATGAGCTTGTTGAGTTCGAGCGCGTACTCCATGGGGAGTTCGCGTGCGATGGGCTCGATGAATCCGCGCACGATCATGGCCATGGCCTCGTCTTCCGGCATCCCGCGGGACTGGAGGTAGAACAACTGCTCTGCGCTCACGCGCGAGACTGTCGCCTCGTGACCGAGCTGAACGTCATCCACGCGGATATCGATCGCGGGATAGGTGTCTGAACGAGAGATCGTGTCGACAAGAAGAGCGTCACAGCGCACGGTGTTGGCCGAGTGGTGAGCCTTCTCATCCACGCGCACTTCTCCGCGGTATCCCGCACGACCGCCGCCGCGCGCGATCGACTTCGAGACGATCGAGGACGTCGTGTACGGCGCCATGTGGATCATCTTCGCGCCGGCATCCTGGTGCTGGCCGGGACCAGCGAATGCGACGGACAGAGTCTCGCCCTTGGCGTGCTCTCCGACAAGGTAGATCGACGGGTACTTCATCGTGACCTTGGAACCGATGTTTCCGTCGATCCACTCCATCGTCGCGCCCTCATGCGCGATTGCGCGCTTGGTCACGAGGTTGTACACGTTGTTCGACCAGTTCTGGATCGTCGTGTAGCGAACGCGGGCGTTCTTCTTCACGATGATCTCGACGACGGCAGAGTGCAGTGAGTCGCTCTTGTAGATCGGGGCGGTGCAGCCCTCAATGTAGTGAACGTACGAGCCCTCGTCAGCGATGATGAGGGTGCGCTCGAATTGGCCCATGTTCTCCGTGTTGATGCGGAAGTAGGCCTGCAGCGGGATCTCGACGTGCACACCCTTCGGGACATACACAAACGATCCGCCCGACCACACAGCGGTGTTGAGCGCAGCAAACTTGTTGTCGCCGGCCGGGATGACCGTGCCGAAGTACTCCTCGAAGAACTCGGGGTGCTCACGCAGTGCCGTGTCGGTGTCCATGAAGATGACGCCCTGAGCTTCGAGCTCGGCGTTGATCGAGTGGAACACGACCTCGGACTCGTACTGAGCAGCAACACCGGAGACGAGGCGCTGGCGCTCGGCCTCGGGGATGCCGAGCTTCTCGTAGGTGTTACGGATGTCCTCAGGGAGGTCTTCCCAGGTCTGTGCTTGCTTCTCAGTGGAGCGCACAAAGTATTTGATGTTGTCGAAGTCAATGCCCGAGAGGTCTGCACCCCAGGTGGGCATGGGCTTGCGCCCGAAGAGTTCGAGTCCCTTGAGCCGAAGCTTGAGCATCGACTCCGGTTCGTTTTTGAGTGCCGAGATGTCTTTTACGACATCGGCGTTGATTCCGCGTCGAGCGGAGGCGCCAGCGGCATCGGAGTCGGACCAGCCGAACTCGTACTGGCCAAGACTTCCCAGCTCGGGACGGTCGATGAGCACGTCAGACATACAAACCTCTTTCCTGTCGGTTGCAACCGGGCCACCCCGACCGACATTCCCATCCCGCAGCCCGTGCGACTTGCATGCCGGAGTACTTGTGTCTGAGACGGACTCGCCAGCGGTGCATTTGCACCGGTGAAGGCTTGCTTAGACTGAAGCTGGACAAGGGAGCAATGTGCTCCGGTGTCAACGCTGACTCCCCGGCATGGGCTGTGTTCTAAGAACCTACTGATTCTACAGTGAGCGCCTCAAGAATGCAGGAAATAGTTGAATACCCACTGAATCCCGTGTCTCGATCAGCAAGAAGTCCCGAAATAAACAGGAGGTACGGCCGTGAAAGCCGTGTTCGCGTGGCTACCCAGTGCAGTGGATGCGCGAGTGCGAGTTCTCGCTATCGCCTCTCTCATTCTCCAGATCGCGATCGTCGGAACGGGTGGAGCGGTCCGCCTCACCGGCTCTGGACTGGGATGTCCGACGTGGCCGCTGTGCACGGACGCCTCGCTCGTGGCTACGCCGGAGATGGGCATTCACGGCGCGATCGAGTTTGGGAACCGCCTGCTGTCGATCATCGTCGGGTTCGCTGCTGTGTTTCTCGTTGTGCTCTTGCTCAAGCTTCGTCGGGAGCGTCGCGACCTGTTCGGCCTCGCGATCGCCGTTCTCGTGGGCACTGTTCTTCAGGGATTCATCGGGGGCATCTCGGTGCGGGTCAAGCTCGACCCGAGCATCGTTGGAGTGCACTACTTCATTTCCGCAGCGCTTGTGGCCGTGTCTGCCGTACTGGTTTATCGCGCATACGCGGGGCCGAGGGGGCAGTACTACGTTGCCCCCACTCCCCTACGCATCCTCACTCATGTCACTTCTCTTCTGGTTGTGGTCACAATCATCGTTGGCATTCTCACGACGGGCGCCGGTCCTCACGCGGGCGATGCTGCCACCGACCGCAACGGACTCGACCCCGTCGTGCTTCAGCACGTGCACTCCTGGCCCGCGTACGCGACGCTCGTCGCCACGCTCGCGCTCGTCATCTGGTCGGTGCGTATCCACGCCGGTCGTCTCGTGACGTTCGCCGTTGTGTTGCTCGCGGTCGAAGTTGTTCAGGTCATCGTCGGTGTAACGCAGGCCCGTCTGGGTCTGCCGCCGCTACTCGTCGGCATCCACATGGTCCTGGCGTGCTGCCTCGGTGCCGCAATGGCCGCTGTGGTGCTCTCGCTGCGCGCTGATAAGCCCGTCGCGCTGAAGGTCTAGCCCTGCGAGATGATCGGACCTCGTGTAGTCGGGGTAGCTCGCTTAGACAACGCTGGTCGCACGGTGACGAAGCGCACTGGGCGCGCGCGGCTCGCGGATGCGTGTTAGCGACGATAGAGAACCTGAAGCGAACCCGAACGGGATCGATTCAGACGGGATCGATTCAGAACAGAGCGCCCTAGAACGGGAGCAGCGGGTCGACGCCCACAGCGATGAACACGAGCGTTAGGTACGTGATCGAGCTGTGGAACACCCGCATCGGGCGAACATCGCCGTGCTGGATGGCCGAGTTGTAGAGGCGGTGCGACTCGATGATGAACCACGCGCCCGAGGCGAGAGCGACAACCGTGTAGACGATGCCCATGTGTGCCACGGGAATCAGCAGCAACGAGCACGCGACGGTCGCCCACGCGTAGAGCACGACCTGCAGGCCGACGACGCTGCGACCGCGAACGGCGCCGAGCATGGGAACATCAACCGAGCGGTAGTCGGCGCGGTACTTCATCGACAGCGGCCAGTAGTGCGGCGGGGTCCAGAGGAAGACAATGCCGAACAGGATGATCGGCGCCCAACTCAGGTCACCCGTGACTGCCGCCCATCCGATGAGCACGGGCATGCAACCAGCAGCACCACCCCACACGATGTTCTGCGGGGTGCGGCGCTTGAGTACGAGAGTGTAGACGAGAACGTAGAAGAGGATGGCGGCAAGTGACAGAGCCGCGGCAAGCCAGTTGATGAGAAGGCCGAGCCACAGAACCGACGCGACACCCGAGATCCACGCGAAGGCGAGGGCTTCACGATCGGTGAGTTCCCCCGTGACGAGCGGGCGCTTCTTAGTGCGGTTCATCACGCGATCGATATCGCGATCGATGTAGCAGTTGAAGGCGTTCGCGGACGATGCACTGAGCGTGCCGCCAACGAGCGTGCCAAGAATGAGCCAAATGTCGGGGATGCCATTAGCGGCGAGGATCATGACGGGAGCCGTGGTGATGAGCAAAAGTTCAATCACTCGCGGCTTGGTCAGGGCGACGTAGGCCTTGATTTTGCGAAGGATGCCGATTCGTTCGGGCGCTGAGCGTTCCTGAAGTGCGACATCCATGAGGTCAATTGTAGGCGAAGCCACGGGCGCACCCGGCGCGCCATGAGGCGTCACGAAACCCCTAACGGCATAGACGACTCGCTATGCTAGATACTGCCTGCCAGCCGATGGCACCTATGGCCACTTCCTCATGTAGTCCGAGTAGAAGCTGGCTGCCATCGGGTAGAGCCGCTGACGTCCCGTGGCAGGTTCACCACCACCGTGCTCCAAGCCGGATTATCCGGCGGCACCTGTAGAAGGGTCATCAATACCGTGGCAGCTCTCCAATGGGATTCCATTGACAACAAGGCAGTAGACACGGCTCGGATTCTCGCCGCTGACGCAGTGGAGAAGGTGGGTAACGGCCACCCCGGCACCGCCATGAGCCTGGCGCCCGCCGCATACCTCCTGTTCCAGAAGGTCATGCGCCGCGACCCGAGCGACAACGAGTGGATCGGTCGCGACCGTTTCATCCTGTCCGCCGGGCACTCCTCACTCACTCAGTACGTTCAGCTCTACTTCGGCGGTTACGGCCTCGAGCTCGATGACCTCAAGGCGCTTCGCACGTGGGGCTCGAAGACGCCGGGTCACCCCGAGTACGGCCACACCGATGGCGTAGAGATCACGACCGGTCCTCTGGGCCAGGGCATCTCGTCCGCCGTGGGCTTTGCTTATGCGGCCCGCTACGAGCGCGGCCTGTTCGACCCTGACGCCGACGCGGGCACGAGCCCCTTCGACCACTTCATCTACGTCATCGCCGGTGATGGCGACCTGCAGGAAGGTGTATCGGCCGAGGCATCGTCGCTCGCCGGGCACCAGCAGCTCGGCAACCTCATCGCGATCTACGACTCCAACCAGATCTCGATCGAGGACGACACCAACATCGCTTTCACCGAGGATGTCAAGGCTCGCTACGAGGCATACCACTGGGACGTCAAGGTCGTCGACTGGAAGAAGACGGGCGTCTACAAAGAAGACATCCAGGAGCTTCACGCCGCGATCGAGGCCGCTCAGGGTGTCACAGACAAGCCTTCACTCATCATCCTCAAGACCATCATCGGCTGGCCTGCGCCCAAGAAGCAGAACTCCGGCAAGATCCACGGCTCGGCTCTCGGCGCCGAGGAGCTCGCCGCCACGAAGGAAGTTCTGGGCTTCGACCCCGAGCTAACCTTCGAGGTTTCCGACGAGGTCATCAACCACACCCGCAAGGCCGTCGAACGCGGACAGGCTCAGCACGCCGAGTGGAACGTCGGCTTCGAGGCCTGGGCTAAGGCCAACCCCGAGAAGAAGGAACTGCTCGACCGTGTCCTAACCGGCGCACTCCCCGAGGGTGTCGACGAGGCTCTCCCAGTATTCGAGGCGGGCAAGGATGTCTCCACTCGCGCCGCATCCGGCAAGGTCCTCGGCGCACTGGGCGCCGTCATCCCCGAGCTGTGGGGCGGTTCTGCCGACCTCGCCGAGTCGAACCTCACGACGATCGAGGGCGCAGCGAGCTTCGTGCCGACCGAGCACTCGACGCACGAGTGGACGGGTAACCCCTACGGTCGCGTACTGCACTTCGGTATCCGCGAGCACGCCATGGGCGCGATCCTCAACGGCATCGTGCTTCACGGCAACACCCGCCCGTACGGCGGAACCTTCCTGATCTTCAGCGACTACATGCGCCCGGCAGTTCGTCTCGCCGCGCTCATGAAGGCGCCGTCGATCTTCGTCTGGACCCACGACTCCGTGGCTCTCGGCGAAGACGGACCTACCCACCAGCCGATCGAACAGCTCGCAACTCTGCGTGCCATTCCCGGCCTCGACATCGTGCGTCCCGGTGACGCCAACGAGGTTGCCTGGGCATGGAAGACCATTCTTGAGCGTCGCGAAGGCCCCGCGGGCATCGCGCTCACTCGCCAGAACATCCCCGTGTTCGAGCGTGGCGACGGCGACGCATCCGGTGAGGTCTTCGCCTCGGCGAAGAACGTTGCCAAGGGCGCGTACGTGCTTGCCGAGGCTCCCAACGGAACTCCCGACGTGATTTTCATCGCGACTGGCTCAGAAGTTCAGCTGGCCGTCGAGGCTCGCGAGGTTCTCCGGGGCGAGGGAATCAACGCTCGCGTTGTTTCTGCACCTTCGCTCGAGTGGTTCGAAGAGCAGGATGCCGCGTACAAGGAGTCGGTGCTTCCGGCATCCGTCAAGGCCCGCGTCTCTATCGAGGCTGGCCTCAACCTGACCTGGACGAAGTACGTCGGCGACGCCGGCCGCAGCGTCTCGATCGAACACTTCGGCGCATCGGCCGACTACAAGACGCTGTTCCGCGAGTTCGGTATCACCACCGAAGCCGCTGTCGCCGCAGCCAAGGACTCGCTAGCTGCCCTCTAGGCGCTGAGCAGATAAGGAAATACACCACATGAGCACCAACTCCCCCACAGCCGCTCTCTCCGACCTCGGCGTGAGCATTTGGCTCGACGACCTGTCGCGCGACCGCATCCAGTCCGGAGGTCTGCAGAAGCTGATCGCCGAGCGCAACGTTGTCGGCGTCACGACCAACCCGACGATCTTCGCGACCGCCCTGGCCAAGGGCACGACGTATGACTCCCAGGTTGCCGAGCTTGCTGCCTCAGGCAAGACCGTCACCGAGGCAGTTTTCGAGATCACGACGGATGACGTAGCGAACGCGAGCGACATCTTCCGCCCCGTCTATGACTCGACCGGCGGCCAGGATGGTCGCGTGTCGATCGAGGTCGAGCCTGGTCTCGCCCACGACGCCGCTGGAACGATCGCTCAGGCACAGCAGCTCTGGGCCAAGGTCGATCGCCCCAACGCGATGATCAAGATCCCCGCAACCGTCGAGGGCCTCGAAGCCATCACGGCAACCATCGCCGCGGGCATTAGCGTCAACGTGACGCTGATCTTCAGCCTCGAGCGTCACCGCGCTGTTATCAACGCCTACCTCTCGGGACTCGAGCAGGCTCAGGCCGCCGGTCACGACCTCTCGACGATCCACTCGGTCGCGTCCTTCTTCGTGTCGCGTGTCGACACCGAGATCGACAAGCGTCTCGAAGCGATCGGCACCGATGAGGCTCTCGCACTCAAGAGCAAGGCTGGCGTCGCAAACGCTCGTCTCGCCTACGAGGTCTTCGAGCAGGCATTCGACTCGGAGCGCGCTCAGGTTCTGCTCGCCGCTGGTGCCAACAAGCAGCGTCCGCTGTGGGCATCCACCGGTGTCAAGGACCCCAACCTCCCCGACACGCTCTACGTCACGGCTCTCGCCGTAGGCGAGACCGTCAACACGATGCCCGAGAAGACCCTTGAGGCCACCTTCGACCACGGCGTTATCGAGGGCGACGAGGTCACCGGCTCCTACGCCGAGGCCAACGCGACTCTTGACGCACTCGCGGCTCTCGGCATCTCCTATGACGAGGTAACCGAGCTTCTCGAGACCGAGGGCGTTGACAAGTTCATCGTCTCCTGGAACGAACTGCTCGACACGGTCTCCGCAGCACTGGAATCCGCTAAGTGAGCGTCAAGGTAGCGGTATCGGGAGCAGCTGCCGAAGCCGTAGAGCGGGTGGTACCGCAACTCGTCGCTGATCTGGTCGCGAGCCGTATCGCTTTCGGTGACGCGACCCTGTGGGGTCCGGATGCCGAAGACGAGTCGTCAAAGCGACTCGGCTGGGTGGATGCCGTTGCTCTCTCCCGCAACCTTGTTGCTGACATCGAGGCGCTACGCGAGGAGCTCGTCGGCGAGGGCGTGAACCACTTTGTTCTCGGAGGAATGGGCGGCTCGTCGCTCGCTCCCGAGGTCATCACTCGCACCTTCGGCTACGACCTCACCGTGCTCGACTCGACCGATCCCGCTCAGGTGCTTTCCGCGCTGAACGATCGCCTCGAGACGACCGCTGTGATCATCTCCTCCAAGTCGGGCTCGACTGTTGAAACCGACAGCCAGAAGCGCATCTATGAGGAGTACTTCACCAAGGCCGGCATCGACCCGATCGATCGCATCATCATCGTGACGGACCCGGGATCTCCTCTTGACGTTTCCGCTCGCGAAGCCGGCTATCGCGTGTTCAACGCTGACCCGAACGTGGGAGGACGCTACTCAGCCCTCACGGCCTTCGGACTTGTGCCATCGGGTCTCGCGGGTGTCGACGTCGGCGCTCTGCTCGATGAAGCCGAGGCCATGGCGCTCGACCTGTCGGTGGATCACGCCGAGAACCCCGGACTCGTTCTTGGGGCGGCCATCGCGGGAACGCGACCGCTCAAAGACAAGCTCGGAATTGTGCCGGACGGAACTCACATCCTCGGCTTCGGAGACTGGGCCGAACAGCTCATCGCCGAGTCCACGGGAAAGATTGGCCGCGGACTTCTTCCCGTTGTCCTCGATAAGCACTCCCCCGAGCTCACCGAAAACCTCGACGACCTCCAGATCGTACGTCTCGTCGGCGACTGGGAAGACACGAAAGAGGTGCGTGACGGCGAGATCGAGATCACGGGAACGCTCGGCGCTCAGATTCTTACCTGGGAGTACGCGACCGTAGTTGCCGGGCGACTGCTTGGCATCAACCCGTTCGACCAGCCAGATGTTGAGTCGGCGAAGGTCGCCACGCGCGCCCTCATCGACCACCCCGCCGAAGACAGCGCCCCCGCGTTCGTCGCTGGCGATGTCGAGGTGCGGGGCACCCCTTCCGTTGTGGATGGCGCAACGGACCTTTCTGGCGCACTCTCTGCGCTGCTGTCTCACCTCGATGAGAACGGCTACCTCTCGATTCAGGCCTACCTCGATCGCGAGGCGTACCCCGAGCTTGCTGAACTCCGCGACATTGTCGCGGCGCGCGCCAAGCGTCCGGTGACCTTCGGATGGGGACCCCGGTTCCTGCACTCGACCGGGCAGTTCCACAAGGGTGGACCAGCGGTCGGAGTCTTCCTTCAGATCACCACGGTCGAATCCGAAGATCTGCAGATCCCCGGTCGCCCGTTCACCTTTGGTCAGCTCATCCGGGCACAGGCAGCGGGAGACGCGAGTGTGCTCGCCGACCACGGCCGTCCCGTGCTCAGCCTGACAGTGACCGACCCGGCGCAAGCCCTGTCGATCATCGCCGCAGCGCTTAACTAGCGCGTCCGTCCTCGTTCGCAGGAGAAGCATGTCCCCCGTCGAAATCACGTCAGATTTCAACCCACTGCGGTTACCCACTGACCGCAGGCTCAACAGGATCGCCGGCCCGAGCGGGTTGGTCATCTTCGGTGTAACCGGTGACCTGAGCCGTAAGAAGCTCATGCCCGCGGTGTACGACCTCGCCAACCGTGGCCTGCTGCCCCCGGGATTCGCGCTCGTCGGGTTCGCCCGCCGCGAGTGGGAAGACCAGGACTTCGCACAGGTCGTACACGACGCCGTCAAGCAGTACTCGCGCACCCCGTTCGATGAGGATGTCTGGGCGCAGCTTGCTGCCGGCATCCGCTTCGTTCAGGGAGAGTTCGATGATGCGGAGGCCTTCGCTCGTCTCAAAGAGACGATCGAAGAACTGGATCGCGACCGCGGAACCATGGGGAACCATGCGTTCTACCTCTCGATCCCGCCGAAGTCGTTCCCCCAGGTCACCGAGCAGCTGCGCAATTCGGGACTCGCCCAGCAGAAGGACGGCCAGTGGCGCCGCGTCGTCATTGAGAAGCCTTTTGGAAGCGACCTCAAGACCGCTCGCGAGCTCAATGACGTTGTCGAATCGGTCTTCCCGCCAGACAGCGTCTTCCGCATCGACCACTACCTGGGCAAGGAGACGGTGCAGAACATTCTTGCGCTGCGCTTCGCCAACCAGCTGTACGAACCCATCTGGAACTCCAACTACGTCGACCACGTGCAGATCACGATGGCTGAGGATGTCGGCGTCGGCGGTCGCGCGGGCTACTACGACGGCATCGGCGCTGCCCGAGACGTCATCCAGAACCACCTCCTTCAGCTCCTCGCCCTCACAGCGATGGAAGAGCCTGTCTCGTTCGACGCCGCGGATCTACGCGCCGAGAAGGAAAAGGTGCTCTCCGCCGTTCGCCTGCCCAAGGATCTCGGCAAGCACACCGCCCGGGGCCAGTACACGGGTGGATGGGCCGGTGGCGAGAAGGTTGTCGGTTTCCTCGACGAGGACGGGATGAACCCCGAATCCACGACCGAGACGTTCGCGGCAATCCGCCTCGACATCGGTACTCGTCGTTGGGCCGGCGTGCCGTTCTATCTGCGCACGGGTAAGCGTCTTGGCCGCCGCGTGACCGAGATTGCCGTGGTCTTCAAGCGTGCTCCTCAGTACCTGTTCGCGGAAAGCCAGACGTCCGCGCTCGGTCAGAACGCACTCGTTATTCGTGTTCAGCCCGACGAAGGAGTAACGATCCGTTTCGGATCGAAGGTTCCGGGTGCCGGCATGCAGGTGCGCGACGTGACGATGGACTTCGGATACGGCCACGCGTTCACCGAGGCGAGCCCCGAGGCATACGAGAGGCTCATCCTCGACGTGCTGCTCGGCGATCCGCCACTCTTCCCCCGCCACGAAGAGGTCGAACTGAGCTGGAAGATTCTCGATCCGATCGAGGAGTTCTGGGCAACTCAGGGACAGCCCGATCAGTACCGTCCGGGAACCTGGGGTCCCGATTCCGCCGATGAACTCATGGCCCGCGATGGCCGCACCTGGAGGCGTCCATGATCGTCGACCTGCCCAACACGACCACGAGCCAGATCTCGAAGACGCTCGTTAAGATTCGCGAAGAGGGTGGAGCCGTCGCCCTTGGTCGCGTGCTTACCCTCATCATCTCGACCCATTTGGGCGAGGAAGAAGAGGCGATCGAGGCGGCCAACGACGCTTCTCGCGAGCACCCCATGCGCGTCATCGTGGTCTCGACGAGTCCGGATGATCGGGATCAATCGGATGACGCACGAGTGGATGCTCAGATTCGAGTCGGTGGCGACGCCGGCGCGAGTGAGGTAATCGTCGTTCGCGCTTACGGCGATGCCGCGCGTGACCAGGAGAGCCTCGTCACAGGCCTCCTTCTACCCGACGCTCCAGTCGTGGCCTGGTGGCCTGGTGTTGCGCCCGAGTCGGTGTCGGACTCGGCTATTGGCCGTATTGCCCAGCGTCGCATCACGGACGCGGCATCCAGCTCCGACCCGCGTGGTGCCATCCAGAAGATGGCAACAACGTACAAGCCCGGCGATACCGATTTCGCGTGGACTCGCTTGACTCTGTGGCGTGCCCAGCTCGCCGCGGTTCTCGACCAGCCGCCGTATCAGCCGGTCACGGCCGTTGAAGTGCACGGCGCAGCAGACTCGCCCTCGACCGTGCTGCTCGCGGCCTGGCTTGAACTGCAGCTTCAGGTGCACGTGAGCCTCGAAGTGACCAAGAAGGCTCACGGTTCGAGCGGCATCCAGGGTGTGCGACTGCACCGCGAAGCAGGAATCATCGAACTCGAGCGCACGATGCCCAACATCGCGACCCTCGTGCAGCCGGACCAGCCCACGCACGATATTTCCCTGCCCCGCCGTAGCCTGCGTGATTGCCTCGCCGAAGAATTGCGTAGGCTCGATCCTGACGACCTGTTTGGTGATGTCATCAAGCGTGGAGTCGATCGACTCGATTCCGCGGCGTCGGTCATGTCCGCACGATAGAACAAGGTAGTTCCATGAGCAATGAGCGTCGCGTCATCCTTCACCCCGGCAAGGAGGCTCTCGCGGGAGCCGTTGCCGCTCGATTCATCACGAAGGTCGTTGACCTGATTGATGAGTTCGATGAGGCGACGGTCGTGCTCACGGGAGGAACCATGGGCATCGCGGTGCTCACGGCGATCGCCGAATCGCCCGCGCGCGACTCTATCGACTGGTCGCGAGTCAACGTGTGGTGGGGCGACGAGCGCTGGCTCCCCGCTGGCGATCCCGAACGCAACGAGGTGCAGGCTCGCGCGGCGCTTCTCGACCACGTCGCGCTCGATCCCGCTCGTGTGCACCCGTTTGCGGCGTCCGACGCGGGTCTAGACCTGGATGCTGCCGCCAAGGCGTACTCGGACGAGCTCGCCGCTCACGCCCCGCGCGGTGGGCCACAGCCGCACTTCGACATCACGTTCCTTGGCATGGGCCCCGATGGCCATATCGCGTCTCTCTTCCCGGAGCGTGGCGGTATTCGGGAAACGAAACTATCGGTCATCTCCGTTCGCAACTCCCCCAAGCCTCCGCCGGAGCGGCTCAGTCTCACGCTGCCGACGATCAACTCGTCGGTTCGTGTCTGGCTTGTCGTCGCTGGCGCCGACAAGGCTTCGGCCCTCGGCCTCACCCTCGCGGGTGTCAGCATGAACGAGGTACCGGCTGCGGGAGTTGAGGGACGCCGTAAGACGCTGTTCTTTGTGGATGCGGATGCTGCGGCAGAGGTCGATGAGAATCTCATCGACCCGGGGCAGTTCTGGACCAAGGAAGACGAGTAGCGGGGCTCAGCCCCAGGCCGCCCGTAAGACGTTGCGATAGCGGGCACCCGCCGCATCCGATAGCGCGATCAGGATGAGCCCCGCGGCCCCAACGGCAAGCTGAGCGACGAGCAACCAGCTCGGCCAGGTGCCGGGAAAGGCCTGCTCCGTCACGTACACGAGCGGCGCATTTCCCCAGCCGAGCCCGACGAAGGTTGTCCCGAAGATCTGGGCGGGCCACGGAGTGCTCAGCACATCCTCATAACGGAGAGCCGCGGCCTTCCTGGTGACCTTGTTATATCCGCCGCTGGGCCCCGCGGCGATGAGCTTTCCCTCCGCAATCTCGCGCAGTCTCTCAAGGGTTCCGAGTCGACGAGCTAGACCGTGCAAGCCCAAAAGAATCAGCACGACGAGGCAGAGAGGCGTGACTACTCCGAACACACCGACGAGCGTCGCAATCAGTATCTCGCCAGGCGGGTCAAAGTACCGAGTGTCAGCGAGACGACCGGGCTGACGCATGAAGATTGCCACCATGAACAGCAGGCCGGAGACGCCCAGCGCAATCCCCACCGCACGCCGGAGTCGGCTGAAGGTCTCAGAAGAGGTCACGGCTCCGGCGGGCAGTCGGTTGCGTGCCTGTTTCTGGGCAGAACGCACGTGCTCGGACGTCCAGACATAACTAGATAACGCGACTGCGTGTCTCCACTGCGGCGTCCACATCAGCGCAGCCGCGATGATGAGAAGAACCGTGAGCACAATGATGGCGATGATGAGCGTAAGCACGGCCTGCCCGTCCCTCGCGGACTCCGGGTTATGACGCGCGGTCTCTGGTAGGGAGAAGCTGAAGATCAGCGCCGCGCCGATCCCGAAGAGCAGCAGGTACCCCGACAGAATGTAAAAGCCTACGAACGGAGACGCGAGCGCCATGATCTTCTGTGCAGCGGGGCTGGGTACTCGCTCTGCCCAGCCTTCACGCTGCGACGTGCGTGCCAGCTGAATCACGTATGCGAGCCGGGACAGGCTGAGGAGAGTCACTGCGATGGCGAGGAAAGCAGAAAACGCGAGGGCAGAGACGCCTATCTCCATTCGCCACAGGTCGTCAGCCTGAGTGAACTCGCGACCGACCACTTCCCCAGCGATCAGATTACCGAGAAGCACTCCGAGGAACCCTGCGGCAGAGGCATAGGCACACGCGCTTGCCGTGACGTAAAGAACCCAGCTGATGAGTGCCCACCCACGACGGGGATGTTCATAGAACGTGGACACTAATGGGCTACTAGGAGGAGACGGTGCCTCGACGTGCGCGCAGTTGTTCGAGTGCTTCCTCGAGCAGGCTCTCCGCTTCTTCCTCGGTGCGGCGTTCCTTCACGTACGCGAGGTGAGTCTTGTACGGCTCAAGCTTGGCGACCGAGGGAGGGTTCTCCTTGTCGCGGCCGGCGGGAAGACCGGTCGACGGCGAGTCGATCGTTTCGGGGATTTCCTCGTCGGGGAGGTTGGCGGCGAAGTACCTGACGGTCTCGTTGCCCATCTCGTCCCAGTAGGACACCTGAATGCGATCGGCGTGGAAGCCGCGGTCCTGCTCGCCCATGGGGCCAGCCCCGACCCGGGATCCCCTAATTGCGCTGCCGCCTGATGCCATGATGTCCCCTAGTTAGCGAAGAAAGTAAGTCGTGAACGCTTACGCGCCGTCGAACTTCGTGATGAGTCCGAGCACAACGATGCTGGCGAGCCATACGACCGCAAGAATCACCGTGATGCGGTTGAGGTTGCGTTCTGCGACGCCCGATGCGCCAAGGTTGGAGGTGACTCCACCACCGAACATGTCGGATAGACCGCCACCACGCCCGCGATGCAGCAGGATGAGCAGGGTCAGCAAGAGACTAGTTATGCCGAGCACGACCTGCAGCACTACCTGAAGAATTTCCACGAGAACCTTTCGAAGAGGCCCGAAGGGCCTCACATAGTATACCTACAGCCTAAGCAGGGCTCAGGTACCGACGTGCTTCTGGAAGCGAGCAATGCTGGCGAACTCCGCAACGTCGAGACTCGCACCACCGACGAGGGCTCCGTCGACATTGGGTTCGCGCATGAGAGCCGCAATGTTGCCCGACTTCACCGAACCGCCGTACAGGATGCGAGTTGCGGCAGCAACATCGGCACCCAGCAGCTCCGCAAGGGTGTCGCGCAGCACCGAAGCAACCTGTTCGGCCTGCTCCGGCGTCGCGGCCTGACCCGAGCCAATGGCCCAGACGGGCTCGTAAGCGATAACGATGTTGGGCTGCCCAGTGACATTCGCGAGAGCTGCCTTGAGCTGAGCGACGGGAACCGCGCTCGGCCCGAACTTCTCGAGGTCTTCCGAGGTCTCGCCGACACACAGCACGGGAACGAGCCCGTGCTTGAGGGCCGCGTCGACCTTGCGGGCGAGCTGTTCGTCGGTCTCTCCGTGGTACTGGCGACGCTCCGAGTGGCCGATGAGCACATACGTGCAGTCGAGAGCCTTGAGGAACGCACCCGAGATCTCACCCGTGTACGCACCGGAGTCGAACTCCGAGAGGTCTTGGCCGCCAAAAACGAGGCTGAGCTTGTCAGCCGCGATGAGCGTCTGAACCGAGCGGAGGTCGGTGAACGGGGGGAACACCGCAACTTCGGAACCCGCCGCGTCGAAGTCGTGAGCCGCATCCTTGAGCGTCCACGCCAACTTCTGCACGAACGCGATCGACTGCAGGTGGTCGAGATTCATCTTCCAGTTGCCCGCAATAAGCGGAACACGCTTGGCGGAAGTTACTGCTGCCATCCGAGGACCTCCAGTCCAGGCAGGCGCTTGCCCTCGAGAAACTCGAGACTCGCTCCCCCGCCAGTAGATATGTGACCAAACTGGTCGTCGCTAAAACCGAGGGCTCGCACCGCGGCTGCGGAGTCTCCCCCGCCGACGACGCCGAAACCATCGAACTCAGCGAGTGCTTCCGCTACGGCGAATGTGCCGGCAGCGAAAGCTTCGAGTTCGAAGACACCCATGGGACCGTTCCAGAACACTGTCTTGGACGATCGGATCACCTCGGCGAAGTGCCGTGCCGTGTCTGGGCCGATGTCGAGACCGAGACCGGACGAACCGAACGGGCTGTCTTCGATAGCGTCCGCAGCGACGACGACATGAGCGGCGTCCGCGGCAAACTTCTCCGCAACAACGACGTCCGTGGGGAGAACAATCTCCACGCCGAGTTCCTTGGCCTTCTCGAGGTAGCCGAGCACCGTGGGCACCTGGTCTTCTTCGAGAAGACTCGAGGCGACCTTGTGTCCCTGCGCGAAAAGGAAGGTGAAGAGCATCCCGCCGCCGATGAGCAGTGTGTCGACCTTCGGAAGCAGGGCATCGATGACGCTCAGCTTGTCAGAGACCTTGGAACCGCCGAGAACCACCGCGTACGGCTTCTCCGGGGTTACCGTGAGGCGCTCAAGAACAGTGAGTTCCTGCTCTATGAGCAGTCCAGCGGCGTTCGGCAGCAACTGCGGGAGGTCGTAGACGCTAGCTTGTTTGCGGTGCACGACTCCGAAGCCGTCGGAGACGAATGCGTCACCGAACTCGGAGAGCGCGGTCGCGAACTCCACGCGCTCGGCGTCCACTTTGGAGGTCTCTTGCGCGTTGAAACGCAGGTTCTCTAGCAGCGCGATCTGACCGTCGCCGAGGCCGGCGACAACACCCTGTGCGGATGCGCCGACGGTGTCGCTGGCGAAGGCTACCGGTGCGCCGAGCAGCTCAGAGAGCCGCTCGGCGACCGGTGCGAGGCTGTACTTCGCGTCGGGTGCTCCATCGGGGCGTCCCAAGTGGGACACCACGATGACGCGGGCGCCTGCACTAATGAGAGTGTTCAGGGTGGGCAGCGAGGCGCGAATGCGACCGTCGTCTGTGATCTGACCGCCCTTGAGAGGAACGTTCAGATCACAACGGACGAGGACTCGCTTGCCTCGCAGGTCGCCAAGCGACCCGAGAGTGCGAAGTGACATTGTTGTTGTGTGAGCCGTCGAGGCGGGGAGCCTAGAGGCGCGCGCCGACGTAGACAGCGAGGTCGACGAGACGGTTGGAGTAGCCCCACTCGTTGTCGTACCACGAAGCAACCTTGACCTGGTCTCCGATGACCTTGGTGAGGCCAGCGTCGAAGATCGAGGAGTGCGGGTCTCCGACGATGTCGCTCGACACGATCTCGTCTTCGGTGTACTTGAGGATTCCCTTCAGGGGGCCCTCGGCAGCTGCCTTGTACGCCGCGTTGATTTCCTCAACGGTGACGGGGCGCGATGCGGTGAGCGTGAGGTCGGTGATCGAGCCAGTGATCACGGGAACGCGAAGCGCGTAGCCGTCAAGCTTGCCGACGAGCTCGGGGATGACGAGGCCGAGTGCCTTGGCGGCACCCGTCGACGTCGGGATGATGTTGGCTGCTGCTGCGCGTGAGCGACGCAGGTCGCTGTGCGGGCCGTCCTGCAGGTTCTGGTCAGCGGTGTACGCGTGAACCGTGGTCATGAGGCCACGCTCGATGCCGAAGTTGTCCATGAAGACCTTGGCGAGAGGCGCAAGGCAGTTCGTGGTGCAGGAGGCGTTCGAGATGATGCTGTGAACTGCCGGGTCGTAGATGTCCTCGTTGACGCCGAGAACGATGGTGGCGACGTCGGCACCGGTAGCGGGTGCCGAGACGAGAACCTTCTTGGCGCCAGCAGCGATGTGCTTGGCGGCATCTTCCGACTTGGTGAAGCGACCGGTCGACTCGATGACGATGTCAACACCCAGCTCGCCCCAAGGGAGGTTGGCGGGGTCGCGCTCTTCGAAGACGCGGATGGGCTTGCCGTTGACGATGATCTGCTCGTTGTCGAACTCAACGGTGGCGTCGAGGCGACCAGTGATCGTGTCGTACTTGAGGAGGTGTGCGAGCGTCTTGTTGTCGGTGAGGTCGTTCACCGCAACAATCTCGATGTCGCTTCCCTTAGCCAGGGCGGCCCGGAAGAAATTGCGACCGATTCGGCCGAATCCATTGATACCGATCTTGACGCTCACAGATACTCCGTTTTCGTAAGGCAATCGAGCCCTTCACGGCCCCGACGCTTCGTGCTTATTTGTGGTGGTTGGTGGTGCTAAATGACAGCGAGCCGGGACCCAGAAGATCCCGGCTACGATGCCGCTACGACAGTACCAGTAGGCCGTCGGTCTTCTCGCGCGCGACCGTGAAGCGGTCCTGAACATTCGCCCAGTTGGCGATGTTCCAGAATGCCTTCACGTAGTCGGCGCGCACGTTCTTGTAGTCGAGGTAGTAAGCGTGCTCCCAGACATCCAGGAGAAGCAGCGGAACCGTGCCGGCAGCAAAGTTTGCCTGCTGATCGAAGAACTGGTTGATCAACAGGTTCTGGCCGATGGAGTCCCAGGTGAGCGCTGCCCAGCCTGAACCCTGAACGCCCATTGCCGCTGCGGTGAAGTGCGCGGTGAACTTGTCGAACGACCCGAACTGGTCGTCGATCGCGGAAGCGAGGTCACCGGTGGGCTTGTCGCCGCCATCCGGGGACATGTTGGTCCAGAAGATCGAGTGGTTTACGTGACCACCGAGGTTGAACGCAAGATCCTTCTCGAGCTTGTTGACGTTGCCGAGTTCGTTCTTGTCGCGGGCCTCTGCGAGAGCCGCGAGGGCTGCGTTCGCGCCAGTGACGTACGCCTGGTGATGCTTCGAGTGGTGCAGTTCCATGATGGTCGCGCTGATGCTTGGCTCAAGCGCGGAGTAGTCATAGGTCAGTTCCGGAAGGGTGTATTCAGCCATCGTAATCTCCTAGCAATTGGCTCCAGAGCGCCCAAGAACGAGCGCTTCAGGTGACTATTTCAGTCTACTCTCGACAACTGTCCAGCTGCCCCAATCCTTCCCGATCACACATCATCGAGGTCGGGCGGCAGGTTGGCGTCGGTTCCCGGGATGCCGAGATCAGAGGCGCGCTTGTCTGCCATCGCCAGCAAGCGACGGATGCGCCCAGCGACGGCATCCTTCGTCATGGGCGGATCGGCATGGTGCCCGAGCTCGTCGAGGCTTGAGTCGCGGAACGCGAGTCGCAGTTCCCCCGCGTACTTCAGGTGTTTGGGAACGTCACCGTCGAGTATTTCGAGGGCGCGCTCAACGCGTGCGCACGCGGCGACCGCTGCTTGCGCGGAGCGACGAAGATTTGCGTCGTCGAAGTTCACGAGGCGGTTGGCGGTTGCACGTACTTCGCGGCGCTGACGCAGTTCGGTCCAGCTCGTGACGCTGCGTTCGCCGCCCATGATCTGGAGCATGGCACCGATAGCCTCGCCGTCACGGATAACAACGCGGTGAACTCCGCGCACCTCGCGTGCTTTGGCGGGGATACGCAAGCGGCTCGCTGCGCCCACGAGGGCCATAGCCGCCTCGTTCCCGGGGCAAGTGACCTCGAGAGCCGCCGAACGGCCGGGATCGGTCAGTGAGCCAGCGGCGAGGAAGGCACCACGCCACACTGCCGAAAGCTCTTCGCGACCACCAGTGGTGAGACGGTTCGGAAGTCCGCGGATGGGGCGGCGGCGCGCATCAAGAAGTCCTGTCTGGCGCGCGAGGGTCTCTCCGCCCTCGAGAACGCGAACAAGATAATGGCTCGTGCGCCGGGTGCCCGACGCGGAGATGATCGAGATGTCTGCACGAACGCCGTACAGCTCCGCGATGTCCTTGCGTACCCGGCGAGCAAGCTGTTCGGTTTCCAGCTCCGACTCGACGGCGATCCGACCCGAGATCAGGTGGAGCCCTCCCGAAAATCGGAGGATGGTGGCTAGTTCCGCGGCGCGCACCGTGGTCTTACCGGTTTGGATAGCGGCCAGTTCTTCTTTGACCTCCGCAGTTAATGCCACAGGGGATTCTCCTTAATGCAATTCTCGTTCGGCACGAGCCCTGGTGGGGCGATGCCAGTGCCGCGTGCGCGGCTATTCGCGACCGAGGTCGCGGTGTTTGGTGCTTACCGCGACGCCGGGTTGGCTGGATAGCAGCCGGGAAAGTTCTTCGGCGATGGCAACGGAACGGTGCTTACCGCCCGTGCAGCCAATGGCGATAGTAGCGTGTCGCTTGTTCTCGCGCTGATAGCCCGCGAATACCGGCTCGAGCGAGTGCGCGTAGTTAGTGATGAAGTCGCGCGCGCCCGGCTGACCGAGTACGTACTCGCTCACGTCGGCGTCCTTGCCGGTGTGCCCCTTGAGCTCGGGAATCCAGAAGGGGTTAGGCAAGAAACGTGCGTCCGCGACCATGTCGGCGTCGGTCGGAAGTCCGTATTTGAAGCCGAAGCTCATGACCGTCACGCTGAGACCCGCGCTGTCCGCCTCGGAGAAGCGCTCGGTGACGGTGGTGGCGAGCTGATGGATGTTGAGATCGGAGGTATCGATCACGATGTCGCTGTTGGAGCGGATCTCGGCCATCCGCGCGCGCTCTTCGGCTATTCCGTCGAGCAGAGTTCCATCACCCTGGAGTGGGTGCGGACGGCGAACCTGTTCGAATCGGCGCACGAGCGCGGCATCCGTTGCGTCCAGATAGAGCACGCGGATAGCGGCGTTGCCGCGCAGCGACTCGACGGCCTCCTGCACATCCGAGAACAGTCGCCCGCCGCGCACGTCGACAACGGCTGCGATCCGAGGGAGAGCGTCGCCCGCTCGCTCGGTCAGCTCAACGAGCGGTCGGAGCATCTGCGGAGGCAGATTATCGACGACATACCATCCGAGATCTTCGAGGGCGTTCCCGACCGTCGACCGACCGGCACCGGACATCCCTGTAACGATGAGCAGTTCCAGGTCAGTCTCGGTCATGATCACCCCAGACTACCGGGGTGGGGTGACGCGGGGTCACGATTTAAGCTTCTCGACGATCGATTGGGCGATAGCTGCGCCAACCCCGCGAACCTCGGCGATGGATTCCGCATCGGCCGCTTTGAGTCGGGCGACCGACCCAAAGTGCTTGAGAAGCTCCTTGATGCGGGACGGACCGAGGCCTGGGATCTCCCCCAGTACCGACTGGATGTCCGCCTTGCGCTTCTGTCGCTGGAAGCTGATGGCGAATCGGTGGGCCTCGTCGCGGATGCGCTGGATGAGGAACAGCGCGTCACTGTTGCGCGGAAGGATGACGGGGTAATCCGAGTCCGGCAGCCAGATCTCTTCGAGCCGCTTGGCGATGCCGCACAGCTGGATTCCAGTGATCCCGGCCTCGTCGAGTGCACGCTGTGCCGCCGCGACCTGGGGTTGGCCACCGTCGACGATGAGCAGTTGGGGTGGGTAGGCAAAGCGCTTGCGCTTAGTTTCTACGACACCGTCGACCTCTGGCGCCTCTTCTGGCGGCGCGGTCAGATAGGCCGCGCGACGAGAGATCACCTGGAAAATCGACTCGGTATCGTCAGTCGAGTCGGCAATGCTGAAGCGCCGGTACTGATCCTTGCGTGGCAGCCCGTCCTCGAAGACGACCATCGACGCGACGATATTGGTGCCGCTGAGGTGGGACACGTCGAAGCACTCCATGCGCAGCGGTGCCTCGGTCATCCCGAGCGCTTCCTGGATGTCGGCGAGAGCCTGTGAGCGCGCAACAAAATCTGCGCTGCGCTTCGACTTGTAGAGGATGAGGGCGTTCTGGGCGTTAGTCGCGACCGTGAGTGCGAGAGCGGCCTTGTCACCTCGGCGAGCAACCTTGAGCTCAACCCGACCGCCCGATCCCCTACGCTCAGCGAGCCATTCCTCGAGCGCAGGCGCATCGTCGGGCAGCGCGGGAACGTAGACGTCGCGAGGAGGCTGCGAGTCGGAGCCCTCATAGGCGTTCTGCAACACAGACTCGACAAGCTCGGGCAGCTCGAGATCGAGTTCCTTGTCAACGACCCACCCGCGCACACCGCGGATACGACCGCCACGCACCATGAACTGCTGCACGGCCGCAGCGAGTTCGTCGTGCGCGATACCGAAGAGGTCGGCGTCCACGTGATCCTCGAGAACGACGGCATTCTTCGCGAGAGCCGTCTCCATCGCGGCGATCTGATCCCGATATCGCGCGGCAGCCTCATAGTCCATCGCGTCTGAGGCGTCCTTCATACGCTTGGTTATCGTGCCGATGAAGCGTGAGTCATTGCCCGCCATAAACGACGCGAAGTCGAGCGCAATGGACTTGTGCTCCTCGAGACTGACGCGTCCAACACACGGGGCGGCGCATTTGCCTATGTCGCCCAGCAGGCAAGGGCGCTGGGTCTGCTGAGCGCGCTTGTAGGTGGAATCCGAGCAGCTGCGCATGGGGAACGCCTTGAGCATGATGTCCACAGTGTCGCGGATGGCCCAGGCTCGCGAGTACGGCCCGAAATAACGAGCGTTGCTGATCGACTTGTTACGGGTGACGAGCACCCGAGGGACGGGGTCGCCGAGCGTTATCGCGAGGTACGGGTAGGACTTGTCGTCCTTGTACTGCACGTTGAACGGCGGATCGAACTCTTTGATCCAGGTGAACTCGAGTTGCAGCGCTTCGAAGTCGTTGCCGACGACGGTCCACTCGACGCTCGTTGCGGTCAGCACCATTCGGCGCGTGCGCTCGTGCAGCGTGGCGAGCGGAGCAAAGTAGTTGCTCAGTCTGGCGCGAAGGTTCTTTGCCTTGCCGACATAGAGCACTCGCGAGGACGCATCCCTGAACCGATAAACGCCGGGCTGAGTCGGGATGTCCCCCGCGCGCGGGCGCCACGGAACGGTCTTCGAACTTTCGCTCACAGCCATCCCGTCACCTCGCCCCGCACAAGGACACCCCGTGCCCGCTCAGAAACCTGGAATGACACTACGCCCGGACGCCCTCGAGAGTCTCCTTGAGGAACATGCCGGTGTGGCTCCCCTCAACCTTCGCGAGTTGCTCGGGAGTTCCCGTCGACAGCACCTGGCCTCCGCCGGAACCACCCTCTGGACCGAGATCGATGAGCCAATCCGACGACTTGATGACATCGAGGTTGTGCTCGATGACAATCACCGTGTTGCCCTTGTCGACGAGACCGTTGAGCACGAGCAGGAGCTTACGCACGTCCTCGAAGTGGAGACCGGTGGTGGGCTCGTCGAGTACGTAGATGCTGCGCCCCATCGACCGCCGCTGCAGCTCGGTCGCGAGCTTCACACGCTGCGCCTCTCCCCCGGACAGGGTCGTGGCGCTCTGACCGAGGCGCACGTAGCCAAGTCCGACTTCCACGAGTGTGTTGAGGAACCGGTGGATGGATGAGATTGCCTCGAAGAACTCGGCGGCCTCGCTGATGGGCATGTCGAGAACTTCGGCGATGTTCTTACCCTTGTACCGCACCGCAAGCGTGTCGCGGTTGTAGCGGGCGCCGTGGCAGACCTCACACGCGACGTAGACGTCGGGTAGGAAGTTCATCTCGATCTTGATCGTGCCGTCACCCGAGCAGTTCTCGCAGCGGCCACCCTTGACGTTGAAGCTGAAGCGCCCAGGCAAGTAACCGCGAGCCTTCGCATCCGCAGTTTCCGAGAACAGGGTGCGAATCTTGTCGAAAACGCCCGTGTAGGTTGCGGGGTTTGATCGCGGAGTGCGTCCGATCGGGTTCTGGTCGACGTGAACAACCTTGTCGAGGTTCTCGAGGCCAGTTACGCGGGTGTGCTTGCCAGGGATCTGGCGGGCGCCGTTGAGCTGGTTGGCAAGAACCTTGTACAGGATGTCGTTGACCAGGCTCGACTTGCCCGAACCACTCACCCCCGTGACGGAGGTGAGAACGCCGAGCGGGAAGCTCGCTGTCACGTTCTTGAGGTTGTTCGCGCGAGCACCCTCGACCGTCACCTGCCGCTTCTTGTCGATCTTGCGGCGCTTCTTCGGGGTCTCGATCGACCGACGGCCGGCCAGATAGTCACCCGTAATCGACTTCGTGTTGGCCATGAGGCCCTCGTACGACCCTGAGTGAACAACCTCTCCCCCGTGCTCACCGGCCCCGGGGCCAATGTCTACGACCCAGTCGGCTGTGCGAATCGTGTCTTCGTCGTGTTCAACGACGATGAGGGTGTTTCCGAGGTTCTTGAGCTTGACGAGAGTTTCGATCAGGCGGCGGTTGTCGCGCTGGTGAAGCCCGATGCTGGGCTCGTCGAGCACGTACAGCACACCGGTTAGGCCAGACCCGATCTGCGTCGCTAGCCTGATGCGCTGGGCTTCGCCACCGCTCAGGGTCGCGGCTGCACGCATGAGGTCGAGGTAGCTCAGGCCTACCTCGATCAAGAACTCGAGCCGAAGGCGAATCTCGCGCAGCACCTGCGCGGCGATCTTCGCGTCACGAGCCGAAAGCTCAAGCTTCTGCATGAACTCGTGAGCATTGATGAGGCTGAGCTCACAGACATCCGCGATGCTCGCGTCGTTTACGGTGACTGCGAGCACCTCGGGCTTGAGACGCTTGCCGTCACACACAGGACACGGGATCTCGCGCAGATATTCGGCGACGCGAGCGCGCTGCACGTCGGTCTCGGCTTCTTGGTACTTGCGCTCCATGTACGGGATAACGCCCTCGAAGCCCGTCGAGTACTTCATCTCGCGGCCGTAGCGGTTCTTCCACTTCACCGTTACCTGGAAGTTGTTGCCGCGAAGTACCGCGTCCTTAACGTCTTCGCGCAGGTCGCCCCATGGCGTGTCGAGATCGAAGTTGAGATCGCGAGACAGGCCCACGAGGAGCTTTTCGAAGTAATTGAACAGCCCCTTGCCTTGGCTTGTCCAGGGAAGGATGGCACCGTCAGCGATGCTCACGGATTCATCCGCGATGAGCAAATCGGCATCGACCGACATGCGTGTGCCGAGGCCCGAGCACTCGGGGCAGGCGCCGAACGGGGCGTTGAACGAGAACGTGCGCGGCTCGATCTCGGTTAGCTGCAGGGGGTGGTTGTTGGGGCATGAGAGCTTCTCGGAGAACGAGCGCCACGCGGCATCCCCCTCTTCGTCAACGTAGTTGATCGATACCGTGCCGCCGGTGAGGCGAAGGGCAGTCTCGAGAGAGTCGGTGAGACGGGTCAGGATGTCGGGACCGGCAACGAGACGGTCAACGACGACCGAGATGTCGTGCTTGAACTGCTTCTTGAGCTTGGGCGGATCGCTCAGCTGAATCTGATCGCCATCAACGAGCGCGCGCGAATAACCACTCGATGCGAGCTCGGCAAACAGATCGACGAACTCGCCCTTCTTCTGCGTGATGACTGGGCTGACGATCTGATACCGGGTACCGTCCTCAAGCGTCATGAGCTGATCGGCAATCTGCTGCACGCTCTGCTTATCGATCTTCTCGCCACACACCGGGCAGTGCGGAACGCCGATGCGGGCCCACAGCAGACGCATGTAGTCGTAGATC
>Ga0247807_10000300_pt1 | contig 31722 bp, 20 predicted proteins | sample UWRJL074202C1_FD_179931 | JGI IMG/M metagenome (GOLD analysis project Ga0247807, IMG submission 179931) | Plant litter microbial communities from Arlington Agricultural Research Station in Wisconsin, United States - UWRJ-L074-202C-1 | ecosystem: Environmental > Terrestrial > Plant litter >...
AGACCAGTGCCGGCAGGCTGCTCGAGAAAGATGACTGACGCATTGTTGTGCCAGCTGTACGGATTGGGGATCGTATGCAGGTTGTCTTTTGAAAGTGAGCAGGGCCCCATTTCCGCGAAAAGGCCCATCATAGAAGATCCTCCTGGGCCGCTTTATAGTGAATGTCAGTAAACCATGGTCTGATGTCGTTGTGGGCTAGGTTTGGCCTCTTACCCATTCATCCAAAGTATCACTGGATCAATTACGGGATTACTCTTAGTCTCAAAGAACCCTAAAGTCTCGTATATTAGAATCTAAGACAAAATAGTCAGAACACGGGAGGTTGAAGCTCACAAAAGAACAATCGCTTGTTATCCGTAACATCAATAGTTCCCGACCACTGTTTACCATGATGACCGGTATTACAAAGAGTGTCGTTCTGCGCTAGTAGCGTGAATGCACCTTTTTGGTAGCTTTCTTTGTGCTTGATGTTGTTTAGCAGCTTCTGTTGCCGAAAGTCATAATTGGGTAAAAAGCTAGGGTGGGCAGAAGCAAATAATGCCAAATTGCATCCCAAAATCAGTACTTGGTATAAATTCATTCTAGCAGGTACATTCGAAAAGAAGCAAATATTCAGACACTGCAGTGAGTAGGAAGAGAAATCGCATCCATGTCGCATATCCATAGATAGGTAACATCAGTGATTACGCCAACAGGAGCAGATCCCCCTGCTGAGTCAGCCGTTTCTTGGCATTATATCTCAGTCTAGCTATTACTGTGGGTCAGTATGGAGGTCAACAGAGTCTAACCGAAGGGAGTATGCAGGACCGCTATCAATTAAAGTACTGTCTCGTTTGATACGAAGTTGGGAAACAAGTATGAAATAGCGTTGGGCAAAGATCACAGTCACAAGCTGACGAGATCATCATTTCATCGTGGACGAGAAAAGTCATTGTAAAGCGAACTACCCTAACCAAAAACAAATCATTTCTCCCAGACCTTCTTTGCAACCTTGGTATCACTTTCAGATCTCCGTACAACTTAATCCAATGCATACTCAAATAAATCTTCTCTTTCTCCTGGCTCTCGGCAACTTAGCTACGGCAATTTACTCTACAGTCAGATCAAGCTACCACAGCAACCATTCCATTCGCTATAAAGAATTCCAGGATGGCGAGCTTTGTCATGCAGGCCAGAAGCACTACACAGGCTGGGCAGATATAGGTCACAAGCATATGTTCTACTGTACGAGAAATTTCAGGAAGACTGTCTTCGTCTAAATTTTAACTGACTAATCTAGGGTATCATCCTGTTCGTAAACATAGTATCGACGCTCCAACTCTGATATGGCTCCAAGGCGGACCTGGTGGATCTTCAGTGGTCGGAATGCTAGCAGAAAATGGTCCATGCCTCATATCTATGAAACACAATAAGACTGCGCTCAATCCTTACTCCTGGACTGAAGCTTATAATGTCATCTATGTTGACCAACCTGCCGGTGTTGGCTACTCTTATGTTGACCATCCCACTAATGAAGAATCATACCCCAAGCGTAGTGAAGAATCAGCTCTTGATTTTATAGCTGTTGTTCGTCTGTTGCCAGAAGCATTTCCTGAACTTGCGGGGCGTGCGATTCACATTGCAGGGGAGTCATATGCCGGTCGATATATTCCTGTGTATGCGGCAGCGATATTGGATTACAACCTCCAAGTTCCTGCCCCAGCTCGCTTGCCTCTACGCTCTATTATGGTTGGTAATGGCTTCACAGACATGGGAGACCAACTCCCTGCGGGCTATGACACCGGCTGCTTCACGCATCATGATATCGCGCCAATTTTCAACGACACGGAATGCGCTTCCATGGCTGTAGCTGCTGCACGATGCGAAATATTGCAGGAACAGTGCGAGGCAAACCCGGACGAGATAATCTGCGCCGCGTCAGGGCGTTATTGTGTGGAGAATTTGTTCGATGTAATCGATAACGTATCGGTTGATCGGCTTAATCGCAACAATACATGTCCTCCTAATGACTGTTACCCGATTGTCGATAAGATTGGGGAGTACATGAATTCAGCATCTGTACGTCAGGCACTCGAGCTTGATTCTGCCGTACCTTTCAAAATTGGTGATTGGGTTATGGAGAGTAAATTCATTGAAAAGCGATACCACGATTCAGCCGACTTTTATACATCTAGTGTTCCAGCATTACAACGCGTACTTAGTGAACCCGGAATAGAGATATTGTACTATGTTGGCATTAACGACTGGTTGTGCAATGCCATTGGAATTCGTAGGACATTAGATAATGTGCGCTGGAAGAGATGGGCTGAATTTAGGGCCGAGCCAATGCAGGAACTGCCTTGGAAGTCGAGTGACGGTGGTGTAGGAGGTTGGACGAAGGCAGTGGAAGGCCTTGACTATGTTGAGCTGAGGGGAGGTGGTCATTTGGTAAGTTTGCTCCGTCCTCTGAGCTGTTGATCTTACTTACATGGTTTGCTCAGTTCCCTTTCGACCAGCCAGCGTCCGCACTTGAGCTTGTTACTAAGTGGCTAAAGAAGATTCAGAAATTAGATCATGAGAAGCAAGAGAAATCTCGCAGCCACAACGGTGCTTTTCAGGTGCAGGCCACAGAGCACGTTCTGCATTTTGGTAAAAATGGGTGATTTAGATTAGAATAGATAAGTTAGCCGAAGATTTCAGAGATCTCTGAAGTGCCTAGTAGTTCTTGACTTCTAAAAAGTATCAAGTATTGTGACAACGTTCATATCGACTTGATGGCGAGGTAGTACCTCGCTTGTTTCTGTAGGGTTTTGAACATGAAGATGGGTTTGAAGGCCATAGGCTGTGCCGTCCAGTAGTGTGGAAAGGGTTCTGAAAGCATAAGCTTCGGTTCTCTACACCTTACTCCATCCAGTGTATCAGTTGTTCCTTCGGGAATATTGTTGTGGTTTACTCGGCGAAGTAAAAGATAATCAACTTCAGTAGTATTACAATGAGCTTCTGGTACCACCTGGCTTCTTAAAACGTACAAGGCTCCTTGAGGAACATTAACCTCTTAAGCTTAGAAATTAAGGTTACTTCACCTACTTTAGCAGCTTACGGACGGGGCAGTGTATCTGCGGAGCCTCCTTTCCACGATTTCTTGAGGCTGAGGAGAAGAGCACGGGCTCCATACCAGATGTTAAGCGAGGTCATCTCCTTGGCGCTTTGTCGAAAGAGCCTCTGATATGGAGACGCAAACACACGTGGGTGCTACAATGTAACTTTGATGGGAGAGATCATGAAACAATCATCAAAATGCCAACTATTAAGATTTTGTGTGAGGATCATATCTGTGTAGGGGAAATCCATGGAAGGACTTAATGCTTGAAAAAACGAAGGGACCACGACTGTGCTGAATATAGATATAGATTTTGTAAATGTGACTGTGCCTGCGATTAACCATGGCGAGATCTATAAAGATAGAGCTTAGAGCTGTTGATTTTCAGCTCCATATCAGCTCATCAACATTCTTCTTACAGTCACAACCAAAATCACAATATCTTCCCTAGATTCGTCTTTATCTTTTTACACTCATCATTTGCTACCCCTGAAATATTCTTTATACCTTCTTTTTTCCTGTCTTCGGACGCAAGCTTCAGAATGCGCTTCTCCAGCCTCATGATCGTGGCGTTAGCCGGCACCACTGAGCTAGCAACTGCAACTCCAGCATACTTAATCGAAGCTCGCGGCTCTTCACTGAGCACTTTAGCCAGTCCCAAAGCAGATGCCATGTAAGTTTTCTCCAAATAATCTCCATTGGTGGCATACTCATGCTCGTATTCTAGCTACACACAAACCAAGAACTGCGGAATGATTACAGCCGCGGCATGTGCTGCGGCGGGATTTCCTACTGCAGCGAAAGGTACTGGAGCAGTAGCCATTTTAGCCAGTTGCGCTGAGGGGTGTGTTAAATGGCAAAGATTATATGCTGCAAGTCAGAAAGCCAAGGAAGACGCAAAGAAAAAGAACGACCCCGAGTTGGGACAAACGTCGGGCCCAGGAGAACCCAGCGGTGATGCAGCGAAAAATGCCGAGGAGGAAGCAAAGGCTAGACAGGCCGCAAAAGCTCAAGAAGATGCAAAAGTCAAAACGGATTCGAAGGCTAAAGAGGATACAAACGCCGGAGAAGAGGAAAAGAAAGGACCTAAACCTGTTGATGGTGTCTGGAACCCAGAAACGGGGAAGTGGGAGACAAAGGCTTCATCGTCAAAGGCACCAGCCAATAAGACCAAGCCAAACTAACTGTATCTTGGATAGCTGTGAACCTATGGTTGGATCGGACTAAGAAAGGATTTAGGGAAGAATTGATGGTTTAGAGTTACTGAAAATTTGTAGGGAGGAGTTAAGGCGTTCTACTGATTGATGGGAAGCATTTCGATTTGAACAAGGGAAGAGCTATAGTATATATAGAATAGATCCGGTTCCTACTAAGTCCTGTGCGCATTTATTCCGAGATGTTTTCTTTTTACATCTTAAGATCTAAAGAAAAGTTTTTCATCTTCAAACCGTATTACATTTCATTCTTGATTCATTAAGATAGCTTGGCGTTTATAATACTTAAGGCGTCAAAACGATGAGATGATATGGCCAGTCTAAGAGAAGATTCAAATGCCCCGAAACTTGGTGAAATCTGTAACAAATAGAAAGAGCCAGTGTCGATGGAAGTGTGTACAAAAACAGATTGCTCATACAACCCTTTGGGGGTACAGTATTTTACGCGAAGAAGGCGCCTCTTTTGAACGTGGCTATCTCCTAAATTCATTTTCTGATTTAGGACAGGGACTTGATCCACAAGAGCGTTTGCTAGCGAGTAATCCAGCTAAGAAACTGGATTTTCCGACAAATCTCCAATAGCATCACCTCAAGGGATCTTCATGACTGCCCTGCCAATGATCTGACCTTTTGCTAGTTTCTCTAGTACATCACCCAGTTTCTCAAATTCGTAGATATCACCCACTGGCATGATTTCATCTCTAACTGCCATTTGTAGAAGCTCGCCTAATTCTTCTTCGGTGCCAACTAAAGAGCCAATAACTGTCAAGCCTAAGAAAGAAATAGATATTTAGTATAGGCAAGTGCGCAAGTAAAGAGAGCACGGTAGAATGGGTGAGCTCACATCGCGAACTAACGCAAAGGGTGAAATGGGAAGATCCCCTTTAGCAAGCCCTAAGCAGACTATGGTGCCCGTGTTTCGGACCATATCCAGAGCTTGCGAATACGCCATGTCATCTCCAGGACAACAAATAACAGCGTGTGCGCCGTAGCCTCCCATGGTTTCATTTGCTACTGTCGTAAACTATTGACAAGATTTAGCCTTCATCATACAAGTAATTAACTGACTGGCCCCTTCTGTCTTATAATCTAGAAATACGGTTGCCCCAAGGCGTAGACACAAATCTCGTTTCGCTTCACCGCTAATTAATTAGCTTTGAGGCACATTGGGCGTGATGATGTACCTGTCAATAGCAAAGACCTTATAACCAAGCTTAAGAGCAATCTGGATACCACTAGTAGCGAAGTTCAGTAAAGTGGTGGGATACCCCCAAGGAGTGACTAACTAGTGCCCCGATCCGCCTCCAGCTCCAGTTATGACTAACCAGTCTCCAGGTTTCAACCCTGTCCTTAGGATCGCAGAATAAATAGTGAGACCAGCTTACACAAAGTAAGCAGATGAGCTATGACTTTTGGCACCAGTTACTTACCACAGAGCAATGGTGCTGCATCCTCAGATTTCAATCCATCCGGGATGATCGTAACAAAATCGGCTGGAGCAACAACGTATTCTTTTAAGAAACTTTTGTAAGCATGATGCGCTTTGGCTTCTGAAGTTGGCAATGCTTACGTTGAAATGTTCCAGGTACATCCTGTGTATGGCAGTCAATAATCATCCCAAAGAATCTGAAGAATACATACTCTTCCAGTGTTGTGTTGACTTGGACATGCGACGTAGCTGACATCACATATTTCGCAGACCTTACACGCACTATATAGCCACCTTAGAAGTAATATTAGAAACAGCACAAAAAGTCTACCCTGGTAATTTAGAGGGTATGTGGAAGCAAAATGTGTTTTCTCACTTAACACCTACCCGTGAGTGTAGGTAGGTTTGCGCAACATTCGCTCCAACTAAGTGATTCAAAAAAGATAAGTTGGTGCAAGTGATCACAATGGGAGTGAATTACACTTACGCTGCAACACTGTACCAAACCCTTCATGACCGATAACATTCGTCGTCAATGGAGTTGACCCGAAGATCTTGTGAACACCGGAGTGACTACAGATGATTAATACAGTCTCCAGATATTTTTAAAACATTAGTCCAGATTGCCTTCCTCGATGGTACCTCGTCTGGACCAGCTATGCAATATCTTACCAGACTCCTGTAAACTCTAGCTTGACAAGAACTTCTCCGTCAGCTGGTTTCGGAATTTCCACATCGTGTCTTTCATAGACTCGAGCTTGGGGTCCAGGTTTATCCACATAAGCTGCCGTTTGAAATTTTGGCAAGTTCATTGTCATCACATGAAATCAATACTCAGTAGAGGGCTCAGTACGAGAAATCAAAAGTCTCAATTGTTTAAATGTGATTCCTTGCGTTTTCACTACGGAAAAAGAGGGATTGAGATGGACTGAAATATATAATGAAGCTCAGTAATCACGTGGAGCATTTATCGAAATGATCTAGGCTCTAAAGTTAATCCTGATTAGGTTACGCTGCTTCATGCATCGTCGTCATCTACTTCAACCTTCTAACGGCACGAGTACAGATACACTCAAATCCGTCTGATCCAACTTACACATATACTGCGAGTCCTCATTGTCTTGTATCTGAATTGACTACATAAAGCCGTTTGTTTCATATCCGGTGCTCAGCCAAATCTTATCACGTGCTTGACGTCACATGACATTTTTTGTTTCAGGATGAATCAAACTTGTAAGAATATCTACACTTCCACAACTTAGTAACGCAAGAAGACCATAGAAGTTATGTAAAAGCACCTTTATGATTATTATCTTGCCAATTAAAGCCAAGAAGTATTAAATATTAATTGATACAATGCCATATTTATATAATCGCAAGTGTTTATCAATACAAAACAGCCGCCTTGGATTCCTTGGACTAACCTGTCGATCCATTTCTTTTATAAATACATGTAATCGCACATTTTACCTACAAGCTCTAAACCAGATTGTTTACAAAAGAGCAACAGCAAGTCCACCAAGCATACCAAGAGCCATGACTGGCTTAATGGAATCAGCAGCTCCAGTGAACTCAGTTACGCTAGTGGTTGCAGATGGGACGCTGGCCGCAGTAGCAGTGCAGTCACCTCGCGCGATTGCGGCCGCATTGCATATAAATGGGCTAGTCGATGTAATTGGGCCAACAACTGTGCATGGGCAGTCCGTGATAGTGAGGGTAGTGGCTGCGGTAACTGTGTAGGTTTTGCTGTTGACAGTGAGAGTTGTTGGTGCAGGGCAGTAGGTGACTAGTACGGAAACAACAGTGGTTTGATCTGCGCCAGTGGGTGGAGTGTAAGTGCAAGCTCCTCGTGCGAGAGCAGCAGCGTTGCAAAGGAAAGGATAGCTGGATGCAGATGGGACAACAGCCGCGGTTGCGTTACATGCGCCTCGTGCGATGGCAGCAGCATTGCAGAGAAAAGGGAAAGTGGTTGGAACCGAGGCAGCTGTTGCAGTACAATCTCCACGGGCAATTGCGGCCGCGTTACAGATGAACGGAGTGGTGGTTGGAGCATCAGTAACTTGAGCTACAACAGAGCCAGCAAGAGCGGCGAGGATGATAGTAGCGTATTGCATATTGACGTTTGTTGAGGTAGTTTCCGGAAGGAGACTTCTGTGAAGAGGACGAATGGTAGGATAGAGTGAGTAAGGATTAAGTGATGAGTTGACTTATGAGTTGCGAGGTTGAGTCTTGGAAGTAGAAGGAAGGGTAACGCATCTTTAATATGGAGGGAGATTGGTCGAAGTCCTCCAACATATCATACTTTCCACTAGATTAGTATGGGAAGTTATCTGGGAAGGAACTCTATCTTCTCGTATTCAGTGATTGGTGCCTGTGCTAATATGTCATAATGCTTGGTTTGTGTAGGTTTACCCTCACACTTGGCCTGATTCCGCGATAGTTTGTTTTGTCAGACAGGGATAGCTGCTGTGGATTACGCGCTATTGATTGACTCGCTCCCATCATTGCCGGAACGTTGAAATTTCAACGCTAAGGAAGGAAGATTCGCCATCATATTTTGATGGCTGCAGAATTGCCATGGTGACTTCTTTCGGAACCACTGCAGGAACGTGTTGCGTAGCGTGATATCTTTCCCACGGCTCCCTGAGTTTCTGTGCCGGAGAAGGAACTTTGGCAAGGGTCTTGTTGTGTAGCTGTATCTAGCTAGATTTCTAATTACCAAGTTGAATAAGGAATTAATATCTGATTGTATGCTTGTTGGAGGAGAGTAGGAGGGTCGTAAGACTCGCCGTGATCCAGAAGTAATGGACTCTAGAATGAAGCCTTTCCAGCGGAGATTAAGCAACGTAAGCCATCCTTGGCTCCACTGAGACTATAGTGACCTGACTTGATTGAAATGAAGAGTAGACAGTGAGTGTTTGTGAGAGTAGACTGCCTTGTCTCGAGGGACAGGTTCGAAGGAGGTGCATAGTGGGGTCATTGTAGCTGAGAGCCTGAGGATCTAAGGAAAGCCGACAAAGAGGTTCGGGGAAGACAAGGCCCCCTGCGTATCATGAAGCAAAAGTAAGATGGCTTACAGGCTGTTTGCATTGAAGATGGATGGGATTAAGTTAGGATCTCGCTGAACGGCAAAACAGATCCCTGCTGACTAAACTAAATATCTAACCAACCTAAGTTGACATGGATGGAAGTCACCAATTGTATCTGCACACTGTCACAGCTCCGGAGTAGCCGGAACATGTGCTTTACTTTCTGCAGAATGAGATTTTGGAATGATAAGCCTTGATAACTTCAGATCTCAAAAGACTGGAGCCATCACGACAATTAATATATGATGACAATCAATGACAACTATTTTGCGAAGTTCTTATTTAGGCCGGATCAGAAAAAAGGAATATTGAACGCTTCTGCTACTGGGGCACATACAGCCTATCAGCCAAAAACGTTAAACCAGAGGAATCATGAAAATAGCCGAATTGTTTCGTCCTAGCACACGTTACAACTTAAACTGAAGGTTTATTACGCTTGCTTGTAGATATGCTTATCTTGTGTTTTAGCTTCTATAGTTGCATCTTTTGCAACATATAACGGCCAGCTGCACACGCAATTATCCTTTTTGTCAATGCTAATAATTGCATACGTGTTGACCTTAATTTCTTTTTAACGCTCGAGAGGAGGGATCTTCTTAGCGAGGTTGGCCTCCCAAGCAGTTCAATCTTTCAGGAGCATATATCATCATTATTGCTTGACTCGCAATTTAGGTTGTTAGCGCGCTACATAAAAGTACCTACAATTTGTCTCGGGTAGCTTGAATTTCAATACATTAATGTAACATTAGAGAATCTGTTGGGTTCTAAAGCCCCACAAATGCTCGTCATTGGTCATATCCCTGTCTAGCTCCAAAGCTTAAATTTTCGCGTAAAGTAAACAAACCATATAGACATAGTGATTGGTAGGTGGGATATTGGGGATTCTATTTATATAATAACATTTAGGTATGGGGTGACTATGTTTACTATAAGCTCTGATAAGACAATCACTGGCATAGCATGTCTCTAAAAACATGTTGTGGTAATGTTAGGGTGACAGTGTCGTAACTAAACTATGGTACAAAAAGGCGTCTATTGCCACCCGCAGGATGTGGACTTAAATTTCCACTGCACATCCGTGGGAGAAAGAAGGGAAACAATCTAATCACACCAGGAAATAACACACCATCTCCAAGGTGAACACGCACGCCCGCCCACCTTTTACAAGCTTTCCCAAACATTTCCGACTAAGAAATTAAGTTACGACACGACCGACATCAAGAACAGCTGTGCGAAAACCCTGCAACGCCGTTCCGTAGGTCTAATAGCGCCTGTGTCTTTGGTAAACATTGTGCTGTGGAGTATGAGACGTGACGTTCTTTACTCCCTGCTGAATCGCCAACAAGTGTTCGTTGTTATAGGTATCTTGACCAAGACTCCAAGACATGATTCCTCCCAACTGAAGTTTTGCCACGATTTTGGAGAACTTCTCGGCAATGAAAGTTGGAGTGTCCCAGGTCCAAAAGATATTTGCTGAAGAATCCCAATAGTATTCACCGCCATTCTCATAGTCAGCAATACTATTTTTGCGAGCCAGACTCCAAGACGTGGTAATTGATGGTCCAGTGCATTTACCATAGCCTTGAACACATGACGCACCACAGTAGTCGGCGGTGTTGCCGCTGCAATAGTCAGTAATTATCCGTTCATCTTCAAGACCGTGGAGTATGTTCTGACATACCAAAAACCATATTGACTACAGCAATCTCCTTCACGGCACTTGTAGCCAGCCGCTGCTCCGCAGGAGCCATTGGGGTCTACAGTCAAGTTTGATGGAATAACTACATCTTCCATGTTAGCGGTTTCGAAGGTGAGCGATCCTGACATTCCATTGTCGTTGCCCAAGGCATCTTCCATCGGGACTGTCGCACAGCCAAGGGGGTGTGTGGCGCAATTCGACTTTGGGTCGGTGGTGAACCATTTGGCGTAAAAGCTAAAACCTAAAATGGCCTTTTGTGGCGCAAGACCCAGGGAAATGTATTGTTCGACGGCCTCAAGAGAGCCAGCCACACTTGTATGATGTTTGGTGAAATTGTCTCGGCGGTTCATGAGATCGTATGTCATAATCTTGATGGAGTTAGCCCCTCTTCTATACACAAATGGAGGTGACGCTACATTGAAATAATCCACCGAGGCTGCAATCTGAGGCACAGTCTCTTTCGTATAAGCAATCATATCGCGCTTCAAACCAGGTACGGCAATAGTGAGTAGGCGTTTGGGACCAATGGCTGCTCTCACCGACGCGAGGAGGAGAGGGTATGTCGTTATTTCAGAGACCTTGGCATCATTGGGTATCACTTTGTAGTTTTCTCCGTTTCCTGCAGGATACTCCCAATCAATATCTAATGACAAGTCAGCACCTCTTTAGAATTTCCTCCACAAGATCAGTCTTACCAACACCATCCGCTCCAGTGTTATCAAGCATTGTTGCAACATTTTCTGCGAACAGGCATCGGGAGGTAGAGTTTGCTGCCGCATCTGCAAATGGTGCAGTCCAGCTCCATCCTCCAACTGATATTACAACTTTTGTCTCTTTTCCGAATCTCTCCTTGATAGATTCTACAGATACGAAAGGAGTGTAGTTGCCAATTGGGTTGGTAATGAGTTCACTTGGGTTGATAAAAGCAAGGTAGACCAGATTGATTCCGGCTGTAATATTAGGCCCCGGAATATTAGTCACATGCCACCTGTGAACGACATATTAGCTGAGGAAAGATAAAATGGTGACAAGGTTTCAGACTGGTCATAGTAAATGCTGTTTATGAACTCAGCTGTGGATGTTTGCGCCGTCAACAAACTACCGAGTATTAAAGTAAGAAACAACATTATTTATGGATTTTGGTGTAAATTTTAAGACATGCAAATGGTAAAGTGCGGTTAGATTAAAAGATGGAACAAACAGAAACCATGAAACATGAAGAGTGGAAGACTTATATACCATAATGATCTACGTTACTTGGGTCTATGAAACATGCTAGACGGTGTTCTCCGATTTCTCCGTACTCTCCGTGAGCCTCCCGTTTCCCTCCTGTCAATCAAAAGGTAAAATAGTGGATTAGTGGGTCTAGTTTACCAGGATGACATCTGGTTCTGAGTCAATTTGGGGTATTTTCCAGGAGCTAACAGCCGTTTAATTTCTTCCCCAAACTCTATTATTGACTATAACTGAATTGTTGGATAGATGAACATGGGAGTTGCCTCTTCCGGAGGCTGCGCGTCAACTGAGCCGGATTTTTAGACTTTCAGGTATGGGGAGCAGCAGGTCAAATGCTGCTAACACGGTCTCAAATATACTGTTAATAGTTCTCGTTGAAGTTAGCGTAGTCTTGTCAGGAATGCCCTTGTATGGATCTTTTGCTGTGACTTAGCTTGGGCTGTTCATTCGTGGGGGTTGGGATTGCAAAATTGTTAGCATGACCTCACGAAATTTGATGCCCAAAATCTGCATAATTAGATGATAAAATTCGCATAAGCATTGGGTGTAATTATGTTCACAACATCTCCAGCTAACTATTTGCAAGCTGTAGACCAGAGCTTGACACGAGATCGGCTGAGCTACGTTTCCATGCTGTTTGTTGTATACAGGTATAGGGAGCGTGACGAGTGACGAGTGACGAGTGCCAGGTCCAGCACGTGGATTTCAAGGTGACTAGAGGCAGGCTACAAGACCTTGATGGCAGCACAGCCATGCGCTTGTGGTCACGAGTTACTCTTCAATACAAGCCAACGTAAAGAGATGATGTAGCCCGTATTCCGGTGGAATTGCAATAGCCAAGTACTAAAAAAATAGACCAGGGATGATTGTTGATCTAGAAACAATTGCGAGTTGATTTCGCGAGGCAGCTCCTCCCAGTGCGCCTCGCAGCCAATGCCCTCATTTCCGTTCGAATGTCATTCATGCAACACCTTCACCTCAACGACTGCCAGAATCAGAAGTTAAAAATATTTCAATGTACCGCTCAATTTTGTTTCTCTCTTAGAGCTACATAAGTTTTAGCTGTAAATACCCAAACCGATCATCTAGAGTAATTCATCTCATTATATTGTCTATACTAGTCCGGTGTTAGTATATAGTCGATATTCGCGAAGAAGTTGGCAGACAAAGTGCATATCTAAAGATAGCAAATTAGATTCAAGTAAGCTTTGTAAATATCTTGGTACCGCTTCTACACACAAATGTGAGAACGACAATTTTATCGCAGAAATATATCATCTGTAGTAAAAGAGTCAGTCGAATATAAGGTGCCGTTGGCCAGTTTTGAGAGAGGAAATCGGCCCACTTTTATGGATAGCCACACCTTCCAACTCAAAGTATAGTCCGCATGATAGATATAGCGAGAATAGTAAATAAACTAGATATATACGCGCTTAAATCTAATTCCACTCAACTATTTGCAATCAGACATCAAGGCTGCCAATGAATAAATTTCTAAGATGTTTAATGTCTCTGATATTTTGCTGTCAATTTCAGCTCTCGAAATTGCTTCAATATATGAGGAGCATATGAAATTAGCACTGGCAAGAGTTTATATTCTCAACCCAAGCTTGCGTCCATTTTAATACTGAGTATGTTATTCTTGGTATTGAAGTTTCAATGCGCTCTGATGAGAACAGATCTAGAAATGATCATCAAACATTAATATATATGATTGAGCCTATGCAGTTGCATGAATTATTATCCATACCATGCTAAACAGCTTGACGGCAGTTGAACATCCAGTAAATAATGTCCTTCGGCTGACTAAGAGTATTAATTTTATCGACTGAATTCGAGCTTGACAGCGTCCTTTACATCGTCGCATCACACTGTTCAATTGAAAGTATGAATTTATCCTTTAAATCCGTCTTTCTGGTCCTAGGACTAGCAATTGACCTTACTCACGGAAACATCTCAATAAATTCTCTGGCCCAGGATGTCAAGAATGTTGAGTCAATCAGAGAAATCAAAGATGTGCAGCGGTATTTTGGACAGCTAGCACAGTTTGGAAGGTGGGCTGAAATGGCTTCATTATTCTCAGAAAACGGAACGTTGGTCTGGGGAAACCAAACAGCTACTGGGCAACTTTCGATTGAAAGGTGGCTGAAAGCTGACGCCGGGAAAATGGATGGCATCCGGCCAGGTTCTCTTGATACAATGATAATAGAAACGCCGGTGGTTACGCTTTCAGTGGATGGGCTTTCCGCAAAAGCACGCTGGAACGGTTTGCGTTTTCAAGGTGATGGCTCGGGTGGAACAAAAATTCAAGGTGGTATCTACGTGAACGATTATAAATATGTTTTGAGTGGTGGCAAACGTCGTTGGAAGATATACAAGCTGCACTACTACCCTCACTACGCTGGTCCGTACATTGGTGGGTGGCGGAATGTTGGCGGCCCTTTACCACTTGTCCCTTACCATTTTACATTCAAGGACGCGGGATTGCCAATACTACCACCTATAGGCGAAGCGCCTGCGACTGCAGCCACTCTAGGAACTCTTTTCTCCCGAATCCAGCGGTTGAATGACGAGGACGAGGTGCGAAATCTACAGCACACGTATGGTTATTATGTTGATCGAAGGATGTGGACCGATGTAGTTGAATTATTTGTTCCCGATGGAAGCGTCCAGATCGAGGGCGTGGGCACATATTCAGGCCATACTGGTGTTCGGAGAGCGATGGAGCGGATGGGCCCCGAGGGATTGTCGCAAGGCATCCTCAATGATCATCCGAACTTCAACACCATCATTCAGATTGACCAAAATAGCAAGGAAGCAACCTCTCTCGGTATTGAGGTTGGGATGATCGGTGATGCAAATACACGTGCTGCTTCATGGGAATTTAATGTCTACCGGAACCGCTTTGTCAAAGAGGATGGGTTGTGGAAATTGCACGAAGTCAAACTCTTTCCATTAATCATTGCCAACTACTCAACAGGATGGGGAGATGGTAGTATTACATCCCGAGGCAAAGCTATTCCCAAGTTCCCTGATCTCTCAATTGCTAGGTCTCAACCTCAGGAGCGAGATGGAGTAAATTTAGATCTGATCGACCTGCAACGTCGACTCAATCGCTCAGCAGCCTTTGATGGTACCGAGAACATCTCCTCTGCCTACGGCTACTTCGCAGACGATATTCAATGCGACCAATTTGCTGGTTTGCACGCCAATAAAGGGCACAAAGCATCACCTTTCGCTGGCTTTTTCCAGACTCCCAGACGTATTGCTGAAGCTTGTTATACTGTATATGGAACAAACCGGTCAACCCTACGCTCTAGTGTTTCATATCACTGGCGTCCACAGCCTGTGATCTTAGTCTCGCCAGATGGTCGATCAGCAAGTTTGCGCACCCGTCTGCTCCAGCCTTCAACATCAATAAGTAGTGCTGGTAGCTTCAATGGTGCAATGTATCAAGACCAGACAGTGCTTGAAGATGGCAGATGGAAGTTGTGGAGCATCACAATTGATGAATTTTACTGGCAGTCCACGAACTGGACTGGAGGATGGTCAGCTGTCAATCCAAGAAATAAAAGTGAACCAAACCCTGGCCCTAGCAGCTGGATCAAAGATTACCCTCCAGATATCACGCTTTTCGACGTCGGAGACCGTGAGGCAGGTTTTAGAGGGGCTAGTGGTCAATTCATACAGTGGCCGGAGATTCAACGCATGTGGTTTGGCTTTCGAAACCCTGTAAGCGGACGTCTACCAGAGTATTACTGGCCTCAATGTGTGCCTTGCGTAGCAAAGCCCGACTGGGCTTTGTCGGCTAATAATTATCAAGAGCCACCCACTGGCCCAGATGTATTCTAGGTTATAATATCCTATTAGATCAAACCAATTAAAAGAGAACACGGGAGTCTTTTATTGTCCCTCGATGTCGAAATTATAAATAAATAGCGATCTATCTTGCTTCTGTTAAAGTAATCCAACTCATATCAATGAATCACATCTTCCCGTGTCAAACCCATAATGATGTGACACCGTAAATTTCACTATACTATTGCAGACATGCCAACAAGGTCTGTGGTAAATTGGTAAATCAAGCTGTTTGCCATAACTAGAGACATGGTTCCTCGCTTAAAGTTGTAAAATGCCTATGGTAACATATTAAACCATTGCCATTGGGCTGCCCGGAAGCTCCGTTATCCCTTAGACCCCATTAGTCTTCTTACACATAGTTTCAAAAGGCGTGACTTACATCCATCCACATCTTCTACAACTGTTTTAGGTATGGTGCACATATTAGCAGTCGTGATGTCCTGGGACCGAAGACCACCACAAGTAGCACTAAAACACCCTTTGTCATCCATAGCTTTCTGTAAGGCGTCTCCTTTCCACCCAAAGACATAATCGCCATGTTGACCATAGCCAGTATTATCACCAGTACTGAGATAAAATGGCTGCGAACCATCCGTTGGCCAATCAGCCTTGTTGTTGAACTGAGTAGTATCCCAAACAATCTAATGAGCTGTTGATAAACTTGTTCATATCACAAAAGAAGGCAGTTGTTACTAACCTCAAGCATGAGTTGAGGAATACTAATTGGATGAGTTGATGGGCAAGGACCCGACATCAGGAATGACGCGGGTCCATTTGTAGGGTACGCGACGTGGTCCTGGTGGTTAGGAGTGTCAAGGTTCTTACCGTCCCAGCACCTGAATACACTTAGTAATGTAAGAAACTAAAAAAAGTGATATCATACGTAGGATACACAATATTGGATCGAATACCACCTAGACAGGGCTGCGGAGGAAGTCCTTCAAAGTCGACTTTGGTGTCCGAGCAAGGAGCTAGGTTATCGCCACCAAAGTTGGGACCAGAGTAGCAACGGAAACAGCTTTGGGATTTGTATTTCGGCAACCGTCTCATTGGGTCGCCGACAAGCATTCGAAAGCCCTAGATCTCGTAGTGAGTATAATACAAAACAGAAGAAGTCCAAAGACCTACAGGTTGAAAGGCAGTGACCTGATTTTTCCCTTGAGATATATAATATACCGTCACACCACCCGCCGTCTGGGTGGTGAATCTATCGTTGAATAGAAATCTAGATGGCGGAAAAGTTAGCTCACACTAAGAACTTGGTCATATAGAGAGCAAACACGAATAAAGACTAATGCATCACATGAAATAATGCGTACCTGTTTGGGACCTGCGGAACACGCTTGTATGTACCATTACGAGCCTTGAAGTATAAATTAGCAGTCCAGTAGTTAGAAAGATCATCGGCAGGGCCGCAAGTAGTGCAAGATGCGACTTGAGAGATGTCAGAGTTTGGCATCGATGCTTTGAAAGCGTTGCCTCCCACAACTTGATGAGTATGCGGGGTTCCAATGAGTCCAGGGTTTACGAGGGGATCCAGGCGCTCGATGGTAATTTGTGAGCATCCAAATCGCAAATGGTTTAATCCAGGAGGTAGTTGTAGCTGGGGGATAGCCTCAGCTGCGGCAATGAAGAAGATGGTAAACCAATACATGGTGACAAATACTACCAAAGCTTTTGAAGATACCTATATGAATGAAGTTCTCTGAGAGTAAATGTTCAGTTTATGAATAATAGCACCTGCTTTGTCGTATATATCGTAGAAAAGAAGCCATCTCATGAATGATAAGCACTACAAACAACTGCCGGTCGCACGGTGTGCGATGTCAGGTTTAGGATTATAGTAATCAAAGAGATCGCAATTTATCCAGCCCCTTCCCGCCTATAACATTCTTCAATGGCTTTGGTTCTCACTATATAATTAATTAAAGCTTCTACTTTGTCTTAGCTTCTACTCTGTCTTAATGAAGTGGCTCTCGAACAGGAACAGGTGTGATGGTATAAGCTAACGGTTCGGAACTTCCCCACTCCAATCATATTGGTACTGCTTTTGGCATACGACTAAGTAGCACAGATAATAAACGTTCTATAGAATCGAGGAGCAGAGAATTGTGATTACATAAACAAGTGGAAGGAATGCATTTGAGTTTGGGATTTGTAGCTGTAATCAGGTGTGGGACACCCCAATCTTGTCTACATTCAAGCAATACCTTATGGAAAAATCTTAGCACTAAAATTATTACGATACATTTGTTTACATAATTGGCTAAAAGTTACTAGGACCTTAAGCGGGCAAACCATTCGCAAGTTGTGTCGAGAGTGTGGCATTAGGTTTCGTCACAGCTGCAATATCTTGGTACTTTGCAATCAACAGGTCACTGACCAACCGTCCAAAAACAATAGTGCCGTAAGGATTCAAATGGGTTCGATCGGTTGGGTCAAAGTTATAAACTTGTGCTGCCTATAGAATTTGAGATATTAGGTCTACTGTAAATGATAGCGAGGAAAACCAGAAAGAAAGCGTACCTGCTGGCCAATCGAATTGACGTAATTTGTTGATGCCTTATTCAAATCAATAAACCAACTCTTGGTATCTGCTGCCACGGCGAGTGCTTTCGCAGTCTCATCCACGAGGTTCTCGACAACACGGCCACCAGAGAAGGTGCGGCGAGTGAGGGGAGTAATAAGAATCTGGACAAGCTTTTAGTCTCTCTTCGAAATAGTGCAATAAGTAAGTGTATTTACAGGAACTCCGCCTGCTGCTTTGACTTGATCCACAAACTTATGGAGACTGCCCTCTAATGCAGCTTCATTCTCGGGAGTCTTCTGGTCGTTGTGGCCAAATTGACATGTGACATAAACGGTCTTGGTCTTTTTGTACGTGGCAATCTGAGAAAGTATTGTCTTGAATACCGACTGTTGAAGGTACGGTGTCAAAGAAGCGCCGCTCACTCCATAATTGAAACCGAATGCGGGTGACTTGAGTGTGTAATTTAGAAATCCATCTCCCCAACCTGCGTGAGGTCAGCTGCTGGATGCTGAAATCCTAAGGTCATACGCAACACTCACCACCTGGTTCATGTGTGGTCGAATCCCCTGCCAAGAGGAAGACTGGTGGAAGTGTAGTAGCTGATGGAGTAATAGCAATTCCGTAGGTGGAAGCTACCAACCCAGCGAACACGCACGTTGTTGATATCAACATTTTTCAATGTTGAGAGCGATACTGAGCGGTTAAAGCTGTTACTTAAGTATCGATTTCAGTCGCGAAATGTCGATGTCAAGTGTGATAATCATGGGAGGCAAAGTCATTTTAATAGCTACATACAGGAAAGTAATGCTTTCACAAGTGGTGGAATATTTTACGTGTCGAGTGTCCTCTCCTCGGGAGAGGACAACTACCCGAAGGAAGGGTATTTTGAGCATGAAGTGCCGATGGAATATGGAGACACGGCTAATAACACACGATGCCGGTGCTCGGTGTAATGGTAGGCGAACTCCCAAAGCATAGAATTCCAACTCAAACAATCGAAATTTAGAGATATGAGATCAAGTAACAGCAATACTCAAAAAGCACAGGACCAACGAGATTCACATTTCTGCACCCGTGTTAGTAGAGTATTCAGTCACTAGCTTGTACTCGGAAATGTAAGTTATTGCTTATTGGACACTAGCATGGTTTGAACAGCATAGTGGTGGTGAATGTGACACGACCTCCGTGTTATCCCTCAGCATCCCTTGACTATAGTTGCAGAGACAAACACAGCGCATCATACGTCGACTGCCTATCTCTTGGACTAGATACGACTCATGTTCATGAAAAACGGCTGGTGATCTGAATAATAACAAAGGTCCGGGCCGAAAGGTGGTACAAGTGCGGAGGTACCCCAGATTCCCATGCGATAATCCGGGGAGGTGGCGCAAGGCTGACACTACAATATCGTCATGTCATTCATGTACGTCACATTCACTTGCGACCACCAGATCAAGACATCCTGTACACTATATAAAACTACATACTACTACCTCCTCAAGGTTGTATTGTTCTCACGGTCGAATGACTGGAGTTCTGACCCATGCTGTCATGGGATCGCCTTTCTCATTGGTTCAAAGCCAGTTGTGAGACGACAAGGATGGGGTGCAACGTCCATGTCATGTATAAATCTCTTCAATTCAACGTAATCGTACTTACTATATAATTACTTTATAGATGGACCAAAACCCATTATAATTGAAGAAAGCCAACGCCATTATTGTCTCCATCGGCTTCGACTTGGTCAACGCTCATCACCGTTAAGCCAGTGAAGCACAGCGCCTACACGATCAAGAACATTGTACATGCAAATATCAACTAACGACCCAGCGCTCTGAGGTGTACCGTATTGTCAATATTAGCTAAGATGCTACGCCTATGGGTCTTCTCTGCAACATGCACTGCTGCGATTATATTTCTCTCATTGTTTATACCCCTCAGTCGTGCAGCAGTACCTCAAACTCCCATGAAACGCGGAGTTACCATTTCTCAGGTGTCGTTTGAACATCACCGAACCGCCCTGGGCATCGCCGAAACAGCACCACGCATTTCCTGGAGATTTGAAGGTGATGTTCTAGACTGGGAGCAGACCGATTACGAAATCGAAATCACACGATCTGGTAAATCTGGTAATTTTCCGGTCAAGTCATCCGATTCACTGTACGTGCCTTGGCCGGATGCGCCATTAGGTGAAGCAGAATCTGCAAACGTTCGAGTTCGTGCCAATGGTGGTCAATCATCAACACCTTGGTCTGACTTGGTAGGCGTCGAAACAGGTCTTGTTGGCGGCAGTTGGACAGGAGTCTTACCCATTACTGGGGACGTAGGAGGCAGAGGCACCAACGAAGCTAAGCGACCTATATATTTCCGTAAAGATTTTAAAGTAGTATCTCCGGTCGAATCTGCTCGCCTGTACATCACAGGACTAGGTATTTACGAAGCTGAAATCAACGGAAAACGTGTTGGAGACCATGTTCTAGCACCGGGCTGGCAATCCTACAATAATCGGCATGTATACGATACTTATAATGTGACAGAACTAGTCCAAGAAGGCGAGAATGCAATTGGAGCTATTGTGGGAGAAGGCTGGTATTCTGGGAGGCTTGGGTGGATAGCTGAGCAACGTAACGTATTTGGAAACAAGATCGGCCTGCTTTCTTTGCTAGTCATCACCTTGAAGGATGGAACCAAACTCAAGATTCCGACTGACAACACATGGAAATCAAGTGGTGGACCGATAATTACATCTGAGATCTATAACGGGGAACTTTACGATGCAGCTCAGGCAGCCAGCATTAAAGGTTGGTCGCAGGCAAACTTTAGTAGTGCTTCATGGAATGTAACTTCAACACTCCCTGCACTAAAGGGAAAACTTGCCTCGCCAGATCAGCCACCAATCCGCCGAATCGAGGAAATTAAACCTGAAAGGATTTTCAAATCTCCAGCTGGGGAAACACTGGTTGATTTTGGGCAGAACTTGGCTGGATGGCTTCGAGTCAAAGTGGACGGACCCGCTGGTACTACCGTTGTTATACGCCATGCAGAAGTTCTGGAAAAGAATGGAGAGATTTCAACCAGACCGCTTCGAGATGCAATGGCGCGGGATACTCTGATTCTCAGTGGGAAAGGCGAATTAGTTTGGGAACCAAAATTTACGTACCATGGTTTCCGATTTGCACAAATTTCTGGGTGGCCCTCCTCCACCCCCCTCAATGCAGACACGATTACTGCAATAGTAGTCCACACCGATATGGAACAAACAGGCTGGTGGGAGTCGTCTAATCAGTTGCTCAACAAATTTCACTCAAATGTACGTTGGTCTATGAAAGGAAACTTCATGTCTATTCCAACAGACTGCCCGCAACGGGACGAGCGTTTGGGCTGGACAGGGGATGCTCACCAATTCGGACCCGCCTCAAACTTCTTTTACAATACTGCAGGCTTTTGGAAAGGCTGGCATCGAGATATATGGAGTGAGATGTCCAACTCTGGTAAAATGCAGCCACCGCATTTTGTACCGAATCTTCCTTCTGAGGACAACAGGCCCACAGCAATCTGGGGGGATGTCGTTGTAGGAAATCCATGGAATGTATTCCGGTGGTTCGGAGATCTTGCTTTGCTAGGTGAACACCTCCCACAAGCTCAGAACTGGATAGATATTGGTATTCCGCGGAATGATGCTGGTCTTTGGAACCGCGACAATTTTCAATATGGTGATTGGTTGGACCCCCTTGCACCACCGGAAGATGCCCATGGCGCAACTACCCACCCCGTCTTGGTTGCTGATGCATATTTGGTTTATATGACAGAAATAATGTCTGTCATTGCAAGATCATTGTCGAAAAGTGAGCTCGCGGCCAAGTATGAAGCTCAGCACTCCCTGCTAAGGGAACGATTTCATCAGGCATGGGTTTCACAGGGTGCACTTGCAAATCACACACAGACGGCATATGCGCTTGCACTTGCATTTGACCTGCTAGTTGATGAAACTGAGCATGAAAACGCGATTTCTGCACTTCGATCAATCATTGCAAAGAACAAATATCTTGTGGGTACTGGATTTGCTGGAACACCTGCACTTGGCATCGCTCTTCGGAAATTCGGCGCGACGGAAGATTTCTACAAGATGCTATCACAGACATCGGTACCCTCATGGCTTTATCAAGTCGTGCAGAACGCAACAACTACATGGGAACGATGGGATAGTCTTTTGGCCGATGGCAGTGTGAACAATGGAGGGATGACCAGCTTCAACCACTATGCTTTTGGCTCTGTGGCAGATTGGATGCACACAGTTATAGGAGGTATCGCGCCCGCTGAGCCTGGCTGGAGGAAAATTACCTTCGCGCCTATTCCAGGTGGGGATGTCACATCGGCGAAGGCGAAGTTCTTGAGTCCATACGGAGAGGTCTCTTCCAGCTGGTCGGTGTCGAGTTCTGGGTTCCACTTGGAGATTCACGTGCCACCAAATACCAAGGGATATGTAGTATTACCTGGGGCGACCAAGGATATTGTTGTCGGGTCTGGGCAGCACTATTTTAACGATCCGAACTACCAGAAGCCGCGTTAGGAGGTTACCTTGAGTTTGAATCGACTCGATAATGCATACTAATGCGCAAAATTAATTCTCTATAAAGAATTAGCTACTATACATGGGGAAAAGGGGTCGTGAAATTGAATGTGTTAGATCCGGAAGCTCTTGCTGTGCATAGATAGATACACGCCCACAGATGCGCGAAAGCGTTTACGTCATAGAGAATAGATGGATACGTGGATACGTATCCCTCACATATCTAATTTTGACATATCAGTTCTTTCTAGCATTAATATGAACGTATAAAATATTGGAATTGCAGCCAACATATCTTATATTGCATATCACAACACTGTCTAACTCGAGTAGCGTATCATAGGAGCATTTCCGTTCAAAGTCCTTCTTCATGTATATATAGTTTAAAATGGAATCCTGACTCGCGTGCTTTTAAGTACTGCACTGGAGATGTCTCTTTGAAGCTTGACTGTACACTAGTAAGGGCGTGGGAGCCGATCGATTGGTCGGTTAAAAGATTGTAACCAATGGAAATCCAAAGAAATTGCTAAGAGTGGTTTCTTAAAATTCAGGGGGCTCGCTTGATCTGACAGCTGGAACTGGCTGGTGCTGAATGCTTCCTGATTCGTCGGGCCGTGATTATACGTCTCGATACGTCCACAGCGGTCTAACTTCCGGCTCCAAGTTTGAAGTCATTGCAGGACCCTTAGAAATAAATACTTCATAAATTGAAGATCGTTACCCTAATATTTGAATCCTGGGTGTCTTAGATCAGAACTTTTTCCTTACGTTTTCTTTCTTACTTCTTTTTCCTTGTTCCATTTTCTTCCACCTGTCTCCTAAATGTTGCATATATATTGGCAGTAATTTTCACTCAATATCATATAATTACCAGGTTTAACTTAAACCACAAAGGTCAATTTCGACTAAAGGTCATTTAGGTACGGCCAAAAGAACAAAATGGTGTCTCCATCTCAAACTTCGAGTCTACTACTCATCGCTTGCCTGATTCCAACATCATTAGCAGCAGCAAAATGCTATAAACCAGATGGAACGTCCGTAGGAGTGGAATTTACGCCATGCAATAGCAATACAAAATTCTCAATGTGCTATCGCACAGGGACAGCGAATGGAATTCTTCCTGACACGACCTGCTATCCTAATGGCATCTCGCTAAATGTGGATACTGTTACTGGGGCCAAAGGGTACTGGAGACAAATGTGCACTGATGCATCTTGGGAAAGTCCGTACTGCCTGAAAGCTTTTGATAAATGCACCAAGGTAAGTTCTTCTATTTATCTTTTGCTCTACCACCTAACTCGCCGAGTAGGATGATAATGGAAATTCGGTTGTCAATCCTTGCGACGGAACACCAGGTTCAAAGACATGGTGCTGTGGATTTGAGAATACGGATTGTTGCAGTGGGCCAGATGCTATCTCTATCGAGGCGGTTGTGGGAGCCTCGTCTGAGTCAACAAATAGCATTTCATCTTCTTCTACTGTAAGTCAGAGTAGCCTAGTATCTCAAACACCTGAGAGCTGAATTACCGCACCCGATTCTTCAGTATAAATGTTCTTTGCGGATTTATCCACATCTAACCCTGACAAAAGTTTGTTCACGCAAACATGGCCAGTGGTAAATCACTATTTGGCGTATTGGGAGCAAAGATGCACGTCTCTGACTCAGTAGCTGCACTGCTAACTATTTGATACACTCAACCCTTTCAAGTCCAAGCCCCACGTCCACATCTAAAGCCAACATTACACCTATAGTAGCTGCTACCGGCGTCGCGGAAACCTCCACTCAGACATCACTTCCCAAAGCTTCAAAAGAAGGGCTCTCGATAGGCGCCAAAGCAGGTATAATAATTGCAGCGCTGATTTTCGGCGCTGTGATTATACTTGGGGGAGTGTTTTGGCTCCTTCGCAAGAAGAAGCAAACAAACGAGTATCGGGACGTTCCATCGCAAAGCCATCCTATGATTGAGGAAGATATTGGACAGGCTGCGGAAATTACGAGGGGTATAGAAACAGAGCCGAATCACAAGTGGGCGGTATCGCAACTTGATGCGGAAAAGCAGCAAATTTATGAAGCGGGACCAGGTATCTCGAATAGAAGACATGAATTAGGAGCTCCTGGGATATAGCATGAGACGCTACCAATAGCCAGGTTGCTAAAACTTGCATAAAACTATTTACTTAAGCCTATTTGAGCATGTTTATAGTCCATATAGTGCAACATATGGTCCTCTCTGGGGGTCCAAAGGCTCGCTCCGCGGTGCGGAAAGTTAACTGTAATAAGAAAGACACTTACGATGAATGGAAATATTTAAACAGCGATTATACAAAATGTAGACTAGATGCAGCGGCTGCAGTGTGACGTTACCTGAAATGCTTTCCCATCTCCGGCTATGACAGTACAATTGTCAATTTCATGATGACAGTGAATAGAACATAATCAAGGCCCGATATTTATGTGGAGAATCATAAGTATTTCTTAGCTAAGTAGATTAAACATCTTTCTGTTTCAAGTTTCGTCACTAAATCTTGACTGGCGGTTTTGCTTTATACCTTTATAGTACCGCATGACAGTTAGGTACTGAACCTCGTATTAGGTGCAGCATCAACGATATCAACTAATGAACACTTCTGGTTACTAAGCTAGACTAGTTGAGTATATCTATATATACGCAGCTTACACGCGGAGGATTACTGATCTTATAACTTTAACTAATTAACAAATTGTTGATTTATACCAAAGAATATGGAAACTACACAAAAGGGCAGGAGTTAATTGGGATAAACATGAATCAGACGAGGTCTCTTTGAGTTGCGGATCTAGCCGACTTACCATTCTACAGGCAATGAGTGTAGCAGATTCTCCCACCCACTACTGCAGCTAGTTATTGTCAGGATCGGCGCAAACAAACATGTCACTATGCAGATTATGCAATACTACTTTGATCAACACAAGCTTTTCGTAAGTAAAAGCGCTCATTTCGCAGTTCACATCTGTCACGGAGACCAAACCTTCAAACTGCTGAGAGGCTAGGAATAATACTTAAGGAGCAAGTGAGCTTCAAAATGTACTAAAATACAGCTAGAAAGATTCAAATGAGAACTTATCAGACATTACGGTTGTCGTGAAGTAAGTGCCTACCTATCTTAAAACAAAGTGGGTCACTTGCATGGAAAAGGACGCTGAGGTCCACAGAGCAAAACCACCTTCTACTTAGAGATTGCGTGAAGCCAAGGCATGAGCTATGTGACCAGAAGAATATGAAGCATACGGAGAAGATCGCCAAAGTCCCTTGTCAAGGATTAATTGTCAAGTGCTACCACCTAAGGTTGCACAGTGCCCAAGCAGTACTGGGTTGTCCGCTTGAGCATTGTACTTCAAAGTCACTATCTATTTAGAGACTCCAGTCTCTATGGACTAACTAGCCAAGCCATAAGCGAGTTTGCTATATTCCAACCTCGCTTGTTGTTCATAGAGACTGAATCAGGTATACACTTGCCTAAGTTGTTCAACATGGGTAATAATACATAACTATAGCCATCAAGATAGCTTTGGAGCCTGTTACTTTGCCAATGATTATATAGAAAGATCTTATTGTTGCTTCTACGTCAATGTTACGCAACTAACGACACTTGTTTGACGCTCGGCTAATAGCGGCCTTGAAATTGGATTAAACATACTCATATAAAAACTGACCTATCTTCACTTGGTTCTTGGACACGGCCACGAAAGCTTCTGTATATGTGATCATGTGGGCAACTTGATCGGTGGAGCCGTTGGCTGAACAGTACTTTCGTACGTCCAGTAGAGTTCAAATTTATAATACAGACGTGAAACGTGCAGTGTACGGCGGTGTACAGTACGCTTTGTGCCAACGTATAAATGGGCCTTTCGGAATGGCGTTTTGCATAACAGAAGTTTGTTGCCGTTATGGAGCGGCTTATTATGCAATTGTGTCTTTGTAAAAGAAGTCTGTACAAGCGATGGTGGTGACCAACATTGTTGGTAGGGTATTACGCCATACATGGGGTATCAAATAAGCTAACGACATTAGGAAGGCGAACAGATTCTCCGGAGAATAACTTGTTGCTACCCGTCAACATAGGCCGTACAGCGAACACTTTTGACCCTATGGCGCACCAATTGTCAGGAAAGTGTAGACATAGATCAACGCCACTAAATAGCTTTGAGCACGGTACATGATACAATACTGTAGGATCGCCTAGGGACCTGTCAGTCATAGACCACTTTGTGATTCTATTCCATAACCCGATGCGACTCCATACCTCGGCCGGTGGCTGATCAGCAGGAGTGCGGCCAACTTTGGGACACTTACTACCTAAGGTACCTTATCATCGGGTCACTTCGAAGACGTCGAGTGGGGAACGAGCATGAAGCAAACACCACCTCCAAACTCAGATATGTAAGAAAAACTTGCCGCTCACCCCAACTAAGTCTTAGTTTCCTTATCGTTTGGAGTTGTCCACTCACCTAGACAGCGACTGGTCTAATTGGATGCATTATCCGAAGTAAGTCTCTAGAGAAGTCTAAACGGCAATGAAAATCGACATGATCTCCTAGATAGTAAGCGATATGTTTACCTATGCTGTACAGATTAGTCCCCTCCTTGCGGGATGTGGAGTTTTCAGGTACGCTCGGTCCCCGCGTTCACCCCCTTCAGCCACTCATCAGGGCTGCGAAGAACTCGTGGGACGCTTTTAGCGAGCAAGCACAGGCAGCTCTTTGTGATGTGCTTCCTGTCTACTCAACAGAAATCCTCCGGCCAGACGCACAAATTCTGACACCGCTTAGTGGCCCCAAGTTCTGGCTGAAACGATTGACACCCCGTCCTATCAACCCTGTACCGCGTTGTGTATCTGCCATACATGCTCAACATGGAGAAAAGCTTTGGGCAGGTGGTTCTTGGAAATCGAACTACAGTTCACGCAGATTTATCAAACCCCCTGTTGAACCACAGTAACCTGCATATATGACATGCCTTTCCCTCCCATGTGTACTGTAGGTGTCAGGTATAGAACTTGCTTATTCTGCCTTGCTCTATATTTGACCTTAAAACAATGAGGTTTTCGATTATCTTGCTGAATTGGCTGGCTGTTGTCTTTCCCCATTTCCTTGCCATAAACGCAGAACCCTCTGCGGATGGAATAGCAGCCGTAGTCACAGCTCTCCCTCCTTGTGCGGTGCGTGATCACAATTAGGAAACTCTGTACCCTACTAATTCTAAGCCAGCTTACCTGTCTGCTTCATGCAGTGGCCAACTCCACTTGTGCCCCGACAGATCAAGCTTGTATATGCTCCAACAAAGATCTTAATGACGAAACTACAGCATGCGTTCTCAAAAGCTGTACGCTTAAGCAAGGCTTGAGTAAGTTCACTTAACTTCGGAATACTTAAGACGATTAAAACTAAAATCAGCAGCAACACTCAACATTACTTCCGTAGCATGCGATGTTCCGATCCGTGACAAACGCGAGGTATTTAATACTTTATCAACCACGCTAGGGTCTCTATCTTTGAGCTTTGTAGCCATTCGACTCTTTGAAAGATGGCTGTCAGACGCACCCTATGGGCCTGATGACTGGGCTGTTACTATCACTTCGGTAAGAGGCACTGTGGAATCTTGACCAAGTCTCAGCTAATTTCCAAACAGCTAGTTGGGCTTCCCAGCTCTATCATTAATACTCAAGGCCGTAGGTTATACTTCACCATATTGAACTATATAGAGATGTTAAGATGGGGTTTTAGTCACTGCAAACGGCCTGGGAAAAGATCTTTATACGCTAAGCTTCAAAATGATCACAGATTTTATCCATGTTCGTCCCCCTAAAATAGCTAGAATATGAACACATATAGTAACTAACAATATCACAGGTTTTCTTCGCATCCGAGCTACTTTACTTCGTACATGTAGGATCTGTTAAATTGACTTTCCTGCTTCTATATCTGCGTATCTTTCCAAGAGCAAAGATTCGCAAGGTCATTTGGTGGACATTGATTGTCAACTGCACATATACATTCGTCTTCGTAGTAGTAGGCATTTTCCAGTGCCAACCGATAGGCTATTATTGGAAACGATGGGATGGGGAGCATCATGGACGTTGTATTGACCTCAACGCCCTAGGATGGCTTAATGCCGCAATCAGCATAGTACTAGATATTTGGATGTTAGCGATACCACTCACCCAGATCATCGACCTAAACATGCAATGGAAGAAGCGGGTAGGGGTGGGGTTGATGTTCAGTGTCGGCATTTTGCAGGTGTTCCTAACAACTAGAAGCATAACATCTAATTATTTCTCAGCAGTACAATTGTCAGCATCATTCGGCTTCGCTCTCTCATTGTGTTTTCCAACACCCAGAACCCAACATGTGAGTACTTACTTTCTTTATTCGTTTACTCCTATTGCAAAGCTAACAAAATCATAGGGGACTATTTCGACGTAGCCTATTGGTCAGCCATCGAAATCAACACTGGGATTATGTGCGCATGTATGCCAAATATCCGAGTCTTGCTCATTCGCGTCTTTCCCAAAGTTTTAGGAACAATCAAGAGCAGTTTGTCGAGTTCCCAACCGCCTGGATACGGAAGTGAACTCAACGAGACTTCTAATTCAGCCAATCAGCGTAAGCACAACAGGACAGCAACGAACACCAGTTCTAAATCCTGGTATGGGTCTGGTATCCGCCAAACAAAGGAGTATGACGTTGAATTCGGTCCGTCTGCACAAGAACAAGAAATGAGGGAGAGCAATATTGAACTGGTTTATATCCCTCCCAAGCAAGATATGTGATTGAGTGTGTAGTACTGGTATATTTAAATCTAATGAAACCAATAATTGTAAAGACATTGAAAGTCGTGCAATGTTTAATTATTTATTTGATGTCTACGACCTGGCTAAGCTATAAAGTTGGCATGAATTAGAAAGACTGCCGAACTGCTTCACAATTAATATATCTCCAGCTATCTCGCCTGACAATAGCTAACGCCTGAAAATCCCGTCTCTCTGTTCAAACGGTGTTTGAGTTCTCATCAATCAAAACACCAAACTGAGCTTTTGCAATTCCATAGCTTGTTGCGACCGCCCGACTACCATAAATCCTCATCTCTTTCTCATATGCGGCGGTCACGCCCTCTTTATACCCACCAGCCTCGGCCAACAACCTGCCTAATAAAGCAGAGTCTTGAACAGCCGTGTTTGCTCCAATCCCTCCTGCAGGTGTCATCGAATGCACAGCATCTCCAATAACTGTAACACGGGGCTCATTCTCCCACTCCGGAACCCCCCCTGGGGTCGAACAAGTAATCTTCCAGAATGCAGCATTAGACTCGTTCATCTGCTCGAATATGGCTCTTATGCGAGGATGCCAATTTGCTGCGAGCTCCTTAGCAATATCTGCTGCTGGCTTTCCAATCATAGACAAATCATCATTTGGCGCTCTGATCACCCCTGGCACTGCACCCATCGTCCAACCAAACTCCAAGTTAGGGTCGTCCATGTCGCCAGGTCGGACATTGGTGATCGCAAACACTCTTCCTTTGGCATTGGTTTCGTCTGTTATACGCCAAACGCCTTCTCCAAGTTCCTTGAAAGCTGTAGTCGGTGCCTGGCCATGAATACCCCTTGCACCGGTGTCATAAACCTTTAGTTTCCCCTTTGAGACCTGTCTAGCAACTTTAGAGTAGATTCCTTCGCCACCAACCAACATCTCCCCCTCGATAGATTTTGATCCATCTGCAAAAACTGCGCGCACCCCAGTAGGTGTCAATTCGTAACTAACAACGCCGTGAGACCACTGAACGTACTCCTCACATCCGGTCATAAAAAGTTTCCGCATGTCACCCCTTGAGATGCCAACAATCTTTCCGTCACGAGATGAGAGTGTCTCCATTAATTCTTTAGCCTTTATTTTATCCGCAACTTCTTCCTTACTTTCCTGCTTCGCGCCTTCGACGATGAGCTCACCGGTTACAGCATCAATGGCTGCAAATCCACCTCCTCCTGTTTTACCACATGCCTCCCAAAATGTTTTAAACCCTTCTGGTCCAAGAACGGTCTCGATAGCATCCAACCCCTCGGCTGAAAGCCGAAGACGATATCCCTGTGCACGGAAGGAGAACGAGGTGTCCCGCTCAAAAATGAGGAAAGGAATCTTAGAGCGGAGAAGAGACTGAGCAAGTAATAGGGAAGACAAACCGGCTCCGGCAATAAGGATTGGTTTCTGGTTGCTTGAAGCCATTGTGACAGGGCTGGTAGATAATTTCCGATAATACAACTCGAGAGGTACTGGTACACTGAAGTTCTGTTTCTTTGGAATCTAACTAAGAATTCTATAAGATATGCGTAGTCCGTCTCTTAGATGGAATTAGCGAATTTATACAATCTGGGTATAGATGTCCAATGAGATGACAAATTCGGCCTTCGGAGTGATGAAGCTGATTCACCACCATGATTGATGTGTAATCTTGCGAGTCACGTTGACTAAGCTGGATAAAGCAGCTTTAGCCGATTCCCAACTTCACTCAACAACTCACACCAAATAACCTCAACGACGAAGTTAGACATATAAAAGATATAACTCCTCTCCTATCATAGTAGAATGAGATAGGAAGGCAGTTATTAATGTGGTGAAGTTGAAGCAGTGATGCAAAGTCGTAAATGACCTAGGAGATAACCAATTACAACATTGGTATATGGCCAGCTTGAAACAGAGATAGTTGTAGACTAGCTTCAGTCGCCAAAATGAAAATGTAGGACCAAGTTTAAAAATTAAATTGAACTGAATATTTCTATATTCTAAAACGAAAGTAATCGAGAACCTCAGTTTTACCAATAGCTCGCAGTCTCCTCTTTTTGAGATTTGTTCGACGCGTACCACTCACTCGCTACTCTAATTTATAGCTTTCCATTAACAAATGGATTGCATTTTCCATAGCCCTGCTGGCAGTTGGCACCAAAGCAATAATCTGCTGTCGTCCCGCTATATATATATGTTAG
>Ga0247807_10000303_pt1 | contig 31687 bp, 30 predicted proteins | sample UWRJL074202C1_FD_179931 | JGI IMG/M metagenome (GOLD analysis project Ga0247807, IMG submission 179931) | Plant litter microbial communities from Arlington Agricultural Research Station in Wisconsin, United States - UWRJ-L074-202C-1 | ecosystem: Environmental > Terrestrial > Plant litter >...
GTCTTTTTTGCTGGTAGCTGCGGCGGTGCTGCGGTGACTCTCGCAATCATGATCAAGAAAGTCAATTTGAAAAGTGTGAAGGACTGCTGGTGGTGGTTTGTGAATGGTTGTTGGATGACCGGAGGTGTAATCTCTGCCGGCCTAGGAGGAGACTATATATTGCGATATACCCAGAGGGTGGAAGACAAGTCTGAACAACTTGATGAGATATAAGATTTGGAGGAATTGTCTTTGTAAACTATAATATAATATATGTAGACTGTACAATACATCATACCATGGCTATATATTTGCCAACGGCCGTGGCCTTCAACACATTTGAAAATACGACATTAGAGCCGAATTACAGACACATATGATGCTGTATATTCCTCGATCAACCCGCTTCTCATGCCCAAAAACAATTGGGATACCTGGGTGATATATGATATTCGGCATGGTCATTCAGAGAAGTGAAATAGGAACAAATTCATTTACGCTGGCGTATGTATGCTAGTTATTGGTTCATCGCAACTTTTACTTTGATAAAACCTAGTAGGAGACAGAAGGCGCCCTTACAATTCTCTACTACAGGTATAGAATCTAAATATTCAATTTCTTGACGTGGAGATTGCGCCGCAAACAGGAGATATGACCTGCGTGAGTGGTGATGGATGTCGAGGGAATTGCCACACTTTTCATCATGCGATTAGTGTGAACCGGCAATGTAGTATTCCGTGCCGTTGCAGCCATAAATATCTCCAAGTCACGTTCTTTGCGAACTGAAGATGAACAGTTTTATCAGAGATAAGTGACTGGTAGCTTGACTTACATAAAGATGTGGTTTCTCTGTAGATTTTGCGTAGTTTGCGCAGATAAAATAGTAGTGAATTACTCAAGCAGATGCGCAAGTGTACACAAAGAGGTCAGCGGCTGATTGGTAAACGTCTGAATAGTGGTTTAGCCGCGCTGGACTGATTGATGATTGATATTCGCAAGGGCAAGTATGAATGAGTGGCTGTGAAGCTTTACCACTGAGGAGTCTGTTGCTGGGCCAGTGAGCAACCAACACACATGGAAGAACACAGAAAGCCCCAACCCCAACTAGAACGAATACTCCTTCTTCTTCCCAAGGAGAAAGTCTGTGAAAAACAATTCAAATTAAACTCACAAGGCCTAGCTTGCTTTACTAGTCAACGCATCATCGCTGCTCCAGAACCACCAAATTTAACGCCTATCATCATCGTCTAACTTTTCTCTCCCAAAGCGTACCACCCGGGGGAAGACGTCATAGTGGACAGCTCCGCCAGTGCCGCATAATAAGACCCAAGCTCCCCCAGATCATCACATTTGCGCATCACCACACCATACCATTGTCTATCACAAGTAACGTGCTATAATTCAACGTTCGAATACCTCGATTGTACCGTACATCACTCTACAACCTCCAGAATGCAAATTCCTCTCGTCGCCCTCAGAGGCCTCCAGTTCTTCCTTGTGCTGGTTATCACCGCACTGGTAGGGAATGTAATTGCCGAAGCTTTTGCAGGAAACCCTTCTAGCGTCAACTTCGCGATCTTCGTCGCCGTATTTTCATGGCTCGCGGTTCTTTACGGATTAGTGACAGCCGTTCTCGACAAGTTTGCCATCCCGGTCGCAAGTTTGGCGCTTGACGGGATCGCAACGCTCCTGAACTTCATCGCAGGTGTTGTTTTGGCTGCGAAACTCGGTGTCCACAGCTGCGGTAACAAGGTAAGCCTGCCTGCTCTCAGAAGCATCAGTCATGCTAACCACACTTTAGGGATACGTCCTCGGAAACAATCTCACAAACGGCTCCAACAACCCCACGAAGCGTTGCCACGAACTCCAAGCTGCTACAGCTTTCTTCTGGTTCCTATTCGCTGCCTTCGCTGCCTCGCTGGGTCTTACGTTCCTCAGCAGCCGCGGGTCGGTTGGTGGGGGTATTCGCAGAGGTCCGATGTCCCATGTTTAAAGGTACAACTGGTGAGCGGTCCTAGGTTTTACACGACTGCGCGCTTGTTACGTACGTCTCTTTTGGTGTGAGCTAGACTAACACTTCTATCGACAGGACTTTGAAGCATTCACCACGTAGGATTGTATTGATCGTCGCGGAAACAATGCATTACAGAGGGCGTTAATAACTATAGTGGAGGGGCAGGAGGAGGTATCTGCTGGAAAAGGCGTTGTAGGATTATATTTCTGTCTTAATCAGTCGGCATGGCTTCAAGCACTACTTAATTTGTATATCAGGATAGGATGTTAAAATAATGAAACAAATTGAAACAATATCTCTAAAATATATTCGTCTTTTTCACAAGCGAATGACTAAAAGTACATCATTGCCTACGAACCAGCTAAAACTTATTGCTGAGATTATTGACATTGATATATTTACGAGATATAATACCATTGTATGAAGTTTAGTCGTGTATAAACCACCTCGACCATATTTAATTTCTTAACTTTTAGCCAGATGTTTGACTTCTAATCAAATGGAGCAATGGATTAGTTAAGGATGACCCTGAAGCCTGCAAATTGCAAATAGCCAAGTACTTCTTGAAAGAAGTGTTCTATTTTCTATGAGTATTTACACTGCTCAAAGAGCATCGTCATTCCACAGTGTTAGCTGCATTGTGCGACCTGACCAGAGTTTCTATAACTTTTGGTATCCTAGGTTCAATAATCCCATCGCATCTACCATAGCTTTGGGCTTTTGACAATCCGTCTTAAAAGGCATCTAGAGAACCATATATAACTGCAGCAGTCCTACTCCATTTGTGTTATAGGGAAATCGATCTGTGTTCATATCAGAGCGTAGCCGCAGCTTCCACGGCACCAGTAGCGTTGAATGTGAATTTGTTCGTAAATCGCACTTCAACAGGGTACATCCACTCCATCCATCTAGCCCAACCTATCGAACGTGAGCAGGTCTTCCTCTATTTGTGCAATCTGCTAGGACTCACTGTAGTACGCAAACTTCCTGCCAAAGTACTTGCCAGCGTACGGTATTATAACCATCGTCAATATCAATTCCAGTTGTTGCAAGCTCTCCTCCCATTCCTTTTGTGCATCTGATGATTCCTCGCTATCCAAATCACTGCTATCTATCGAAGAGGGTAAGGAATCAAGGTCATCTTGGTCGTTTGAGGACTCCGCCATGGCATCCTGGATTATGTAGGAGTCGGAGGTAGACATCTCGACGTTCGTTTTGTTGGAATATTGGATTGAGATGAAGCACGAGAAGCGCTACCGCTGGATGGTTTTAGTTCATTGGGTTGTTAACAAGAGGGCCGTTCCAGCGACTGGACTTTTTGTAGGCCTTTGTTGAGAGACGGCTCAAGCTCGAAGACGTAAGGCAATACATGCCAAGACTCCTGATGCTCGCGGAGTTAGCACACGTGATCTTGGTGCAGCCTGAGTCACTCGATTTTGAATGAATTGTGCGGCGAATTTAGAGAAGAAATTACAAACAACTCTTACGCTCGATACATTGCAACACGTCCGTTACTCGAACTTACAGTCTGCTTCCAAACTACGAAGTACTCAGTAAAAAAAAAACTGCAATCATGGCGGGGGATGTAAGTTCTGACCACCGTGAACCCCACCTGATCTGGAATTATCCTGGATTATCACATCCCCGCTTGGAAAACACGTACATTGATTAACACTCAATCTTCAGGAAATCCAAGCAGAACGGAAACCTCGCAAGTCTGTTGCATTCAGCGAAGGAACCACAGTTGTTGACGAGAACGGCGATATTACAATGAAGGAAGACGACCACGAGGAGAAGGAGTCGACTGCACAGTCGCACAGTGCGTTTTATTACACAATATCCAAATTCCTACCTACTAATCACTGTTCAGGCCTCGAAGATGCTGTAGAAGAGCCAAAGGAGGATGACGATGTCGCAAACATGTTGAAGGGCATGAAAAAGAAGAAGAAGTCAAAGACACCAAAGGCGGAAGATGGAGAAGCTGAGGGCGAGGGCGAAGGCGATGCTGCTGCAGATGGAGGACTCGACCTGTCGTTGATGAAGAAAAAGAAGAAGACCAAGAAGCCAAAGGACGAAGGTGACGATTTCGCCGCCAAGCTTGCAGCCCTCGATATCGAGAAGGAGGAGGGTGAGGAAGGAGAAGCAGCAGTAGAGAAGGTCGAGGATGCTGGTGACATGGAAAAGGGAACCGGAATCTGGCAACATGACGAGACAAAAAAGATTGGTTATGAGCTCCTGCTCTCAAGATTCTTTACCCTCCTCGCACAAAAGAACCCCGACCATGCTTCCAGTGGTTCCCGGAGTTACAAGATTCCACCTCCTCAGTGCTTACGTGAAGGTAACAAGAAGACCATCTTTGCCAACATTGCCGAGATCTGCAAGCGGATGAAGAGAACCGATGAGCATGTTACTTCATACTTGTTTGCTGAGTTGGGTACAAGTGGTTCCGTAGATGGTAGCAGACGTTTGGTTATCAAGGGTCGGTTCCAACAGAAACAGATTGAGAATGTGTTGAGAAGATATATAAGTAAGTTTGGCTTTCAATCGCAAATCCCCTGTGGGTATTAGCCATACTAACCTATTCACAGTGGAATATGTTACCTGCAAGACCTGCCGATCCCCAGATACCGAACTCAACAAGGGAGAGAACAGACTGTACTTCATTACTTGCAACTCTTGTGGTTCTCGTCGTAGTGTCACCGCCATCAAGACTGGTTTCTCTGCACAAGTCGGCAAAAGACGCAGACAACAGGGTTAGAAAAAGCCTGTTGGATAGTAGCTACTTATGGCGTTATGAAACTCTCATCGGGTGGTTGAAGAGCATAATGTGCTTGGCACAAGGGTTTCTCTGTATCAGAGGATTTTGTGAAAATTACATAGATTACTGCAGTAAAACAGATTTCGATAGCCTCTCTGGTTTACGAGGTGAAATTATCAACGCTATCTTTCCTACATATTCTACATCTGCACACGTGTGAGACGTTTCTTAGCACGCAAAGTGATTCCACGAGAGCTTTCCTCCATTGGCACTGCTACCTTGGGCTCCTCTATAATCATAAGAGGCTCGTTTAAACGCTGTATCTGCATAGAATATGGAGGCGCGCCAAGTTCCTTTAAGCGCCCGGGTCGGAATCTCTATTCTTGTTGTCTTCCACAATTCGATCCATCTGATTCAATTGGCTAAGCTTGTTCTTCTGTAACTTTAAAAACACCGGCCCAATGATTGAATGCTAGAAGACCTGGAAATAGACACAGCCCCCACCATGTTCTTAGACCCACCAGCGCAAACAGGCTCGGAGCTCTAGGTAGCTTTAATACATACATATCTCTCCCGCTCTCTTTCTCGTCCCTTCTTCTATTTTGCTGCGCTCTACTAAGATATCTTCCGTCTTTTGACTCGAGTTTTTGCGAGCTGCGATCATATTCCTGTGTGAGTGCTGGTCTTCCCCTCATTGCGGGGTCTTCATCCATGTCTAACGCATTGCCCAAGCTGAACTTCAGCTCCCATCATTTGACTACCAAACATCACACTCTCAGGAACGTGGTTGTTTTTGACTCCTTGTAGTTGCCATGTCTTATTCCTATCCTCGTAAGTACTCTACGGCCGTATGTTAACATGTGGCTAATCTCAGCAAAGCACCGCCTGGACCAGGGAATGGTGGTAAGTTGAATTGACATCAATACAAATGCTATCCTGATCACAGATCTTAGCTCCTCAACAGCAATACGCTCCTCCCCCGACTTCTCCACCACTTCCACAACAGCAACAAGGGCAAGGCCAATATTATCCTCCACCTCCACAGCCTTCACCTGGCCATCAACAACAAGCTAGTTACCCTCCACCGCCTCCACAACAAACCCCTCCTCAGGTCCAACAACATTACCAACAGCCTCCGCAGCAGCATCCAAACTTCTCCCACCGGGCCTCGTATTCGCAACCTCTTGCATCTCCACAACTTCCGCCACAGCAGCAAGTACACCAACAACAGCAATATCAGCAGCCACCTCAACAGCACCAACAACAAGCTCTACCATCGTACGAGCAACCCCCGGCTGGAGCTCACATAGCACAACCAGGAGGGGAGAAGCCACTAGATACAAGTCAGCAAGGAAATCTTGATCATGGAGCCCCATCAGCAGCCCATTTTGTTGGCGCAAGTACCACGCAAGACGATGTTGGGACATTTAACGGTGGAAGTTATCGGATTAGCCATCGGGATACGAATAGTATCATTACCTTCCAGCTCGCAATGGGTTGCCCATTGACTGCAAAACCCGGAGCCATGATTGCCATGAGCCCAACAGTTACTCTCAAAGGAACAGTGAAGTTCTCGATGAAGAAGCTTATCGCAGGTGGTGAAATGACACACTCAACCTACACCGGTCCCGGTGAGCTTCTTCTCGCGCCATCATCACTCGGTGATATCACGAACATCCGGCTTGGTGGTAATGAACAATGGTCTGTCGGTCGTGATGCATTCTTGGCTTGTACGCAAGGTGTTGTAAAGGAATACAAGAGACAAGGCATTGGAAAAGCCATGTTTTCTGGAGAGGGTATGTTTGTCTATAAGATATCTGGGGTTGGATTGATGTGGATTACGAGTTTGGGTGCCATTATTCGGAAAGATGTAGGTCTTAAACCCCTATTTTAAGCGAGAATGCTAACTTGAAGCTAGTTGGCGGATGGTGAGAGATATATCGTGGACAATGGCCATCTAGTGGCTTGGAACACAAAGTATATTCTTGAACGTGTAGCCTCAGGTGGTATTATTTCAGGTTTATCATCTGGAGAGGGGCTTGTGTGCAAATTCACAGGGCCAGGAACTGTGTTCTTGCAAACAAGAAACCCGGTAAGTTTCACTCTTTGTCACTACGGAAACTCGAGCGCTGTCAATACTAACTACGAACACATAGCAAGCTTTTGCGCAATGGCTACAAGGTCACGCAGCAACCCAGATGTAAGGTTCGTGGGAAATTACGTGTGTTATGTTTGATGAAATCTTGAGCAGAATGCTATGAAGTAGGTTGATGAATATAGTATGGATATCAAAATTTATCTATGGAGTTCTTGCCCAATTTTGATACACAGGTATTTCAGTCTACTTATGTGAGGAAACTTTCCATTTGTAGTTGGAATTGCTTCGATTTCATGTCTCATTTCTGTCCAAGAGCGAAGCATTCCAGTTTCAGCAGCAGTGGGAAGTATCGGATACTTAGAAGTATTTTCAGCTTTCTAATATTTCAGAGGTATGCCTGCGGTTATCATGATAGAGCCTCTAAAGGTTCACAAAAGCTGGAATTCAATGCAGTCAAATCCATTTCACGTCTTGACTGATTTATTACAATCCATCTCAAACTTTAAACGATCAATCTCATGCTAATTCTCATTCTTCGAAATTTGTGCTTGATTTAAGAGCAATTCAGATTGCTTTTACGCATCACGTATTGAGTGATGAATACTAATTAGTCACCTCGAGTAGGAGTAGACTAAAGTTTTTAGTATTAAAATTGATGTGGTTCTGGAACGTTTATGGCTAGATGCCAATTCGCGTCTGGAAGTCTTCAGAGTTGCCAGTTGTTTCTGTTTAAACTCTATTTCTTACTTGGAATTACTTTTGGTAAACCGAAAGTAAAGCAGCGAAGAAGGTATCAAAGTATGAATTTGATCAGCTCGAATTTTTAAGGGTCTCATGATTTACTCAGGATACTCAACCACGAGTCTTAGTATTGTTAGAGTGTTTGTTGTAATTTGTTGCTCAAATTATAGATCTGTCACAACACCTGAGAGATTGAAGTATCTAAAGGTCTACGAAATATGGCCCCGGCCGCACCAAATATCTCTAAATGCTCTTGTGATTCAAAGCAGCAATTGATTGTTCAACCAGAAGGTACAAAATTGCCTCCGTAGCGTTCTTTCCTCAGACTTCAGGACTCATTAGCTGACTTGTACTTACCCTCAGTCTTCCTACCATCTTCCCTCATTATAGCAAAGACTATTTGCTAAATTTTGGGTACGAAATATCAACAGCGACTGTTTCTGGCCTTGGGCCATTATAAAGCAATTGTTAGGATAAAGCACTCGCTTCTGCTCGTTTCACTTCCCAGGAAGGCTTTACATACTGCTTCCTCAGACCTTTCATCGTAGAATCAAGTAAGCCATTCACTATCCAACATTTGTGATACCGTGTGTGCATACGCTTCATAGTTCTAACCATATATGCAGAAAAACTCATGATGACCAGAGAAAGTGAACGCTCTCCCTTCAATGCCTCCCCAGCAAAACGTACATTGTGTTCGATGGCTCACAACTCATCGAACTCAACAACACCTATCTTCAACCACACTCCGCCCCCCGTGAGAAGCTCACTGGGTAGAAGCTCTAACTCGCTGAAGGGACCCGTTACAATTAGTAGCAGTCTCAAAGTTCGGTCTCCACGAGCCCCACGACCTACCATTCTACCATCCAAGCATGGTGTATTTGCTCAGAGCTATAGTAGTGACATAAACAACGTGAAAGTTAGCCCACATTGCCAGTTGCACACAGAGCTTCGGTACGATGCCAAAGACGTCCGACAAATTCAGCAGACTGTATTTCCAACATCCCCAACTAAGACAGTCAAATTTGCGTCAGACACATCAAATATAGAAAGCGATCCTGCAATCTTGTTTTGCGCTGTCAAGTCTGCGAAGGAGTAAGTTTTGATTTCCCCAACCCAACTCGAATCTCAAGGTTCCAAGCTGTTTGACACAGTGGATTTAGTGTACCTTCACCAAAAGTTTTGAGTGCCACTCGGCCTGTACAAGAAGAGCTCATTGTCACAATACAAAGGTTTCTCTCGCTTGACAAGGATGATCGCGAAAAGCTTCACAATCTACTTTACGCATTAGATAAAATTCAAGAGCCATCCAAAACCGCTATGCCGCCAATTGCGCCAGCAATCGGAACTTCAGCGCCAGAAGCTGTTCCACCAGATTTTCCACAAGTTCTTACGCCAAGTAGCTCTAGCAATACACCCACGAAACCCATGCTAAACCCAGAGGCACCTGCCTTCCGAGACTTATCAAAGCTGAAAAGTACTATCTCTCTTAAAAATAACGGCAGAAAGGCACAAACTCCTATCAAAGCCTCATATGCCAAGGTAGCTTCTACTTCTACTAAGACCGTCTTATCCCTAGCGAAGGCTGTTCCTCAAGATGCCCCTTCTCTCAAATGGAAGATGTCACCCGAGAAGACCTGGAGACCAAGTGTACATCAGCGACTCGCGGAGACTCGTCAGAACAGACGATCAGATTATGGCTCACGCGTACGGTCGGAATTACGGTCACATCTAAAGCTAAAGATTCCCGTGGAGACTACTACGTCCATCCCAACTTTTGTGTAAGTTAAGTTCATCCAGTACCGATATTTTACAGTGTTCAATGTTGCAAATGAGGACTTATAATATTGTAAAGTGTGATATCTCCATTGGTAAACTATTGAATCTATCGAGTCGTATAGTCCATCAAGAATAATTACTTCCTCAAAAATATGACTGATAAGTTTGTGCAGTATACCAACAGCTGACACTGCTACCGCTGAATCTGAGGCACCGCAAAGAAACCACGCACCGGAGGCATCAAGACAGTGAGTGCTACGTAGTCAATCATCAATAGCAGCTACTAAATGAGTAATCCAGTGCGGTCTTACCCGATAATACATCTACAGCCTCTCCACGGATGCAGAATCATTACATGCCAGAAGTTCCGTATTGGTAAGTGTGGTTTTGGATATTGGCTAGGAAAGATGATGAAATCCACACTTTTGTGGCACAATTATTAATGATGAACCATGCAGGCCTCCAAGTCAAATCCAGCCCCCAGTATGGTTTGGCCCTTCATCTACAGCATGGCCACCATTGATGCCCATCCCCTCCTGGATCCATCAAATACCACCAGCCTTTCCAGTCGGCATCCCTTTCAATGGCCCACCACCACCATACCTGTCACCGTCAGCTCCAGCTTACTACCAATCACCGCTTGAGAGCAATTATGATGATATCCAGGACTACCCTAATGTTCCTGGTGGACGGATAGGTCAAGCCTTACCAGAGTTGTTAGGAGATAAGCTACTTGGAAAATTCATGGCCAAGTATCCAAAGACAGGAACTCGTTAGTTTCCACCCGATTCGGTTGGTAGCACTTTTCAGGGGATTAACTGACTTCAGGATGCAGCACCACAGCCAAGGACCATACCCATTACACTCCTAAGAGCGACTGCGTTGAAGAAGCCGGCTCTAAGAAGGAAAAGAGTAAGCAATCGTAGTAGATCATCAGCAGTTGCTGCCAACATACAACAGCAGCTGGAAGAGTTAATACTAGAAAAAAAGGAGAAGCAAGCTCTCGCCAAAATGGAAAAGGATGCAATGGAGCGACGTTCTAGGTGGCACAATAGTTTTACCGTAAAAAGCGAGGTAGCATGACTTGAGATAGCATTTGTTTATTCGTTTTATTCATTGTTTCTTCCTTTCGAGGCATCAACTCATCAGAATTGGAAGTAGTATAGACAAACTGGCCGCTATTGGCCATCGAGCTTTACATGCTATCAGAGCTCATTAGCATTTGTACGAATACATCGCGTTTTAACTCTATAAACAATATCTTGTCGAACTTTGTGACAACATTGCAAGATGTTACTTCCGAATTTGGGAAGTATTGTTGAAACACCACATTAAGCCCAGCTATCACGTTGTATTAACTCGAGCAGTTCGACAAGTTCAGGATAGTACAAAGCATGAGATATTCTGTGCATCCTTAATTTGGAGCTTCTGCTAAACATACATTATGATTACAACGTACTATCTGGAAGCCAAACTTTGGCTGGCTCAAATCCTCACGTCTGGCATTTCTGTCAAGGTGAGCATTTTGCCTTAAACCAATCTCAGCACGGCCTTGCGGTATAACCACACGCCGTTCACACAGGTAATCATGCAAGCTGCATATCATGGCTCTGGATATATAATAAGGCAAACTTGGCAATCCTTGAACTCCACCTCTACGTATGGATGCCAATATCCGAACCAGCAAGTCCTTACCATATAGCATGCCCAAATAGATTCCCCAGACAGGAATCCACACCCATAACGCCATCTTGCTAAATCGTTTGATCATCGAGTATCTTGGGTTGCTAAGTTTCGTGTTTATGCTCCTGTAGTATTGCTAAATAGCTCAACGAGCACTAAAAATCGTCCGCCATTGTTTCGAGTAAGGTGCTACCTCCTGGTCGCAAATATGCACGCCAGTCGGTTCGCATCCTGCAAAACGGATGAGGAAGTCTCCATCTTTGTATTTGCCTTTTGATTCTGCGGAAGCGTCTTTGCTGTATGCATTCAGGGTTCTCTGGGGAATGAGGGCGAGTTTAGAAAGTATGGTTGGATGCCATTGGACTATATGTTCCTGCGCTGGTGTGAGTTTCCGATTGGAACAATTTATTACTTAACATAACTTACAAGAGCATGTGCCTCTGCTTTCTGAAAGTTATATGAACGATATAGAGGATCGAACCAGGTATCTAAAAAAAACCTAGCCCAGTCACCTCTGCGTAAGACAAGACTTCCTGGCGCTAGACCGTCCTTATCTTGCGTGAGGACAAGATCTATTTGACTCCCCTTCAGGTGTGAGAACGTCTTGATCACACTGTCCGGTGGCACAATTGACTGATCCTTGATCATCAAGCTCTCCAATAACTTTGCATTCATGATGTCCCCCTCAATGGTGAGAAAAGGATTCATTATTAAAGAGTTTTGGTCCAGAAACCAAAAGTAAGTGCTGTGAGGAAATTTGGTCATTGCATGGCGCATGGAAGGGACCATCGCCCATGACTTTGGTGACCCCTTAAGCTCATAATCGTCTTCGGTGGGGAAGAATGTTGCATATCCTATCGCATATCAGTACTATGAACCAGTTGCCAGGCAGAGCTACCCAAACTTACCGCGTTTTTTCGCATATTCTAACCTGTTGTCTTTGATATCCTCTATGTATTTCCTGCTGTAGCCTCCTTTCGTACTCAAAACCGTAACGATAACCACCGGAGGCGTCCCTGAAGGTATCCTCTCTCCTCCAAATGTATGCGAAGCCAGGAAAAACAGTGCGCCAAGTGCACAAAGTGAGATGAGAGCTGCTTGGACTCGACTTCTGCGTATGGTGGGAATTCGTGAAGTTCGAGGTTTGTACAGCGAGGCGTTCGAGGACTTCCTCGTCGGTAGCGCCAAGTGCATCTTCCCAGTGTCTCTAGATGGTATGTCTTCGGCCCAGCTAAATTGTCGTCAACGTGGCCGCAGAGGCAAGACGGCGTTGGGTTGAGGTATCCTGGTATAGATATGTCTGTCCTCTCGTATCCGAGGAAAGGCTGAAATTTCGAAATTACCAATCAGGAAGTCAGCGGGCAGTCTAGACCCTCACGAGTATTTATCACCTAATAGATCTTCTGCGACACGGATTTTAATAAATGCGAGTTTTTGGAAGTTCTTGGAGATTCAGGGCTCGGAAATGATGATTGAGCCAAATCATTTATCAAACCCACTTTTAATATTGAGATGCCAAGAAGGCCCTGAGTTTATTTAAAGATGAGGAACTCAGGTAAACCCTCAAACCAAAATTTAAGACAAATGAACTCCTTATCACTTTCCCTTCTTTGAGCAGTGAGCATAATTAATCCATGTTAGTAGGATTGGTAGTGTTTCGAATATGGCTATCCTCTCCAACCACTTTTCTACGCGACAGGTTTTGACCGAGCCTGGGGCTATTAGAATATGTTCAGTCTTTCTCCAAGCAAATACCTTCTTGCTACAATTCTTAGGAATGGTGAAGTGCCCAGAAGCAACTTCACCATTCTTGTGAATGCGATACTTTATCAAGCTTTTCACTTACCTTGGAAATTTGGCCAGTGGATGGATGCTGGAGGCTTACATGAACTCTACAGAAAATATCTCCAACTTTTTGGCAACCCGGACAAATTGTAGCGTTACAACAGGAAGGGGAAGCTCGCAACAAGAACAAAACCAAGTTCTGAGCTTTAAATTTTCTTACTTACCAAGTAACAAACGGTTTCAGAGAAAGGAGATAATAGACCATCAGGTGAGAATAAAAATGGTTTTAATTTTATGGATGAAATATTAATGTACATGTATCTGAATAATGTATCAACTCAGATGCAACTGACTTCTCGAAAATAGATCATAAATGAAATGAGAAACCAATGCCTACAATCTCATAATAAGTCGAGGCATCTGATCATCTAAGTTGGTAAATTCGCGGCCGCCCAAAATGAGATTAGAACAAGACGCTCAATTCTCAAGGCTCCAGCAAAATTTTCAATATTTGCACACAGACTAGTCGACACGCCACTGAGGCAGGATATCGTGGCAACTTAAGAGTGTGCAGAATATGAGGAGTATCTTGGAATTTCACAAGTCGAATATGTGAAGGATGGTGGGTGAAAGGTGAATGATTCGCTCATTTGCTTTCTGTTATGTTATACATTGATCAAAACCCTATGATCACTAGCTGTGCTGTGTTATATTGCTCTCCCTGGTAGATCTGTACCGGTGCTAGTACTCTCCTGATTTGAAGTAGATAGGTTTTCCGCTGCTGAAGCTGGCTCCTCTTCAAAATCGTCATCTTCTCCTTGAACATCTACGACTCGCTCACTCGCTTTTTCAAGCGTTCTTCGACTCCAATTACGAACAAATTTCCATGTGGCCTTTTATAATCAGATACACAGTGAGGGTTCTCATTTTAGGAGCCACTTACAATCATGAATGTAACGACGCCAACGAGTACGATTGTCCATGAGATATTTTCTAGCCGGTCTCTCCCTGTACCGCCGCGTCGTCCTCGATTTGAGCCTCCAAGTACACCAGAATGGCGAATATTCCACCATTGCCATGGAGGCATCATGAAAAAGGCCTTGACCATTCCAAGTAGACCGAGAGATGCTAGTCCTTTTAAGAAATGTTCAGACCATCCTCCATCTTCATCGTCATAGTGAATTTCCGTAACGCCCCTCGTTGGTAGCGACGTAATGGTATCGTATGGATCGAGATAAAGATTCAAGATAGGATCCGCAATGAAACCAAGCACGAAGACAGTCCCAAGTAAGATTAAGACTGTCAGGGCAATTTGCATGATTGTGCTCTGGATCCAAGCGCTCCACTTCAACCTATCCAATTGATACCTGAACTTGCAGGTTGGACACTCCCAATAATTCTTTCGTCCGTAACTTGGATCGGCATGTCTCCAAGACTGCAAACAACCTTCGTGTACATATCGACTCGAGCCTTTGCACTTACCTGTCTTGAAGTAAGTACTATGTTTCGAATACACCATACATACTCAGTAGTGATGAGGCCAATTCTGGGAGGTCTCTACATACATGGTCTAATTAGCCTTCCGTCTGCCGGGTCAGCAGAAATGTATGTGACTTTTGGTGCGGGGCCAAACTTTGAAGTGTTGTTGAAGCTCTCAAAATTAGGCTGCACGACCTCTAAACAAATCCTACAAGTTCGTGAAGAGTAGTGCCGTTGAGGCCTGGGAGTATCATGTTCGGTCTCTACCTTTGGAAGCTCTCCTGGGTGGACTTCTTCCCAATCGGCATCTTCAAATGTACCTGGTAGGTTTTCCAACTCCTCGGATATTTTCTTCTCATGTACTTCTTCCTCGATAGGCTGCTCCGTAGGTTCTTCTACGGGCCATGACCAGGAAGCGCTGGTGTCGTACGGTACGGATGACATCGTCAAGATTCTGTCCACTGTGCTAGCAAGATAGTCCTTGCAGTCCAAGGTCTTACCTCCTATGCTGTGTCAGTACAATTATATTAGTTGATGGAGTATTTATGTGGGAGTAGCGAGGTTTTTGAGCAGCCAAAGGGTATAGGTGTCATCCGCAAAGTTCGGAGTTTAGTTGATCAGAAAATCTGGGTAGCATCTTGGTCCCGAGTCTAGAAGATCACGTGCCATAGCCCTATTCGCGTTCCCAGGGTTGCCTCAGAGCTCCAAAGTCAACGAGTACAACAGCTCAACTTCTCTTTCCTTACTGACCTCCAAATACTCGCCCATCCATTTTCATTTGAACCTGCTCTCGAGACTGCATTTCGGCCAAAACTAGAGCCAACAACAACCATGGCGGATAGATATTCGTTCTCCTTGACAACCTTCTCCCCAAGGTAAGTAAATACAGCTATCCCCACGCGCAAATTGGGAGACAGCTCCGTTTGATGGCCCCCTAGCTAACATACAACAGTGGAAAGCTAGTTCAAATAGGTTCGTATATTGTGAACCGATCTCTGTGGGAGTTGCAACAACTCACTGCTCTTGCATTGTAAAGCAGCTGACTTCTTACCTTAGAATACGCATTAAATGCGGTCAATCAAGGTGTAACCGCTCTTGGTATTAAAGGTAAGCTTTCTAATAGACTAAGTGTTAAGCAAAACTAATTCTTTGTAAAGCCACCAATGGTATTGTCCTCGCCACGGAAAAGAAGTCATCATCTCCCTTAATCGATCCTCCTTCCCTTTCGAAAGTTAGCCTCATCACTCCTAATATCGGTATGGTATACTCTGGAATGGGCCCGGATTACAGAGTACTTGTCGATAAAGCTCGCAAAGTTTCACACACTGGTTACAAGCGGATCTATAACGAGTACCCTCCCACAAGAATATTAGTCCAGGATGTCGCTAGAGTTATGCAAGAGGCAACTCAGTCTGGCGGTGTGCGACCCTATGGAGTAAGCTTATTGATTGCTGGTTGGGATGAGGGAATTGAGCCAGAATCAGAGGAGGCAGCCACCGCCGATACTCACCCTGACGAGAAGAAGCCATCTGGAAAGACTGGAGGTGTTTTGAAAGGTGGGCCTATGTTGTATCAAGTTGATCCCAGCGGCAGTTACTTTCCATGGAAGGCGACAGCAATTGGAAAAAGCGCAACCTCCGCTAAGACATTCTTGGAGAAGCGCTACACTGAGGGCTTAGAGCTAGAAGATGCTGTGCACATTGCACTGCTCACGTTAAAGGAGACGATTGAGGGAGAGATGAACGGTGAAACGGTGGAGATTGGTAGGTACCATTCATTACGAGGTTGATAATAGATGGACTAACTTTTTTAGGTATTGTTGGGCCTCCAGCTCACCACTTGCTTGGTGTGGAGGGTGTTGAGGGTGCTGAAGGGCCAAGATTCAGAAAGCTGAGCCCCCAGGAAATTGAGGATTATCTTACGAATCTATGAGCTTCTTCTTTCTGCGAAAGCGGCGATTCCATAGCCCGGCAAAGATTACACGGTGTATTATAGAACTGCATTGAGAAGATAAAATGAACGAGATACCTGGGCGTGCTATGCCTTTAATCTGTGGTATTTTTAATGAGCAAGAATGTGTTTTTGTAGCCAGCATATACACCGGTAATTTTTTGTCCTTCTTTAAGAGGCACCAATAATTGCTCCCAAATTTCCGTTCTTTTGACATCTAGTCCTAGCTGTCCATTTGAACCTTCTCCTACAACAAAGATATTTCCTTCAGCTGTGAGCACAGCAATATGGTTGAATCCTATGGTAACATCCAAAATATCCTCTCCGTTTAAATCAAGGGGTGTAGGGGAGCCACAGAACATGTCTTTGGGCTCTCCAGCCTCCCCCCAAAAATATACATCATTAGCAGAAGTCAAGGCTGCAGATGCATAACCCCCGGAAGAGATTTTGGAGGTCCTGTCTTCTAAGTCTACAAGATTTTCAACAATGGATGGTTTAGATGCTGGACTAGTGTCGGAGTGTTAGATGTGCTATATCTTGGTAACAAAGGCAATGCCATACTTTTCTTTTGTTATTTCTCGCCCGAGGCATTGTCTGTATCTTTCATCGCCCCACGTATAGACGAGGCCCGTTGATGAGAGGGCGGTAAAGCTCGTTTCGTTAGCCACTACTTGTTTGATTTGGCCCAGATTCTCGAAAGCTTCGCAGTTTCCTTCTCGGTAATCCTTCAAGGATCGGTATTGTCTTATTGAGCCTTCTTCGAACTCTAGTAATTCATTAATTAGAGCTATGCATTAAGATAAAGTCTGGATGCTTACCACATATCTTGTCGTTCCCTGCAACTGTTATATTCTCTTGGTCAATGTGACTTTCTCTAAAAGCAGATATGCAATTATCAGGATCACCCGCAACCTTAATCCCAGTGGGCGTCTGTACTAGAGTCAAAATTAGTAACGCAGTAGTTCAATGAATTGATCAGCTTCTTTGAGATATAACATTGTGATAGAGAATCCTACAGTAGGCAAGAATAAAGTACGCAAGGAGGATAGACCAGGACGCTTTTTGCACTCTGGATAGGCAGTTTAGTATGATTTGGAGTTCATACCGTTAAGCATCCAATGCCGTACGGATCTCGAATATTACATATCTCCATACGATGACAATGTTGCACAACTTGTCCAACGTAGGGTAAGTTGCTCCGATTGCCATAAACACGTGACTTACAAAAGGCGTAGATCGCCGTTTGTTTTCAAGCAATTTGAGAATAGAGAAGTGCATGTTTCTAACATGATCTCGGCTTACCTAGGGTAGCTGAACGTGAAGTTTTTAGGATCTTGATACTTGATTCCCGCAAGATGCAAGTTATCTTCATCAAATCATGAGCTTCATTAGTGGAAGCCTCATCAAATTGAAGTTGATTCCAAGCATTGAATCCTGTAGCCCAAAGCTCCATGGCTTATGAGCGCTCTGTATTCCTAGGCACATGGATTGAACGTGGATGTCCTCGTGGGTTGTCTGACGGGATGTGTTGTAACTTGGCTTCGTCAACCGCAACTCGCTAAAATATCTGAATGCCAAGAACCAGTTGTTTGCTGACCATGATATCGTCCTCCACTGACACCCACCTAACTTTCGGTGTTTAGGAGCATCCTGTCTTCGAAGCAGCTTTTTCGATCTTATCTAAGTTCGTCATTGATTACTTACGTTTACTTACCGAGCCGCACAGGTCCATGCTTTGAATTAAGTGTCTGCCTATAGTGGTTTCCAGGCTACAACATTCTGTCCCTGCAACGTTTTGACATTTTGTACCTGCAGGATAATTAGGACCAGAGCTCTATCTTCCTCCTGAACTTATCTACTTTCATAGTGATCATATTGCCACTTTGATATACTCAGTTCTGGAGCCACAGTCGAGAGGGGGGAATTGGGAAAAGCGCGCAGCTACTTCGCATCTATTCTGATAAAGACTAGAAGCCTTTTGGATCTACGGAATCATCACTTATCTCTTCTCTTTGTATCCATTGTAGACGGGTCAGTCTGGATATCCGTTTGTCCTCGAGAGCAATTTTTGCACGACATCGAGTTTCCCAGTGGGTAGGCTCTATTCCCACTTGACAAGAGATTGGTCCACCGCCAGTGCCGCATGGCCATTGAGCTATCTACTAGTACAAACATGAGTCTTTCTCTTCCAATCAGGACAGTAAGCAGCAGAAGGAATGAGGAAAGCAGAACACACTTCACCAGCTATACTCCCACCTCGTCCACCGAAGCTATATCTGGACCAATTCGGGAGCCAGCACCTTTGAATGATCGTCTGATAGTTGGTTTGGACTTTGGTACAACATATTCAGGGTAAGTTCGAACTCTATCGTCGCACATGAACGCATGAATATGGTGGCTCGTCTGGTACCAGATACCATAGACCCTGCGGTCGAGAAATGTGTAATCCAAGATACGTTGTTACAGACTTTCTGGCACATTCGATCTCAAAAAGCATTCTGAGTTATGATCCATATTAATTTTAGCTTTCTGTTCAGTTGGAAAGTGTCACAAAGTCTGGGACAAATGCTGTTATAGATACTAACATGACACACTAATATTCCAATTACCTATTGCTAATAATATATAGTGTTGCAGCAGTATTCTCTGGTACTCCAGATGACGTTGAGATCATAAAAACATGGCCAGGCGGAAATGGAATCACATCGGACAAAGTTCCAACTGAAATCTCCTACGATTTCCCTCCAAATACAGAGGATGCAGGCCCAAATATCAAGTGGGGGTTTCAATTTCGCCCAGAGGAGAACAGACTACGATGTATCAAATTGTTTCTTGATCGTTCGCAAAAGCTTCCTTTTTATGTGAGCCCACTGGAAACTGCTGCTCAGCTAAAGAAGTTCAACAAGAACGTCGTTGATGCAGTGAGTGACTACCTGACTCAAGTCTACAATCACACAATGGAAACACTTACTCGGCGGTATGGTGAATCATTCATGGCTTCGACGAAGGTCGAATTCGTCCTCACTTGTCCAGCCGTGTGGTCTGATGCGGCCAAAAATACAACCCTACAAGCCGCAGAACGGGCAGGCATGGGTGCTAAATCAGACATCCAGATGATAAGTGAACCAGAAGCTGCAGCTGTATATACACTGAAGGCTATCCAACCAAATCACCTTAGCGCTGGAGACAATTTTGTTGTATGTGATGCGGGAGGCGGCACGGTGGACCTGATTGCCTACAAAATAATATCATTAAAGCCACTCCGAGTTGAAGAATCTGCCGTAGGAACCGGTGGCTTATGCGGCAGTGCCTTTTTGAATTACAGATTCGAAGAGCATGTTCGAGGTCGAATAGGAAAGGATCGTTTTGATGAGATGAAACTCAAGAAGGGAAAATGCTGGCAGATGGGACTGAGATACTGGGAGGAGTTTGTAAAGCGGAACTTCAACGAGGAAGAGCATGCTGAAGTCAATGTCCCTTTCCCAGGTTTGCCCGGTAAGACTGATACCCGTGATAATTCTAAACCTCTAGAGTTCTCTCTCGAAATATAAGTCTGGGCCATACTGATTTATCAATAGACGATGAGGAAGCAGGTTTAGACTGTGGATTCTTAGTAATGACTGCTGCACAGATCAAGGAGATATTCGAGCCAGTAGTGAAAGAGGTATGCGATCTAGTTCAAGGTCAAGTAGATGGCATTAGGCAAAAGGGTGGGATTGTGTCAGGTATTGTGCTGGTGGGGGGTTTTGGTCAGAGCAATTATCTTTATACCCGATTGAAAAAGCATTTCAATACTGCCGCCCCACCCCCGTACACCGAAAGACCAACCCATGCTCAGGCCACTGCGCTTATAGAGAATGCGTCGGTAGAAGTGATGCAACCCGTCAATGCTTGGACTGCAGTTGTACGAGGTGCCGTGCTTAGAGGCTTGGAAGGGAGCATGGTAGTTTCGAGAAAGGCGAGAATGCACTACGGCACTTCCTATGCAACTGTTTATGATGAAGATAAGCATCAAGTTAGCGAGCGGTATTGGAGTCCTTTGTGGGAGCGTTGGATGGTGAGCGACAGGATGCAATGGCACATCGCCAAGGTAAGGACACAACCATACATAGCTTAATATTTTTTTGTGCTGATAATTTGCAGGGAGAAGCTCTAAGTGCTGCAACTCCTATAAGCTTCCACTATACACGCAACTTCAGACCTGGACAATCATTGGTATATCACAAAACTCCCTGTGGCAGTGCTTCAAGTTCTAACAGAACACAATAGGTAGTTTCCGACGATCTCATTGCTTCGGACGCAGACGGGGAACCGCCTTCTTCCTACTCTCGAGACCTCATAAATGTGTGTACTCTTACGACAGATCTTGGTGCAGTGCCAAAGAGCTTGTTCACTCGGTTGACCACAACCCGAGGTGTAGAATTTGATAACCTAGACTTCACGCTTGAAATGGTAGTAGAAAGTGCCGGACTAGCTTTCGAGCTGAAGGTAGATGGGTTCCGATATGGTCGTGTTGAAGCGGACTTTCATTGAGAAAATCAGCAGTGTATATTAAGACTATCATCTGACAAATTTGAATATGTGATAATAACATTAAATGCTGTCTTTCAATCAGCACTCACTTGGAATCATAGGATAGTCAACCTAAGAAGAACCGAAACGCATATTATCTTACTCCAATTACGTTAAATGAAGAAATGCTAGCATTGAGTTTCAGTAGAATGCGGATTGAAATATCTCTATTTGTCGACTTGAATTTGTGATTTCAAATAAATTAGAAGGCTTCAAAGCAAGACCTCTTAGGAAGTTCACCAAGCGGCGTTCATCACCATATGTCAGAATATTTAAAACTACACCTCCTTGTCCACTTCTTATCGAGTGGTGACTATTACCGGGGGGTATCGCCTCACCGCGTACGGAGTTCAGACGTGGCAAAGTATGTTTTCCTTTTACATCCTATCGACCGTCTTGTCTATCTCTCATACTTTCCCATGCGAAAACCGAAACATTGGGCACCGACATGAGGCAATATGTGCAGCTATTCTCCCCCAACCGTCTCATGGAAGTAAGCGAGATTACAAGTAGACACGGACTTCCGAAATTGGTGATGATTTGGATTTAATATGACTTGTCTGGCTTGTAAAACCACATCTCTTCTGAGTATTATCCAGGTCTAGTGGTTTGCCATCCGTCTTCCCCTGGGAAGGACAAGAAGTCCCATCCAGTCTAATTCTGGGGCTGTGCTCTCGACAATTGAAAGCCCAATGATGGTTCATTCCAGGAAACACAACTTCCGGTTGGCTACGAGGGGGTGTTTGTGTGATGTGTTATGCGGATTTATGGGGAAGTTCCGATTCGTACCATGGCTAGGAAGGGGCAGTTTTCCTTCATACGCCGTGGCGAATAGTTTGAAAGTCGAACTTGAGCTACTGTATACTTGATAAGGAAATTGTATAAGTTGCACCTGGAACCTACATGTGAAAATAACACCTGCTATTAGATTAAATATGAGCTTCTCCTTGCCACATCTCTATGAGTTGCCAGTTTAGAGTTTTAGCACTCATCAAAATTCAAGTCCTGCCATGGAAAGTTTATGTTATTGGTTCTCAAGTGTCAAGGGGACGCAAAATTCTTGAACGACCTATGACCCACCAATTGTACGATCTGAAGTGAGTACACAGAAGAAGATCTCCAGCCACTTTTAAGCAGGATTGAAAAGGTTCAGCATTTTAACCGATAAATTTCACTGATAATCCAAGCTTTAAGTGACTCACATCTTTTCTTTCCAACCTCTGGTTGGATATAAGGTCTTGATTGCAATGTCATCGTATGCAGGTCAAGTCATATTCCTAGGAAGATCATTATTCATACATTCATTATCATATCGCTTGCTCAACTCCAGCTTGCTCAACTCCAATACCTAAAGTAACCAACAAACCAACTTTTCAGCTTCACCAACTCCCATTCCGAACTCCTCCATAGGACTGGGGTCATTAGGCATACGCAAGAATGCCTCGCTCAACCTACCTCACGTACCTTGCATCCGGATGCTAGATGTTGGTCCCCGCACATAACGACCCATCAACAACACCGTAGTTGCACAAATGTTAGATAATGACAGGATGCGAAAGGAGATTCTTAATCAAATATGAGGAGGCAAATATTTCTTGGCCCTGCCAACCAAATCTTGCCACTGCCACATTTGCTGCGCTAACAATGCCAAAAGCTAGTTCCTGTTATGTCATGACATCCTCTGCAGTCCTGAAAATGTCATGTCGGAACACATTGAGATGATTCGGAAGTGAACGGATATCATAGCCATGGTCCGACTCGTGCCCGGACCATGGCGGTGTGGCGTCAAAAATCTTCCCACCCAGGAGAAGATTTTTGAAAACATAGGCAATCATTGTTGTTTTGTTGATAGAATTCTCATTTGTTTCGTTTTCTCTGCCGTTTAAGCAGCCGCTCCTCCTTTTCAAAGTCCCGAGCTTCTTGTAATCTTTTGTCCTTTCTCTCTTCTTTCTTACGTTCCCTCATCTTTTCGGTTTTGGGGCGCTTCGTGCCGAGTGGTACCAATTCAGGATGATTGAAGTGAGCCGGTCTTTCTGAATAGCTGATTGCCTCTTCGTAGTCATGCCGACTTATATTTCCAATGCTCCATAGGTGATCAATGACATGGAAGTCTGGTCTCGAGTTTTCCAAGGGTTCAAGGCTTTTGTAATGAGTTAATATGTGCTCCATTCGCAAGCCCCAAGTCTTCAGTATATCATCTTGAGATTGGCTAGGGCTTTCGAAAAGTTCATCACAGAAAATACAGACCGACTTCGGTGGCGGGAGGGAGGTTTGGGAATGAGAACTGGCAAAGTGGAAAACCGAGTGTGCAACCCAAAGTTGGAATTCCAAGCCATGGAACCGTACAAAGCAGCTTGCTCCAAATTCACATGGCAAATCATACCCACAATCGTATGGAGTATCACTGACTGTTGATTCACTCGATCCAGAAAACGTTCGGCTCGCTGCGTTGCTTCGTCTGCTACTTTGGCTGAAGATTGTCGATGCTACCTTGGGGGTATAACTTGATACTGAATATTGATTGGCATAGTGTGTGCCTTTGTAGGGGTTGCTGGATATCACTAGTGAATTCGAATCCGAACCCTCAAGTTGAAGGGCCTCAAGCTGAAACTGCAAAGGATCTCCGTTTTCCGCAGTCCAGTAACGCTTCAGTCTTTCTTGCTGCTCTTCCGAACCCATGATTAGAAATCAAGACAGCTTGGATATTGTTTGTGCAAGTAGCTCTCTACTACGTCCCGCGCAATGTCAAGCACAAGAAGAGAAGAGCAAACTGGGCTCAACTACCCTGCGATGATTGCCAGCTCCAGAGTTTGTTTTATCAGCGCGATATAAGCTCGCGCTCGAACAAGGAACTCGACCGATAATGCCTTGGATGATGCCAGCTCGCCCAGGTGGTATATCAAGAGTTGTCAAAGAGGGGGACGGTGATTTGACTAGGAATGTCAAAAAATGGTGGCAAATTTGACTCGTCTATGAATCCTTGCACTTGACCCCTCCGGAACGCTTTGTATAATTGCAAGTCAAAATCCACAATGGAGAAGGAAAAATGGGTTGTAACGATGGCTGTCAAATATCAAAGACTGTTACAGGATGCTACAGTGGTTTACGGAGCGACACGCCGATACTTATTTTCACCCTGCGATTGCTTTGGACAGGGGACGATGCGAGCCATACGCCCAACCACTATCAAGAACCAAATCATCCACCGCTATCTACATAACAGATGACCTCTTCTGGCCGTTTCGAGGGCCAAGTTGCAGAAGTTCGATTATAGATCTCATTCGCCGAGCCAAAGAAGTTCCCAGTCGATCTCAAATCCAAACCCAGTCAGTTTCACAACATAGCTGATTAGAAATATTTTTACTGTGGGATTCATCTGATCAGAGTTGGACATAGCACTGGGGCCAGTACAACAAGCTGCTGCTTACTCAAGTCGTCAGATCAGGCCTGAAGCACCGTGGATATTAGCTTCTTTCTTGTACACTTTCAAGAGAGAAGTTAAGTTCCTATAGCATACTAGCATGTAACCTGCAGCTTACCGCTAGTTTACATATGCAGCATCTTAGTAGGGGATTACACTTCTACTCTATGGATCCAATTGAGCAAACATCCAGCACATCATGGGTCTTCACGTTGTTGTCAAAAGCTTCACCGCTCGTATTTCATGGTTTCTAAAGTGACATAGTTGTTATGCCTACTTCAGACGACTTTGAAGCATTTCTGCCTGAATTTCATGTTGAAATTCCACCTCTCAACAATGAAGAACCTCTACACATTTTTCAAGACAGCGGGGAATGTGTTAAGGAAGGTGCACCCGCTCAAAGGTATCACAAAAGAAAGCAGATAGTCGGTCATACAGAGAACATGACAAGCAAAAATGCAATCTACGGGAAGCTGCACATAAATGTTAGCCCTACGTGAGGGCTATATGAACTTGTCGAAGGTTCGTCCCGCGATTGACATGGTTCTGCAGGTAAGCTGACCTGCACTACAACTCATCATATCCGATAACCTGTAGACCCCTAAAAAGCTAGTCTAGTCAGTCGTCGCCTGTAACTTTTCAGGACAATTGAGGCTAGAGCAAACTGGCAGGTATATGTTGTGTTTAGAGTCACTCCAGAAGTAAAATCCACAATTTATTACATTGGAAATTTGTCCAAAACACAAAATTATGTCCTATTGGCCAAGACTTTAAATTGATATAATGTGATCAATGGCTCATGCCGTGCTAGCTAGGCTTCCAAAAGTATCGGGTATCACCTGAATTCCTACATGTTTAAAAGCAACCAGACTCTCTAATCCGGCGCACAAAACACCCTCATTCTTGACACAACATTTCTCAGATGCTCTTTTTCACCATTCTCGTCTCCAGCTTTAATGATTCCTGGGAATGTCACACAACGGATTTCGCGCTCGTACAGTGTATCTTCATCTTCACCACCAATATCTTCCATAGTTTTGGTATCAAATATTGTTCTTTGATAACTTTCAATCGAAGGCATGACTACACTGAAAATTGCTTTCTGTACTCTCAGTAAACGAGACAGCTCTATGGCATTGTTGACCAGCGCACGTAGCGACTGATCCCTTGGTTCCGATGGTTCAATATCACAAATCGAAAGCAAGATGTCATTGACTGTTTTTACGACGAGTTCCAAGGCAGCGGTTGTTTCAATGTTCAGCTTTTCTGGAGCTTCCTTACGAATTATAGCAAGAGTTGTTGAGCGCCACTGATTCATACTTTCCGAGGAGCCTATTATCCAGTCAGCGAACATGCCACGGTGGGATCTTTTACTCTTACCGAAGCTTTTGAGATACTTCTCCATGTTCCTTAGTTCATCGGCTTGAGCCCGAGGAAGGCCAATGAAGTACTCCTCGAATATAGTGTCAACTAAGAGACGCGATATTATGGACTGTATTAAGTGTATTTTTGAAGTTGCAGCTATCGTTTTGTAGGTTGGCACTAAACGTGATAGAATTTCTTTAACATCATCGTTTGCCTTATTAACGTCTGTTCCTTGTGTCAGTCCTCCCACGCAAGAAACTTTGAGCACTGCACTTTCATTATATGTCACAAATAGACAGACCAATCCTGTCTGAGTCTGGAAAGCTCTCACTACCAAGACCAGTATACCGATATGTTATCACTGACAGAAATGCATCGCAGGAGAAACTTCAACAAAGAATAACATACTAAGTTTTGCTTTTCGAAAATTGGTGATCACCCAATTTTGTGTAGAGTTGCCTAGCCTTTGCATTTGCTCTCCAAAAGCTTCATCCGCAACCTGCTCATCCATCTTCGAGCTTGTGCTAACAAAACTCTTCAATCCCCGCACTTGCCCTTGTAGAACCTTGATCATATCTTCTTTTGCTTTCAGGTCCCCACAGGCTTCATTGTAGGCCTCTCGAAATGCATCCCGGTCTAGCAACAGAGACGATATCCGAGTCTTAATGTCCCGATCTCGGTTGTCCCTATCTTGCTGATATGAAATGACCTCTTGTTGCAGAAGCCGTAGGTCTGTATCAGTCTTCAGGAAAGTCTGGTTTAGGGCAGAATGTTTCTGCTGCCAGAAGATCGCAGTTTCGGATTCGTTCGTTAGCTTGTGGCTTAATTGAGTGAGTTCTCGCTCGAATTCGTCCTCCATAGTCGCCAATTCCCTTTCCAGATGTGCGATCTTCTTATCCTTGGCATCTATTTCCCCTTCCTCATCCGAGCCGTTTCCAGTTGTAGTACTCTTTGTCGAAGCACTATCATCGTGGTGATCGGCCTTGGACCGTCCTTGTACAGCAACCCGAGGTGGTGCTGCAATGGGAGATTTGCCGGTGGTCGTACGTACTCCTCCGACTCCAGTCCTTCCCTTCTTCTCCAGCCGCTCCATGTTCTTCATCTTGTCGCTTCATGGGGTATGGATTGTGGCATTCTTCTCAGTGTCCAATAGCCAATAAACAACTATGCGAGTGATACTTAGTAAGAAGAGTGGAAGGTTTGTTGCTGCCTGAAGGTGGGACAAGGCAAGGCTATCAAGCTCTACTGGGGCAACTTATCGGTTATTACAGTACAATAGTAGCCTCGCCTAAATAAACAGTACACCTTATTAGAATATTTTGCGAACCACAAGTTCAGTCTTATCTCAAGACAAAGTTGCTATTTAAATTGACTTACAAATTTCTCAAATTTCTCCAATTCGCATGTTAGACATCACAGAAATGCAAGCACCGATGCCAAAACATATTGCAGTAGAACGCTACAAGATTCAAGTATTGGGTAGCTCCGCTGTGTGTTACAAGCAGCCTTCCTCGACGATCTACAGGCAAGAAGTGTTTGAGCTTCTTCTCCGCATCAATTCTTTTGCCTTATCCGGCGGTGAGAGAGAGTAACATCTCAGGTTTCCGATCTTTTTTTTAGTCTTACTGTGCTGTACCCTCCAATACAGCCTCGAGTAACTCACATAAGTATATCGATCATATCTCCTTTTTCTTAATTCGAGTTACTTACAAAATGAGCGACTCCGATGACGAAAACCCATACCCAGAGGTCGATGAATTAGGCTTTCTAGCAGAGCAGATCGTGGAAGTTCTGAAGATAGATGACATTGAAGAAAGTGCCTCCAGCCATCGCTCTGATAAACTTCTGAGTGATGGATCCGTTAATTTCCAAGCCAGATCTTATCAAAAAGAAATGCTAGAAGAATCTATCAAAAGAAACATCATAGTAGCGGTAAGTCCAAAGGAAATTATCTTCAAACTGGAAGCTAAATTACCACAAGATGGACACTGGATCCGGTACGTTGTAAAGCACATTATGGTCTTTGATTGATCCCACGTTAACCATATCTACTTCATCAGGCAAAACTCACATGTAAGTGATTAAAGAACCAAATTCTCTCCATTCTACTTTAGCTCTCTAAGCCAATAAAACTTTATTACCTTCTTCTGAAGCTGGCTTTCGTTGAAGCTAGCTTTCGTGGAATGTTGCTGATAGGAATTCTTTCAGAGCAATTTTGAGAATTCTTTATGAACTCGATCGTATTCCTCCAAATAAGGTGCGTTCAAATTGATCGCTTGCTTATAATTCACCAACTAACCCAATAGGTTATATGGTTTCTTGCACCGACTGTGGCACTTTGCTCGCAACAATATGAGATAATTCAGTCACACATAAGTCTCGTTCAGGTTAAATTTCTCTCCGGTGCAGATGGAGTTGATCGATGGACTTCTAAAAGTCTGTGGGATGATGTTCTTAAAAATATTAGAGTAAGCATATCTCTTTTTGCTTCCAAAATTGTCTTCTTGTGGTCGCATGTCTCATCAAAAGCATATAAGATCGTCGTTTGTACCTATCAAATACTACTGGACGGTCTCACCCACGGCTTTCTACAGATAGAAGACATTGCTTTAATTATCTTTGATGAAGGTAAGATCTTATAGCCTGGTCACTCCATGCTGCTAAGTAGAGTTTGACTTAAAACAGCTCATAACTGTGTTGGCAAAAATCCTGGAGCAAAGTTGATGACCAGTTTCTACCATCCTCGCAAAGTAAATCAGCAAAGTGTACCTCATATACTCGGCCTTACAGCTAGCCCAGTTATGAGATCAAGTATCAACTCTTTAGGAAAGATTGAAGAGACTCTAGACGCTATCTGTCGGATTCCTACCAAACATCGAGCCGAACTGAGGTTACAGGTGAAGCGACCAGCTTTACTTCAGATATATTACGAAAGTGTTCCGCTAATCGAGTATACCAAATCACTTCATACCCTCAGTCGTGTCTATTATGGGCTTGATATTGAAGATGATCCCTACTTTCAACAACTGCGGAAAGATGAGACAGAAAGAGGTAAATTAAAGCTACACAAAATTAGACTCAATCGCAAAACTCGTTGCCAAGATCAGTTGAAGAGTCTACATGCCACTAGTCTCAGGATATGTACAGAGCTAGGAAGCTGGGCAGCCGATTACTACATTGCTGAGGTGGTATCTAACTTTTTAAAGATGGCAGAGCAGAATACTAGTTGGGGAACATGGGATGTTTCCTTAGCCGAACAGAACTACATCGCGGATGCCTTGAGAATGGTTGAGGTCAACTCTTCTATCAAAAATTCACCAGCCCTAGGATTCTACCCTGCCATTTCAGATAAGGTGGCCAAACTCATAGCAGTGCTTTGCGAACAACCCTCAAGATTCTCGGGAATCATATTTGTGCAGGAGAGAGCTATGGTCACCATGCTCTGCAAGCTGATCAGCTTACATCCGGACACTCGGGATAAGTTCCGTTTGGGCATGATAGTTGGAACTTCTGCAAATTCCAAGAGAACAGGGAACATATCTGAACTTTTGGAAACCGACTCAGGAAAGGACACACTGTCACTTTTCAGAGCTGGGTCCATAGACTTATTGTTTGCCACAAGTGTGATGGAAGAGGGCGTGAGTTGATCTTTTCGGCAACCCATCCATGCAATGTTTGAATGCTAACATGTAAACTAGATTGATATTCCTGTCTGCAACCTTGTGTTGTGTTTCCAAAGACCAGCAAACCTCAAGTCATTTTTGCAACGCCGTGGGAGGGCAAGGCATCAAGATTCCAAACTAGTTCTTCTGCTCGAATCCTCAGAATATAAACAGCATTCTGATTGGGAATCTCTGGAGAATGAGATGAAAACGCTGTATGAAGATGAGATGCGTTCACTACATGAGATTCTGGTCGTCGAGGATAGTGAGAAGACTATTGCGAGGGAGTTTCGCGTGCCGGAAACCAACGCCTTATTAGACCTTGATAATGCTGTACAGCATCTCTACCATTTTTGTGCTACACTTCCTCCTACTCCCTATGTTGATTTACGCCCGGAATTCATATGCTCCGAGGCTGAAAACAAGTTTGTGCGAGCCAAAGCCTACCTCCCTATCTCCGTCGATGAAACTGTGCGGGTTGCAGAGAGCCGAATGTCGTGGATGAGTGAAAAAAATGCTATCAAAGACGCTGCATTTGAGGCTTATCTAGCTTTGTACAAGGTTGGCCTGGTTAACGACAATATGCTTCCGCTACTGAGACATGATGCCGTCACAGACGAATTGATGACTTCAGCGGTGGAAAGTCGGGCATCAATCATGGTTGTGAGTGAGAAGGTGGACCCATGGGCGGGTATTGCACGAGCGTGGCGAAGCTCCGACTTAGTTGGGCGATATTCGACAATTTTGTTTAATGGTTTAGAAATCTTGTTGTTTCTTCCAGTCACCATACCGGTCATTCCACCATTCGTTTTATATTGGGATTCCACAACGGAGTTCCCGATAGAAGTTGTCGAACGGAATCAACCTTGTGATCCAAGCATCTTGCCTATAGTGTTGAAGGAAACACTATCCATACTTAAAACATCATACGGCCACCGCTTCACTATAAAAAGTGAAGAGCCTGTAGCGTTATTTATGATCAATAAAGAAGGGGGACTTGAAATCTTCTCAGGCCGACAATCAGCTGGTATGTAATTTGCCACAGTTCAGATGCAAAATGCCGATAACTGAATTTCTAACACCGCGTAAGATATGGCGAACTTCCAGCAGTCACAGAGAAGTGGTCTGGTACGTGAAAAGACAAACAAACATCTTCCGTATCTATTAAAGGGTTATCTCCCAGTGAAGCCTCCAAAAGAAATGGTTCAACATCCCTACGATAATTACGATGAAATTTACAATGATTCTCCACACCTGTCTGTTGTACGCGTTCCGAAGCGAGTGAACTTTCTACATCGCATTCCTAAAAGCAACCAGACAAAATCTAAGAGGCAATACTCAGTTGTGCTACCTGTCACAGAGTGCATAATTGACGAGGTAGATGACAAGTATTTTCGGTTTGGTTTAGTGATTCCTTCAATTATGCGCCGGCTTGAGGTCTATATGCTCGCATCTTTGCTTTCGGATTCAGTACTCAAAAATGTGCAAATCCAAAATATAAATCTTATAGTCACAGCTATTAGTGCATCGAGTGCTCAAGAAGACACGAATTATCAATGTTTGGAGTTCATTGGAGATTCTGTCTTAAAGCTATGCGCTTCAGTCCAGATTATGGGAGAGTTCCCTCTCTGGCATGAGGGTTACCTTTCTGCTAAGAAAGACAGAGTGGTATCCAATGCACGACTCAGTAGAGCTGCGGTCGAGCTGGGTTTGGATAGATTCATCATCACAAAAGCTTTTACTGGCAATAAATGGCGCCCATTGTTTGTCAATGACCTACTTCAACCCCCTCGAGATGCGACAAGACAAATGTCCTCTAAAGTTCTGGCAGATGTAGTCGAGGCATTAGTTGGAGCCGTAAGTGCCATTGATATAGTCTCTGGTTCTAATAATTTTTTGAGAAACCAGATAACCTCGAGGTTTGTCTTGAGTATATCTGATTTCTGAAAAATTGTCCAAATTTCTCAGAAAACCCCTGCAATGGGCAAGCTAACCTTGATGTTGTCAAAAATAGGCCATGATTGATGGAGGGATTGAGAAGGCACTGGCTTGTCTACAGCTATTTATCCCCGAACAAATATGGTTACCGCTAGAAAAAAGACAATTATCCTTGTTTGAAAGCGCTCCGAAGATTGACTTACCACCTGCCCTTGAGCCCTTGGAAAGACTGATTGGATATGAGTTCAACAAGAAATCACTGTTGATCAATGCGATGAGCCATGCATCGTATACAATTGGATCCTCATCCTATGAAAGATCTGAGTTTCTCGGTGATAGCATACTTGATTCAATTGTAGTGGAAGCTTTAAGAACTCATGACAAGTTGTCACATATTCAAATGCATCTTCTTAGATCTGCTCTTGTTAATGCGGACTTCCTTGCTTTCCTTTGCATGGAGTGG
>Ga0247807_10000305_pt1 | contig 31538 bp, 33 predicted proteins | sample UWRJL074202C1_FD_179931 | JGI IMG/M metagenome (GOLD analysis project Ga0247807, IMG submission 179931) | Plant litter microbial communities from Arlington Agricultural Research Station in Wisconsin, United States - UWRJ-L074-202C-1 | ecosystem: Environmental > Terrestrial > Plant litter >...
ACCTCCTCCACCGGTTGCTCTCGGGGCGCCGCCTGCACCTTGCCCACCAAACAAACTTGGCGCAGATGATGTATTAGTTGTCGCTGAACCTGAAGCCGTCGTTGTTCTCACGATAATTTTTTCACCTTCTTCAAGTCCTGAAATAATTTCGGTTTTCGTATCATCGGCAAGTCCGACTTCGACATATCTTCGTTCGATAACATTTTTATTTAACGTTAGATTCATTCCGGGCGTAACGGTTGCATCCGTAACCACTTCAACATACGATCTATTGCCTTGAGTTTTGATAGCCGCAGTTGCAACCGCTATCACACCGGTTTGAGACTCGGTATTGATAGTTAACGACGAACTCATGCCCGAAAGTATTCTTTCATCTTCAGTATTCAATACGACTTTTACGCTATACGATACTACACCTTGTGTAGCAGTACCGATTCCATCAACAGATATAACAGTACCCGTTGCAGTAAAATCATCTATTGCATCAAACGTAACGTCGGCTGTTTGTCCGATTTTAACTTTTGAAATATCAACTTCGTTCAAGTCTACTGACACTATTTTCTGCTTTGTGATAATCGTTCCAATAGCCGCACCTGATGAAACACTGTCACCTTTCTTAACATCAACCTTTGCAATCACTCCGTCAAATGGGGCTTTGATATATGAATCATTATATGCTTCGGCTCTTTGCTGTAAGTTCAAACGTGCGGATTGAATATCAAGTGCATCAGCGCCTTCATATACCTCTGCTAATGAAGTTTGCTTTTCAACGATATTTGTTCCTGCAGTGCTTATATTGTTTCGAACACTTGCCAGTTTTGTTAAATGAGAATTAATCGTACTTAACCATGTATTCACATCACTTTGGGCGGCAGAAAAATTCTTAACGCCGGTCGTGTTATTTGTACTTTGTAAATAGTCTAATGTATTCTTAGTTCCCTTTACCGTATCTATCAAAGATGAAAGATTGCTGTATGTTGTATCGATTAATTTTTTGGCATCATCAGTTGAGCTTTGGGTTGTGAATGCTTTGTATTTTATAAAGTTTGAATCAAACTCTCTTTTAGTTTTATCGAGATTGATTCCGGCTTCCGTCTTGTATGAGCGTGCAACTGTAGGCAGTGAAATCTCATCAGTATTGTTTAACGTACCGCTACTTGTATAAAACATGGTATTTAAACCGTCCAAAATTTTAGGCATGTCAATAAAAATTGAGTTTATCTCAGATACGGCATCCGCATAATATGCATCCAGACTACTGTTGGCTTGGATCAAACCATTTTCCGCCTGCAATGAAGTGAGCTTGTCGGCAGGCTTCATTAGTTTGTCATATGAAATTTTTGCAGATTGATATGCATAATATGCGTCCTTTGCCTCAACTTGTGCGATGACTGCTCCCGACTTAACGGTTTGTCCAGTTACAGCTTTTACGGAAAGAACTTTTCCTGAGTTCTTGCTGGTAAGCTCAACTTCGTTTGTTGCCGACACTTGTCCGGATGCGGAAACGGTTGAAACAATATCTCCTTTTGTCACATTGGCTACCGCATATGTTGTCGTAACATCTCCGCCGGCAAATAATGTAATCCCTCCGTAAATAACGCCGATTAATATGAGTGTCAATAAAATGCTCTTTTTCCTATGCTCTTTATAATATTTTTTGATAGATGAGGGTTTTAATGAGGATGTAATTGTATTGAGCATGTATATCTGTTTTGGTTATGGATAATATACTCTATTATACGTGCCCGCTTTCGGTTTTATTACAAACGCCCAGCAATATATCCTGTCGTCCAGCACAACTGCAAGCTATACCCTCCTGATGGCCGATCAATGTTGAGCAAATCTCCAATAATATATAAATTATCTATCACTTTTGACTTCATCGTTTTAAAATCAATTTCTTTGATATCAACCCCGCCATCCGCAATAACCGCCTCGCTTTCATCGAGCAATCCGTTAATATTAATTTTCAAATTTTTAATCTGTTCGATTAACGCCATTCTCAATTCTCGAGTCACGTTTGTTCCTACAGTCTCTTCAGTTATGTTTGAATTTTTTAAAAGAATTTGTATTAAGTTTTTATTTATAATTTCTCCCATTATATTTGCAACTTTCTTCTTAGCATTATTTTGAAATAGGTCTGTTAACAGTTTATTCAAAGCACCGTGATCATATTGAGGCAACAAATCCAAAAGCAAATGAACTTTTTGATTGCCCTGCAAATAATCATTTATCTCCTTACTCGTATTTAAAATCGTCGGACCAGAAACACCATAATGAGTAAATAGGATTTTCCCTTTTTTAGAGTTCTTTTTTTCGCCATCGGCAAATACCTGAATCTTTATATCTTGCAGTGAGATACCCTGAAGCTTTTTTATCCAGGCATCATTGCTTCGAAGCGGCACAAGTGAGGGTTTCGGTTTATGAACCGTATGTCCCATATCCTGAAGCCAAGCATAAGCATCCCCTGTTGAACCTGTTTCAGGATGAGATGTTCCACCAGTTGCAAGAATATATTTTTTAGCAGTGTACGTTATTTTCTTTTTATTGATTTCAACCTCAACTCCTATCACTTTATTTTTCTGAGAAAGGATATTTACAATATTTGCATTCGATAGCACTTCAACATTTTTATTGTTTCCGATCTCTTTTACTAACACGTTGTATACACTTCTGGCTGAATCAGAAACGGGAAATACACGGCCTTCATTTTCAACCTTGGTCGGCATGCTTCGAGAGTTAAAAAATTTAAGCGAGTCCTCTACCCCATATTGCGTAAATGCGGAATATAAAAACTGCTCAGCTTTTTTGTAATTTTTTAAAAGCTTTCGCAGGTCCCGCTCGTCATTCGTAAGGTTGCACCGTCCTCCTCCTGTTATCAAAAGTTTCTTGCCCAGGATATTATTTTTCTCAACAAGCAAAACCTTCTTGCCTTTCGGAACTGACGAAGCCGCCATCATTCCTGATGCTCCGCCGCCTAATATGATTATGTCGTACTCAGTATTATTCATGATGATGAGGGTCTTTATGCTTCATAAAGAAGAAGCCCAATATACCAATAATTATAACAAATAACAATAAGCCCACATTGAGCCAGATCTTTTTGCGTTCACTAAACGGTATTATATCAGCTACATATTCTGGATTTTTGGCCAGATTTTTATATTCTATGATTTCAGGAATTGCTGATTGAGAATCTTTTGCGAGGTATGAAGTATCGTAAATCGGTGCTTCTTCCTTATTGTTACCTACTATTATTCGCAGGTCTGATACGTTTCCTTCATAGGCAAATACAACTCCGACATTTTGCAACTTTACCTTTCCGGCCCTTAACACATCGAGCGGCTCATTTTCTCCATTAAAAATAATTACTTTGAATTTCTTATAGGTTGAAGGCGGTATCTGTATATTTAATTTTTCACCGGTATAGACAGACGAATCAATTCGGTAGACTGAGCTGGTGATAAGCGGGACCCAAGTCGTATCATCATTTGAACCTTGCAGCTCGACTTTTCTGTTAAAGTTTTTTTCATCTTCATCAATACTAATTATAAGCTCTTCAACGTCTATCCCTCCAGCGTAGATTATTTCAGATACACGATCCTTCTGTGTCTTATCTTGAACCTTAACATCTTTGAAAATTGACAATGTGTTAAATGCAAAATTTCCAGATATATAATCAGCAACATTGTGACGAACCGCTGTTTCCTGTTGTTGAGAATATTCAATCTCGGCACCATCTATCATTATCGAGGTCGGAGCCTCCATGTCTGACAATTCGATTTTTAGGTATCGTGACGATATTGCAGGGAGATTCACATTTGAATTTTCTACGACCAGGTTATCCTCTCCGGTATAGTTATATACTATGCTTTTTAATTCCAGTTCTCTCCAAGCTGTGCTATTTGATTTCAAAGAATTGTCTGAAATAAACACCTTGGCTAATTTTCTAAAGTTTTTTGATTCAGCGTTATACAGCAAATGTAGTTTAGTATAGTTCAATCCTTCTCTTCCTGCGTCTATTACCAATATTCTTTTGCCCTCCTTCGTTAGGGTGTTTTCCAAAATAGTTGGATTGATTATGTTTCTTTCAGGTTCCACCTCTTTTTTTGCCTTTGCAAGAATGTACGGTATCTCATTCCTCTGGGAATCTATAATCCGTATATCGCTTAAATCATTTTTTTTGGATAATGTGATGACATCCACATTAATCGGCAAAACGAAAATCCCCTTGTCATTTTTCACCTCGCCCGCAACTGCAATCTGTGAATTTCCAAGCGAAGCAGTGGATGTCCAATCTTTTATTTCAACAATTTTCGAATATGCAGATATGGAAAATAAGCCAACAAAAACGCAACATATTATTTTTTGAGACTTATTTAACTTATACATGTAAACATAGTATAATAACATTATGAGTAAATTACCAATGGTATGGGAAGAATACAGTCATCTGTATTTTCCAAAAGACAGCGACTGGAAATGGTCTGTCGGCATAATCTCAGTCACAATAACGCTTATCTCGTTCATGTTTAGCAATATCACGTTTGGTGTATTGGTCTTGGTTGCAACTGGTGCATTGCTGATTCATGCTTTTAAAGAGCCAGCTCTGACCCGCTTTGAAATAAACACCAAAGGTGTTCGAGTAAATCAGGAATTTTGGTCATTTACCGATATTCGATCGTTTTGGATTGAAGACAATCGGGAACATCATATTCACTCACGAATACTGTTTTCAACAACTGGCATTATAGACAATTTGCTTATCATTACACTTCCTTTGAGTACGACAAATAATCAATTGCATGATATTCATGAAGAATTGGTTAAGATTTTGCCCGAAGTGGAGATTCAAGAGTCTATCTTTCAAAAAGGGTTGGAATATCTTGGTTTTTAGGGAGATTTGCGGTATATTGGGTAAATGCTCCCGTCGTTCAATGGATAGGACAATAGTTTGCGGAACTGTAAATTTAGGTTCGATTCCTAACGGGAGCACCAGATAAATCAAGAAAAGCTACAGCAAATGCTGTGGTTTTTCTTGTTTTGTGCCATTTATAATAGAAAAACATAAAGCACAGAAAAGAATCCCTATACCAACGATAAAGATAATATCTGCAATATATGGTGTAAACTTCAACATTCCCATCGCCGACAATAAATAATTCCAATCGTGCATAACACTATCTCCTCCCAAAAGCGGTAACTGCATTACGGTGGCATCTCTGGCATATATAGAAACGTTTATAACGTTCTGCCCTACCCAAAACAAAAGTAATGATGCATTGTATCGCTGCCCTTGTTGGTAAAAATACAGGCAGCATACAGCAGGTATTAAAATTTGAAACAATGAACCGCTCGCAATGCTTATAAATTGCCCAAAGAAAAAAGTGACAGTATGCCCTGCCTCATGGAATATGAGATTAATAGTATCAATAAAGTGCCATTGGGTTGCAGTTATTGCATAGAAAGTAAAATAGCAAGCTACTGTTGCTGTAACCGCATGTCGGACGCTATATTTCATGCAACTAGTATAACAGGAATTTATGGTATAATGAAAATATGTCAATCGAATCACCAGAAGAAACAACCTCAATAGAATTGGGTAAAGAATGGACAGCAACCGCCAAAAGATATGCCGAAAAAATCAATGAAGAAATTGAACGGATAGGTGATGATAATCCCCGCGTTCCACTTTTACAAAAACTAGAGGCAACAATTAACGATTCATTTTTAACATACCAAACGAAAGGGTTTAACATCAAGCAAGTTGAAGAAGATATGAGACACAGAAGAGATAGAGCCGAAAGCGATGAAGAAACTGCGATTTATAAGCAAATACTTTCATTCTTGAATGTATCTAACGTTATGCATATATAGCCATGCCAAACCTATCCCAAACCGTAACAACCCTTACCCTTTTATTCCTTCTTGGATACTGGGTTGGAATATTCCTTCTGACCTATCACCTTATCCGTTTCGGTATCGGAACTCATCCTCGCCGCATCGCCTTCATCATGGTTTTAGGTTCTGTATTTTTTACCATCATGAGCGTAATGCTTTTAATAAACATAAGATAATACCTATATGAACATGATCAAAGAAGTTATGGATACAACAAGTTTGGAAATAAAAACGCAAAGTCGAGGATTGTTTGATTTTCTCATGAAATCAGAAATGACATTTGAAGGCAAGAAAGATGCTGAAGAAGTTCTCGTGTTCACAAGACGTCACTGGTTTATTCTTCTGTCGCCGGTAGTCGGTGGAATTATCGCCAGTCTATTTCCACTTATACTTATCGTTGTTGGAGCAAAGATTCTCGTAACCTACAATCTTGCAGGAGTATTCACATTAGTTTGGACATTATATCTCATGCTTATCTGGTTTAGCGTATTTTATAAATTAACGATGCACTCATTGGATACATGGATTACGACAAATGAAAGAATTATTGATATCTCACAACTTGGATTGTTTAGACGAAAGGTTTCAGAGCTTCACCTAGAATCAATTCAAGATATTTCAGTAAATACAAATGGAGCGATTCAGTCATATTTAGATTTTGGAAATATAGAAATTCAAACAGGTGCGACAATGCAGCGATTCTTGTTTGAGCAAGTTCCTCATCCGCTTATGATTAAGGATACTATCATGGAAGCAGCTGGAAAGTTTGAGGTTGATAACGATAAGAAGACTGGGTAATAAACACTTTTATATATAATACACCCCTATTGACTATATGCCATTAGGGGTGTATTAATATATCCGTAAACAATTCATAAAGAAGTATCCCTCTTGGCCTGGAACCTAGAACGGATGGACCTGGAATCCCTTTATGGAACGTTGCACATTAGAAACACAAGAAAATGAAATCATACGCATATCCACAGATGTTTAATGGAATCGGAAATGGATCAAACAAAGGAGTTCCCGCATTCCTTGAGCGATTCATGTCTGCCAACCCGGAACATAAAAAAATTCTAGAAGAGATCAAAATGTTTAAGCGAAATTATCGACTGAAGTTTTTAGGAATTATCGCCCTAATCATCATCACGCCGATACTTCTTACCTGTATCATGTTCCTGCTAGTCCCTGCCAATGTTGCAGGTATGGCAACGGTCTTCTTAATCCTGATTGTTGCCATAGTAATCATTCATGCCGAAGATACAAGTTTTGTCAGTAATACTGCCAGAACTTTTAACGAAGAGAAGTTCCCAAACCTCGCACTGTTCATGAGATTATACAATACAGCCATTATTAGCTGTGTCGGAAGTCCCACTATCAGTGAGCTCGAAAAGAAAATTGACGAACAATGCATAAAGAGGATTGAGGAATTGTACCGATATGAGAAAGACCTTGATCCTAAAAATGAATCAGTTCAAAAATTTCGTGACAAACTTAAGAGCGATTTGAAAGTTTTCAGCGAAACTGGATTCTGGACCAAAGACTGGAAAGCTCGTTTTAAGGATATTGAAGAAGGCCTGAAATTGCCTGGAGTCGGGTAACCCTCACCCCCGCCCCGGTCGCACACAGCGACCGGGGCATTTACATACATACCAAAAAAACACACCCTTATTACAGGATGTGTTTTTTGCGAGATTATTTAGTAACCGCTTTCTTAACCATAGCATTCAATCTTGATTTCTTTCTTGAAGCGGTATTAGCTTTGATAGTGTTTCCTTTAGCTGCTTTGTCTAGTGCTGAAAAAGCTTTTGGAAGAAGCTCGTTAGCTTCTTTAGTTTTCCCTTCTTTAACTAGTTTTTTAACAGTTTTAACTGCATCTTCAACTTTTTTCTTTCGTCTCAAGTTAAAAACTTTCTTTTTTTCTCCGGCTCTAAGAGCTTTTTTGGCTGATTTTGTTATTGGCATGTTATTTTGTATAGTATATTAATTATTTTCTCGCGTCAACTATTTGTTTTTCTACGTTTGGTGGTACGGCTTCGTATTTAGCGAATTCCATAGTGTTTGATCCACGTCCTTCTGTCATAGATCGTAGCTGTGTAGTAAATCCGAACATCTCTGAAAGTGGTACAAGGGCCTTGATAGCTTTGTTCAAACCTCGATCTTCCATACCTTCGATTTGACCTCTCTTTGATGAAAGTGATCCGGTAACGTCACCCATGAATTTCTCAGGAACAACAACCTCTACACGCATGATAGGTTCCATGATAACTGGACGAGCTTTCTTTGCTCCCTCTTGGAATGCTTGTGATGCTGCGATCTTGTAGGCAATTTCTGATGAGTCAACATCGTGAGATGATCCGAATGTAAGTTCACAAGACACACCTGTAAGTGGGAATCCTGCAACGATACCTCGGTCCATGGCTTCTTTAACACCCTTTTGTACAGCTGGAATAAATTCTCCTGGGATAACACCTCCTTTGATAGAATCGATAAATTCGTATCCTGGCTCTCGATGAACGTTCTTAGGAAGTTTAACTCCTGGCTCCGCTTCAACGAGTGGCTTAAGGTTGATTCGAACGTGACCGTATTGTCCCTTACCTCCAGATTGTTTAGCATATTTGTAATCAATATCCTTAACTTCTGCAGTAATAGTTTCTCGGTACGCTACTTGAGGCGCACCTACGTTAGCTTCTACGTTGAACTCTCTTTTCATACGGTCGATCATAATCTCAAGGTGTAGCTCACCCATTCCGGCAATAAGAGTTTGTCCTGTTTCTGGGTTTGAAGTAACGCGGAAAGTTGGATCTTCACTACCCAGTTTTTTAAGTGCCATACCCATTTTCTCTTGATCGGCTTTTGTTTTTGGCTCGATAGAAAGTGATACCACAGGTTCAGCAAATACGATAGGCTCAAGAATAATAGGATTATCAATATCACAGAATGTATGTGATGTAAGAGCTTCTTTCAAACCTACAGCTGCAGCGATTTCTCCAGCATATACTTTTGTAATTTCTTCTCTTTTGTTTGCTTGTAGTCTAACGATACGTCCAAGTCTCTCTTTGTTTCCTGTAGTTGAGTTATAGATATATGATCCAGCTTCAATAGTACCTGAGTACACACGGAAGAATGTAAGCTGCCCTACGAATGGGTCAGTTTGTAGTTTAAAGGCAAGAGCTGAGAAAGGCGCTTCGTCTGACGCTTCTCTTTCCATCTCTTCTCCAGTTTCTGGGTTTGTACCTTTTACTGGTGGAATATCAAGAGGTGATGGTAGGAATTCTACAACGGCATCAAGAATAAGCTGTACACCCTTATTTTTCAAGGCTGTTCCTGTAAACACCGGGAACAATTTGTTGGCCAATGTTCCTTTTCTGATAGCAGCTTTTAGTTGCTCGATAGTAAACTCACCTCCTTCTAGGTATGTGTTCATCATGTCGTCATCTTGTGATGCGGCAGCTTCAACTAGAGTTGCTCGGTGCTTTGTAGCTTCTTCCATGTATTCAGCAGGAATTTCAGCTTCAATAACCTTACTTCCCATCTCTCCTTCGAATGTATAGGCCTTCATTTTCAAAAGGTCGATAACACCAACCATTTTCTCTTCTTCACCCATTGGAATTTGCATTCGTACAGCGTTTTTTGTAAGTCTGTCTGTGATTGATTTGAATGATCTTTCAAATGATCCACCAGTTCTATCTAGCTTGTTAATAAAACAAATTCTTGGTACGTGATATTTATCAGCTTGTCTCCACACAGTCTCTGATTGAGGCTCTACTCCGGCCACACCGTCAAACACAGTAACGGCACCGTCAAGAACTTTAAGAGATCGCTCCACCTCCACGGTAAAGTCTACGTGACCTGGTGTGTCGATGATGTTAAATCTATGCATTTGTGATTTATCAGTACCCATGTATGTTGGATTCCAAAAACATGTGATAGCAGCTGCAGTAATTGTAATACCTCGCTCTTTCTCTTGCTCCATCCAGTCAGTTACAGCTTCACCTTCGTGAACCTCGCCGATCTTATGTGACATACCTGTATAGTACAGGATACGCTCTGATGTTGTTGTTTTACCGGCATCGATGTGAGCGATAATACCGAAGTTTCTTGTTTTTTCTAATGAATAATCACGTGCCATAAAATTGTGTGTTGTTTTGTGTTAAATTATTTGTTTTATTATTATCCAGACATTACGTCTGGGAAAGGTCTGACTTTTTCGAAAAATGGAGAAAATCAAAACTTGTCCATGAACTATAGCATAGATTGATGGCGATTTCTAGGGGGTTTTGGTGTGTTTTTAGGTACGAAAACGAATATGCTCAAAACGCAGAATATATTGCTTTTTCAATATAAATGTGTTAAATCTTAAACAAGAAAGGAAAATGAATCCTTTTAAACACTGCACACTCAAACGCATACATAATCTATGAAAACTAAACAAGATTCCGATACATTTGCAAAAAGACATGGTTTGGCGGCACTAAGCCCCGTGGCCAGAGCTCTTGGAGTATTCGTACCGAAAGAGCTTCATGAGACTCCAAAAACGATATTTGCACAGCAAACCCTGGATGAATATACGACCTTTAAAAAACGTCGCGATGCTTTGAAAAATACATCCAACCAGGACGAGAGGTGGAAACTGCTTGAATCGGATGCCGGTTCTTGCTTTTACATCAAATGGATGACGTTACAGCTCATCCTGCAAAATGCAGATACACAAGATGAGCGATGGAGGGTGTTCCGAACAGCACCTTGCGCACACTATGGTTTTGCCAAAGGAGCTCCAGACTCTTTCAAGGAGCACTATTCGACCTTGAAAGGAGATGCCATGTTTCTCTGTTTGTTTTATTCAAAAACCTTTAAAGAGGCAACTGAGTTCATACGCAATGCTGCAAATGCCAGCTACCATTCCAATGAAGCCATGTTGCAGGTTGCAGGCCACGTGAAAACCGCTGAGCAACTTGATTATATTAACTGCAGGTGCAGAGATCGCCTTCTTAGCCAGGCACACCAAATTGTTCAAGGAAGAATCACCTTGGCACTTCACGAGGCTGCGAGCTCTGCCGATTGGTGGAAACAATTTAAGTCATTCGAGAAATACGATTTAGGCGATACGATACTGTATTTTATCCTCGCACACTCAACGTCTCAGGCAGATTTCAAAAAGGTCTTCGAGGCTGCTGACAACAGTGACCTGAAAAGACTTGCAGCATTGAAGCTGGAAAGTGCATTGCAGCCAACCGAATAACATTGAAAATGCAGACGATCGAGGCCGCGACTAAGAAATTAGTCGCGGCTGTTTTAATTTAATATATTGCCATATCCTTAAACCTTACCTTCATATTTCCTTATACTATAATTCCAAAAGCCGTTGCAAGAAGTAAGCCTGCCGAAAGAATGAATGGTATTGAGTAGTAAAAAAGAGGAATTTAATCTTCTTTGAAGAATTACCAGCTTTTTTAGCTTTTAGTATATCCTGTAAACCTGTTCCGGAAACCATAAGCCATACCAGGATAAAAACTATCGCTCCACCCAAACCACCCATATCAACATTTCCATTACTTGACCAAATAAACCATACAGTGAAAATCATAACAATTAAATTCAAAAATATTGTCGTATTTCTCATGCAAGTATCTTAGCATGTACTATGCCAGTTCCATATCGCGAAACCTAATTTTCCCTAACCTCCCAGTCTCACGACACTTGTCTGAACACCAGATAAATTTATTAGAATCCCGACACTCCTGACACACCATCATATGCACATGACACTCATCATTAATACAGTTATCAAACCGTTCAGTCTTTTCATTACACATATCACACACCCCTATCACCTCTCTATCCTTAGTAAAATCCATCACCACCCTATTATCAAACGTAAACAAACCACCTCGAAAATCCTTTCCGGGAAATTCCTCCATATATTTATGCATTCCTCCATCAAGTTGATATACATCTTTAAACCCTTGCTTCATAAGGTATCCTGAAGCTTTTTCACAACGAACTCCACCAGTACAAACGGTCAGTACTTTCTTATTTTCAATCCCCGGATTTTCTTTTACAATGTCCGGCAATACATCAGCTATCTCTCTAAAGTTTGTGATTGGCGGGTTGATAGAATTTTTAAAATGACCAACTCTAAATTCATAATCATTTCTCATGTCGATCACGACAAAATCATCATTGTTTTCATACCACGAACGAAGCTCTGATGGTTTAAGATGAACTCCTGTTAATTGATTTGGATCTATATCTTCTGTTCCTAAACCAAGTTTAACAATCTCAGTTACAATTTTTACTGACAAACTTTGAAACGCAAAACCTGTTCCAGTCGATGTTTTTATTTCAACATCATGCAGGTCGTGATATTTTAAATCAGTTTTTATCTCATTGATATATTTCTCAATATCTTCATTCTTTCCTTCCAACGTTGCATTGATTCCCTCACTCGCCAACCGAACCCTTCCTGTCAGATTATATTTTCGACATATCCCTCTTTGCCAATTCAAACAACGATCCAACTCAAGAATTGGAGTGTATTTGTAAAATAGTATTACGGTGTATGACGGATCTAAAGGTTTATCCTGAGAAATCTTCATGTGTCATTTATAGCATAAAAAACCTGCCCGAGAAAACCCGGGCAGGTCAGTGAATAGGCTAAGGCCTAACCGTAATAATACTGGCAGAACGACTGCAATGAACCATCTGGTGCTATGACATGGGTACAGCACCTGTCGGTCCTATCTTTATCCCATGACCTTGCGTCCATAAACGGCTTGATGAAAAGCCTAAACGTTCTGGCAATTGGTTTTTCAAATCGACGCATCATTTCACCTAGCACGGTATTGTCACAACCGCACTTGGCCAAGTCAGCTTCATTGTAGTTGATCTTGTCCGGCAAAGACTTCATCATACCAGCAATATCCAAACCAAAGGCAGTCGGTGAATAATAGTTCCCGTCCAAGCGAAACCCCCATCCGATACATGCACAATTGGGATCACCACAGGGAAGTGAAGTGAAATCCCTCAGTGAGATATTTTCCTTGGACTGACCGTTCAAGCCGAGGATAATATCCGCCGTATTGATCGGGTGTTCAGTTGATTCCGCCAAAGGATTTCTTCCGGATAAAAACATTGGCTGAAAGCTAATCCCGCGAATGTTTTCAAATGGAAGCGCATATTGAACGGAATCCCAAAGATACGGCAAGTTTTGACGATTCACAGTCATTGCCAATGTGATAGGAAGATCCATCGCTTCGCAATTTTTGATTGCCGTTTCCCGAATCACACGCAGGTCTGCCCCACGCAATTCTTTTTGTCCATCAAGTTGAGGACCGTCGAATTGCAGATAGAGCTGAATCTTGTGTGCTTCGGGAATCTTCATTACCCGCTGCATCTCTACGATAAATCCCGCATCGCGTGCCAGACGAACACCGTTAGTGTTAATCAAAAGCACCTCGATATCGGGATTCAGTATAACCCATTCCACTAGCTTGAAAAACTCAGGATGAATCGTAGGTTCGCCGCCGGAAAACTGAATGATTTCAATTGGTCCTTTTCGCGATATAACGTCACTGATACGTCCAGTAATATTTTCAAAAGAGTAGAACTTGGTATTTGTACCGATGCCATGAGGCGATGAAGCAAAACAAGTTGGACATGCCAAATTGCATGAATCAACGATCTCGATAAGGGCCAAGCAGGTCGCCAGCTTTTCGGTTTCACCAAGTGTGCCCACTGGCGCTACCGCATTTTTTCCAAGCGTACCATCGAAGATGGGTTTATCGGAGGCTGAACGAGCTGTTCCGCATCCGCATCCTTCACCGCAAGAGTTTTCAGGCTTGCCTTGAGCAAGATAGTAAAACCTTGAGTCAGAAGAAATTACATAATCCTTGGTACCGTGAGCGGGACAAGTCCTTCTCATGATAACGTTTCCTGATCCGTCAGTTGGTCCAACTTGGATCACTTCGGCAGGAACTTCCGCATGACAGGTCATGCAACGCGAAACTGTTTTTTTGAGGAGTCGCTCCCCAGGTTTAAAATTTAAAAGGTCCATGATATGTGGTTCGTTAGGGTTCTGTATCTACGGACCCCATAGTAGCACAAGCTACAAATTCATCAATCCAGATGTCGCAAGAAAAGTGCATGTACCAAACCCGATGATACAGATCAAAATAGCCACCAAAAAATATTCTCCTGCATAAGTTTTCTTTTTTGTAGACAGCTCCGCTACAGCAAGCACCAACGATACGACTCCTAAAATTGCAGCATGAATAAAATAAACTGAGAAAGAAGCCTCAGGATAGCCCAGAAGTAACCCCAGTGCAGTATAGAGTCCGAAAATAATAATATTTGTGGCGAATATTCTTCGTCTTATATTTCTATCTCTAAGATCACTTTGAGGTATATTTGAAACATGGACTGTCTCATTATTTGCTGCACTAAAATTCTCCTCTATCACTGCATCGGTCCATCCGCCGCCCTGCTTTAGATTTTGTTTAATAACATCCGGGTGTACGCCCATAGATAATTGATCTCTTATATACGTAACCACTTGAGGATTTAACATATTGAAATTATACTCTTTTATAGTATATTTTCAATAACAAAAATGCGTAGCATGCTATGACCAGGCCAGAAACTAATTGTATGTATGACAAATCAAAAAGCACAATTTCTCTCGGCTTTATAAACTCAACAAAAAATCTAAATGACAAATACAGAAGTACAAAAATCTTAAAGACAGCGCCTTCAGCACGAGGCTTTTGCAGCATCACTTTTAAGACAAAAAAACAAATTGCTAAAAATAATATTTCATAAAGCGCGGTTGGGTGTCTCATCAATCCATCACCTTGGTCAAATGCCCACGGTACAGCAGAGACGTTTCCTACGGTACCGTCTGTTACTCCGGTAAGAAAGCATCCTATTCTTCCAATAATGATTCCGAGTATGAGAGGAAGGGTGAGTAAATCTCCTGTTGAGTTTTTTATTTTTAATATCACCTTTGCGAGTTCAACCCCAATAATTCCGCCTATGACCCCGCCAACAATCGTTTTGTTTGAAAAAATAGTTGTCAATGAAAAATCAGTAATCCTATTCATGTGCTCGAGATACGCCAGCAATCTCGATCCCAGAAAAGCACCTGCTGCTGCACCTATAATAACTCCGTGTCTTTTTTCACTTTGCAAATGGTCACCTTTTTTGTCACGAAGATATTTATAATATTGATAGCCAATAAATATAGACAGGATATCTGTTATGAGATGAATATTATGTATGGCCGGAAAATTCATACAATCATTATACAGCATGCAAAACAAAAAGCTCCATCTCTGGAGCCTTTTGTATTTCGATAAAAATACGAGATTACCAAGCCATGTGAGCGAAGGCCTTGTTAGCCTCAGCCATCTTGTGCGTATTCTCTCTTTTCTTCATAGCTTCACCTTCACCTTTCATTGCAGCAAGAATCTCGTCTGACAATTTCAAGTGCATAGGCTTTCCTTTTTTGTTACGAGCTGCACCGATGATCCAGTTCATAGCCAAGAAAGTTCTTCTATCTTGTCTGATTTCGTACGGAACCTGGTAGTTTGCACCACCAACTCTTCTTGAACGAACCTCAACTTGTGGAGATACATTCTTAATTGCTGTATCGAAGATCTCTAATGGATTTTCGTTACCTGTTTTTTCTTTTAGTATTTCAAGCATGTCATATACGACAGTTCTTGCAGTACTTTTTTTACCGTCCCACATAACGTAGTTGATGAATTTACCAAGTGTTAGTGAGTCAAATCGTGGATCAACTCCAGCGACATTTCGGTTTTTTACTTTTCTTCTCATATGTTTATTTTAATTTGTTTAATAATTTATGTTTATAAATTTGCCAATTGTTATAAGTATTTATTCCTCATTGCTGAGTACTCCAACTGGACTTTAAAAATCTCGTTCAAAGATTATTTTGCGACAGCTTTTGGCTTTTTGTTACCATACATAGAACGACCTTTACGTCTTTTTGCTACGCCGGCTGCATCAAGCTTTCCTCTTACAACTGTATATCTGATACCAACATCCTTTACACGACCACCACGTAGAAGAACCACTGAGTGCTCTTGTAGGTTGTGACCTTCTCCAGGGATGTAGGCAGTAACTTCCATGCCGTTTGTAAGTCTTACTCTGGCGATCTTTCGAACAGCCGAGTTAGGCTTCTTAGGTGTTTTTGTTGTTACCTTGATACATACACCTCTCTTTTGTGGAGATGTGTAGTAGATAGGTTTGTTTAAAATACTGTTAAAACCACGAGTAAGAGCCACAGCCTTACTCTTTTTGGCTGCCTTTGAACGATTTCTTTTTACTAATTGATTTAATGTAGGCATGAGCAGTAATGTACTATATTTTAGGGGATTTTGCAAGAAAAAAGACCTCCCAGACCTATAAGGTCAGGGAGGCTTTGAGTTTAGCCAACCAAAAGTGGCAATATCTCAGATTGAGTCATACGAGGGCTGTGCTCGAAGGTACCCCCAATTTCTTGGTACCAGCACATGTCTGGGGATTTTAGAAATGAAACCACATTGACATCATTTGGCAGGTACCTGGTCAAGTTAGCGATTATTTTAGAAAGATCGCCTTCCGTACCCTTGTTTTCCTCGCCTACCACGAAGGTCACTCGATATCGTTGATTTTTGCCTCTATCGAGAGTATTCCGTACGGCATTAAAAGCCTCCAAGGTGTCACCTCTCATAATTCTAGGGGCATCGCCTGAAATATCAATAAGCACCGCGTACAGACCCTTGTCTTGCAGCATCAGTATTCCCTCACAAGTTCGAAAGATGTAACGTTCAGGTATTTCTGAGGGACAAATATACGACTTATGCAGATATGGCTTTGAATAGAACGTTCTACCTTCAAATGCCGATGAATTTCTTCTTTTTTCAGCTTCGACGACTTTAAATTCCACTGAGGAATCGCTTATGAAATGAGCGACTACGATTACCCAACCGATGTACTTTAGTTTGTTTTCTCGTCCCATGATAAAGTTCAGATCTGGGGAACGGGCACTTCGCCTGTCCAAATCTGTTTTATAGAATATACCTTTTATTTTCCATGTCAATAAAAAATGAGGCCACAATTTGTAGCCTCAACTCTTAATTATTTTATTGCTTTTAACGCTTTATCAATCTTCTGCGCAACTTTTATAAAATCATTTTCTTTATATCCCCTCGTCGTCATCGCCGGAGTTCCAACTCTGATTCCTGACGGATCAAATGGAGACCGTGTCTCACCTGGTATCGTATTTTTATTGCAAATAATTCCAGCTTTCTCAAGTGCTGCTTCCGCCAATTTTCCGGTAACACCTTTTCCATCCATCCATGTATCAATAAGTAGTAGATGCGAATCCGTTCCGCCTGACACCACTCTCCATCCAAGCTTTGACATTTCTTTAGCAAATGCTTTCGCATTTTTTATAACCTGCTTTGCATAGGCTTTAAACGCTGGAGTGTTTGCTTCACCTAATGCGACCGCAATTCCTGCAACATGTGACATGTGTGGTCCGCCTTGAAGTCCGGGAAACACTGCCTTGTCTATTTTCTTATCAATTCCTCTTTCGTCTTTTTTAGAAAAGATTAACGCACCTCTTGGACCACGTAATGTTTTATGAGTTGTTGTCGTAACGATATCTGCATACGGGAATGGTGAAGGATATGCCTTTCCAGCAACAAGTCCTGCGATATGTGACATATCAACCATTAATAGTGCACCTGATGCATCAGCTATGTCTCTAAACTTTTTAAAATCAACTGTCCTTGGGTATGCAGTAAATCCAGCCACGATAATAGTTGGTTTTTCTTTAACGGCCAATTTCATAACTTCGTCATAATCAATAACTTCGGTTTTTTTATCTACTTCGAAATTTACCGGTGTCCAGAATTTTCCCGTAGCTGAAACTTTTTGACCGTGAGTTAAGTGCCCTCCTGAAGTCAAACTCATTCCCATAATTTTTCCTGTGCCGATCGGAACGTTGGCAAGATAGACCGCCAAGTTTGCCGGTGAACCTGAGTGCGCCTGGCAGTTTACGTGCCAGTCTTTTTCCTTAAGGCCGAAAAGTTTTAGCGCTCGTTCTTTACACAGCGTTTCGATCTTGTCGACTTCTTCATTTCCACCGTAGTAGCGAGCGAAGGCGTATCCTTCGGCATACTTATTATCAAACACAGACCCGACCGCTTCCATCACATCTTTTGAGGTGAAGTTCTCTGACGGGATAAGGTTGATAACCTTTTTCTGTCTTTTGGTTTCTGCTTCGATGATAGCTTTTACTTGTTTGTCTTTCATGAGGGTATTATAGCATTTATAGAAAATATGAAAACGCACCCTTTTACAGAATGCGTTTTTATATTTATGTAAACATTACACCAATATCCTGAAAATCCAACCAACCAATGGCTGAAACACTTGCCAAATCAATATGATGATAATAAACCAGAACAAGAATCCTTTGCCTTCAAGAGTTTTTCTAAATCTATAAAATCTTTGTGGAATAAATGCAAACAAAATCTTCGATCCATCAAGTGGCGGAATCGGCATTAGGTTAAACAACGCTAAAACGATGTTTATAAGAATTGCTGTTTGTGCCACACCCTGATAGACCGGTTCCATCGGAACTGTATGAAGTAGTGTTGTGAATAGAGCGACAAAAATAATGTTCACCAATGGACCAGCAAACGCAACCATGGCTTCACCATATTTTAGATTTCTAAAGTAATACGGATTAATCGGCACCGGCTTTGCATATCCGAACAAAAATGGAATACCGAGCAAATACATCCCAACAGGAAGAACGATTGTTCCGATAGGATCAATATGAGGAATTGGGTTAAGCGTTAAACGACCTGCGTCTTTTGCAGTTCTATCACCTTGCCACAAGGCAGCTAATCCGTGTGCTACTTCATGGGCAACGATTGATACTATTAATATAAGTATGGTGATGATTGTCATATTTTTATTTTCTTAAGTTTTTTAATTCTTCAAGTATTAAGTTTAACTGATTATCAATATTTTTGAACTTGTCATTCACCTCTTTATCTCTTTTATTGTCGAGATCCTCAATCTCATCAACCTCCTCCTCAATTTCTTCAACATCCTCTTGAATCTCGTCCACGTCTTCCTGAATTTCATCAACATCTTCCTGAATTTCTTCAATATCCTCTTGAATCTCCTCAACATCCTCCTCGATGTCTTCCAAAGATTCTGTGTTCTTATTTACGGCCATTTGAATAAAGATAGACAAATAGATAGCTTCAAGTGACACCAAAGTTGTAAGCATTAAAAGAACCTCTTCGGTTGAAACACCTAAAACGATAAGGGCTCCTGCGAACAAGAATATGGCCGTATGTATATATAATGACATCATCGACCCTACCCCTCTCGAAACCTTTTGGTCAAATGTCAGTGGAGCTGCTATTTTAGGCATTTTTACCTTTTCCTCAACCTTCTTTTTATCCTTTAATTTAAGCATAAAATTAAATATAGCATAGAGCGGCTACATATTGCCACAATCGAACCTTTATGCTAGTATACTTGTCATGGCTAAAATTTGTGAAATAACAGGAAGAGGATCAATAAACGGTGGCGGGTATTCTAACAGAACTCGTGCGACTCAATTTAACCCTACCGGAGCAAGAAGAAGATATGTAAATATCCAAAAGAAGAAAATCTTCATTCCTGAACTAAACCAAACAGTAACTCTAAACGTTTCAACAAGAGCTATCAAAACTATGAACAAGAATGGTGCGTACAAGACTTTGCAAAAAGCTGGTCTTCTATAATTCCTACTTGAGAATATATACGATATTTCCTTCAGAAAAGGTCTCCCGCACTCGGGAGTCTTTTTTGTTTAATAGACTTACTCTATATAAAGTCTCTTCATTGGGATGATTATACTTATTATCCAGTCCGGCTGAGACGATATAGTCTGCAGCGTTTACTTTTTTAAGGAAATCTATGCCAGATGAGTTTTTAGAACCGTGATGTCCCAACTTCAATACCGTTGATTGTAAGGCCGGGCATGCATCAACATTCTTTTCACAATACGCTGTAATGATATCCTTTTCAGCTTTTATGGGAGCATCGCCGGTCAACATAAACCTTTGTTCTTTATAACTAAGCTTAAGGATTATTGAATAATCGTTGTCATCTACACTTTTACTCTTACCCTTCTTGTCGGTATACGGCGCTACCAACGGGTATAGAAAATCTATATTAAACTTTTTGAAATCAATTTTATTGTTTGCAAAAATATTTTGGGTCGATATAGCCTTAGTTTGTATCACTTTCTCCAAATCATTTTCAACTTGGTTTTCGCTCGGTTGATTGATTTCCAAAAATCCATTATGGATGATGTTTCCGACATGCCCCTTATTTACAAGATTAAATGCTTCACCAATATGGTCCTGATCTGGATGAGTAAGTATCAAATGATCAATGCGCACTTTATAGCACATACGAATCTTTTGGATCTTTTGCAAAACCTGTGAATCCTTATTTCCTGTATCTATAAGAATAGTTTGCCCTAATGTATTTTCAATATATATAGCGTCACCTTGTCCGATATCTAAAAATGCGACCATATCATTATATCTGTTACATCCTCTATTTATGTATACAAAAGCAAATAAACAGATGTTTATCACAAACAATATGAAGATATTTATGTAGAATATGTTATATTTATGATATATATCTTTCATACGTATTATATTAAAGCATATACTATATAAAGAAAATTAAAAGAAATAATAAAGAAAACAATGACATACAACACATATATCGCAAAAGAATTTAATATTCCAGTACTAAAAAATATCTCAGCCAAGACAATTGAGGAGCACTTAAAGCTATACGCTGGATATGTTAAGCATACAAACCTTATCCTAGAGAAGATTGCAGAACTATCACAAGATACAGAAAAAAATCTATATACTATCGGTGAGCTTAAAAGAAGGCTTGGATTCGAGTTTGGAGGAATGAGAAACCATGAATACTACTTCGGACAATTCGAAGGCGGCGTAAGCGCTATCAACCCAGAATCTATTCTGTATAAGAAAATTGTTGAGGTTTGGGGATCATATGAACAATGGCTGTCTGAATTCAAGACTCTTGCCATGACACGAGGCATAGGCTGGGCATTCCTCTACTTAGACGTAAGTACTGGCAATCTTATCAACACATGGGTTGGCGAGCAACATGAGGGGCATCTAACAGGGTTGAAGCCATTGCTTGTACTTGATATGTGGGAGCATTCATATATGCTTGACGTTCCACCATCAGAGAAGAAGGCGTATGTTGAGGCATTCTTTGATAATGTTAACTTTGAGGTTGTGGAATCAAGATTTTAAATAAGAAAAAGACCGGCATCGCTTTAAGGGCGGTGCCGGTTTTTACTGTTAAACTTTTCCTATTGAGGGTCAGTTTACGATGTCAACCTTCTTCATTTTCCAAAACAAAAACAAAACGAACACCCCATACCCAACCAATATCAGGATGCAAATTTTCTTGCTAAATACGATATACGCAAATGGAACTTCCGACAACACCTTCACAAAATAAAAAATAGTTTTCAAGATTACATTATTCACAAAAATCATCACAGCAGAAATAATCGGAAACAAACTCAAAAATCCAAACAGCATCACCATCGGCAAAAGTGGCAAAACCAAAACATTACTCAAAAGAAAAATTGTCGAGAATGACCCGCTCATAAAAATAATGTAGGGAAAAACAAAAACCTGAGTCGCAAGAGTTACGGAAATAATTTCTCTTAAAAAATTTGGCATCCAATGCAGCCAAGAAAAAATTATAACCCTATCAAAATATTTTGAAAATAAAATGAGACCATAGGTTGCGCAACAGGTGAGATGAAATGAAGGATCATACAGAGTTCCAAACGGATTCCAAATTGTCATAAGCAAAACTACGATGGTCAGTGCATACACTTGATTTGTGTTTTTCTTAAAAAGTACGAGTGCACAAAAACTGGAAACGAATGCTCGATAAATCGGAGCACCTCCTCCGGTTAGCAAAACGAAACTCATAATCGAAATCATGATCAAAATTTTCTTCACAATTTCAACAAACAAATTTTCACGAATTCTTAAAATACTAAATATGAGATCGAATATATATTTGATGCAAAAAATTATGATGGATACATTCGACCCCGAGAGTACGATGACGTGAGACAGCGAAACCTTCTTAAAGATCTCAAGTGTCTCTTTTGACATGAGACCTTTCCCGGCGATCAATACCCCGGCAACGAGTCCGGCATACGGCTGGTCATACTTTTTCAAAAAGATATTGGTAATCGAAATCTTTTGATTCAGAAAAAATAATTTTACTTGCTCAAACTTTGATAAAGGCAGACACTCAGAAAAGGGCTCAATCTTGCTCGCCCGATACAAAAGATAGATTCCATCTTTAGCCAAATATTCAGGATATGGAAATTGATACAAAGTCTCAACCTCACTTGAACCCATAACTTCCGGCCGAGACACGGCTCCTGAAATTTTCACACACATTCCATACCCAAGATCAGCCACCTCGGGACTGGTAATTTTATATTTGAATCCGTCGCCCTCACCAACAAAACTTAATTTAAAATTTGAAGTACTGACCTCGCTTTTTATCTGCACCACCCTCTCGAGCTTTTCGGTTTTCTTGGTTTCAAACTGGACATCAAGGTCACCCTGAACAATACGAAAATCTCTAAGACTTTTCAAAGTCATACAAGTCGCAATTATGAGTAGTGCTAGAAATATATAAAACTTCACGTAACAAGTGTTACACGGTGTGAATAAAGTTTTCATAAAGATCTTCTAAAATCTGAAAACAAAAAAATAACCTCCTGCACGAGAGGAGGTTATTTTTATAAAGACTTACTTATGCGTATCATGCCACGTCTTAAAGTCACCGTCATAGATTATCTTCGTCTCACCCGTGTCCGCCGCAGTTGTCGCAATAATGTCCGCTCTATTGTTAAAGGCATTGTCCGCATGCCCCTTAACATAATTCCATTCGATCGAAACATTTTTTTGTGAAACTGTTTCGACGGTCTTATCTAATTCCATCCAGAGATCTTGGTTTAATACAGCTTTCTTGGCTGAAGTCATCCAATTATTTTTCTTCCAATTGTGAATCCAAGAACTAATTCCTTGCAGCACATACTTTGAGTCTGAATATACCTTTATATTCTGTATGTTTCCATCAATGTTATTCAATGAAACTTTCAATCCTTCGATAACACCTTTAAGCTCCATTTTGTTATTAGTGGTGTGTTCATCATGTCCACCAAGCTCGATAACCCTTTCATCACTGATTACCACGATAGATGCGAAGCCTCCAGGACCAGGATTACCGCGTGAAGAACCGTCTGTATAAATTGTTATATTATTTTTCTGAAACATGTATGTATTCAACTTTAACACGGATTTCTTTTTTGCCCAAAAAATTACTCTCCTCAACGCGTCCATAGATGTCGTATTCGACATTAGCGAGAATGTTTTGCAGTTCATTGTCTGCAAAGAAGCTAATATACTTTACGACGTCCTTCTTATTATAGTTTGAAGAGTACTTATAGGTGTCCTGAAACAATTCAGGTGTTACGGTTTCCATTACGTTTTTGTCATTGAGAAAATTTTCAACTACAAACTCTATATGTTCCTTTTGCTTACCAAAATATTTTATTGTTCTAAACGAAACTTGTTTGATGCAAAATAGTGGGTTTGGATTATTCATACCGAACGGTTTCATTTGGACAAGATGCTTAAGCAAAAAATTGTCGACATTGTTGTGCGTGATAGCATATGCCTTCTCTGTAATCTTTTCCTCATGTTCAAGGTCAAGTGTGTCTTTTACTTCTTTATATTTTCTATATGCCTCTCTCATCTCTCCTTCAAATAAATCCCTCTTATCCGCAGTAAATCCAAAACCGCCAGATGCGTGATGTCCGCCAAATTCTGTAAAAAAACCCTCTGAAACGTTATTCATGATTTCAACAACCGACACTCCTGGTATCGATCGACATGAACCTCGAAACATTTCCTCTCCAGCAGATGCATAAATGAAAACCGGCAGCTGAAACTGACGAACCATGTTTGACGCGGCAGGACCCAAAATAGTGGGTGACCAGTTTTCATCTCCAATCACGATAATGTCATAAACTTTTGATACATCAATTTTATTTTTAATATCACCAATCAAACTGTCGGCAGATGATTTTCTAAGCTTATTTAGTTTAATAAGTGCATCAGCTGATTTAATACAATCATCTTCATTGTCAGATGAAAGTAAGTTGAATGCATCAATAGCGTGGGACATTCGTGAGGCCGCGTTTATACATGGTGAAACGGAGAATCCAATATCAGATTCATCGAGATACCGTTCATTAATTTTTAACTTACTCAAAAGATGGTACACGCCTTTTCTTTTATTTTTCTGAAGGACTTTCAAACCGAAATGCGCAAAGACCCTGTTCTCTCCGATCAAGGGTACCATGTCCGATATTGTCGCAAGTCCAACCATGTCCAATAGCCATTTTTCATAACCCACCGCGATATCGTATTTTCTCTTTCGCGCCTCTTCAATCAGCAAATGGACAAGCTTGAAGATCACACCTGATCCGCATAAATTCTTGTCCGGATATTTGCAGTCCTTTTGTTTTGGATTCAAGATAGCGATGGCCGCCGGCAGCTCTTCATGCGGCTCGTGGTGGTCCGTGATAATGACATCCATACCAAGAGAGTTGGCATGCGCGACTTCAGAGACATTACTGCTTCCAAGATCTATTGTGATAATAAGGTTTGCCCCTTCCTCTTTCAGCTCATCAATAAGATGCTTGTGCAGCCCAAACCCATCTTTATGACGGTGAGGAATTTTAATCAACACATTGTGGTCATATTTTATTTTTTTAAAAAATGAATGGAAAACAACTGCTCCAGGAACGCCGTCGGCATCGTAATCCGAATAGATCGCAATCTTCTCCCCCTTATCAATAGCACTCCAAATCCGAGCTATTGCAACATCGATATCCTTCATTTTTCGAGCGTCGTACATTCCGCCTTTTTCTTCTATATATATAGGATTTAGGAATTCTTCAATCTCACCCTTGTTCATGCCGCGCTCTTTAAGGATTTTCTTTATAAAACTTTGATCGATAGTCTCAAACATGGCATATATGATATCATAGTTTTATGAATACAAATGACAACAAAGAAATACATGACGAAGACAATATAGTGGCAAATTGCGTGTTTTGTAAGATTATTAGAAATGAGATTCCAGCGGTTAAAATCTATGAGGATACTGAGACTTTGGCATTTCTAGATATCACCCCGAATACGAGAGGGCACGTACTTGTTATTCCAAAAAGTCACCATGAAAACATTTACAGTACTCCGGTAGAGACTTGGTGTCTTATGAATATAACAGCTCAAAAAGTTGCGATAGCAATAAAAAATGCATTGTCAGCTGACGGTATCAACATTGCTATGAATAATGAATCAGCGGCCAATCAGCTTGTCTTCCATGCCCATATTCACATCATTCCTCGATACAATGAATTTACTGAAAACAAATATACCTACGTCGCAGGTGAAATGGAAGAGTTGGCAAAAGAGATTGCAGAAGTGTTATAATTTAGATATGAAAACAAATATCAAAAACATAATATTATTAGCTATCAGGTTGTATGTAGGATATATTCTTGTAATGAAGGGATTTGCAAAATTAGGGAACATGGACGGAATGATCGGATTCCTTGGAAATATGACGGGACTATCAGCACCATTTATTTGGGCAGTTGCATTAGGTGAATTCCTGTCAGGGCTTGGTATCATCTTCGGTGTATGGACAAAAGTTGCAGCCGCTGGTGCATCAATTATCCTTATCGGAGTTCTCTATTATGCCGGAGATTATGTGGGTGCACTTCCATTATTGATTGGCTCATTAGTACTCGTTGCAGCCGGTGGAGGAAAATGGTCATTGCTTACTTGGTGGAAATCACGAGCGACACCAATAGTTTCAAACTCAACTTCAGACTTACCAAAATTTTAATCTAACTAAAGAAGCCCCGACCATTTTGGTCGGGGCTTTTGATTGATATCCTTACTGCTCGATTTCCGTATCGTTGTGATTGTTATGAGGACTTGAGGCCGCATAGTAGCCACCCAAAACAATCGCAATTGACGCAAAGATAAAGGTGGTAAACTCGAATGGATCTTCGGCGATCTTTGAGATGAAAGTAATCATGGTTTTGGTTTTTGTTGTGGAGAATATAGAAGAGGAAGAAGGAGTCCGACTAAACAAGCCGCAACAAGTGCACCGGCTATGGTCGGATGAAAGAATGGGCTCGAAACCGTATCAGGCCGCTTCCTTGAAGAAGGGTTGTTGGCACTGCACAGGAACAACGGAATAATACAGCAAAGCAGGGTTTTGTATTTTGTTTTCACGATGTGACAAGGTTCGATCAGGAAGAATTTCCAGATGGATATATAATATACCTTTCATACAAAAAATCAAATCCCCAGAATCCATATCTTAATACGGGTTCAGGGGATTTATATATGATGTTTGTGCCTTACCAGTTTCCTTCGCCTCCTATGCCCCGTAACCCCTCCTCTGAAGAGACCAGGACTACCAAAATGAAGGAAGGGACAGAGAATACACAGGCAACAACGGCAGCCAACAAGGCAACGCCATCAAAGGAAAATGCTGTGCCTATAATCAGGAGTATGGTAAAAATAATGAGTAAGGTTTTCATGATAGAGCAAAGTTCAAGATCCAAAACCATTTCGGATACTTAATATATACCCTATTGAGCTCAATTTATCCAGTTATATTTACAACTCCCGGCAGCTTTCCATCCTTCTCCAAAAACTCCAACATTGCCCCTCCTCCAGTAGAAACAAAGATTTTGTCATTTGATATATCCATTGAATTAATTGCTCCAACCGTATCTCCTCCTCCGATAAATAAGTGAGCCTCATTGTTGGAAACATACTCAACAAGGTCTTTGGCCAATGTCAAAGTCCCTTTCTTAAATTCATCAACTTCATAGTATCCAAGAGGTCCATTCCATACTATTGTTTTGTAATTTTCATTTTTCAAAAGATTGGCAAATTCTGTAACTGACTCCTCAGCTATATCTTGGATTGTTTCCGCATCGGAAACCTCTTTTATATTACAAATTCTCACTACTTCAGTATTCACATCTTTAACAACCACCATTTGAGGAATAAAAACTTTACTAAAATGTTCTGAATTAACTAATGTATCAACCGATGTTGTCTCAGTATCAATCAAAGATTTTCCAATATTGTATCCAAGTGATTTCAACACATTGTTAAATAGTGCCCCACCAATCAAAAGCTTGTCCGCAGTTAGCAGATATTTTTCAATCAAAGGAAGTTTAGTAGAAAATTTTGCACCCGACAAAATCACAGCAAAAGGTTTTTCAGGCTGCAAAATTTTTGATAGATTATCAATTTCTTTTTGCATCTGAACTCCAAACTTTTTATGATCTTTATCATACAACGCAGGCAATGCCGAAACTGACATATGATCTCTATGCGATACAGCAAAGGCATCATTAATGTACACATTTGTTAAACTTTTAAAGTTATCGGCAAGTGATGCATCATTGTTTTTTTCTCCGTCAAAGTTTCTAATGTTTTCTAAAAGTAAAAAACCGCCATCTGCTAAATTTTCTAAAGCTGATTCAAGCATCTCAACATTTTCAACAAACTCTATATTTAAATCCGCATAATTTGTTTTTAAATATTCATATACCGGCTTTAATGTTGGCTTATCAATATCTTTAGTTTCAATATGTGAAAGTATTATTGTTTTGGCTCCTTCATTTTTAAGCATTTCCAATGTTGGAATGGTTGAGACAATTCTGTAATTATCCTTGATAACATTGGCTTTTATTGGAACATTAAAATCAGCTCTCAATAATACCGTTCTATTTTTTATTTCCATATACTTTAAGTAGGCTTTTTTTAGGATTAACGATTATATTTTTAATTATCTTAACGAGACTATCTACTTCCCATGAAGCCCGACCGATAAGCAAACCTTGCACTTCTCCATTCCATAATAAGTCTTGAGAGTTTTCTGGAGTAATTGATCCTCCATATAGTATATTTATATTTTTAGAAATTGCTTCTCCAAATTTTTCCATCATAATTTTTCTAATATAGATCACCATTGAATGAAGACTGTGGGCATCAATCGAAACATTATTTTTATTGTTTATTGCCCATACAGGCTCGTATGCAATTATGATGTCTTCGAATTTCTTTTTATCAACCACATTGAAAATAGTCATGATTTGATTTTCGATAACTTTTAAATATTTTACCGTCTCATCTCTTTCTTTTTCTCCGATGCATAGGATGATTTTCAAACCACTCTTTAGAGCATTCTGCACTTTTTGCAAAACTACTTCATTGGTATCGCCTTGCTCTCTTCTCTCGCTATGACCGATTATCACATACTCGATTCCGGCATCTTTAATTGAGTCAGCCGTTACCTCTCCGGTATGAGATCCGTTTTCAAAAGCTGAAACATCCTGCGCTGACAGGCTTACTGTTTTTTTAAAAAATGTTCGCAGCTTTGGCAAATGCAAAAAAACTGGAGCGATGATAAGTTCAACTTTTGACTTATCCTTACTCAGGCTTTTGCCTAATGACGTGATCTTCTTTTCCACTTCTTTGTAAATGCTATTTGACGCTTTAAGATTAGCGATAATTATCGGTTTCTTTGATATCATGAAAATAATTATATCACACTACATCTTCAAACTTTACCAACCAAGCACCTCCTTCCATGATTGCTTAACCCATGAACCTGAAGGGCCCGAGGTAAAATTGATATCTGCCAATCCAGATTCATAAGTAACCGTTGTTGCCCCATCCATATATAAAAGTTTCGACACGATTGCTTTTACTCCGGCAGATCCAGACAATGTCACTCCACCATATAAGGCATTTAAAATTACCGCTCCAGCCGCTCCAGACACATAGATCGAGGGATTAGAAATACAATTTGACGTTGTAGTACAAGACTTATTTGAAACCAGGATAACATATGATCCGGTTGATCCAGAACCAGTTACCCCTCCTGATGCTCCAACATTGATACTTCCATCTGCAACAATAACAGCACTTGATGCTCCGAGCGATGGATCTACAGCCACTTTTGATGATCCGTCTATAGCTACATTGCCTGTTACGTATATAGGTCCGGTAATAACAAGCTTTGCGGATGCGCCGACATTTAGGTTACCGTTAATTTTTATTGGTCCAAGACTTCGTACCGCAACTCCGGCTAGCGTTACCGTGGATGTTGAGCCGCCGGCAGTTGCCTGCTCTTCCCAGTCTCCTATATTTGCATCTGAAATAGGATATGGAGCTGTAACAGGATCAGATCGTGAGGTGTCGCAGGTCTTATTATTATTTGTACCTGTTTTACAATATATATTTCCTGCCGCTGTCGTATTTGTAACTGTATTTGCCCATGCATCTCCTGTTCCTGATGTACCAACGCCCATATTTGTTATTGTTCCAAAATCACCGCCGACCAACACCGACAGGTTAAAATCAGCATTTGCAGAAGGAAGATTGGCCATCGATGATCCAAACTGACCTTGTTTTGTTGCGCCGGCAGGATATACGTCATTAAAAGAAGAAAGTGAATAATAGTTTGACGCATTATTTGAACCTGCATCTATAACGATCCAATACGTTGTTCCAACGCTCAGGGAGACAGCGGAAGACATGGTTACTGGAACATATGCAAATGAAGTTGTTACGGTTGAAGCATTTAAAGTAGCGAACGTGATAACTGTTGATCCAGGAACGCCTGAGTTATTGTTTACAATTTTCACGGTCGCGTTGGCCGGTGTTCCATTCTTCTTTATATATAGTTGAATTTGATTAATAGCAGTCGTAGTCGCCGCAACAAATGATTGAGCAACATCCTGATTGGCATTTGTCTGCCCAAACGGAAATGATGTTGCCGCTGCTGTTGTACTTGAGATTTCAACACTTACGACAGGATTGGCTAAAGTCGCAGCAATCGCTGAACCTGAAATCGACGTTGTATACCAACCCGGTCCGCCGTTCCCTACAATGTCGCCATTGGCATATACATTCCCTATAATTTTTGATGAACCACTCATTTGCAAACCGCCATTTCCAACCTGCAATCCGTAGTTAAAAGAAACACCCTCATCTGTTTTGAAAACAGCCTTTATATATCTATCAAAAAGCGACTTTGTGCCTTCAACGACTAAGCTTTTTGAATCACCGGTATCGGTTAATACAGCGGTTGCAGTAGATCCAAGAATAGAAATAGGTGTCGGCGCATCGGTCTTGCCTTTGTTAAATCGGTACAGCGCATTTTCCGCTTGGCTATCAGCAATGTTATAGCTCGATTTTGAAGTTAAAAATTCATTTGTACCTTTTATCTGGTTTGAAACTGGAGCCGATATTCCGATCAACAGCGTAGTTGAAAGAATGATAAAAAATAAAACAACTATAATCATAGCTGCTCCTTTTGTGTCTGTGTTCTTCTGAATCATATAACACTATTATATATCAATTATTCCCGAAGTAGTATTGTGGTGTAGAAATTTTTAGAAATTGGCGTTGATTGAAGATGCGGTGTTATTTCGAGATTAAGATCAACCTTAATAGCTTCGGTTGAAGAAGCGTTGATATACTGTATTCTAAAATTTGAAACGGTTACGCTATTGGTTGAAAGATTTCCAATAAGAATACCGTCTTTCGTATACTTCACCTTATTGTTTTCGAGATAAAACAGTACCTCTGACGTTGAAGAGGTTCGGAGCGAAATCGCACCTTGAGCAACATCAAAATCAGAATCGGTTACATTTATGCTTTCCGAATCACGAACGTCCCGAGTAAGCTTGTCGAGTATGGCTATGGCATTGTATTCAATCTCCTGATTTGATCGAACGGTCCCGTAATTCTTAAACATTGAAATAATATGAGTGATAACCAGAGTAGAAATAATTGCAAGAAGTCCAAAATATATAACAACCTCTATAAGTGAAAAGCCTTTTGAACCGGTTTTAGTATTTCGTTTTTTGAAAATATTATTCATATAAGTTAAAGATATAAAAGCTTGTTGATTTGCTTGAGGTTGCCCCTTTATAATTCCATGACACATCAAGGTTGATTATCTTAGTGTCAGTATTCGGAACACCACCCGTAGTTACAATATTTAATGTCGCAGCGTCTCGATTAACCGGCGAGACAGTAAACTTTCGAACAAAAGTATCGTCAATAATAATTTTTGTAGTTGTCGCTTGCCATCGACCACTTTGCCATACCAAATAATAATCCGTTGCAGCAGTTGTGGAAGCGATTTGCGACCATGAATAATTTCTCATGGTTTTCAATGCCTCAACCCCTTCATCAAGAATAAATACCGCTTGCACCTTGGCAGTATTTTCAAGAGACAGTGTTAGAAAATTTGTATACACATTCGATATGTATATCATCGAAACACCAATGATGGCCGATGCGATAATCACCTCAACCAACGATATTCCTTTTTGTGAAATG
>Ga0247807_10000308_pt1 | contig 31489 bp, 25 predicted proteins | sample UWRJL074202C1_FD_179931 | JGI IMG/M metagenome (GOLD analysis project Ga0247807, IMG submission 179931) | Plant litter microbial communities from Arlington Agricultural Research Station in Wisconsin, United States - UWRJ-L074-202C-1 | ecosystem: Environmental > Terrestrial > Plant litter >...
ACAGATCCGGGCATGTTGGGAAGAATTTTCTTCGTCTCAAAGGTAACCTCGTCGAGAATTCGGGCTTCGTTGTAGTAGGCAATGAAGATACCGGATGGTACAACGGTGACGAATGGGTAGAGGTTGAAGGGGTGGGTGCGCTGAAGGAAATCCAAGTATTTGGTGGTGTTGGAATAGCCACTGATGGTGCCAGCATCTGGGACACCAGTTGCTGGCAAAATTTCGAGGGTTGGTTGTTGATCAGCATTGCTTCCGATTTCACCACCGACAATGAGAATAGATCCATTTGCCATGATCAATGCAGATGGGTACCAGCGTGGAACTTGCAGCATCAGGTTTTGCTTATCCTCGGCCCATTGGTTGACTCCAGCAACTCCCTCCTTGCCATCAGGGTAGTAAAGTCTGACACCAAAGTTCGACTCGCCAGCCCATCCACCAATGGTGAGTTGTCTTCCAGCCTTATCGGGTAAAATTAGTCCGGCGGAGCAGAAAACATCAGTTTGTACACCAGTCATTGGTCTCCAGGCCCTGTTGAAATCGTTGGTCAAAGACAAGTCTAGTTCGTATTGGCCAGTTCCGTTTGCTTCACCTGAACCGGTCTTCTCTATGAAAGTAATTTTTCCGTTTATGTTTTGAGCAGTCATGAGAGGGACTGTAACGCCTCCAATTAACATTTCATATTTTCCAGTTGCAGTTCCAGTAGGGAAGTCCCACTTGTACAGAGGAGTAGCGCCCTCATACGCATAGTAGGTGAGGAGATTGCCTGAGCCGCAGAGAATAGTCTTGTCGCCTGTGCATTTAGCTTCACATCTTGCATCAGGTACAATCAGCGGAGTTCTGCTACGTGTATACCATTGGGGCATAGAAGGATTCGAGGCGACACCTGGAGCAGATGCGGTCTTGATATTCTCAACATCACCACAGTAGCACTGTGATCCGTACTCAAGACCAGCTGCATTGAAGCCAAACTTGTTACATTGAGTGATACAAGCTGTAGGGGTGTTGACTTGGTTATCCCAGACTTTGTATGGAAAGGTATACAGCTGTTGGTTGGGATCTTCGACGGATGGAATATTGTCCTCGAGACATCCCTTGTAGGTCCAACCCACGGGCAAACCGGTAGTTTGAGGTCCAGGTGGTTGGTAAACCACAGGGGTACCTTTGGAGTACATTGTAATTCTTCCACCAGCGCCGCACTTTTGGGCAGGGTTACCAGCACAGTTCATGTTGCAGTCAGCTTGTGTAGCTGCCTTGGCTCCGCCGTTGTACACAAAGTTGTCACAGAAACACTGTTGACCGTATTCCATACCAGCAATAGTGTAACCGCCAGCAACACACTTGTTAACACAAGATTGAAGAGTCATTGTTGGGTCATCGTTGACCTGATTGCTGAGAATGCGCCCGTTTACACCATCCACCCAGCATCCTTGGTCGGTCCATCCGGTTGGGAAGCCTGTGCCGAGAGGAGCGGCGGATGAGGTACTTGAGGTGGTTGTAATTGATACTAAAGTCGATGATGATGTTCCAGATGTAGTAGAAGAGCTAGTCGATCCTGTAGGTTTTGGCCCAACTTTATATAACTCGAGTTGACTTCCGGCACCACAGTATTGTAGGGGGTTACCAGGGCACGTGAAGCCACAGCCTCCAGTAGGAACAATAACAGATCCAACACCAAGAGTGTTTCCACAAAAGCATTCTCCGCCATATTCGACACCGAAATAGGCGAATGCAGCACAGTTAGTTGCACAGATATCCAAGGTCATTCCCACATAGTCATAGAATACAGCTCCAGTCAACGCTCGAACTCCGGTACCTTCGGTGTAACATCCTTGGTAAGTGTATGGACCAATAGTGTCCATTCTAGATAATACTGTAGGCCGTGAGGTTGCTGAAGTTGTCGTGGAACTGCTGGTTGTGGAAGTTCCCGAACTTGTCGAGGAGGTCGATCCAGTTGAGCTGGCACTAGACGTGGAGCTGCTTTGGACTGAGCTGCTCGAGCTAGAAACCGTTGATGATGACGTGCTAGAACGAGATGTTCCTGAGGAAGTGCTCGTGGATGAGCTCGTAGACGACCTACTGGTTCCAGTGGACGATGTGGTGGCGGTACCTAGTGGGCATTTGGTTAGAAATGCATGTCACGAGGGGTATTTTGTTCTCCTTCAAATTTCAGAGTCGGTTCTTGCATTTGAGGAGTTTCTATAAATGCAAGCCCAATCTAATAAGGGAAGCGTATTATTCAAAATTGACTTACTTGTACGGCTCGTTCCTGTCGATGTACTGGATCGCGAGCTTGTAGTAGAAGTGCTGGTTCGTGAGCTTGTAGTAGAAGTGCTGGTTCGTGAGCTTGTAGTAGAAGTGCTGCTCCGTGAACTTGTAGTAGAAGTGCTGCTCCGGGAGCTTGTAGTAGAAGTGCTAGTTCGTGAACTTGTAGAAGTGCTAGTTCGTGAACTTGTAATAGAGGTGTTGCTACGTGAACTGGTAGTAGAAGTACTGCTTCGCGAACTCGTGGTCGAACTTGTACTAGAAGTACTGGATCGCGTGGAAGATGCTGTGGACGATATAGACGAGGTGACGGTCGTGTATGGGGGGAGATTCACAGCATTATTGTAATTGTACACGCCGAGCCTGCTACCAGCTCCACAATACTCGGAATAGTTTCCGTTGCACAGCATGTTGCATTCTTCCAATTTGGGAGCAAGGACACCTCCGTTGGAGATGGAATTGCCGCAGTCTGAGCGTTGTCAGGCGGGGTTCATTATAGGGCACGTGTGGAGGCATGGGGGCAACTCACAGCATTCTCCCCCGTATTCAACGCCTGCGAGATTGAAGCCAGCGGTCTTGCATGCAGACGTGCAGAGCTCTACGGTCATTTTGTTGGACCCCCCGGTTGTGCTGACACCCTGGGTCAAAGTTCTACCAGTTGTCCCCTCGCTAAAGAATGGTTAGTATTGGCGTACATATTCGACCGAAACCCAGATCTTGAATTTATTGGGACACAGGGCAGCCATTGTGCGCCCATAATACATGGCAGTCACAATTATAACCCCTTCCACGTTTTCGGGCATCTGTATCACACAGCAATAGATTGTTGTAACTTACGTATAACATCCAGCCAACTTCCACAACCCAGGTCCTGGGTTTGTTTGTGGACCGGTTGTTCCACTCCAGTAAAGATTAAGTCGATTACCTCCTCCACAGGGCTGAGTTGCATTGCCAGAACAAGGTACACTGCAGTCGCCTGATGCTGCAACCGTTGCAGTTGCTGCAATGCTCATACCACAATCTATACGATTTATTAGTCCCGAAGATGCGGCTTATGATTCAATAGTCTTACAGCACTCCTGTCCATACTCGGTGCCTGCGTAGATGTTGCCTCGGGTCGCACAGTAGTCGATACAGTTACCGGCAGTCATGTTCAGATTGTCATTGTAACCCCCGTTGGTAAGTGTACGCCCAACATCCCTAACTAACCGTCAGCTTGCATTTACATATGCATTGCTCCTAATGCTTGGGACTTACACATAACATCCTTTCGACACCCATGAACCAGAAGGCTTATTGGGGATATCAAGAGCGCGTTTTTCAATGGAGAGTGCAGTAGTATTGGAAACCTAGAGCGGATTAGATTTAACTCCCACGGTTCAATTGCTACCATTTTACTCACTGAAATTATCAAGATAGCTGCCGCAAGAGCAGATCCGAGTTTGGGTGACATTTTTGATGAAAGAAGCGAGTGTGACACCGATATGGCGATTAAAATAAACTGTTTAAATAGGGTTAAGAAAAAGGGGCGACACAGGCTCCGTTATCCAAAATTATAAAAGAGTGTCAATAATGGGAACGACAGATGGCCACGAGCCCTAGCTGAGAAAACGAGAGACTCAGTATTGACTGATGAGGAGACACCACATGGACATTGCGAGAAGATAATGTAAAGACAAGCGGGAGCAGAGTTCAAGTGGACCTTGGCAAAAGTGATCCAGGGGCAACCACGCAGTCTTTCGGCAGTATTGCACAGTACTACAGGGAGGAAAGGGTAAAGTGCTTGATCGCTCACAGGGGAGCTCGGAAGAGGTGGGCATCATCCTGGATTCGTATCTGGCGATCATCTCCCCGCCATCAGCTGTCAATAGAGAGGTGGCAGAAGGCTAGTCGTCCTTGTAGTTAAGTTCCAGCCACCGGGGAATTCAATATTATCAGCCATGAAGCTAGTATAATTGGAAAAGGAATAGCTCTGCGCTTGCAAGTCTCTTCGGTGGTGTACGGTGGTACCTATCTGTGCTTTGAGACAAGACATCTCCCCATTAATCCCGACCCTTCGGTACTGACAATTCCCTAAGGATAAGCCACAGCTCTATGAGATCCCCTTCTCGCTTAATGGAATAAGCAAATGGACTAGTGAAACTTCAGCGCCGCTCACGCTATTGCTGTCTTTGAGACGGGAGGACCTGAAAGAAAAAAGTAAATAGGCCGTCTTCGCTTCGATAACACTGAGCTGCACGCTTCGTATTAGAATCGTGGTGCCGTAGCCGATACGCAAGAGCACTCGCTCTGCATGTGTTGCTTGTCCACTCAGCAGCATGTATGCTGTCGGACATAAACTCCAGCGTATTTGACTAGACAGCGGACTCGTAAAGATTGCGAGTTAGCTGCACAAAAACGTGGGTGGTGTGACAGCGACGTTGCGCTTGTTCGTAACTTTCTAACGTGCATAAACTTAAACTTGTGCGTGCTAGCTGGTTCAGAATAACTCGTGTGCGAGGCGTAATTATTGCCAATGAAAATCGCTTGTCGAGTTAGTAGATCTGCCCTACGTATAAACCTCGGTGGGTTTGTAATAAATGGAGCTATATTCGGATAACACCTTTATTAAACATATCATATCTGCTTCACAGCACTTGAATCACCTGCATCGTACCCTGCATTTCCAGTTGTGCAAAAGGAGTCAAGGGTCAAGTACGGTGGGGGGTTTTGTTGTCGTCGCCACAAGCGAGCCCAGAAATAGATTAAAGCATAAATAGGGGGTGTGATCTAACCATACTAAATTGTCTTCATTTGACACTTGACCTAAACAATACATAATTGCCGGCTCTAAGGGCTCGATCGATAGGTAGATGAAATCGCGTTTTCGGGTTTACAGGCTTTGTTTTGAAGAACAAGCATTTCGTGAGATATACGTATATGCATTTGTCAACTATACGTCGGATTCCTAAAAGAAAGTCCACCATGGCAAACCTGGGTTTTCCCACCTGGCTCTCTTTGCTAGACGATAATTGTATATTTGAAGCTCACGTGGCCGGTCTAATTCCAAGAGATCCCGCAAGTTTTTCATTTCCACTTCTCTTCCGCCTTTGTGCGCGGCTCATCGCGAGTTAGCTAGTCAACACTTCTACGGGTCAAAGAACGCTACAGATGCCCCTAGAGCTACTATGCTAACTAATTTGGGGGTTAGAAAACATACTGTTCATCTTTTGATTAGGCACGCGGCAACAACCAGCAACGATGCCGTTCGCCTCGGCCGATCCGTTATGAATAAGTAGTACCCTTTCGGCTTGAGCCAGGCACGCGGCCATAGCGCACGGCAAGCTTACGAAGGCTGAAGTCCGGCTACCCTTCAGTGTTTTATATTTTCTTTGGGTGGGGAGACTTACTAAGTGGCAGTCACTCCACCATTCCGGGTTGGAGCAAAATTGGTAGTGTGCATGCTACAGCGGCAGGAAAGGCTAGAATTATGGAAAAGTACGCGGATTATCTTATGAAAGGCATTGCAACTTGCTTTCATACCAGTTGCTTATTCAATGAGCAATGCGAAGACCAACTAGCCGCACTCGATTTGTTTGCCAATGAAAATTGTGGAAACATCTAATGATTGACTTTTAGAACGGCTTAACGTCCCATCCTCCACCATAATTAGCGTTGCACTTGTCAACCTGACCTATCGAACGCTAACGATACTCGACGATGCAAACTCGCGTTCATGATCTGATCTCGCCAGAGCCTCGAGGTACCCCAGCGCTACAGATGCTCCCAGAGTTACATCTTGTGATTTCTCAATTCCTCAAGTACTATTCCTGCGTCTCTTTCCCGAACCAGCACATCACTGCCATTGAAGAGCCAAAACATTGCATATTTCATCATGAAGAAGCTTGAATGGATGAAATGGGAATTAGCTTTCCTAGGATGATCCATTCTAATACTTGTCACGAATATTCAAGTTGCCTCATCTTATCCCAGCTGCTAACACTACTCAATCCAACACGCTACATATTCTATGAAAAGTGCAGAATATCATGATCCTATGACCCCGTTCTCGGCCTCTCCAAAACTTAATAAAAGACGTCCATTAGTGTCATAGCTTCAATGGTTCATGACTAGGCTAGCCCGTCGTCGTCTACTCGGTACGTTTACATCGGAAAAGTTCTGACATATTTCGGGATCTCCTACGCAAGCAGGGGTAGCGCTGAGCTAAAAGCTGAGGGCGAGATGATTCGGAAACGGGAGGTATCTTAGGTTGACTTTAGATGGAATGTGCCGGAACAATGGTAGAATGAAGAGTTACAATACCTATCACCGAATCATAACTTGCTTTGGCGTTTTATGTAGTCTTCCCACACCAGTATTAATAACATTCCAATAAAAAAGAGACGCAAAGAGGCTTTACTTTCTTCCTGGGTGTAAAAAGATGACTTCATCGAGACCACGTGCACTACCGTTTCTTGAAAGTTCAATAGATGCGGATACTTTAGTCTTGAATTTTGCTGGCGTTGGCTCCAAACACATAACTTAGGCGTGCACTGTTTGTTACACCATTTCTTAGCATCCTGACATCGACAGATCTCTTTTGTTCTCCACATCGATACACCGCTGTCAGAGCCAATTGTTCGCCGGGCCTATAGTCAAGTCTCTAAACTAATGTTCATCTCTCTCTCGGTCCCTTTCATGCTGCTCATCGGTATAGCTCTTTTCTCTGACGATTCCCCTCGCTTACAATATGGAATATGCGAGGGAGGCGACGGGAATTTTTCAATATCAAGAAGCGTGACGGTAGCCTGATGATAGTAGATGCCAGTAGACTAAATTCTTGCTTGATCCATAACTCAATGTTGATCTACACCCATAACTTAACGTTAATCTACAAGTAAACATATCTGCGCTAGCATCTATAAATCCCACAACAATGAACCTAAGCTGGATCAAAGTCACAGAAGGAGAAGTCATGAAATACAATATACCCCCACTTCGACTTCTCTGATAAACAACAATTACCTCATGATTTTTTCTTCACTTTGACCATTCCATCGTGTAGAAAGATAAACGTTGTGCATATGCCATCAACACCCACGTATATAAGCTCCCCAGAGCACATCTCATGAATCTATCCATCATCTCACCAAAAGAAAAGGCCATAAAGTAAAGAAAAACAATTACCTTCAAGACAGATATCAGCACGAATATTCACCGTGGCTCAATCCAGCAGCTACCAGCTAGCAAATTACCTACCTACCCTCTATTTTCCCTGCCAGACCAAGAGTCAACAAACATACTTCCCTCCAAGAAAACAAAATAAAACCGAAAAACAAAAAAATTGGGAAGTACAACGCAAGGAAATGTAATCCTCCTGCAGGGAAAGGGGGGGGGAAGGAACAGCAGACGCAAAATTACCTAGGTACACAACATATTCCTACCAGAGGAGATCTCTACATTCCTACAACTACGCCTGATAAACATGTGTCAGTCTTTTATCCCCAATTTTTCCATCTTGGGATAGATATTTTGATGTACCTAATTATCCCAAAAAAAAAACCGCGGGGGGGGGACCAGAAATACACATACACCGAAATACTGAATGAAATTCACAATTCACTGAAAAGTAGAGATAATATATAGTGATATGTAGGGAGGCATATAGAGAGGTATAGAAAATACACACACAATCCTTCTCAATGATCACTTTTCTATGTTTGATTTTTTTTTCTTGTCAGGATGCTCATTTGCGACCCTAAGTATGGATGATGGGGTAATGCATGATGGTTAGGGGAGGGTTGATGTACATACTATACTGTACTGTACTGTCCAACAATGGAAAGAATATATGGATGGATGAGTCAGGACGTGAGGTGAGCAAGTAATCTTTCATTTGTTTTTTGGTTTCTTTGTAAAGATGCGATACGTAAATACATGGACGCGTATACTTTCTAGTTCAGCCTTTGAGGAAAAGTGAAGGTGGTTTCAGCAAATGGAACGTCAGCCTTCAGAGCACACTCCAACAAGTAAACGGTTGTGGAAGTATGATTGCTTCTTGATTATTAATAACCTATACCTGATTTTTGTTACACGTGTGCTACTTTTGTACCGCTATCCAGGTTAGCCTAAAAGCTGGCGAGGCCACAATCCCATCAAACGCCACGGGTATCATTGATTATTCTCCCGCCCATGTACTCAAGCCCTGCCATGCCATTACTGCCGCCACCACATCTCACAGCTACCCCACATCATCTCCTCTGCCTGAAATCTTACTTGAACTTAACTTAAGCATGTATCATAGTCTGCACATGTGGATACACGGCGACCATTCTTTGATACAAATCGGGATACTCCCTCACCAATACCTCGGGATCGAAAGCCATCGCCACAAAGAAGGTACTAACTCCGCTCTTGATTGGCACCAAGAAGATATTGCAAATCTGCAGTCCGACCAAGAACGCAAAGGCCATCACCACAGGTGTATAACTACCAGTCGAGTTATATTCCGGCTTTGTGAAGGTAATGTAGAGATAGGCGAGGAAGGAGCAGACGTAGGCAACGAATACGGCACCCATGGTTAGCACGGGGTTGATGAGGCATTCGTTGACGAGAGCGTCGACACCGCGGTCTTTCATCATTTTCCAGGTTGCTTTGGCAGCTGGGATGTAGGCTTTTCCGTACAATGCAATGTAGGAAAATGCGTACTCGTTGATGAAAGTGATTGCCCATTCGAGGATGCCGATCAAACAACCGAGAACGCAGAACAAGATTCCGCCAAGAACATTTCCCTGAGCAGCTTCGTTTTGACGCGCAACGGAACAGGCTTGACGCAGGAACTGGATAATAGCTACGAGGAGGGAACCGAAAGAAATGGAGCCGAAAGAATAGGTCATGGCGCGCTTGAAAGCACCGCGGGTTGCATTCTTGGGGAACCCGCCGGGCTTGTTGGAACAGAAATACCATGATCCATAGACACCGCTGATGGTTACATGAATAATGTTCTTGATGACCTCAGAGATCCAGTATGCCGCGAAAGTGATGAAAACAATCAACCCAATGACTTTGGCGGAAGAACAAGTACCAGAAGCCGTGCATGCTGGGGAGGAAGGATTGTATTTGGCATAGACTGCGACGAGGGTTACGGAAAACCAAGCGCCAAAGGCAGTAGCCACAAGGCCGCCGATCATCGAGACAATGAAGACATGGCCAAAGTTTTTGGAGACGTCGATTACGACTTGGAGCATGAGAACCGAGAAGGGGATGCGTGGGATCCATGATATAAAGCAGACAATGTAGAAAACCGAAAAGATAAGATAAACGATTCCCGCACTGTAGTAGCCGCGGATGAGATAAACAATGGCTGTACCAAGACCGAAAACAATCTGAAGAATACCGGTAATCCAGATCGCTCTGCTACATGTTAGATAGGATATGCTTACGGAAATGGTAACTTACGATTTAGTAAAAGCTCGAATGATCCAAAAGTAAGCAATGGATAACACCAAAGCTACAACTAGCACAAATGCACTATAACAGTTAGCACCTCCTTGTTCTCTTCGCGCATCTCAAATTGGTACTTACAATAGAACTATAGTATTGGTATTCAGCTGTAGGGTTCTTGATCCATAGATTCCACCTCCTTGTTGGCTTTTGGTGCTACTATACCCATAGAGAGACAAGCCAGACACGGCCACAAAGCCCGCAAAGGTCGCCAGGAACAAAAGGCCAGCCCAGAGATCATTTAATTTTGGCTTGGTGATCTTGAATGTCTGGGTGTAGTCTTGTTTGTCGCCCGCACCATATGAGGGTTGCGAGTATTGAGGAGGTCCTTGGACGAACTGCTGGGGTTGTTGTTGCTGCTGGTACCTGCGACAGTTAGCTTGGAACATAATGGGTTTACCAGCGGGGCATACGGTTGCTGCTGTGGTTGCTGATATTGCTGCTGATTGTTTTGTTGATACCCATTCTGTTGATATCCATTCTGCTGATATCCCCCGTCGCGGTTATAGCTCTCCTGTGGGCGCTGCATGTTTACATCTTGCTGTCCCTGCCCGTAATATGTATCTGCCTCTCCTCCATGCTGCGGCTGATTGTATGCCATGATGCCAATGGATGTTCAATCGAGGTTGACGCGTATTAATTATCGATATGTCTGTCGATGAGGGCAGAGTTATGTTGGGGGATAATTGTTCCTGGCGCAGAGCTAGGATCTAGCTTTGTGGTGCTACGGTTGGTAGCTAGAAATTTTGGGCAGAGCTATCACTGTAGTATGACGGCACCACTATGGCTCAACCCTCCTCTGCGATGGAACCTTGTTCGATTTTTGTGCTTGTGAATGGGAAGAAACTCTCACTGCTGACCAGCCACTTCCAATAATGATGAAAAGGATATCTGAACAAAACTCTGCAAAGAAAAAGGAAAAAGGGGTCGGCATATATTCCGGCTTGGGGGATCTAGGCGTGTTTTCTTTGCAATGTTGGAATTCAGCTGAACAAGGGAGTCGGCGTCATCTCCAGCAATTAAGCTCTCTTGGCGATCTGGGTGGGTGGGGCTGCAGCATGGGAAAGAGACCAATCAGGCAGCATTGCTGGAGGGAAGAACACCATCTGCAACATGGGTGGCCGGGAGTCGGGTTCTTAGTGAAAGAACTGGGGAAACACAATATTGATACAGTAGTGATAAAGTATTGATCAATTCTGTCGGTACTGTAGATAGATACTCTGGCCATCCTGCTGGCGAATACTATGGTGGAAGTAGGATGGTGGATTAAACAGCATGATGGAGTAATATTCAACAGGCATCGCAGTCACGGTGGAAGCACAAAGTATATATAACTGTACAATAGCTGTATAATATATAAAATGATCATATTAGCATCGCATTCTATGCCGCAAACCCATCTGCAGAAAAGCTCAATCTTGATCTCGTCACGTCGCGTCGCATCGCATTGCATACATCTCACACATGGTCGTATTCTAGTCCTTTTCAACCTCCAACAAAACGCCAGACGCCCTGCTAGACAACTACTATTTAGTTGTTGAGATAACTTCGAATCGCTCCTTGGAGCTTCGTAGCACCCTCCCCAAGCACCTGCGTCAGGTTGTCTAAATCATCCCCGGCAGTAACCCCAAACTTCCGTACAAAGTCCTTGGCTGCGCTCTCCAGATCGCCATAATCTTCTCCGGCCTCTTCATCTTCGGGTCGGCCAAAGTAAGCGTTGGAGGAAATAGATGTTGCACCCTCAAAGCCTTGGAGCCGGTTCTTTGCTTCGGATTGTGCGTTGGGGTCGAATGCTCCCTTGCCAAAAAACTCATCGGACGAGATACCCTTCTGAGCACCGAACTTGGATCGTGCATATTTCTGGTCATCATCTGGCTATGTTAGGAGGATTCAATAAATCATAGCATACCAACGTACCTTCTTGGGTGGCCTTGATAGGTCCCACGGATCCAAATCCTCCCATCTTTTTCGGAGCAGTAGCAGCTGGCTTCCCACCGCCGACTTGTCCAAATCCGAGTCTGCCCATTCCCATTCCCAGTCTCTCAAGCTCGCTGTTCGTGCGTTCCCGTCCCTGCGTAGAGCCAAACCCACCTCTGGATGAACCAGGACTTATTGGTGTTGGTGCAGCAATGTTTGGAAGCTCCTTAGCACTAGTAACAGATTTCTTGGTTTCTGCCACCTCAGCATCTGGATCATATCCTAGCTTCTCAATCCTTTCTGCTTCCTCCTTAGCCTTGCGCTCCGCGGCATCGAAATCAATAACATCTCCAGTGACCTTCTTCGCTCCAAGCTTGGTTTTCTTCGCGCCCAATACATTAGCTTTGCGTGGTCCCGATGCGGTGCCAGTTTTTCGCAATGCTGCTGATGAGGTGATTCGGCTAGCAGCAGCAGGTCTACTCTCGCCCCCAGCAAGTGGGGATGCGCTTCTTGCAATACCATTGCCGTTCGCACCAGCCGTCCCAGCATTTAGGAATGGGGAAGCGGTTCTGCTAACGACTGGAGGAGTAGCAGTTCGAGAAATAGGTGGTGTTGGTCGTTTAACCGCTGGCTTATCCCAGGAAGAGAAGAAGTCATCGTCTGCTGGTTCGCCTGATGGGGTGGAGGTTCCGTCTGTATTCACATTGCCCATGACATCTGTGATGACGACTTCATTGGGGTATCTGTCGAGTGTTAGCTATAGTCTCGCATCCAATAGATGAGTTTAATACTCCTGAGCATCTCTCCCAGCTCGTTTCTTCAGTTCCTCCTTATATTTCGTAGCCACGTTGGAATCGTATTTTGTTTTCGGATCCTTACTATTGAGCGCGGCAGTTCCTCCGTTCGACTGGAAGAACTTGGTAGCAGACTCATTCCCACCAACTTTCATGATTCGAAGTTGATCCCATTGCCATTCTACCATATGCATTAGTTCCAAGTTCAGTGGGCGAGAGAAGATATCACATACGGTCCAGATTCGTAGAACGCACAAAGGATATGTGAACTCCAAGATTACGATGATTCGAAGAGCAATCAAGGCACAGATAAATTCCAAAAGGCACAGATGTCCACGTAGGATTCTTCTGCCCGCAATCAAAACATATCTATCCATCACAGTATCGTCAGTATCTCTTGCGCAACACAAGGTAAGGGGTAGTTGGGCATACTCGGTTGGCAGGTTTGGTCTTCAGCTTCTCGAAAATCTTCTGCGACTCGGTCTTGGATGCCATGGCGGCCATATTTGCAGACTTTCGCAGAGCGGAATTTAAATGTACTATGTACTTTTGTCTTGTTGCTGAAGGAGAGGGGCGGTAGAGTCTCCTTTTCTGAATTCTGGAATCTCGAGCGGGACAGATTGCGGCTACGGTCACGTCGAGGTGTGTCTAACTATAATCATACTAGTGCATTAGGCACGAGCTCCCCCACATTTTGCAAAGCTTCGGGTCTACATTCACTTTTGACGGGGATTGTGATGTATTGATACAATCATATTCAGAGCCATGAACGCCCTTACGATCAGAAGTCTTCCTTCTGCTTCTTCCAGAGCAACCGCGGTCTCTATTTTTAATTTTCCAGCACCACTGCGGCCATTAATAGCAGCACGAACCTATGCCACTCAAACCGGTCTTGGAACAGCCGGGGCACCACAGTCTCGTCGCAAGACAGTGACTGCTTTCAATGATGATGGCAGAGTTGCATGGGGAGATCTAAGTGGGAAGGAGAAGGTTGCGCGAACGACACAACAGAGCTTCAATTTCAGCTTGATCGCCGTTGGAATAGTTTTGACTGTAAGCTTCCTCACATCAGTCTCAGCTTTGAGAGATGGAGACGGGCTAACTGGGATCAGGCAGGAGTTACATATCTGATGTATACAGAAGTCTTCTCTCTGGATAGCAAAACGGCGCATTTCAACAGGGCGGTGAATCAGGTCAAGAAGGATCCCAGATGTCTGGAATTATTGGGGGACAGCAACAAGATTGTTGCACATGGCCAAGGACAGGTTCCCAAGGGGTGGCGGCATGATAGGCAGATTTCGTATGTTGTCCGCAAATCTTCTGTACTGGAGTTGGTATTGACATTGGTACAGGGTGAAGATCACTAAGGATCGATCAAACGTGGAGCATCTTTTGATGAATATTGCTGTAAGTGTACATCAGTCAGGCAATTTTGGGTTCCAGCTGACAAATTTTAGATGGAAGGCCCATTGAACGATGGATTGGTGTGTATGCATATGATCAAGAAACCATCGGACAGCGAGTTCAGTTATAAGTATTTATATTTAGATGTCAAAGGTCACCAAAGAAGTATGTCTTTCTGATTCAGGAGTTTTGATTCGGCCGATTTCCCCCTCTCAAATGAACAATAACTAATGCTTTATAGTCTACCTGGAGAATGCAGACGCGAGTCCAGATAGTGCGGCGAAGAGCAAAACGAAACTGTTTGGCATCAATTGGAGATAATGAAAAGTGTAAGCTAGGGGAACATGAAATAGGGACTGAATATCTTGGTAGAACTTGAGACCAGATTTTGTACTTGTACAACCATATTTACAACATTCACATGCCAATATGGCTTCACTTAGCAACGGATGACTACATTAGAATCTAACTATTTGATAAGAATTGCAGATTCAGACCTTGGTTTTTCACAATCTGAACCAGTAGCAGCCAGTTGGCGAATCGGGTTTGTAGAGAGAGCGACATGGTACCTTAAGCTGTACTCCTGAGATATTAATTGTATCCGACGAACGATATGGATGTTGAGCCAATGGTAAATGCCAACGTGTATAACTGATTTAGTGATAGCACTTCTTCACATTGTGTTCCAGATTAGCTTCTCAACAACAATAAGTACTTTCTTTTCGATAAATTTTGGCAAGTTTCTCCACGGGTAGGGTGAATATGTCGTTCATCCAATCCTAGAGCGCGGGGAAGTGGCTCAATCAATGTTACTTCTCAAAGATACCCAACCATATAAAAAATGCCAGCTCCTGAGATAAGTGGAACTCTATAATTGGCGTCTGTGTCTGAAGTGTTAACCCATCGCGTGAAAAACGTGAGATGGTTCTTTTACTCTGATTTAATCCAGCACTATTATGTGTACCTTTTTTATACGCAATTAGAACCAAGTTCGAATATTGTAGCTAAGGTTGCAGGAAGCCAAAAACTCCTTAGATGGAAGGTTAGCTGCGTTAAATTCGAAAAGAAAGGCACTGATGGCTCGTTTATGTCGTAAATAAAAAAGAGAAAATGTTTAGTGGGTTTGTGGTTGGTTTGTGGTTGCAGTATTTTCGAAAAGAATTCTCAGTTTTAGAATTGCGATTCTATTGTCATTATGTCACATTTCTACTACATGACATGGATTCTCTCTTCTCTTCACTTTGTAAGGAAGCAAGTTATTCGATTTGTTGAAAATCATAAACTCATTCACAAGGCAGAAATGTATCAAGAAATATGAAGAACTTGAACGGGAATTATCGTTTGGGAATAAATTTGATAACAGATACTTCGTGCCTTTTATTTTCTTAGGTATGATCTACGATCCACCACTACCTGCATGCATACCTCCACTGATTACCAAGTTGTCAGATGTATGGTAAGCACTCGCATCACTAAGCAGATAAACACAGGCACCCTTAAGATCCGTCCGGTCACCCATGCGTTTCATAGGCGGCTCTGTGACAAAATGCTTAGCTAGACTAGGTCGCGTGTCTGCGATTTCTAAGGTCATGTCGGTCATCATAAATCTTTAGAAGAAATCAGTACGCTACAATAGATAAGAAGGGTTTCAACTTACCCAGGTGATATGCTGTTTACTCTAATGTTTTTCTCTGCGAGCTCGACTCCGAGTTCTCGGGCTAGAGTCACCACGGCTCCTTTAGTAGCACTGTAGTCTGACAGAAATTGGCCTTTGCTACATGTTGTGACTGTAGTAGAGCCGACTAATATGATGGATCCACCTTTGGGATTCTCAGCCGTTGGTGACTGTCGGACCATCTGAGCCGCTGCCAACTGGGCAGTGAAGTAAACACCTAGAGCGTTGATATTGAAACATCGTGCAACAGATTCCGGAGAACGTTCAAGAAATGGTTGATCTGGGCAAATACCAGCGGCCGCAATGCTGACATAGGTCAGATATTTCCAAAATTGACTTTCAATGTTTTGTAAAACTCACCAGCCATCAATTCTTCCAAAGTCCTTAACGACCTGGTCGAACGTCTCTTTGAGGATTTTGTGATTTGCAACATCCGTCCTACACTGTTAGACCCTGAATCCATACATGAATCACTTTTGCTTACTTGTATAGTTTAACTCTGACCCCGTAATTATTCTTTAAATGCTCAAAGTGCTCATGGGCTGTCTCGAGAACGTCAAGAACCGCAACATCTGCACCAGCTTCTGCAACTGCAACAGCGAATGCAAGCCCAATACCACGAGCACCTCCAGTTACTACAATAATTTTCCTCTTTAATGAAAATAGTGACTGGACTGTATGTTGTAAATATTTATCATTGCTACGGTTTAGGGTTTCTGTATTGTTAGACGACATAACGGTTTTGAAAATTTGTGTAGAGGGCTTGTAATGGTTTCAATAAAAAGAGATTATTAGAATTGATTAAACTGAAAACTGGTCTAGAAGGTGTGATATTCTCTGCACCGCAATGGTAGTGAGTGCCACTATGATATAGTAAAGTGGATCGGAAGTAGAATTCCTGGGGGTGCCAAGCGACTGCACTCGGGAATTGATTCGCGAAGTTGCAGTCACAGTAACTTATTTTATAGTATAGTATCCCCGTCAACTTACTTATGCTTCCATAGGAAAGCTCCTCTTAATTTCTATAAGGGTTTCACAAGTATTACAAGGAATACCTCTACGAATGGATATTACAAATAAAGTCAAGATAAGAAAGAGTGGTTTAACCTTGGAATAGTTGGTTAGAGCGCTGCTTTATGTTAATGGATACTGAGCTCATACCTAAGTTAATAAAAGTGTGCATTATACTGGCGAGGTGATATTAAAAGCGGCACCGAGGGGCCTCTATTACGCGAACCAACGAAACTCATCTCCGCTCCAATTATAATATATATATATCTCTCAACTCCCGCAGTTCTTTTATTCTTCAACTTAGCATTTACATCCTCTCGGGATCTAGCAGCTGTAGCTGTTGGATCTGAGATTATTCTTAATCGAGCGGAGACGAAATCTCCGCGTAACAACCTATCTCGGAAAACCATGATTGGCAACTAGGTATGAGATGTGTTGTTCGCTACATGGTTCACTGACTAACAGAATGCTTGAATAGGTACCAATAGTGGCCTCTACAACAACTCTCCAGACCTCACAAGTCAGGATAGCGTTGATCGCGGTTGGGTTTCATTCGACAATGATCCTTTTCTATCATCAATCAATTTCTATCGAGACGAGCCTCGCCCTGGAACCCCAAACTCTGTTCAAGAGGATGAGTTTGTAGTGACCAGGACCTCGTCACCGTCATTTCCAATACTTCTAGAAAATATATTCAGCCGTTCAGTCCAGACCTGTTCTTCTCCAGCCAGCCAAGAATTTCGGGATATTTCACATGATGCCGTTGACGATTTCTCAGCCTTCTCAGAGCTATTTGCCGTTCCGAGCGAAACGGTCCCTGCTTCATTTCCCCAGCCTGCAGCGACTGCACTTGCTTCCGATTTGCGCCAATATATGCCCAAGCAAGATGCAAAGCAGAAGGGAATCCTTCAGTGTCTGCAGTGTGACAAGAGCTTCCAAAAACGAGGCGAACTTAAGTATGCTCTAATTTATACTTTTCAAAAACCCATGCTGATTTTGGAAGCCGCCACACAAGAATCCACATTCGCCCGGAGAAATGTGATCGCTGCGAGAGAAGTTTCGCTCATGGAAGGGATCTCAGACGTCATCAGAAGACAGCTAAACATGGCAGCCAAGGCATACGGAATTTCTGTCCCATTACGGGATGTAAATATGCCCGTGATGGCTTTATCAGATCGGATCATCTTAAACGGCATATTCAGCGACTACACAGTGGCTCGCCATCATAAGTATTGCAAATGTTGTATGTTGACTACGTGAGGTTTAGAGTGAAAGTCGTTGGGGTCACCTAAGCGTACGATATCAGAAGAAAATACACGAAATCCAATATTGCACTAGTCTACTCCATCCTTAGTAGACTTGCAGAATTGGATCTGAGTGCATTTTCTTCGCGCGCAAGCAGCAGGGGACTAGACCAAGCAATGCAAATGGGCCAGGTCATGTATCTGGAACGAAGTCATGGCAAAGTGTGGGCCATAGCATCGTGGAAAGCGGTACCCCTGACTATCTCGCATGGGCAACGCTTTCTACGATGCTATCGCTCACACTTTGCCATGACTTCGTTCCAGATAGATGACCTGGCCCATTTGTCGCACATAGCCCACTGCCTGGATATTGTTACTATACCATGTTTGCCATGGGGACGGGGGGTGGAGGTGGGAGGAGGCTTGGATGTTATCTCAAAGTTCCGTGGTCATGTTAACACAAACCCTCTTTCCGCAGGCGTAAAATGCGAGTGGAAGATGCCTTCGGAAAGAGGGTTTGTGTTTGTCATTTTTGTATGTATTTGTGTATTGTATTTATTTTATCACTGCAACATATTCTTTTTATACAGTAGCTAGTTAATATGAACATGGGCCCACGTTCAAACCAATATCTTCTCCCGTGACATATATTCTTTTGCAACATAGGATGGTTACATTATAGCTTGTTACAACAGTCGACTAATTATGTCTTCTAAGTACTTGTAACAATGAATTGCCACCATCAATGCTATTAGTAGTTTTTCAATACGTGTGGAAGCTCAGACCTTCAGATATCAATTGTGTTTTGCTATGTCCAGTTTGGTGAAGGACTTTACTCAACAACACGAAGAAGAGACAATAAGCTGAAGAAGTTCAATATTACACTTTACTAGCCGAAAAGGATATATACTTAAAACTCCCATCCCATAACCTGGATCATAAAATCATTAAACATATACAAATCCCATCTATGTAAAATTTCCTTTTCCCTTTCCCTTACTGATCCTACTCCAATCTCTCTTCGAAATTACTCCTTCGTTTCGCTGCTGCGTTCCCCGTGTTCCGCGCGCCCAAGTAGTCGCCTGTCGTGTTGACGGTATCCGGCGGCGTCAGTGGGCTCACTACACCGGGTCTCCCAGTACTAGCCTCGGGAGTTGGGCCCCTTGCAGCAGGCAAGTCCCTTAACGGGATATCCTCCGCCATTGGCGTCGCGTAGTTACTTCCTCCTACGCTACTCACGCCTCCCCCTCCCCCTCCCACCCCTCCTCCTTGTGTTGATACTGACGTTTCAGAAATACCACGTAGGTGGCCGCGGTCGGTACCAGAGACATCGGAGACCCCTGATGTTATTCGAGGGTTAGAGTCGTTGCCGAGTGGAGGGGAATCAGGACGGCCGATGGGGGAGATAGGGGGACGATGCGAGGATGTCGAAGAGACGAGTGAGGAAGCGTTGGAAGGGCCACGTCGAGGTTTATTAGCTAATGGCACGAAGCCCGTGCTATCAATTTCCTGGGTTACGGATGTATCTGTCATACTGTTAGTCAAAGATTCATGGAATATAGAGTTGGCGTGCTGGAGATCTTGAGTTGTTGATGAGGGAATAGTAGGCAACGTACCCATCATTTCGTGGACCTGTGTATCACCCACTTCTTGCACATTAGATCGAAGTTCCTCGTAATCATAAGGCGAGCTAGGATACGTCTCCTCCGTCTGATCTGTTGTGACCGTTGGAGCCTTGGCGTCATTTGCGTTAGGTGTGCCTCGGAGCCATTGTCCAACCCAAAATCTAGAATCAAGGGTTCCAGATTCGCTTTGGGTGCCATTTCGGACGCTCTGCAGGTATTTTCGACGGCGCCAGAGAAGGACACCAAGAACAACAAGGGTGATGAAGAAAAGACCAAGTACAACTCCTAATACGGGTGCGAGATATGATGGTGTCTTGGAACCAGGTTTGACTATTGGCGAAGGAAGCGTGGGGTGGGTGGTATTTTGAATGGCAGCTGGCTCATATGGGAAGTAATTCTTGATTTTCGTCCTGTCGTATTTGGTATCAAAGACTGTCTTCAAGCCAGTGGCAAAGCCTGTGGTTGGAACTTGTTTTCCTCCAACTGCCGCTGCAACCACAGGTGGTACTGTATACTCACTCCATACGGTTGGATTGTATTCATCAATCCATGTTGCAGAACTCAAGTTGAAGATCTGGACAATGCCATCCTCAACACATTGAGGTACCCCACCGGAGAGATCAGTGTATCCACCGATCACAAACATCTGATCGGGATATGGTTTAACGCAACGGTGGCCAGCACGGCTGTGTGAAGGCTTTCCCGATGAAGCTTTAACCCAGGTAAAGGATGGGATGGAGAGAACCCACACATCGTCAGAGAACGGTTCAGTTGGATGAACACCGTCAAACCCGCCGTACCAGTAAATGTTGTGAGTAGAACCATCGGCAGTCGAAGCTAGGACGGTACAACCTTGCGCCAAAGGAGCTAGTGGTGCGCCTGAGGTTTCTTGTTCATACCATGTCCTAGAAGCAACATCATAAACTGAAACAGTTGACAAAAATTTAACACTCTCCGCCTTGCTGCGAGCATTCGTTGTTGCGTTGTTTGACTGTGCAGCAGTGGCATAATAGGGGAAAGTTGCACCTCCAATGGCAACCAAGATTCCTTTGCTCGAAACAGGCACCCACACAACTTCTGCACTTGCACGTCCTGGTACCTTAGGTGCAAGAGTATCGTTGGTCCATTTCTCTGTAGTCTGCGTACTGGATGTCATGTCCAATTCAATTAATGACGTAGCAGTGACATTTGCATTCCTTGAGGCATTGCCTGTAGTCTGATATATAGGCCCAAAACTCGCCGAATGCAATCCTCCAAAATAGAAACCAAGATTTTCAGAAGGCGCACTGGTCGCTGCTCCTGCTGAAATATAACGACTGACATTTTGAGGCAACTCTTTCAGTTCATATCCCGCGCGGAATTGTTGTCCCTCGATCCCATTAGGATATGCATTGTAAGCGGCAACCACGTCAGAATCTTGTGGTTTGACTGCATCACTTATCCCAAGTAATCCTCCAAATGTGAACCATCTATAGTCATTCGCAAACATTCCCCCATCGACGTAATTTGGTCCAATATTATTCGCACTTCCACCACCTGAGGCTTTGGAAACAGTGGTCAAAATGTTACTGATGTTATCTGATGTCTTGAATGGCGTACTGAAGTTCAGTAAGTAGACCAAGCCTAAGGGATTGTCTATCTGAAGTCAGCACCGCTCAGATATAATAGATCGTGTACTTTACCATCCGAGGTTACGGGGCCATTAGCACCAGTATCCAAACCTGGCGTCCACCACAAATATCCTCCATCAAGATAGGCAGTGTCTCTTATCACAGCAGCTATATATTGTTAGTGAAGTTTTGACTTCGATTGCTGTATCAAAACAAGCATACCACGCGGAGTTGTCCAATAACACATGGTAGAGTTGACCTGGCCATCCATCCAACCCGACGCCTGAGCGGCGCATAGTCGCACCAAAGTAGCCGCGGCCAGCCAGGAAACTGACGACGCGAACATAACTACCAACGTGAAGCTTCTTCGCGAATCTTGATGATATTCAAGCAAAGTTTTGCTGGGCGCATTGCAGAAGAATTGGGTAAGTAGATGCACGACACTCCAATCTTTTGCCCTAGTCTCCCACGTTGATGGTTCGAAGATCGGGCCAGTGACAAAGAGAGGTCAAAGCCGCCACCTTCAGCCCACCATGTCAGCTTGGAAATCTTTCTTTGTTCCGCGTAGGGCCGAGAAGGAAGTGTCGAAGGGAAGTCTGCTTGATACCCTCTGCGCTCTCCATTTCAGGGTGTACGGAAGCCTGTAATACGACAGAGCATTTACTACAGGCACTGTAATCGTTGATGTAGGATAAATTAAGAAGGTGGAGAAATGTTACCCTCCAGTTTGGGAATGGCCTCTCAAATTGCTGCCCGCCCAGGTACCTCAGCACTTGGCAAGACCAGCATAAGGCAACGATGGTACAGTAAGAGCACAGGGTATGCTCGTACAGTAGGATATCTTTACTTTTCAGACGCATGTGCCGGGATTATGATGTATTGATCCACATTGGGACTTAGCCATAATACCCTGGACGTAAATCGTTACTCTCCGTCAGCCCTAGCCTTGAGTTCTATTCTGTACCGAGTTTGCGTTGGCGGACCAGTTGAAAACCAGAAAATCTGACTGAAGGAACATACGACGAATTATCCAACATAAGATATGACTGATGCAAGGAACGGTGAAAAAACCCTGTTATATCACGGAATTTACGACTTGATCTGGTCTCGTTGAGAAGTTGAAGTTGTGGGTGGTTGTTCGCACTCACAGCGGTGTACCACGCTCGGTGGCCCCCAATGATGCGAGTGGCCTTGCAGCAAATCTCGAAGATCATCAGTTCATCACACCTTGACGGCCGAGAAGAGAGTCCCTTTGCTTTAGCTTAGCATGGCCGATCAACGAAGACAATAGGTCTGTGAAGATGCAGTGTTGTCCGTAATGCCAGAGCCTCGGAATTATCGGCGCTGACCTTTGTAAACACTATTCCCAGTCAGCCAGGATCTAATCTCTGCCAATCTATGATTCTTCAAATGAGTCGAGATGAGATTAAACAAGTTTCTTTACCATATCTATATTGATCCCACTACTCAGCACTTATGGTGGCAGCGGAATCCAAGACCAGGTTTGGTGTTGTCGGTCGTGGTGGCAGACGAGAATACGAGTGGAGACTGTGTATAGCGTAAGAAAGAGGAGGGGCAATAGCGAATACTCTTCTCGCAATCCCAGCCTCCCAGCCACACCGGACGGACATGCTAGGTCAACGGGTTTACCGATTATACGATCCTCGCAAAGACGGTAAAAGATCTCCAGGATATGGGTTCACAGCAGTCTTTTAACCATTCGCTTATAAAGCCTATCACACGCCATATGCCGGGACTGGAGAACAGAACCAACGACACCTCATCTCATCCGTCCCCCTCCACCACCCACCCTTCGTTGCTTGAGCCTCTTTGTGCTTTGTGCAAAAGACACTTGCATCGTGGATGCATCTCTGGCCAGTCAACTGTGTCCTTGAGCCGTACCTGTGAAGTGTCCGCTGCAAGGCTTTCCCGACAACTTTGGTGTTGACTTGTTCTCCAGTCGTCCTGTCAGGCCTCCAAATGATCCACTCACGATGGCCCCCAAATATAGATCGGTCTCACTCAGATCTTATGTCTCGGGCCCCATAGCGTTGGTAATCGTACCCCCGTACGCAAAGTTAAGGAATCTTACCCGAAATTCCAACGAGAGAGACATCCACTTTCCAACAATTCGTAGTTTAACGACCTTCCGGACTAAGAGCTCCCAATTGCAGCGCCACCATCCTCGTCAGGCACGGGGGATTGTATGCTTCGAGCGGCCGATATTGCGCTTTCTCCGCAGAGAGATTGATCAATATGGCTTGTTAATATGCAATGTTGGTCATATGCGTTGCGTTGCGATGTTGGTGTGTTTGTTTATTTCTCAAGACCCATGCTTCTTCAGCTTCCTGGTTGGTCGGGTTGGAATCGACCTCCCGAGATGGAGGTGCGGATGAGGCTCTTGATGGGATTTTCCCTTTGGAAATTTACCCTGCCGCTTCTGGACCTGACCCAACTTTCCTCCGATGCACACTGCATCTTACCTCGAGGTTTTCCGGCTTGGAAGCTACGTGACTTCCGACCCCCTACCAGTCTCTATGCACGACTTTCACCGTTTACAGCAGAACCAAACGTAACATGGTGGCATTCGCGCCGCAATCTAGCCTTTTCTTAGCATGTTCTGAACAAGGGCCCTATAGCTGTTTCCCTTTTATGGAATTCTTGCGTAGGCGTGTTCATCTTCTTTGATGCCACGCTCCACTATTTCGTCTCCCGCGTTCAGTATCCGTCACCTGAATCCTGGCCCATTTCTCTTTGTCTTTTATCAAAAGTGTGTTGGAAGCAATCTTAAAAATTTAAATCACGTTGCAACGGAATGCCTGCCTGCTCTCTGGCTTGTTGACGTCTTCGAAAGTGCGAGGGCTGTGTTGTTAGTTGACATTGGCTAAACTTTCAATTCTCTTCAATTGGTTCCTCGGGAGTTCTGTGGAACTACTCCGACTCAGCAGCCCAAGGCTGACCCGGATCGTATATTACACCAGGCACATCTGTCGATCTTCGATTTGATCTAGAGTCGGTCGCTGTTCCTGCCTACCAAGAAAGTAGTTCACTACATACGCTCGCTCGAAGAATACTAGCAAAGCCGCTATATTCGATTACAGTCGTTAAGATTTGAAGATTATAAGAAAGCTCAGTCAGGATGATTTGGGTCAAGAAATTATGGCCATTGGTGGGGCTGCTGGCTGTCGCATATGGCCAGAATGGGACAGCGGAAACACAAGATTTAGGAACATCTTCAAGCTTGGATTCAACATTAGCTGAAGCAGGTCAAGCATCATCTCCCGACTCTGCTTCTGTCGCAGCACCGGAGTCTTTGCAAGGTTCTGATTCAGAAAGTGCACCACAGGCCGTCGGATACCCCCCAACGTATCCAACGTATCCAACGTATCCAACGTATCCAGAAAATCCAGCGCCTACACCAAAACCGTCAACTTGTAAAGTCTCAACGGTGAAGGTTCCAACTACAATCACCAAAACGGCCACCTGCAAACCTACTACAGTGAGATATACTGAAACTCACTATGTGACAGTCAGGTAGGTTTACCTCTCCATAGTGACATGTTTCTCAGGCTAATTGTTACAAGCACAACGATTTCAAAATAGTGAGTCTAGCGTGGGATATTACTCTAAGATTTGATTGGCATAGAATTGCTCCGAAGCTTGGAAAAGGCTGTAAAGGTCGAGCTCAGGATTTGTTTTTAAAACTGGCTGGCGCGACTCACTATGTTTTTTTCCGGTTTTGCAGCATTCATTTCCCCAAGGGATAACCTGCCATCGACCAAAGCTAATGCCCACTTAGTTATCCCACCACAGTGACAGAAACGAAGAGAACGACCGTAACGGTATGTATACTTCAGATTAAAATCGATCTTAGATGAAATCTGATTAAGGAATAGTCCACAATAAGAACTACAGCTGTCACCACCACCCGGACCACACAGGAGAACACAAAAACCAAGACAAACACAGCAACGGCTACTACCACGACGAAACAGACGTAAGTTCTATTTTTTTCGGGGTGACCTTGGGCTCGATAAGGTTGGGCAGGTCATCCATTAAAGGGGCTGCAAGGGGAGCATAAAAACACTTGAGCATGGGCTGATTAAGATTTAGGGCTACGAGTTATGTTACAAAATTGACAACCACAACTTCCTACATAACAACGGTAATTAGCCGATGCTTCGAACGAAAGAAAAACGTAAGCTAATGTGTTCAACAGTCTTATCCCGTCACGGTGACCAAGACCAACTCGTATGGGTACCCTGTTACGGTCACAGATTGGAGAACAACTACGTCGACAGGTAAGCTTGCTCCTTGTAGAAGAGCTTTGGCCCTTACGTGGCAATTTGTTAACTTTTCCAGTTTTGGCAACTTTGACCACTAGTTTCACAGAAACAACGACTGATACAGCTACCGCTACGACGACAGATACAGCTACAACTACGGAAACAAGCCTAACTACTGCTACAGAGACATCGGTAAGGATTCCCCAATACTGGCTACCTTGGTCAGGCGCGTGATAGAATCATTTCTCTTGGAAGTTTATGAGACTATGAATTTATCATAGAATTCTGGACTTCGAGCTTAATTTGAGTTGAGGGGTCCACGGCTGTATTAGATATCCTCCCAATCGGATGCAGACCTCTGAACAAAAGGGCTAAACACGTGACCCGACTCCTTTTGACCTCATCTCGTTCTACAAGATTTTAGTACTGACGAAGCTCTAGGTTTCAACATATCTCACAACTTCAACCATTACAACTAGGTAAGGCTTGAAGTTCTGCCTTGCTAGGTCGAGCAAATGCTAATCTCCGAGTCTATTCAGTTACCCTGTGTACACCACTGTAACAGACTCCACTACATTGATAAGTTATACAACTTCCACGTATACGACTGTTTCTACTAGTCTGTCAACAACGACTGATACTGTATGTTTTTTGATCCTCTCTTCTAATACTTATAGCCTATCACATATCCGAAGTTATTGGCTTAGTTACAATTGCTCGGATTTGAAACTTATACCCCGTACAAATGTTTACGCACATAGCTAACAATTATGTTAGGTAACATCTACCTATAGCGCAACCGTAAGTTTGCCTAAACGTTATTTCCCAATTAAACTAACACATCTAGGCGACTGAAACCTCAGTTTCGATATCCGTGACAGTGTCCCCAACTACCACAACCTCGACATACCTCACAACTTCAACCGTTACGACCAGGTAAACCACCTGTTTCTCTGTCTTATTAAACTCAAGAAGACACTAATCTCTAACTCTGTTTAGTTACCCTGTGTACACCACTGTGACAGACTCCACTACATTGATAAGTTACACGACGTCAACATACACGACTGTCTCCACTAGCCTATCAACGGCGACTGATACTGTACGCTTTTCAATCCACTCTTTAATTTGAAATTAAGTCCCTTGTAAATATATTCGCGCATACAGCTAACATGTATATTCTAGGTGACCTCTACCTATAGTACAACCGTAAGTGCTCCTAAATCCTTTTCTTTTAGCCAAACTAATGTATATATATATATAGGCTACCGAAACCTCTGTTTCTACGTCAGTCTCGATATCCGTGACGGTGTCTCCAACTACCACAACTTCGACATACCTCACAACTTCAACCGTTACAACTAGCTATCCTGTCATAGTGACGAGCCTTGGAACGGAGACAGTGACATCATTCACCACGAGTACCTTTACGACGGTCTCAACCTCACTCAGCGTTTCGGTGTCTCTCGTGACCCAAAGCATCACCCTCACAGGCCCCACTGTGACAGCTCCAGGAACTACGGTAACAAACCCTGGTCCTACCGTGACTGCTCCAGGGTCCACAGTCACGTCTGTTGTGACCACGAGCCTACCAGGATTTTCCACCACGATCACCCAGGGTGGAAGCACAGTCACTTCATTCGTACCAGGTAGTACATCTACATATACCACCACCCTGACTCTTCCGGGCGGCACCGTTACGCAGATTGTACCCGGCGAGCAGGTCACCATCACCGGAGGGGAAACAACAGTTACAATTACCCAAGCTATTACATGCCCCATGCCAACTGAGAATCCAGCATCACCAAATATTCCACAGGCATATGGAGCTAATACACTCTGGGGTTGCTTGCCAGGATACGTATGTAGCCCACCTAAACCAGCTGGATGTGCGCTATGGGCCAATCCTCCGAACTACGACTACAAGTGTGCTGCAAAGAATTGTGTTCCTGCACCGCCTTTCACTGACGTCGTCTGGCCACCGAATTCTACAGCTTATTACCCACCACAAAAGAACTACTACAATCTAAACCCTAAGGCTTTCGGATTAGATTACACCATCTTTGTTACCAACGTGGTGGTGAAATATGTTACCAAGAAACATGGCTATTCGTACTTGACCACCATCACTACCGCCCCAGCTGATTACTACGCATCTAAGACATCTCTTACGCATTACTCCACCAGTTCTCCAGCACCCAAGAAACGTGCAATCGTTAAGCGCGATGAGACAATCGTTCCGGCGGTCTGTTATGCCTCCTGTAATAACTGCTTTATCGAAGCCCAGAAGCTTGGAAAATCGCCAGCTCTTTGCGTTAGGGATTCCGCCTTCAATGTCCAGCTTGATGCATGCCGACAATGTATTGACGCAAATGAGCCAACCGTTAAGGGAAGTTCACAGATTTACGTCGAGCCTAAGTTTGCAGTGTTCCTAGAGTTCTGTAATCCATCACCTGCGCAAAGCGAGGTTGCAGGTCCAGATACTACTACTACGGTGGAGAATACGGAAGTTGTAAGCCCAGTGCCGCAGTCTACTACAACCCCAGAAAGTGTAGCCATCACGACTCAAGCCCCTCCAGCACCAACGGATACCCCTACACCAACGCCCTCGGAGACTAGTAGCCCTGTTGAAACTGCTCCTCCAGAGACGTCCGATGAACCCACTACTTCCCTTCCAACAGACTTTCCAACGCCAGTTGGTCCTTCAAATGGGACGGCAACAACAACAGCACCGCCAGAGCAGATTACTGGCGCATCAGCACACCTCCGGCCATCAATTCTACTAGCAACAATTCTTGCACTATCTCTTCTCTCACTCTTGATTTAGGGTAAGCGAGGAACTTCGCATTCACGAAAGGTTCCAATACTATGCATGCGAATAAAACTTGTTATTATGATATATGATTCTTTTCTGAAACTGTCCTTAACGATAATGTAATTAATATATGGATGTTCTTGTTGGACGGAGGAGAGCAAGGAAATATACCCACCCACACTCATTTTGGCATGTTTGCGAGAGATACCCACACACTCCTTTGGGGATGGCGTTTTTGAGATATATTGATTTACGAGGCAGAGCGAGGGTGTAGTTCCAGCTAGGAACATGGATGTAGTGAGTGACAAATGAGAAAATGAAGAGTTGTTCGTGGTGTTGGAACAGGCGAAGGGATGACTGCGGATTTAGGAGGCTGTTGGAGGTCGAAATGAATGCGAGATGATACATTTCCGATACGAAGACTTAATGATTGGACATATATGGCATGGACATAAAGGGCATTCAATTCTAATGTAATGCTATTTGAATAGTGGTTTTGATGTTAGGACTTGGGGATGAGGTGTGAGTTGTAGGGGGCGAAAGGGAAGGTGGACATTAGTGAATATATGAGGAAGATTACACACGTATATCAATGTGCCTTCACAATCCGAATAACGTTAGTGGTTCGCCAACCAGCTTATTCTCATGTGCGGTTGCCAACCTATTAATCTTACGCTTGACTTTTTCGCCCCGGGGCTAATCCGTTAGAATGCACTTATGTGGAGAATATAAGAAGTGAGATAAAAACACATTTGGAGAGTAAGTGTGACATATTCTCCTCATATACTAATTACTTATTGTTCACAGTTCAGTGGGATATACTCTCCTGTAGCATATGCTAGCGATTTGGAAATGACCATCCCTTCAACAGGGGAGAAGGAAATATCATTAATGACCAGAGTCTCAGAATGGTTGGAATTAAACCTGACAGACTACAAGTACAACATTTGCCTCTACAGTGATTTCGTATACCAATCTCTTTTCATATCCTCGAGCACCTTTACGTCTTTTGCAGCCATTAGATTCATTGCCGAGCTCCTGCTCATCAACTTGATAATCCTGCACTTCTCGTTACTTCCCTCCGCATTGCACATGCCGAGATCGTTCACAAAGTTCCACGTCTTACCACAGCCGCCCGAGCACTTACAGGGCACCCACTTTGCGAATCTTTTCAGGATCTCCCGCCGGTTGCGTTCCACCCCCTTGTCCCCGTTCTCCATCATCGGACGCTCGTACTGAGTGCGAGCGCTGGTTTCAACGTGAAGCATATATATCGTTGCCAGGACGAGCCCTTTCGGCTGGCTGGAGTGCTGCGCGTCCAGATATGTGCCTTCTGTGAGCAGGCGAGACCATACAGCCTCAACTTTACCCTCCTCGGGATTGTATTTATTGCTGTTGTTCTCTTTGAATTGTCGAAGGAAGTCCGTGTCTGTTCTTAAGAGTCAGTTATTCTTGTAAAGCTTTCCTCATTAGAAGACTAATTTACTTACAAGCTACTGCTTCTTTGGGCTGTCGTGTTGAGGGGATGCGGAAGCAATTCTCGTAGATTTTCTCATAGATCTTGTATCCTTCTATTGTCAAGTGACGCCAGTACGCATTACTGGGTTGAAGATGATTTACCGAGAGAACATCAAAGTATCGTGTTCTCAGTTGTGCGACGTTTTGTTGTGGAACTGATTCTGGGACTATATTGGGTCAGGTCCATTCATTCATTCAAACTCCTCGCGACAAGATTATAGCAAAACCATAAAATGGAGCAGAGGCTGATGAATTTATACGCATCAAAAAAGAAGCTTCTCTTTAGTGGCGCAGGAGAGTCGACTTACTTTGCTCCTCCAAATTGCCTCGTTGAAACCTTTTTATCTTCTCTTTGGTGTCTCCCGTATTCAGGTATACAGCAGTCAGCGCTTGTATGTTGCCACCCATCTTATAATTGTCCATCTTGATGTTGTAAACATCTGGTGGGTTGAAGCGATAGTAAGCACCACGGTCAGCTAGACGGTTTGAGTTACGGAAGTCTTCACCAGTCGTCTCGGTTGCTTCCGCTATTTGAATGATGGATTTTGCAACGGCCTTTATGTCACTGCCAAACTCTGTATTCTGTGGAACACCAGTTCCTAAAGAAACGAGACATTGAACCCTTTCTTCCATGTCAGTGCCAAACTCATCTTTTGCTTCAGCCCACAAACCCATGACAGGATTGTTCTTCCCCAAGGCAGCGTCTCCAAAGATTCTTGTGATGCCACCTGTGGTTATCTCTTTGTTATCAAAGAAACTGGTCGCTGCAGTCGTTGCTAGAGCGGCATCCAACACTGTGATATTTTCGAAGACCGATAAGTCACCCTCTTTACAGTAGTTGGTGAAGTGAACCGAATTTCTCGTATGCATGTCCATAGCAACAATGATACTTCAAGTATTTTTAGTATCGGTAGTCAAGGACACTAGGTTTTATCTACTTACACCTTACAACGAGGGTCTTTTCCGTTTCTTAATTTTGCACCAGCCATGCCTACGTTCTCAATGGTTTTACTTATGCAATCTTCAAGCGCAGTGGTACTATATCGAGCTTGAACTTTGCCGCGCAGTGAAAAGTGGGACATATGCTTCTGAACAAACGCCTTAGACATCATAAGTGAAAACGCTTCCATGCAATCATCGATTGTCATTTCGAGTACACCGAGCATGATAGCAATCAATCTACTTAGGTTAGCATTGTGAAAAGAACTGCTCTTCGGCTCTGCTCACCCTCCTGTACTTGTACCGCATATCATGTCGAAAAATTTGCATGGCTTTGGTCCTCCTATTTTCGCTAAGAGCATTTTGAGTACTTGAAGTGACGCGAGACCGCGAACACCTCCGCCATCAAGACTCAAAAGACGGATTTTTTTATCAGGCGCTAGCATTGTCACGGTAGCAGAAAGTGCCGAGTTCATAAAGTATCTTACAATTCACTGATTTTGAAGGCAGTCGTCACTGGTTTTCTACATGCTTATATTATTGACAGCCACGCATAAGGAAATCTCAATTCGATTTCTATTTTACCCATCCACTTGGTTGGGCGCAATTATCACGTTTCAATATGCGGTAAATAGTATCAGCCATCGATGTGGCACCCAATGATGACCCCTGGCCCTAGGTAAAGTCGAGACTATTTGGACGTCGCTTAACCATAGCCACATGCATCTGAAGGCGCCTTCAATTGTTTTTGACCAGCCAGGGGCTTGCATTGGTTTTATTAGACGAGGTTTTGGACTTGGCTCAATACCACTAAGTTACGCTTTCGTGCGAAGATTTCAGCTCCATGAATGAGGACCCAATGAATCGTTGTCATTAAGCATTGACACAGTCCGAGTGTGAAGTTTAA
>Ga0247807_10000309_pt1 | contig 31459 bp, 26 predicted proteins | sample UWRJL074202C1_FD_179931 | JGI IMG/M metagenome (GOLD analysis project Ga0247807, IMG submission 179931) | Plant litter microbial communities from Arlington Agricultural Research Station in Wisconsin, United States - UWRJ-L074-202C-1 | ecosystem: Environmental > Terrestrial > Plant litter >...
TTATTGATGGTTTTGATAGCTGAAGTCGAAACTTTCAGTGTTATCCAACGGTCTTCATCAGGAATATAAAATTTCTGAAGTTGTAAGTTGGGATAAAACTTACGTTTAGTTTTAACGTTTGAGTGAGAAACATTAAAACCACTCATTGCCTTTTTTCCGGTTAAATCACAAACTCTAGACATGCCTTTAATATATATAAATTAATTGTTCTTCGCTTAATTTTTTAAGAGTGTGCAAATATCACAAAAATAATTGTAACCATCAAGACAACATGCGATTATTTTTGAAAATAATGATGGATTTTTCTTGCTGCTCCTTCCGCAAATGTAGGCAAATCCATTGGAAATACAAACAACGCGCTATTTATAGTGATTTAACATTAAATCCAATGGATCAGCCAATTGATATATTTATAACCCAAAGGGTTTTATAAAACTAAATAAATATATATTTGGGTAAAATAGCACCAAATTTAAACACGTATGCAAATTAAGTCGTTAGAAGAATATAAAGAAACTTACCAGTTGAGTGTAGACCAGCCTGAGCAATTTTGGGCAGGAATAGCAGAGAATTTTCTCTGGAAAAAGAAATGGGATAAAGTACTTTCATGGAATTTTACCGAACCAAATATCAAATGGTTTGAAGGGGCAAAGCTAAACATTACTGAAAACTGCCTGGACCGTCATTTAGAGAAAAATGGAGATAAACCTGCAATCATCTGGGAATCCAATGATCCTGAAAAGCCAAGCGTAACCCTAACCTATAAGATCCTGCATGAGCAAGTTTGCCGTTTTGCGAATGTGCTGAAGAAAAATGGAGTAGTTAAAGGTGACCGGATTTGCATTTATATGCCTATGGTTCCTGAACTAGCCATTGCAGTTTTAGCTTGCGCAAGGATTGGAGCTGTACATTCTGTTATTTTTGGTGGTTTTTCTGCAAAATCTATCGCAGACAGGATCAACGATTCTGCTTGTAAATTAGTTATTACAGCTGACGGTTCCTTCCGCGGAAATAAGCAAATCCAGTTAAAAGAAGTCATTGATGATGCGCTGATTGGATGCCCAACCGTAGAAAAGGTAATCGTTCTCACCCATACGCGTACCCCGGTTTCTATGTTAAAAGGGCGTGATCTTTGGTTTGAAGATGAGATTAAATTAGTAGATACAGACTGTCCTGCCGAAGAAATGGATGCAGAAGACATGCTGTTTATTTTATATACTTCAGGCTCTACCGGTAAGCCAAAAGGCGTGGTACATACCGTTGGCGGATACATGGTTTATGCCGGTTATACTTTCTCTAATGTATTTAACTATCAGCCAGATGAAGTATTTTTCTGTACTGCAGATATTGGCTGGATCACCGGTCACTCTTATATCGTTTACGGGCCTTTATCACAAGGCGCAACTACCTTAATGTTTGAGGGTGTACCTACCCATCCAACGCCTTCCCGGTTATGGGAAGTGATAGAAAAGCACAAAGTAAATATCTTATATACCGCACCAACTGCCATTCGTTCATTGATGAGTTTTGGTACAGAACCATTAAAAGGAATAGACTTAAGCAGTTTGCGCGTATTGGGATCTGTAGGAGAGCCGATCAATGAAGAAGCATGGCATTGGTTTGATGAAGAAGTAGGACATAAGAATTGTCCGATTGTTGATACCTGGTGGCAAACAGAGACAGGCGGCCTGATGATTTCTCCGATAGCTTTTGTTACGCCGCTTAAGCCAGCTTTTGCCACTTTACCCTTACCAGGCGTACAGCCAATATTGGTAGATGAACAAGGGAAAGAAATTGAAGGAAATGGAGTAAATGGAAACCTGTGTATTAAATTTCCATGGCCAGGTATGCTGCGGACTACTTACGGTGATCACGAGCGTTGCAAGCAAACTTATTTCTCCACTTATCCAGATCTTTATTTTACTGGTGATGGCTGTATGCGTGATGAGGATGGATACTATAAAATTACAGGCAGGGTAGATGATGTAATCAATGTGAGCGGACACCGTATTGGTACCGCTGAAGTAGAGAACGCTATCAATATGCATGCGGGTGTAATTGAAAGTGCTGTAGTCGGATTTCCACATGAAGTGAAAGGACAAGGTATTTATGCTTTTGTGATTTACCCGAAACTGCATGGCGAAGAAGACCTGACTAAAAAAGATATCCTTCAAACCGTTACCCGTGTAATCGGGGCAATTGCTAAACCAGATAAAATATTATTTGTAGCAGGTTTGCCTAAAACACGCTCAGGTAAGATTATGAGGCGTATTTTAAGAAAGATCGCAGAAGGCGATGTCAGCAATCTTGGAGATACCAGTACTTTACTAGATCCGGCAGTGGTAGAAGAAATTGTTGCCGCTTCAAAGCAACTAAGTTAATTTTACATGTTTTAATGATCCTTTAGAAGTTTAATCATTCAAAACAATTTTTATTTACCTGTGTTTTTTATACAGAAGTACATTACTAATAAAAAACAAATACCATGGATAAGTTAGAATTAAAAGGAAAATGGAACGAGTTAAAAGGTAAAGTGAAACAAGCTTATGGCGACTTAACCGACGATGATTTGAAACATGAAGAAGGTAAAGACGATGAGTTGTATGGAAGATTACAGCAAAAAACAGGAAAAACGCGTGATGAAGTGATTGACTGGTTAAAGTCTTTATAAAATTAAATAAACAAGTAAAAAAGGGAGGTGCAAAATTAGCATCTCCCTTTTTTTGTAATATTATTTGATCCTGTAAACGGCTTCTGGATAATTATAAACCAACATTACCTTTTGTCCCCGATATACTCACCGATAATTTTCCTTCGGGTTTTTTGCCATAATGTTTTTCATACCATTCCGTAAGCTTCGGGTCTTTAAAATGTACTTTGCTATTAATTCCTTTAATCAGCTTTTTAGCAGATTTTGTTCCATTTTGTCCTGTTCTTGCCTGGTCCAGTGCATAATCTACTAATAGTTTATCCGTAGGCCTTGGCCCCAAAAAACTCAGTATGGTACCGTCTTTTCCAATAATCTGGGGAGAGGTAGAAGCACCCATTAACTCTCTGAAAGAATCATTTGCAGCATTTTCAGACAATTGGTAAGACATTACCCCTTTATTCTTCTTTTTCAGCAACTCTTTCCAATCCGCTTCATTATTATCATTGTATACATTAATAAAAACAACATCATCATACTTAACAAAGCGTCTTTTTAATGCGGTATAAGCTGAATCCGTATCCCCGGGAGGAAATAACGGACTATGTTTCCATACATACATATAGACCGTTTTACCACTAAATAACGAGGCCATGGTTTCTTCCTTTCCATTTTTATCTTTCAGCACTAAACTTGATACATTCCTTTCTATCTGGTCATCATAGTTATTCGCAAGCGATTTAGACAGGCTTTTTACCATCATCGTGCAAGAGCTTAAAAGGCAGACCGCCAGCAATAAGCAGAGTAATTTTCTCATATCAATTTGTATTAGGTTTATTTTCTTTTGAAGAAGACGATAAAGATTGAAAAATGGTTGCAGCAAAATAAAAGAAGCGGTCTGTTTTTAACCAGGACCGCTTCTTTTTAACTTTACTTCAGATTAAAATATCAATTTCAGAAAGCGATATTAATAACCAAATATCTGCTCTAAGGTAAGTGTGTTCAGTTTTCCGAATTTTTGAAGGTCCTCTGTTTTTACTTTTTTATCAGAAGCCACAATACAATAATTATAAGGTTTGTTCGCTACATTCCCGGCATGAAAACCTTTAATATCCGTAAAGGTAAGCGGTTTCAAACCTGCATATTCTTCAATTCTGGAATCATGATCAAGACCTAGTTTTTTATCAGAATAATAATGGTTAATGATATCATCCTTAGTGATTCTTGAAGTTTCAATGGCATTCATCGCATTATATCTCGAAGACTCAAAATTCTTATCAGACTCTGGTAATACATTAAGTAATTCATTCATCGCACCCACCGCATCATTCATTTTATCAGCCTGGCTGCCAACATAAGCAACCATTGCATAATCTCTATCTTTTTTATCAGGAGAAGAATAAATTGCAAAAGTAGAATATGCAAGTGCTTTAGACTCCCTGATTGTCTGGAAAACAATAGAACCCATACCACCACCAAAATAACTGTTAAATAAAGTGATTTTAGCTGCCTGGGCAGGATTGTACACCCCATTATTTCTGATCCATCGAATTTCAGATTGTACCATGTCATAATTGGCAAAATAAACCTGGTTCTCTTTATTGTCAGTATACGTAAACTTTTGTGCAGTAGCCGGTTCAGTAAAAGAAGATGGCAACACATGAACTTTTTCTATATGTTTGGCGAATACATCCAAAGCTTCAGGGCCATAATAATTAATGGAATGTTTATACGTATTTACATGATGTAAGATATCCAGCAATTGTGCTGAAGTCATCTGTTTAACCTCCTCATTGGTCAGTACAAAATTAGTTGGGTTTTTAGGTCCGTACTGCGCATAACTCATTAATCCAGAAAGGATAGCAGATTTATTTAACTTTGTATTCTCCCTAGATTTAAGGATGCTGTTTTTTAATTCTGCTAATGCAGCCTCATTCGGTTTACAATTTGCAAAAACATGCTCTACCAAATTTACCGCCTGATCAAAATTCTCTTGTAAACCACTAATGTTAATCGTCATTACATCATTATTAACAGAGAAAGTATAAGTACAGGCAATATTATAAAACTGCTTGCTGATCTCTTCTGCCGTATACTTATCCGTACTTAAAAACGTCAGATATCTAGCCGCATAAGGAGCTAATTTATTATTCCATGAACCCATATCGAACCGGTAATTCAGGTTAAAAATGCTGTTCTCCTTATTTTGAACAGTTACCACTTCTGCAATCCCGGCCTTACCAAAATTAAGGTCTTTCGTATAATCCAAAAATTTAGCTTCAATAGGTTTTGATGGCGCAGCCAATAAGTTCTTTGTAAATAAAGAAATCTCATTGGTATTCGTTTTAACTGGTGTAATAGCCGGTTTTTCTACCTTTTCAATACTTTTATCCTCCGCTTTATGCTTTAAAATAACTACATAATTATTGCCGAAAAACTGGTTTGCAAAATCAACAATCTCTTTCTTGGTCACCTTAGCCATCGCATCAGGCGCATTTAATGTCTTATCCCATTTAGTTCCGCGGTTTAAGATAAATTCATTCGTTGCCGCTTCTACACGAAAACCATTGTTATCAAAAGATTCCAGTAAGCTTAATTTGCTGTTTGCAACCGTAGCTTTAATCAGGCTTTCATCAAAATCGCCTTTTTTAAGCAGGGTGATCTGGTCCAGAACCAATTGTTTTGCCTCTTCTAAAGTTTGTCCTTGTTTAGGTTGAGCCACTAAAATAAACGTACCATAATCTTTCATCTGCTGATAACCCGCGCCAGAACTCAATACCCTTTGTTTTTTATTCAGGTTAATATCCAATAAACCAGCTTTACCGTTAGAAAGGATACTCGAAATCAAGTCCAGCATTAAGCTTTCTCTGGTGTTCTCTGCATAACCTCTGTAACCAATTCTTACCGCCTCAGCACTAGGTCCATTAATATCAGCAGTCTGAATTTTAAGTAAAGGTTTCTCTGCAGCCGGATTATACAGATCCAAAGGTTTCGCTTTCATAAAGCTAAAAGACTGATCTACTTTTTTAATCATATCATCAGCCTTAAAATCCCCGGATAATACGATCGCCATATTATTTGGCACATAATATTTATCATAATATTTTCTGATCTCTACCAGCGAAGGATTTTTTAAATGTGCCACCGTTCCAATCGTAGTTTGCTGTCCATAATTATGTGTAGGATACAGCAAACCATTCAGTTTTTCACTCACCTTAGAACCATCATTATCTAATCCACGATTTTTCTCTTCATAAACTGCTTCTAGCTCGGTATGAAAAATACGGAAAACCGGTGCACGGAAACGTTCCGCCTGCAAGGCTAAAAATTTATCAGTTGCATTAGAAGGGAAATCTTCATTATAAACCGTCTCTTCATACCAGGTATGGGCATTAGTTGACTGCCCGCCCAGTGATTTCATCATTTTATCATACTCATTAGCAATAGAATAATTTGATGCTTCGCCAGAAGTTTTATCGATTAATGCATAAATCTCTTTGCGTTTTGCAGGATCAGTAGTTGCATGATATTTTTCATACAACGCCTCAATTTTGTCCAGCAGAGGTTTTTCTTTTGCAAAATCCAATGTACCAAAGCGATCGGTTCCTTTAAATAAAAGGTGTTCCAGGTAATGTGCAAGACCAGTAGAGCTGCGCGGATCAGTATTACTTCCAGCCCTTACAGCCATCCGGTATTCAATGCTAGGTTCTTTCGCATTTTCTGATAAGATAACCGTTAATCCGTTTTTCAACGTGTAAAAACGTGCTTTAGTAGGATCATTGGTTACATACTTATAGGTATATCCGCCAGAGGAGGCAGTTTTCCACTGGTATCCTGTTTGCGCCATAAGGCCCGACCCGGTAAGGAGGAAGCAGGATAGCAAGAGTAAGTTTTTCTTCATATTGAATAAGTTATATTCAAATATAGTTTTGAAATTGAATTTATCACAGTTTTATGCTATAATCTTGTACTTTTACCGGCATGAAAAAAGAGCAGTCCAGGCCTAATATACTTGTCGTTAACGATGATGGTATCACCGCGCCAGGTATCAGAAACCTGATCGAAGCAGTAAAAGAGATAGGAAACGTTGTTGTAGTTGCGCCAGATGGCCCGCAATCTGGAATGGGTCATGCCATTACCATTGGAAAACCACTTCGCTTTGATAAAGTAAACCTTTATGAAGGTGTAGAGATGTATAAATGCTCTGGCACACCTGTTGATTGTGTTAAACTTGCTGTAAATAAGATATTTAAAGGTAAAAAACCTGACCTCTGCGTTTCGGGGATCAACCACGGATTAAATAATTCAATTAATGTAATCTATTCGGGAACAATGTCTGCAGCCGTAGAAGGTGCAATTGAAGGCATCCCTTCCATTGGATTTTCCCTGGACGATTTTTCAGAAGAAGCAGATTTCAGCCACTGTTTAAAATTTGTGAAAACCATTGCCCGTCAAGTACTTGAACACGGTTTGCCAACGGCAACGTTGCTCAATGTAAATTTCCCAAAAGGAGCAGATCTAAAAGGAATTAAAATATGCCGCCAGGCAAATGCAAAATGGGCAGAGGAATTTGATGAGCGTAAAGATCCATATAACAGGCCATATTACTGGTTAACCGGGGTATTCCAGAACAATGATAAGGGAGAAGATACCGATGTATGGGCATTAGATAACGGATTTGTATCGGTGGTACCTGTTCAGTTTGACCTTACCGCACACCATGCCATTCCAGTATTAAATTCATGGACTTTTGATGATAAATAATATTAAGAACAGCGTTTGGTCTGGTTTTAGCCTTGGAATTTTTGTACCTGGGGTACTCATTTCTATCGTATGGCTCATCATGCAAAGATTTGCTTTTTTATCCAAAGCAGATCTGCTGCTGATTGGCTGTATTGCCGTAAATGCGCTATTGCTTAAATACTTTTTTAAAATAAACAAAGAAAATACCGGTAGAGGAGTGCTAAGCGCTACATTTATCTGGGGCTTACTTTTCTTTTTCTATAAAATATCACAATCATGAAATATTACCTTGTAGCAGGTGAAGCATCAGGTGACCTCCATGGGGCAAATTTAATGAAAGCCTTTAAAGAGGCCGATAAAACAGCTGAATTTAGATATTTCGGAGGAGAAAAGATGAAAGCCGAAGGCGGTACACTAGTGAAACACTACGGGGAAATGGCCTTTATGGGTTTTACCGAAGTACTGCTTAACCTGCAAACTATTCTGCGGAACATGAAAGCCTGTAAAAAAGATATTACCGCTTACGCACCCGATGTGCTCGTGCTAATTGATTTTCCTGGTTTCAATTTAAAGATTGCGAAGTTTGCGAAAGAAAACAATATTAAAGTATGCTATTACATTTCTCCAAAAGTTTGGGCATGGAACCAAAAGCGGGTACTTAAAATAAAAAGGGATGTCGATAAGATGTTCTGTATCCTTCCTTTTGAAGTAGATTTCTATAAAAAATGGGGTATGAAGGTAGATTACGTAGGGAATCCACTACTGGATGAAAAAGCATCCTTTACACCTGATCCTGATTTCAGGAAGAAAAATAATATTGGAGAAGAAGATATCATTGCCCTGTTACCAGGTAGCAGAAAACAAGAAATAGAAAGATTGCTGCCAGATATGCTCAGTGTAACACAAGATTTTCCTGAACATCAGTTTGTAGTTGCTGCTGCACCAGGATTTTTAACAGCCTATTACCAGCAATTCATTGGGGCAAAAAATGTGAAACTAGTTTTTGGGCAAACTTATGATTTGTTAAATGTAGCAAATGCGGCTGTAGTCGCTTCCGGTACAGCAACCTTAGAAACTGCACTCTTTAAAGTGCCGCAGGTAGTAGTTTATCGAGGTGGGGCAATCTCTATTGCAATTGCGCGGGCCTTAGTAAAGATTAAATTCATTTCGCTCGTTAATCTAATTATGGATAGGGGCATAGTTACAGAACTGATCCAGGAAGATTGCAATACTGCTAATATTTCAGAATGCCTGGTTGGCTTAACAGGCGGTTCAAAAAGAGAAGAAATGCTGGAAGACTATCAAGATCTGGCAGAGCTAATGGGCAAGCCCGGTGCCTCCGCCAGAACTGCAAAACTTATACTTTCTTTTTTACAAGTAAATTATTAATCCTGTTTAGTACATCATCCAGGTCAAAAGGTTTACTAATGTAGTCATCTGCACAAGCTTGTGTACTCATCTGTTTGCTTCGTGGATTGGCAGACATCACAATCACTGGAATATGTTTGGTAAACATGTCATTTTTCAGATCATCACAGATCTCAATGCCATTTCCATCAGGCAGCATCACATCAATGATAAAAAGGTCGGGTAATGAATCCCTGAGTTTGCTTTTTAGTTCACTAACAGAAGAAGAAAGCTGCAATTCAAAGCCCTCATCCTTTAGTAAATACTCTATGATATACCTGATATCAATGTCATCCTCAAGTACATGTATCCTTTTAGTCATAATCGAACAAGTTTATAATCTTATATTCAGTTAGCTAACAAACATTGTTCCATTAAAGGAAAAATAATAACGTTCTAAATAAAGAGAGGTGCTTTCCCATATAAATGGTAAGCACCTCTCTTTGAAATAGTTCCGCTTTATTATACTGCTAAATTAGTTTAGCGGTACAATAAAATTAGCAGGATCAGCTATTGTTGAATTAAAATTTAATTCAACGCTTATTATTCAGCTAATTATGCTGCATCAATCGCTTCACGCAATGCTTTCGCAGCAGCAGCAGGATCTTCTGCACCATAAATTGCAGCACCAGCAACAGCAACAATTGCACCTGCTTTAATTACAGCAGTTACGTTATCGATATTTACACCACCAGCGATAGAAACCGGTACACCTGCACGCGCAGCCTCATCAATTAATACCTGGATAGAGTAACCATCTGCCCATTGTTCATCTAAACCAGCATGAAGTTCTACAAACTCAGCGCCTAATTTGATTACTTCTTGTGCACGTTTAACACGATCAGCTACGCCAATTGTATCTACGACTACACCTTTACCATGTGCTTTACCAGCTTTAATTGCACCAGCAATAGTTGCATCACCAGCAGCACCTAAAACAGTAACTAAATCAGCACCTGCTTTAAAAGCGATATCAGCTTCTAATTCACCAGCATCCATAGTTTTTAAATCAGCAAAAACCAATTTATCAGGGTGAGCTTGTTTCATTGCTGTAACTACAGCGATTCCTTCATTTTTGATTAAAGGAGTACCTAATTCAATAATGTCAATATAAGGAGCGATTTTCGCTGCCAATTCTAATGCATCTTTTGTTGTTAACAGATCTATTGCGACTTGTAATTTTGCCATGATATTTGTTATTTATTTTATAATCTATTTGTATTCTATTTAAAATTGCCTTGCCTTATTCCAGGTTAGCATGTCTTTTCCACAACTCTTCCGCAGCAGTACCATCTACAGCCCACATGGTCTGAAAAAGCGCATCGGTCAACAAAAGTATCCCCTGTTCAAATAAACTTCCTGCATACTGTACCGATACAGTTTTTCCATGATCCTGTTTCTGCGCGGCAGGAAGAATCACCGTTAAAGAAGCAAGCTTAGCCAGCGGAGAATCTAAAGTAGTAGACAAAGCCACCACCTTTGCACCAGCTGCCACCGTTTTTTCTGCAGCTTTTACAATCGTACCCGTTGTTCCGGAACCCGAAGCTGCAAGAAGCACATCTCCTTTTCTGATTGCAGGAGTAGTCGTCTCACCAGCTACAAATACCGTTAAGCCAAAATGCATTAACCGCATCGCTGCAGATTTCAGTGATAATCCTGAACGTCCGGCGCCAGTTATAAACACGCGGTCTGCATTTTGCAGATAAGGGATCAGTAAAGCTATCTGGTCAAAGTCTATCTGATCAGCCAGCTTTTGGTTCTCCGCTAAGATTAATTTGAGATTCGCCTTTAAGCTCGCTGCGGTATCTTTCAAATCTATTGTTGATTCATTCAAATCTGCTATTGATTCCTGGATGTTTGGGTTACTCATAGTTCATCTTATTGTTGTTATAACAAAGATACCTCTGGCAACACCCTGTTACGTTATACTATATGCGCATTATGTGGGACTATCAGGAAACTGAGGGGATACAAAATCACAGGAATGCCATAAAAAAAGCGTCATGCGCAATAAATACACCTCAATTTCCAAATAATCCAATGCGATATACAAGGATAAGTTATATTTGAGTGATGGAAATAAGCGCGGAAACTGGGTTAGAAAAATCGTTAATCTATATTAGGAAACTGGAAAACTGTCCGCCAAGTTATCTGAATGATCCATGGCGCAAAGACTTTTTTGAGATCGTTTGGCTGCAGCACGAGTTTCCGTTACATGCTATCCGCGATGATGAAAACCCAGTCAGGGCAGATTGGATTTACCTGATCCCGCCATACCGTGTACATCAGTTAAATAAAGCCGGTAAAAGTGGGATTATCCTATCTTTTAAAAGAGACTTCTTAGAAGAAGAAGACAAAGAATTTTACCTTGATATTTTCAAGATCTTTAACATCCAGGGAGAGTTCTCCTGTCTCCCTTTAACGGCAGAGAATGCAGAAGAGCTGGGTAAGATCTATCCTTTACTGGAAGAAGAATACAAAGGAGAGCACAACAGCTTCCTGATCTTAAAAGCCATGTTAAAAGTATTTCTGCTCAAACTGATCCGTATCAAAGAGCACGTATTTACTACACAAGATGTAAACCAGAAAAGGGTATATGAATTTATGATGTTACTGGAAGAAAATTATCAGCAAGAGCGTACAGCTGATTTCTATGCTTCAGAACTAGGAATCAGCTCTAAAAGGTTAAACCAAATCTTAAAAGAAAAGCTGGATAAAACCGGGATGCAGTTAATTCATGACCGGATTATTTTAGAAGCTAAACGGAAGATCATCCACAGTGAAAACACTTTAAAAGAGATTGCTTACGATCTGGGCTTTACCGACCGCCCTTATTTTAGCCGGTTTTTTAAAAAACAGACCGGGACATCGCCGGAAGATTTTCAAAAGCAGGCAAAAGATCATATTGAATCCAAGTTCAATACCCTGGTAGAATAAGCTGTAAACTAAGCCAGTTGCTTATCTATCCGTCTCAAAAGCTCATTCAGGTCAAATGGTTTAGCTAAGAAATCATCTGCAAAAGCCTCTTTGCTGCTTTCTTCAGCACTGGCATGAGCAGAAATTATAATTACAGGGATATGCCGGGTCTCCAGGTTCTGCTTAAGCTGCCTGCACAATTGGATTCCATTGCCATCAGGCAATCTTACATCCATTAAAATGAGATCCGGAAGCGTATTAAATAAGTTTATTTTAAACTCTTTTGCATTAGAAGCAACAGTAACATCAAAATCAGATTGTTGCAGGATATATTCTATGACATCACGAATGGCTTCATCATCTTCTATGATTTGTATGAGTTTTGACATGATTATATATAACTACTGTTTATAAAAAGGTAATTAAAATTAAACAACATTGCAAGTTTTTTTTGAATTGCAGTAGCTTAGTTATAAAGTAAAAAAAAGAGGGTTTTGTTTTTAGGCGAAGATATTGACCACAATAAACGATGCAGCAAGCAAGGATTAGCTGCTAAAAACCAGGCCTGGCTATTTTCGATCACCGCTAGAAAGCAATTGATTTTTAATACAGGAAGCCAGGTCATTCAAGTCAAATGGTTTATTGATAAAAGCATCCGCATCAGACTCTTTCTTTACTTCATCTTCATTAGAATGTGCCGACATAATGATCACCGGAATATGTTTAGTCTGGTCATTATTTTTTATATACCTGCAAATCTCCAGTCCATTTCCATCAGGCAACATTACATCCAATAAATAAAGATCAGGCAATTGCTGATCAAAGCTTTTTACAAAATCTTTTACTGAAGCAGATACCTGCACTTCATAGTCGCAATCAGAGAGAAAAAACTCTACTATATATCTTATATCCTCATTATCCTCAACTAAATGTATGTATTTTTTCATCTCCTAATCATCGTTGTGTGTGCAAAGAATAACGAAAACTTTATTGAATGGTTTTGATTTTTCTGAAAATTTATTTATTCTCATTACGGCATAAATCAACACTTATGTTGATTATTAAAATAATAATATTTTTATCTATCCCCAATTAACTTGTGTTTATTTGCTTTGTCAAAAAAGCGGTTAGCAGAAGACGCCACGAATAAATCAATAACACTCAAATGAAGCCTACAATTTTCTTATTGCTTGTACTTTTATCAGGAAATCGCAGTTTTGCGCAAAAAACAGCCGCTGATCCTAAATACCAATTAATTAGCGGAACTAATTACGTGCAATCTAAAAACTATTACCTGCTCACTTTATTTAATGAAATTCCAGCGGTAAGGCAAATTATAGTTACAGATCCACAGCTGGTTAAACTAAAAACAGAAAAGAAAAATCAGTTGTCACAAGCCTTAATAAACTGTGGGAGAGATCTTAACTGTTACCTTTCTGCAATTAAATTCAGCGATGCAGAGATTGCAAGAGTAAGCAATAGATTAACTACATTATATAAAACAGATCAAGCATTAGCAGTTTTAGTACAATCACACTTGCTTCCATCAGGCTGTTATAGCAAATATGCAGATCTGGACGGGGCCAAATTATTGGTTAAAGCCTGGGAACAAGATGCCAAAAGTATCAATTACACCATCGGCGTATACGCAGGAGGCAATCCACCAAACTCACCAAAGATAGATTCCATCTCCTTTAATGTAAAGCGCGGTGCATACGCAGATCTGGTTGCCCTAAATGCTAAAGTAGTGGATGCAGAAACAAAAAACGAAGAAATGTGGTACGCACCTGCCCTCACTTTTGCCTTACATAGCCTGGAGATCAATGAGCGCAACCAAGCTGCAGATGCAGAGCCCATGGCAGAAACTGTAAACAAATTAGCATTAGATTATGCTAAAAAGATAGAGTGGAACAAATATAAGTATACGCTGATCCTGGTTCCAGGAGAAGGTCCCGAAGAAAAAGATGTCTCCTTAAGTGCAGGAGGAATGTTAAGGTGCCGGCTGGCGGCAATACAATATGAAAAAGGAATAGCACCCTTCATTATGGTTTCCGGAGGGGCAGTCCATCCTTATAAAACAAAATTCAACGAGGCAATAGAAATGAAAAAATACCTGGTAGAAACCTTACATATTCCAGCATCTGCTATTCTATTAGAACCCCATGCCCGCCATACCACTACCAATCTTAGAAACTGCGCCAGGCTGATCTTCAGGTCTGGTTTTCCGATGGATAAGCCCTGTATTACTTCTACAGCAAAATCCCAGAGTTATTATATTACTGGTACAATGGCAGAGCGCTGCATAGCTGAACTAGGCTATCTGCCTTATAAAAATGGAAAGCGTCTTTCTGATACAGAAGCTGAGTTTTACCCCCTGGCGATATCTTTACAAATTGATTTCGACGAACCAATGGATCCTTAACAGGATTTGTTAACATTAACTTAATGTCTGGCATATACCGTTAACCTACTTTTGCAATGAGTTGAGGCTGACGAATATTCACGATGGAGAAAAATTTACCAGAGCAATTGTTGTTACAAAGAAGTAGTGATGGAGACGCTGCTGCGTTTCATGAACTTTATCAGCTGCATAAGCGCGAGGTATTTACACAAGTAAACATGCGCATCCCCAATACAGATGATGCAAAAGACGTAGTACAAGACATCTTTATTGACTTATGGCTTAAAAAGGAAATGCTTTCTGAAATACGTGAATTAAAACCTTATTTATATGTGCTTTCCAGGAACAGGGTAATCACAGCCTACCGCAGAAAGAATATCCAGCTAAAAAATGAAGGGTTATTATTTGAAGGCTTAAACACCCTTGATCACTCTGCAGAAGATAATACCATTGCAAAAGAACTGTATGAACAGATCAACTTAATCGTAGAAAAACTTCCCGAAACCACCCGTAAATGTTATCATTTGAGTAAGAACGAAGGAAAACGAAATGGAGAAATAGCCGATCTGCTTAATATATCCGAAAAAACAGTTCGCAATAACTTATCAGAAGCATTAAAAAGATTGAAATCAGCCTTAAGCCAAACTCATCCAGAACTTTTGGCGCTTTTAGTGCTGTTAATAAAATAGCTTTATTTTCCTCCTGTCCCGGCTAATCTCATCCGGGTATTAAACCTAATATAAAGTTAACAATTTCTTAAAGGACATTCTGTGTTTGAGTGCGAGCTATACTAAAGCGAGACACATTGAACAATCAGATTAAAATACTTTTTCAAAAATATCAGTCAGGCACAGCCACTACAAAAGAGCGTGAGCTAGTAGAAAAATGGTATGACAGCCTTTCCGGTCCTTCAGGTGAAAAAGAAGAAATAGACGTTACAGTAAACAAAGAAATAGATCCCGCTATTTTTAAAGATCTGGATGCCAGGGTGCTGGCGATGCTGCAAGACACCAATAAAACGCGTAAACTAAATTACAGCTGGCTGCAAATAGCAGCAGCACTTTTATTTACCATCGGTGCAGGATTTTACATCAGGCATCAATATGCACCAAAATCTCAGCCAGCAGAAACATTTGCAGAGATTAAAGCGGTAAAAGGGTTCAAAAAAGAAGTCACCCTCAGTGACGGCACAACAGTATTTCTAAATTCTGGTTCCAGTGTCTATGTATCTTCCAGATTTGGCCAGCAAAACAGAACTGTAAAATTATCAGGAGAAGCCTTCTTCCAGGTACATCATGACAAAACCAAGCCATTCATTATCCATACCGGCAAACTCGCTACCACGGTATTGGGAACTTCATTTGATATCAATGCCTATCCAGAAGATGACCTGGTAAAGATCACCGTAGCCACTGGAAGGGTAAAAGTAAACGGAACAGGTAAAAATGGAAAAACAGACCTGCTTACACAAGACCTCAGCCATAACCAAGCTTTGGTCTACAATAAGATCAGGAATACACATTTAATTAAAGCATCCAGCGCAGACTCCATTAGCTCCTGGCGCAGCAATCATTTGATTTTTGAAAACGCAACCAATGCAGAAATAGCCCGTACACTTTCCCGCTGGTATGGGATAGAAGTAGTCCTGGATGCAGATGGCAGTGACCATAAAAGATACACCCTAAGTTTTCACAATGAAAAAGCAGACAAAGTTCTTGGCGTTTTATCTGCGCTCACCGGTATGTCCTATACTATGCAAGGCAAAAAAGTAATCATTACACCCATAAAATATAAATAAATCAAACCTCACCCCAATTATTTAATTCAACTTACACATGCAAAAATTTTATCCAGTCCCTGTTTTACAATTTGCCAGATCGGGCCTCAAATCCGGAATGGTGAAATTAATGTTGATCTTGCTTGTTTTTATGCAAATAAGCCTTCCAGGCTTTGCTGCAGAAGCACAAACCATTAACAACACTACTATCTCCTTTACCGCAGATAATCTGACATTAAAAGAGGTTTTTAAAATCATTGAGGAAAAATCAAACTTCCTTATCGGTTATGATAACGTAATTGACACCAAGAAAAGAGTTTCTTTAACAGTTAGGACTAAATCGGTTTATTTAATACTTAAACAGCTATTAAAAGATTATAAGGGCAACGTAACCCAGGTAGATGCCTCTCATGTACTGATTAAAGTAGAGAAGCAAGAAACAGTTGCAAAACCTGTTGTTATTAAAAAAGCTGCCGTTCAGGTTCAGATAAGTGGTACGGTAACTGATACCAAAGGGGAACCACTGCCAGGAGTAACAGTAATAGATAAATCAACCGGTAAAAAGACAGGCACAGATGGAAACGGTAAATATTCAATCAATGTAGAAGCAGGTTCTACCTTAAGCTTTAATTATATTGGTTATGAAAAATCAGAAATTTTAATTTCTGGTCAAACCGTCGTTAACGTAAAACTAACAGAATCAAGTAACTCTTTGCATGAAGTAGTTGCAATCGGTTACCAGAAAATCAGGAAAGCTGACGTAACAGGAGCAATCAGCAGTGTAAAAGCCGCAGAACTTAACCTATCCGCACCAACAGTGGGCCAGGCATTAGTGGGTAAAGTAGCCGGTGTACAAGTTTCACAAACTAGTGGTGCACCATACAAAGGTGTTAAATTACGGATCCGTGGTACCAGTTCCATCAACGCCAGTTCAGATCCTTTATATGTAATCGATGGTTTTCCGGCAGGAAATAACATCTTCATTAACCCAGAAGACATAGAAACGATAGACATTTTAAAAGATGCGGCATCAGCTGCCATCTACGGATCAAGGGGATCAGGCGGGGTAGTGATGATCACCACTAAAAAAGGAAAAGAAGGCGTAGGGAAATTTGAATACGATGTACAAATGGGAATTTCTCAGCTGGCTAAAAAAATCACACTATTAAATTCTACACAATTTGCCGAGTTAGTTATAGATGGGCGTAACAATGCCTACCATGATCTAGCCATCGCTGCGGGTAATGTATGGAATGACTCCATGTATGGAGATAGCAATGAAGCCAGAGTTGCCTTACTAAAAGGAAGTGCCGGTTCTGTAAGTATCCCAACAAGTATTTATAATGCAGCTACACAATCACTCATTGCACCTACTGTAAACACAGATTGGCAAGATGAATTATACAGAAACGCAGCATTTATGCGTCATAACCTGTCCTTTTCAGGTGGTGCTAAAGACATCAAATACTATATCAGCAGTGGCTACCAAAACCAAGACGGTATTGTAGAAAACACCTCCATGAAATCTGTAAATTTCAGGGCAAATATTGATGCAAACGTAAATAAGCGGATGAAAGTAGGTGCTGTACTTTCTTACACACAAACCAATAATAAAGAAGTTGGAGAAGGACGTTTTAGCCCGATGATGTCGGCCCTATTATATATCCCTTTCTTACCAGCCAGAGATGACGCCGGTAATCCAATAAAATACGGACAAAATGCATTAGCTAACCAATTCGGTTTCCAGGGAATTGAAAACCCTTTAGCCAGTGTGGCAGAAACAAAAATCACCAGGGCCGGTTACAGAAGCAGTTACAATGCCTATGCAACATATGACATCTTAAAAGACCTGGTCTTCAAAGTAAATTTGGGAACACAAACTTATAACGAAAAATACGATTACTATTTACCAACCAGCTTAAGCAGCGGTGGTGGAAATGCTCCTTACTCTCTTGCTTCTCAAACTGCAGCAAATGCAGTAGCCAAATATTCAAACCAGTTAGACCGCCTGGCAGAGTTCACTTTAAACTATAACAAAGTCATTGGAAAACATAATTTCAATGTGCTTGGGGGATATTCTGCACAGGTAACCAATATAGATGCTACAGAGATTGGCGCAAATGGTTTTACCAATGATTACGTGACCGAAATTACGGCAAGAGGCGCCGAGGCTGCTAATTTTTATTTAAGAGAAGCCGCAAAACAATCTTATTCTTTACTTTCTTATTTTGGCCGTTTCAGTTATAATTACAACAGCAAGTATTTCTTAACAGGATCTTTGCGTACAGACGGATCATCCAGATTTGGTCCTTTAAACAAATGGGGGACTTTCCCATCAGTAGCCGCAGGATGGAGCCTTTCACAAGAAGACTGGTACAATGACTTTTTAGGAGATCAATCTTCTGTGAAAATCAGGGCCAGCTGGGGTTTAAGCGGGAACAATAACATTGGTAACTATAACACCACACAAGTACTGGGTTCACCAACAGGCGTAATCTTTGGTCCGGGCGGTGCAATTTCTTCCGGTGTAGCCGCAGGGGGGATTAAAGATGGAACACTAGGCTGGGAATCTACTTCTCAGTACAATTTTGGAACAGACGTTACTGTTTTAAAAAATCGTTTGTCATTCACTGTTAACTACTATCTAAGCCATACCTCAGACCTGTTATTTAATCAGCCAGTTTCTGCAATATCAGGATCAACGGTTATTTTAACGAATTTAAAAAACAGTAAGGTTCAGAACAAAGGATTAGATTTCCAGCTTGACGGAACCATTATTAAGGGCGATGATTTTACTTTCGGTGCAAGTGGAAACATCTCTTTCAACACCAACAAAGTACTTGATCTGGGTACTAACAATACGATTTACAGCAATGGTGGTGAGCGTTCTTACGTCACACACATTACCCAGGCGGGCCAGCCAGTAGGTATGTTTTACGGTTTCCAAGCCTTAGGCAGGTTAACTGCAGATAATGTAGGTAAAGTTGCACAATCAGTTTCTTCTACTAACCCGGCTAAAATTGGTGACCTTTATTTTCAGGATACCAATAATGATGGCGTAGTTAACGATGCAGATAAAGTAGTAATCGGCAGCCCTCATGCAAAATTTACTTATGGTTTTGCCTTAACAGCAAATTATAAAGCATTCGATTTCCGTGCTTCATTTAATGGATCTTACGGAAACAAAGTATTAGATGCACAAGATTATTACCTGTATAACTTTGAAGGTTCCGGTAACCAATATGTTGAAGTTGCAGACAGATATGTATCCCCATCAAAACCAGGCAGCGGGTTAAACTACCGTGCAAGTCGTGGCGGAACACAAAGTAACAATACCAGGCTTTCATCTTTCTACATCCAGGACGGTTCTTATTTCAGAATGACCAATGCGATGATCGGTTATAACTTACCAAAGACAATTTCCCAGCGTTTAAAAGTTCAAAATGTAAGGGTATTTACTTCAGTAGACAACGCATTTACCATCACAAAGTACAAAGGATACAACCCAGAAGTAGATTATAACAACGGTAGCAACTTAACACCAGGGGTAGATTACGGTAATTATCCATTGGCAAGAACTTATAACCTTGGTTTAAAAGTAACTTTCTAACTGTTCTTTAAAATATTCAAATGAAGCGTTCATCATGATCGCTTCATCAACATAAAAAATCATTATAAAAATGAAAAAATATTCAACCATATTCCTGCTATTACTGGTCACACTGACCTCTTGTAAAAAGAGTTTTATCGAACTCAATGATCCAAACGCTGTAACCATAGAAGGATCTTTTAAAACTGAAAATGATGTGCTATTATATGTGAATGGTACATACGCCGCATTAAGATCGGGAGATAATATAGGTGAAGGCAGTGGCCTGTATACCGATGAGCGTTCTGACGATACCGGCAGGAATGATGCCCAATCCAATGCAGGTATTCCGTTTCAGTTTAATGACTTTAGCTTGTTTCCTAGTAATATCAATCTAAAATCACACTGGGTAAGTTTATACGGTGCAATTGCCAGGTGTAATGTGATTACCTCTACAATAGACAATGTAACCTTCAGCAATGAGGCCACAAAACTTAACTACCTGGCAGAAACCAAATTTGTCAGAGCCCTGATGTATTTCCAGCTCGTTAGAAAATGGGGCGCTGTACCTTTAGTCACTAAAAGATTGCTAACTACAGATGAAATTACAGCCTATACTTACAGACAGCCAGAAGCTACCGTATATGCGCAAATTATAACAGATCTGAAAGATGGATTAAGCAGCACCTTACCTAACTTACAAACTGGTGGTAATGCAGGCCGTGCTTCTAAAGCAGCAATCAACGGTTTACTGGGGCAGGTTTATTTAACCATGGCAGCTACACTTTCCGAAAACAAAGCAGAGAATTTAACCAATGCCAATACTTACCTGACAACTACCTATAACATGCGTCCATTTACAGCCTTAACAGCTGTACCTTATGCAGATGTATTTAGTGTCGCTAAAAAAACGAGCAATCCAGAAGCTATTTTTGAGATTGTTTATAAGCAAGGCGATTTGAACTATTCTTCTTCTATTGCGGCTAATAACCAGGCATTAGGAGAAACGCTTAATTCAAGAAAAGTAGCATTAGGGGCAGGTGGAAATGTAACAATGGACCTGGTACTTGATTACGAAGCTGGAGATTTGCGTAAAGATCTTTCCTTGAAATTTGCAACAAATGCGACCATACAAGATTACTTTGTGACCAAATACCGTGATGTAAGTGATAACGCCGGGCTAAATGGTTACGGTGGTAACAACACCCCGATTATCCGTTATGCAGATATTATTCTAATGCTTGCAGAAGTGAATATGAACCAGGGGAATGATGGTGCAGCTATTGGATACTTAGATATGGTACGTACCCGCGCTGGTTTACCCACCTATGCAGTTTCCCGGACAAATGCAGCATACAATACAAAATATCCGACTTTAAAACTGGCAATTTTACATGAGCGCAGGGTAGAACTCGCTTTTGAGCACATCCGCTGGTTTGATTTAATCAGATTCTTTACAACCGATGAACTGGTTGCTTTCTTCAGGGCTAAATCACAAGCTACTTATGGACAAGCTAAACTGGCCAACTTTACTACTAAAGACAGGTATTATCCTATACCACTGGATGAAAATAAATTAGATCCGATCAAAATGTATCAGAACCCAGGGTATTAATCCAGGATCAGCTAATTACTCTAAATGGAGAAGAAACCCAGGTTCCTTCTCCATTTTCTTTAAATTCGGACACTGATCCCCAATATTTAACAACTATGAGATACTACTTATTTGCGTTATGCCTATTCCCATTTATCGCACAAGCCCAGCAAACAGATTTTTCCATTGCACAAGAAAGCCCTGCTACAAAAGTTAACGTTTTCTTAGGCAGCTCAGGAGATCACGGGCAATTATCGCCAGCAGCAAGTTATCCTTTTAGCATGCTCAGTATTGGCCCGCAGACCTATCCAAAACTACATGCGGGTTATGAATATCGGGCAAAGTTGTTCTTAGGTTTTACGCATAACCGTTTTGAAGGGGTAGGCTGCCAGGGGAGCGGCGGGAACATCCTGATAAAACCCTATCTGGGCGATAACCCGGCAACAACCAAACTGATAAAAACAAAAGAATCGGCAGCACCTGGTAATTACCAGGTAGAATTTTCCAATCAAATTAAAGCCTCATTTACAGTTGTAGAAAAGCAGGGACTAGAACAATATCAGTTCCCATCTGGTGCAAAAGGCTTTTATTTTGATCTTAGCCATACCTTAGCCAATCGTTTTATTGCAGAAGAACACCTCATAGAAGGACAAAATATCAGCGGTTATATCCAGGCTAAAACCACCTGTAGTGTAGGTGCTTATAAAATTTATTATGCCATACATCTGGATAAACCAGTAAAATGGACAGACAGTGCGAACCATAAATTAACAGCTACCCTAATTGGGCAAGATAACCAGGCATCGGTCAGAATAGCTTTCTCTTCTGTAGACGTAGCACATGCGAAAGCAAATTTGGGCAACCAGGATTTCTCTACCTTAATAGCAGCTAGTACCAACGGATGGGACGATGCATTAGGGCGGATCCAGGTAAATGGTGATCCGGAACGGGAAAAACTATTTTACTCCCTGCTTTACCGTACCGTACAATCGCCATATGAGATCACTGAAAAAGACGGGAGCTACCGGGCAACTGATGGAAGCTTACAGCAGTCAAAAGAAACACTGTTTAACGGCTGGGCAATCTGGGACAATTATCGTACGCAGTTACCACTATTATCTATTATGCAGCCAGAAAAATATAAAGGGATCACTACCTCTCTTGCTAATTTATATGCTTTTGGTAAAAAAGACTATGCCACTCAAAATGAACCTAGTAATACAGTAAGGACAGAACATGCAATCGTTGTACTGCTGGATGCGCACCGTAAAGGTTATAAAGTCAACTTTGCTGCTATCTGTGATTCCTTAATTAAGGATGTAGACCTGTTAGATTATAGCCATCCAGACAAAGCTTTAGAATCAAGTTATGATGCCTGGGCATTAGCACAGATCCTGAAAGTGCTCAAAAAAGAGGAACTCAGTGCTAAATACCTTAAAAAAGCTGCGGAATATAAAGCTTATTGGAAAAAAGATTTTGAAGATGTAAGCAAGAAAGATGTAGACCAGGTTTCTGCCAGGGGGATGTACCAGGGTACTATTTTACAGTACCGCTGGTTTGCGCCATTTGATCTGAAAGGATTGATTGAACTGATGGGAGGCGATGCAGCGTATATTAAGCAATTGGACCATTTCTTTGGGAACGATCAATATAACCATGCCAACGAGCCAGATATCCAGGCACCGTTCATGTACAACGCTTCTACAGAAGGGTATAAATCACAATTACTAGTCCATCAGTTAGCGGCAGATACGGTTGTTCAATATTATTTTAATGATAACAGCAGAGGAATAGATCCTTTTGTAGACCGCATTTATAAAAACCAGCCAGAAGCTTTTATCAGGACCATGGATGATGACGCAGGTGCCTTATCTGCCTGGTACGTATTTGCAGCATGCGGGTTTTCACCAGCTAATGTAGGTTCTCCTATTTATTACCTGAATGTACCTTTGTTCAGATCTGTTACTTTTAACTGGCCAAAAGGTAAACCTTTCCAAATTAAAGTAGAAAACTTTGATGACAAGCATCCTTATATTGATAAGGTAGTTTTAAATGGCAAAGTACTGGATAGAATATGGATTACGCACCAGGAAATTATAAAAGGAGGGGAAATGATCATTACCGCATCAGCACAGCCGAATAAAATATTAGGTATTAAAAACAGGTGGATAAGTGATTTGAACCTGAGTGAATTTAAATAATAAACATCAATATGATAAGCCCGGTATTTTACCGGGCTTATCATATTTAGCGATTGCCGTTCATCTTATTTACCACACATTCTCCAATAAAAGACTCTACTATTTTTAACATTCCCTGTACCTGCTCCAGGCTAGCCACATGCTTAAGGCTATTAATGTTGTCAGAAAAATCTTCAAGGAAGTTGCCGTTTAACCCTCTGATCAACCTCTTACTATCACCATCAGAAAAAGATATCTTTCTTTTTAATCCTTCACTATAAGATATCCATACCAGTGTGAGTTGCTGATATTTAATATTTTCTAATTCAGGAACCGATTCTGAACCATCACTTAACCACACCATAATCATGCTAAAAGTTGCCCGGTGTAGTTTTTTCACCTTAACTTTATAATTATCCATACCATTACATTTGAGAATCCTTGCCGGGAGGCCGGATTCAATTTTATTCAATGATAATAATTTTCAGGTCTCTTGGAAAATATGTATTAGATATTTAATTTAAGTAAAATAGTATTGATTTTAAGCTTATTGTGCTTAGTGATAAATAATTTTATTAGCTGAAAAAAGCAAGAATGATACTATTCCAAGGATCAATATGATCCTGCCATGTTTTCTGCCAGCAGGTGTAAAAGCAAATAACTGCTTTCCATCAGGTAAAGTTTTTCTTGAAGTTAATAAATGCCACCCAATTAATATTCCGGCAAACCCACCCGCTATGGCAAGTAAATAACCTATATATACCCAAGCTTTATGATGACTTTCCGGCTGCGCAAGTTCTGCTAGTCTTTTAGCTTTTAAATTATCAATTTCATTGTCATCCGGTTCATTTCCCCGCTCTTTTAAGATATATAAAGCTAGTTTATAATCATGGTTACTCCATTCATCACGTTTAGCAACAAGATCCAGCAGCTCATCATCTGTAAAGCTGAAAAGATAGTATTCGGTTGCTGGGATATCTTCATTTTCTTTTATTACTGGGGTTTCTGTAAGGAGTGCTTCCGCCTTTTCAAAATCTTGTTTTTGTATTTTGACACGAAATTCATTGCTTAATTTATTACTGCTAAATATGGGGTCAAAAGCAATATCCAGATCCTCTAGTAGATAATCAATGTTATTCATTTTCAGCAATTCAGCAAAATCTAAAGCATTGTCTTTTTCTTCAAACTTACTGAAAGTGAGAAATTGGTCATCCGGTTTCATAAAGAGGGTTATTTTGTTTAAAAATACAATAAGATCCTGGTATTTTTAATTTATTTCTGCAAGAGTATAATTATCATCGTTTATGAATAAATATGGAGGTTTCTTCAAATCTTTAACGCATTGATTTCATAATATTAGCTTAACGATCAAGCTTGTATTTTTACCTACAGACATTAAATTGTCTGACCAGCAGATATGGAAAGAAGAACAGTACTTAAAAGCATTGGAGGCCTCCTTTTAGCACCATCTATCGTATTAGGGAATACGGGATCAAAAAAGAAACCAGGATTAAGAATCGCACATTTAACAGATGTGCACCTGAAAAATAAGTTTGATGCACCCGCTAAATTTGCAAAATGCCTTCAGCATGTACAAAGCCAGAATCCTAAAGTTGATTTTATATTAAATGGGGGTGATATTGTTTTTGATATGAACAAAGAGAACATTGATACTATAAATGAACAATGGACTTTGGTAAAATCAATCTTAAAAGCAGAAAATAACCTTCCCGTTCACTACTGTTTAGGAAACCATGATATCTGGTGGAACGAAAATAATAAAGGACAAACCTTTTATGGAAAGCAATATGCACTAGATCAGCTGGAATTAGTTAAACCATATTATAGTTTTATCAAAGGTGGATGGAAGTTTATCATTTTAGACAGCGTCCATCTTGATATTGATGATACCTGGTATATAGGTAAACTAGGAGAGGAGCAATTTAACTGGCTGGCACAAGAGCTTCAAGCTACCGATCCCGCTATACCAGTATTGATTTTGTCTCATATTCCTATTCTCACTGCGGTATTAATGATTGAAGATAACATTGTTAATAAATGGGAAATGACCGGGGGTGATATGCATACGGATACTTCTAAAATAATCAGTTTATTTTACAAACATCCTAACGTGAAACTCTGCTTAAGCGGCCATATTCATCTCCGTGATAAGGTGGTTTATAATAACGTAACCTATCTTTGTAATGGTGCAGTTAGTGGTGCATGGTGGGAAGGAAACAGAAGAGAAACTGCACCCGGTTATGGCGTACTTGATTTATATGCAGATGGAACTTTTGAAGAAAAGTATGTGAATTATTAGCAAGCTTAATTCTTGTTATTAACAGCAATAGATACGAGTTTCAAAGCAGCGTAAAGGCTTTTTTTTGACCAGCTTACCTGTTGTTTTAACTTCAAATAATAGCCTGCATGGCGTATTGTGAATGGTATTTTTTCACCTTTTAGTTGATCTGGTTTGCTTTTTCAAACTCTGCAACCAGGTTGTCCCTTGCCTGCTCGTAATTCAGTTTTGTTTCATCTACTAATGCCCTGTCTCTTGGTACTTTAGATAATGCCTGCTGATAAAGAGATGCAATATTAGCTGCCGACATTAATAGCATATACAATCTGGGTAAGGTGATGTCATCTTCAGAATCCTCTATCCGTTCCAGTTTTAAAGGATTTAAATTTTCAATAACTGGGATTAATGGGAAACCATTCTCTGTGGCGATTTCGTTAAATGCCAGGGCAGGTGCGTTTAATGTATTTATTAAACGGTTTATTTCTTTTGCAATTTCTTCCATGATCTGTAATAACTATGTTCAAAATTAGGATATAAATAAATTGATTATCAATAAATAAAATCCAGAGGGGGAAAGATAAGTATTGATATGAATTTAATCAAAATATAAGATAATTAGTTATACAAAGTAAATAGATACAGAGTCATTGATCCTGAACTACAAATGCGGACGGTTTATAGCAAATTCTGGTATTTTGAAAAAGCAAAAACTGTTATGGATAACTGTGTAAATGAATGTTAATAACTATGTGGATATCTATTAGGTGTGAAATTCAGTGTTTCGTTTTTTTAAATATAAAGCTTGTTTAAAAGCCTTTAAGGGTTGGTAAATTGTGCTCTTACTGAAAAAAGGATTCAGTTTATATTGTTTGATAATGTTGATATCTCTGCAAGAGGTGCCTGCGAAATTAGACTGAGCATTGGAGATTTTATTTCTTTTCATTCCAGTTCTTATTGGAATAGTAGCTTTCGGTGGATGGATATTAAATGGAGTAGAAATCAAATCACTGGTCCATAAGAAATTTAATTTTATAGAATTTCTTATCCCCCAGTATCGTAGTAATCAGGGGAAATTTCACTGCTTTTGGGGATAGTACCCTTTAGCGAATACGGTTAGTTTTGAATTATAAGTTGATCATTTCAACTAGATTTCATGTAATAACTAAATAAGGAAAATGTATACAAAGAAAATGATTCTAATTACCGGAGCAGGCTCTGGAATGGGTGAAGGTGTATCAATTGGACTGGCAAAATTAGGCCATAAAATAATTGCCGGTGTGCAAATTGCCCCACAGGTAACTTCATTGCAGAGAAAGGTCAAAGAACTTGGTTTAGAGAATAATCTTCAGGCTATAAAACTAGATATTCTTGATCCGCTTGATGTGGATAATGCGCTAACCTGGGATATTGATATTCTTTTTAATCATGCTGGTGTTGGTGAGGCAGGACCATTATCTGAAATTCCCCTTAACCTGGTACGTGCTAACTTTGAAACTAATGTATTTGCACCGCTTGCGCTTTCTCAAAAGTTTATCGCCAAATGGATTGCTGCCTGTAAAAAAGGTAAAATTGTATTTACTTCATCCTTACTAGGGTTGCTTTCTGTTGAAGGTTTGGGTGCATATGAATCTACAAAACATGCACTGGAAGCAATTGCAGAAGAATTGCAGCGGGAAATGAATCCGCATGGCATCCAGGTGCAAACGATTAATCCTGGCCCTTTTTTTACCGGTTTCAATGAAACGATGAGTGATACTGCTTTTCGCTGGCTGGATGATGATAAAAACTTTACCAAAAGGGCAGATGTTCGGGCTGTTTTCGATGCTATATTTGGCTCGCCTGAAGGGAGGCTTGATCCTAAGATAATCATTGATGCGATGATTGAAATTGTACCTGCTGATACTGGAAAATTTAGAAATATTGTTCCGGCTTCTTTGTTAGATACGCTGAAAGCCGCTCAGGTAAGGGCTTGGCAGAACACGATATAAAAATTGAATATAACCTGATTTAGCTTTAAAAAAAGAAGGTAATATTTTATGATAGGTTGTGTTTTAATAAAAACAGCAATTTCCAAAATGTACATCCCCCAGATAGTGTCTAACTTTTTTGGGGATGTGAAAAAGAAGATTGCCGTTTTTTGCTGTTTCTGGATTGATAAGAATTGATAATGTGATATTGCTTAACAATAATGTTACAAATATAAAGAGTGTAATAGAGAAATTAGCTTCATATTTATTATTGAAAAACATCTATTCACTTAAAAACCAAGCTCTTGAAAACTATTAACTATGTAATTATCCAACCTATCAAAAAATTTTTTAAAGGTTGTTTTGCTCTCACAGCAATCTATCTATTTTTGGCAAGCTCCGTCTTTCTTTTTGATTCTTGTAAAAAAACTGAAACCTCCGTTGTTCATGATGGAAAAGCAAAGTCGCGATTCTTAACCGCTATAAGATCTTATAAAGCTCAGTTAGGGTCTACTAAGTTAATATACACACCAAATCTTAATGAAGGGATTACATTTAACTCTCGCAAATCGTATTCTGGTAAGCTTGCCTTATTAGCGCCAGATCCGTCAAATCCAACAGTAGAGCCTGTGTATTTAGATTTTCCTCAAGGCACTACTCCTGAAAATATAAGTATGGTTTATCAAATAACTTCCGTCCAACAGCTTGCTGATTTACAGAATTCTACTAATGCAGTAATTCAATATTCTCCAACGCCTGAGAATTCAAATAATCAAGTGCAAGTACACATTGATGCTCTAAATAATAGTTTGATTCCATTAATTAATGAGTCTAAACAATATCTATACGCTAAGGGCTTAACTGAACAAAATATTCAGGATATGCTTTTGGAGCATAACGGCAAAACTGAGGACTTGATCCCTTTCGTTATGGCTTTGACAAATGCAGAGGTGCAGCCCGAAACTTTTTCTAGGAATTATTTATCGCCATTTGTAAATACTGCTAATGCTAAATTGAATGCTAATGATTACCTTATGTGTGGTATAGTTGCTATAGGTGCTGACGTTTTATACTCCCTGGGTTCATCAGGATTGGCAACTTGGTCAACACAGCTAATCATGAGATCATTTGCAGTAGTGGCTAAGAGATTTTTGGGGCCAATTGGTGTAGCCATTGCAGTGGTATCATTTGGTGTTTGTTTGGCAGAAAGGAATGATTAATAGCAATGGTAGTTATTTTTATATTAGTATTACTATTATCTGTTCGACCTGTATATATATATGGTCGAGAGGCTTATCTAGGTTTAAAAACTAGTAATTATCCGAAATTGAAAGCAAATTTACTTTTTTTCTGTATAACTATTTTTATACTTGCTGGTTTAACGACTTTGATCATTAGGAACTAAAAGAACTCTCTTTATTTATATTTATAGCTCTGATGTAAACCCTAAAAGTTTTTGTCCAACTTTTGGGGATAGTATCCTTTAGCAAATACGGTTAGTTTTGAATTGTCAGTTGATCATTTCAACTAGATTTCATGAATAACTAAATAAGGAAAAATGTATACAAAGAAAACAATTCTAATTACCGGAGCAGGCTCTGAAATGGGTGAAGGCGTATCAATTGGACTGGCAAAATTAGGCCATAAAATAATAGCTTTAAAAAGAGAAGGTAATATTTTATGATAGGGTATGTTTTAATAAAAACGGCAATTTTCAAAATCCACATCCCCCAGATAGTGTCTAACTTTTTGGAGGAGGTGAAAAAGAAGATTGCCGTTTTTATTGTTTCTGGATTGATAAGAATTGAGTTGCCAATGCGGTAACGTGATATTTAAGTAGATCACCTATTTACCCGTTTAACATTTGAAATTATTATACGGTTACTTTTTCATCTAATAACTCAAGGACATAATTAGTGCAAAGTTCTAATGAATTATAATTATTCATCTCTGCCTGCAGCTTAGTTATATTATCTTTATATAAACTATTATTTAATATTTCTTTTACTGCATTTCTGACTTCTTCAACAGAAGGTGTTTCTGTATTTAGATTAACACCTAACTTAAAATACCCTATACGTGTGCAAATTTCATTTTTGCCTTCATGTACACCACCAGCAACTATTGGTAACTTATAATGGAGGCTTAATAAGGTGCCACCATATCCACCATTGGTGATATAAACTTGTGCATGAGGCATGATATCAACATAGGGTATGTAATCCCTGATGATAATATTCCTAGATTTATATTTTTCTTTTAAGTCTTCTGTTCCAAAACCTCCAGTGGTTGCAATAACCAGTACATCCGTATCTTTAAATGCTTCTAGTGTTGGCTCAATTATCTTTTTTGTATTTCTTTCTACGGTACCTTGCGTAACAAAGATTATCTTTTCATATTCGTTTAGGCGTGGATCAAACCAGTGCTTCTCCTGCCTTGGACTAGAATAAGGTAACAATCCGCCAATGAAACGGATGTTGCTTCCGATATCTTTTCGTGCATATTCAAAACCAGGTACGCCAATTTGCAGGTATAAAGTAGATTGCTTAATTAACATATCCAGCGTTGGCGATTTTTTTATATTTATGCCATTTTGTTTTAAGGTGTCATTAAAAAAATCGATTGATTCTTTCAAATAAATATTTTTTACCTGATCATTTAATTCTGAATATTTAAAGCGTTCTACTTCATTTTTTGCTGGTGGTAATCCCATCGTGTATGGTGCAAGGCCTGTTGAGATTTCTGCTAAAGGAATCACACCGATTGCTATTACAGGTATGTTCATTTTCAATCTAACGAATGGAATGGCAGGAAACATGGAATCTGAAATCATGATTTCAAAAGGAAACGATTCCTGGATCTGTAAAATATCTTCATAGTATTCTACAGAGCGCTTAGCAAATAAATTAATAGAAAGAATGTTTGCATTCCTGAGTGGATCGGTAATATGTTTTCTTTCAGGAATGTACTCGTCTGCATTTAATGAGGTTAGGTTTAATGCTTTTTCAAAACGATAATGAGGAATACCCATCTTTTTAAGTTTTTGCCCAAAAATATCAGAAGTGTACCAGCGGATATCGCATCCTGCTTCTAATAGGTGTTTCGCTAATCCAGTAAGTGGGTTAAAGTGTCCATCTGCAGGGACTGTCGCAAATAATATTTTTGTTCCTTTTAAACGTTCTGCTGTGTTTTTCATGTTTTGATCGATAAGAAAAGAGCGTTTTGTTAATAAATGCCTGATGGTAAATATAAAAAGGAAGGGCAAGGGAACATATCCCCTAAATAGGGGTGTTTGCTGGTTTACGTTTTTATAAGTTTATTGCTAAATGATCTGGGTGAAAATAATAAGGTGATGCTTTTAGAGGGGAGGATTATCAAAACACACTTATTTTAAATATAATTTGCAACCCATGCAAATTTAATTACTTTTGCCACATAAGGGGGATTAGCTCATTTGGCTAGAGCGCTTGCCTGGCAGGCAAGAGGTGACCGGTTCGAATCCGGTATTCTCCACTAATTCAAAGCCTTTCAATCAACATTGAAAGGCTTTTTTGCTACAGGGAGGTTTTGTATTCCTTTCCGGCAGTTACTCATGTGCTTAGAATGTGCACGGAACTGTGCACAAATCGTGCACATAAATGTGCACATGCAAGGTGTCTAACCATAACCACAAACGTTATGGTAACTATTAAAATCTTCTTAGATAAAAGAAGAATCACAAAGGATGAAACCTATCCACTAAACTTTAGAATCTACCACCTCGGAAAATCTTGGACAAGATCTACCAAAATCTACGTAAATGATAGCCAATGTGGATATACCAATTAAAATGACCCCCGTTCGCCACTGCAAACTGTCCCCTCAGAGTTGAGGTTTGAAAAGAACAAAAAGTTGTTGTGCAGATCGGCTCCTTGAACGGATATTTTTTGTCCGGTTTAA
>Ga0247807_10000310_pt1 | contig 31438 bp, 29 predicted proteins | sample UWRJL074202C1_FD_179931 | JGI IMG/M metagenome (GOLD analysis project Ga0247807, IMG submission 179931) | Plant litter microbial communities from Arlington Agricultural Research Station in Wisconsin, United States - UWRJ-L074-202C-1 | ecosystem: Environmental > Terrestrial > Plant litter >...
TTGAGCTGCGACAGCTCAAATCCTTTTGGATCGATCCATCCAGTGCCAATGCTCACGATGGACTTGAAACCTACATCAGGCCAAAGTGATTTGGCTTCTTTGATGACTTTGAAGATTGGATTATTGAGGTGAACAGCTCCATCAACGAATGTTGCCCGTGAAGCACTTAGTTGAGTTGGTTCGAAGAACAAAGGCGCTGCCGATGTAGCCCTGGCGGCTTCCCATACAAAACATTCATAATTTTCTTCTGTCACCTGCCATGTAGTGTATGAACGGAGTAGTACAGGGTGTACTGTTTGAGCACGAGTTGCGCAAACGAATCTTGGTAATGCCAGTTAATCAATAGACTTCCGTCAAATAGATGTAGTGGATCCAAAAAGAATCCCTCGAATCAAGCGCTAATAGGCATCTAAAGAGAACTTACACCTTGCAATCTCCGTCTTCTCTTTCTAGTTCGTGGAATTTAGCGTCCGCTCTGATGCCCCGAGTTGTGAGTAGCTCTTTGATTTCCTCCTCCAGTTTTGAGGCGTCAAAGAATGGCTTTCCGAGCACCCCAGATAGAGCTCGAGATATTGTACTAGGACTCTGCTTGAACACATTTTCTGAAATACGTCTGAACACCACGATGCATTCGTCAATGGACATCCGCAGTCGACCAAGCATGATCGCGATAAGCCTGCCGCTGTGTCAGCTCCATGTTGACAGTCGAATGAAAGGCAAGGTCGGTTCACCCTCCAGTAGATGTCCCTCCAATCAAGTCGAAATAGTCGCAAGGTCTTGGGAGATCTGGAAGATTTTGGTCTCGTTGGATTGTTCGGAAAATGCGTTTCAAGATTAACAAAATCGTCATTCCCTTAATGCCACCGCCATCAAGGGATAGAAGGCGCCGAAGCGGTACGGCGTTGCGCACTACGCTCATGTTACTCACGGTGCGATCATTACCCAGGTTCGACATATTGTAGTTTGCCACAGGATTTTGTTATGTTGTGCACCAAAGGGATGGTGGGTATCGCTCAATATGAAGCAATTGCGACGCCCGGTTTGTATGCAACACATGGAGCCGTTCAATTGGTACGACTTCAATCGGGAAATCACAAGACTATAGTTACACAGAAAGACGTACCAGACCCGCTTATGGGTCTGCGAGATAGTCTGGATGGAATTCGATAATGGAGTAGGTAAAGTAGAATTTTGCGCATATCGACTCTGGACACTTGGAAACGAAACCGAAGCAGATGAATTTGTATATTCTAATGATTGTCTTCTTAGGAAAATCCAAACTCATGATGTAAGATGAGAGCGATATGACGAGAAGACTTTGCCTTGAAAAATAATGTAAGATTGATCGATCTATTATCAAGCACCTAGGCGTCGACTTTGTCTCCTGTACCACATTATGTCGACCTGACAACTATTATATGTCAAAACCAGATGGTAAATGAGATTGTTTGATAAAGCTGCTTGAAGAAGAGAAAACAGGCAGAATGTGACAAAGGAACCTGAGCAGAAGGTGACATAAAATGACTAAGGCTTAAAGTGAAAAAGCCACGCTAAACTTCACCTAAGCGCGGTATAACCATTCAAGCAAGGTAAATTAAGAATCGGGGCTCAAATTTCCCACATGTTAACCTGAAATCCACCGACAGTACGGGACACCACACAAAAGAGGCAGCTCAGTTTGCTGGTAGCCAAAATCACACCTTGAGTGATATTGGAAACCCAACCCTTGATTTACAGAAGTTGGTTTCCTGGAGAAGTGGAGATATGTCACACCACCAACTGCGGAGAAGAGGGGGTAGTAGTCTACTTGAAGACTTGCTTTATGTCTTTCACATGTATAAAAAGCTATGTATATTGTCATGACTCTCTGTAGAATGAAACGTCCGAACCTATTTTTCCGTGTTTGCTCCCGGCATGACGTGCTGCTAGACTTACGAATCTCCTCTTTAGTCGACTTTCCCCAGATCGAAAAAGCTTAGCTTTGTTTACTTTGTAGCGCACGAATCAAATTGTGGGAGTGGTACGAAATCTGCCTTGGCATTTTTGGTGTTTGTGGGGAAGAAGTGCCGGGTTGAATACAGGTGTTTCGGCTCGGGCTAGCTAGAGATTTACCGGATCCACTATGGATATACAACTGTATAGGAAAACTGAGTCTTATTTGAAGGCTCTGGGCAAGTAAAGGACTCTTATTTTAGTTGTAATGGACATAGTAAGACTACGCAGGTTATTAATTTTAGAGTTGAGAATTTTCCGGCTGGGTTTGGTTATATTTGGAGTAGAAGAGACATCTCGTATTTATTTCAGCTGTTATGTGTAAGAGCGCTATAGTTCTCTTAGTTTGTAGATCTCCTGGTACCTCGTGATATCCAAGCAATCTTACAAAGCCATGTCCATTTCTCCATTACTATTCTCAACTCCACTTGGAGACCCCAGAACGCCGAAGATCGCATGGGGTTGCCATTTGACCGTTCCGCCAATAATAACAACCATTGGGCTTTTCGCTATGTCTATAAAATGCGACTGGTACCCTGTTCAATACAATGCTGATCACGAAAGTGGATGCTAACGTGCTGTATCTTTACCACAACACACTCGCCATGTTTTCATACATTCGCATTCCTTTACTCGCGCTCCTTCTGGGAGCAGCGGTTGTGAAGGCAGAGAGTACAGCAGAACTAGTCAACTCGGCACTTGATACTCTTTCCGTTCCTAATATCAACGATGCTCGAGGCAACCTTTTTCTACCCTCGAGTCTTGACGGGCTTGATTATGATGTTGTATGGGAGAGCAAAGATCCATCTGTTGTTACTAGTGACGGAGTAGTACATCGGCAGGCTCTCGACACCAATGTTACATTGGTCGCATCCATCGAGTATGAAGGTACTACAAGCCAGCGAGAGATGACTGTGACCGTTCCAAAAGCTTTTGAGATTGCACCATTTGAGGGATATGTGTTTGCTTACTTCACTGGGGATTCAGTGGCAGGCGAGAAGATCTACTTGGCAGCTAGTAATGGAAACAATGCATTAGACTGGGGTGAGCTCAACGGCGGCCAGCCAGTGCTTACATCGACAATGGGAACGAAAGGATTAAGAGATCCATTTCTCATCCGTTCTCCAGAAGGAGATATCTTTTACCTCATTGCTACTGATTTATCTATTGGATCAGGTACATCCTGGGACGAGTCGGTTAGAGTAGGTAGTCGCTATCTGGAGGTCTGGGAATCAAAAGATCTGAAGACATGGTCGGAACAGCGCCATGTACTTGTTTCTCCAGAAACTGCAGGCAATACCTGGGCACCTGAAGCATATTACGATACCGATCTTGGAGCATACGTTGTATTCTGGGCTTCTTCCCTCTACGTACGTATTATATTATAGCTTGATAAATTAGCTCGTGACATAGAGTTGTGGAGTATGCGAGCAGTCGATGGAGCACTTTGCCAAACTGTATCTATGTACAGATTGACATGCACACTCCCTCGATGATTCCTGTACTTCTCAGCGTCTTCTAAATTTTTGCCCAATACTAACTTTCGGCAGCCTGAAGATGATTTGGAACACACTACAGCTACATATCACCGGATGCTATATGCAACAACCCGCGATTTTGTAACTTTTAGTAGCCCGGAGATCTGGCAGGATGCTGGAATGTCTCGGATTGACTCAACAGTGATTTCGGCAAACGATGTGTACTATCGATTCACCAAAGATGAAGGTGCGGGTGGCACGGGATGTACCGACATCATTCAAGAAAGCTCCAGCTCTCTCCTTGCTACGTTGCCATCATGGACGATGATCGACTCATGTATCGGAAACAAGGCTGGTACCAACCAGGTCGAAGGACCAACCGCCTTCCGTTCAAACCCAGGGGATGTCAATGGACAGAAGTTCTATCTGTTTGTGGATGAATACAGTGGTCGCGGCTATATTCCATTGGAAACGACTGATATCAGTAAACCAGAATGGAAGGTTTCTTCTTCGTTCACCTTGCCCAAAACACCACGTCACGGTACAGTTGTACCAGTCACCGCAGCTGAGCTGGCTTCTTTGAAAGCAACTGCCTTGAAGCCGAAAGACGTTGCTCAGGTTCGTCAGGTTTCCAAACGGTCAAGAAGAACTTCAGCCGTAGGAATGGGAAGCCCCGTCTTACCCGGCTTGTATGCTGATCCAAACATTGCGGTCTTTGATGGAAAGTACTACATGTATGTGACAACTGATGGCGTTCCTGGCTGGGGTGGAAACGTCTTTTATGCATGGTCGTCGGAGGATCTTGTGACCTGGACGCGTGGCGATGCACCGTTTTTGACCCTCAATGGAACAAATGGCAACGTACCATGGGCAAGTGGTAATGCATGGGCCCCGACCATAGCAGAGCGATCTGGTAAATACTATTTCTACTTTAGCGGACATAATCCCACATATGATCACAAGACAATTGGCGTGGCTACTTCAGATAATCCTGAAGGACCATACACTGCCCAGCCCACAGCAATGATTCTAAACAATGAAATTGTCAAATCTGGACAGGCAATTGATCCGGACGCATTCCTAGACCCAGTCACGGGTAAATACTACTTCTACTGGGGTAACGGAAATCCACTGGTCGCTGAGCTAAACGACGATATGATTTCGATAAATTGGGCAACTGCGCAAGGAATTGACGGCTTAGAGGATTTCAGAGAAGGCTTATTTGTTGTGTACCGAGAAGGTACATACCATTTGACCTACTCAATCGATGATACCGGGTCCGAGAACTACCGGGTGGGCTATGCTACATCCACTAGTGCTACCGGTCCATGGACTTATCACGGCGTTATTTTACAAAAGGATGTCTCACAGGGAATTCTTGGTACTGGTCACAACTCAATATTGAACGTTCCTGGCACCGATGATTGGTATATCGCATATCACCGTTTTGCCATTCCGGTGGGAGGTGGTTATCAGCGTGAGACTACCATCGACAGGCTCACATTCGACTCTCAGACGGGATTGATTCAGACAGTGATACCCACTTTGACTAGCGTTGACCCTCAAATTGTTCCTTGAAAGAACGATGAAGTTCTCTGTAAAGAGATGTTAGAACCCTGAGAGCACAATAGTGCTCAGAAGAAGCGATTTCTGTCTCCTTGTCAGACAGCATAATAATATTATGTACCTACTATGTCAAATATATAAACTATTGAGTCCTTCATTGATTCGCATTTAAATGACTGCTATGGATCTTGCTTGGTATATTCGACGAAGATTTATTCCTACGGAAACTAAACAATGTATATGATATAAAATTTCAATACAAGTAGGTCTCCAAAGATTCATAAACATCTCATTTTCTTCCTTAGCACGGATGTTTCTGTGAGTTGCCAGAACAGTAATTTGAAAAATTCCTATTCAACTTTGTCTCTCCTGAATATCTTGTAGTTCTTTTGCAAGAAAATGGCTTCGAGGCGCAACTGTTGTCGCCAGCTCGACCAGGCTTTGGTTATTCAAAATGTCAAAAACCGTAATGTTAACCCCAACAACATTGCGGAACCAAGTACGTAACTCGACCGCCGAGAGAGAATCGACTCCATATGTGTGCATTGGTTTCGTTGTATCTATTTGCTCTCTTTCCACTGCTAATGTTCTGGACAATTTTGTTTGCAAGCCGTTGAGTATGACTTCACTAACTTCTTCCAGTGTTTCAGCGGCTTCAATTAAGTCACGACAGCTCTCAACTCCATTGGAGTACTCTTGAGATGGGGAAATTTGCTTGTTGGTCATGTGGTAAAGAGGTGAGAATAAAGGCCTTAGCATCCAATATGGCTCCTCAGCGCCACGGGATTTAAGCACCGCTGGGGTATCAATGCCGGTCACAACTTGACATGCAACATCTGGAATAACTGGCAGCTTTGGATCACAAGCGTACTCTAGCATCGCATGAAGCTCGTTTTCTTGTACCTCGCTGATAGAGTTGAGTCCGCGTAGATCCTCGAGACCCTCTCTCTCCGCCATATACCCAACACGCGAAATCATTCCCAAGTCTAGAGAGAGAGCTTTTTCTCCTTGTGAGATACGATAGTGAGCAAGAGCATCTTGATAAGTATTTCCTGCGGCGTAATTGGACTGGCCATGTGATCCGATGACCCCGGCAAATGAAGATAGTAGAATGAAGAAATCCATCCCCGAAGGCAGCAGAGAGTGTAGATTCCAAGATCCATCAATTTTGCACCTAGTGGCTCCTTGAAACTCCTCAATCGTCATATTAGCGAATTTTGAATCCTTTTTGCTATTAGTTATTTCATCTCCAACTGAGCTACGGGTACGAAATTGTTACCTTTAGTACCATGGCTGCTTGTACGCAGCCTTTGATTGGGGGCATGTTCCTGCACTCTTTCAAAGCATCTTTCAGTGAATCACTGTCCCCGATATCACACGGTGGTGTGGCAACACAGATGCCCTTTTGCTGAAGCTCTTTTATCAATGTGACACTTGCATCGCTATGCACAGTTGACCGAGAGAGCAGAATTAGATTCCGCGCAGACCGTGCTACCATCCAGCGTGCTATGCTTCGACCGATGCCACCAAGACCACCAGCTATCACATAAGTAGCATTGGGATCAAAGTCGTAAGTTAGATTGTGACTGGGTACGACCTATGAAACGAAGATTTGTCAGGGACAATCCACCTGAGAAATGGGTCAAGAACAACTTACTGGAACAACATCATTGTCATGAAACTCAACCACAATCTTTCCTTTACTTTTACCACTTTCGAGATAACGAAACGCCTGTTCAACCTCAGAGCCACTGTAAACCTGGATCGGGCTTGGGACCGTTATTTTCCCACCCATAAAAAGGGCCATACTTGACTCCATTAACCCTTTGAGAATGGCTCGTGAATGAAGATATATGTAGAATACATCAACGCTCGAGAAAGTAGCATTCCTCGAAAAGGGAAACATAGGAAGGCTTCCAAAATTATATATGTCTTTCTTGCCGACCTCAACGAACCGTCCAAATGGTGCAATGCACTCCCAAGAGCATTTTAATGCTTCGCCAGCTAATGAATTAATGATCACATCTACACCACGGCCATTTGTAAGTGTTTTAATTCCCTGCACAAAGTCTGGGCCCCTGCTGGAAAAGATATTTTGTTCTTTGATACCATATGCTTCGATGAGAAACTCTCTCTTCTCGTCGGTACCAACTGTTGTAAATATCTCAGCATCTTGAAGTTTGGCAAGCTGTATGCAGGCTTGTCCAAAAGCCCCAGCTCCAGAATGGATTAAAATCGATTCTCTTTCTTTTAAACGACCGACGTCTATGACAGAGTAATAAGCAGAGGAGTAAGCAACCGGAAAGGCAGCTGCGGATGGGAATGACATGGCGTCAGGAATATGAATTACAACTTGGGCGTCGACTCGAACAATGTTTTGAAGACTTCCTTCGAGTATACAACAAACGCGATCCATAGGCTTGAATTTGGCTGCTGCATTGTTTCCAGCCCTGGTGATTACGCCTGAACATTCCAATCCAAGGTAAGAAGCGGGATCTTGTCCTAGTGCAATCAAGACATCACGAAAGTTTACTCCTGATGCTTTAACTTCCACCTCAACTTCATCCTCACCGAGGGGAGTCATACATCTTGGATCCATGAACTGATATTGGAACGAGCTAAGAAGTCCCGGGTGGCCCATCGTCAACTTCATCGGCCTTAACTCGCCATCGCGGAATTTTTGCAGCTGTGCCGATTGTGGAGTAGTTTGTCGGGCTACAAAATCATTCAATCCGTTAAGCTCAGAAATTCTGTTGATGCATAATGATCCATCTATTTCCATGAACTCCGGCTCATAGTCGTTCAACGATAGCTGCAAGGTCTTCTGTGTTACTTTGAATAAGTTTCCTGACGCCTGTCCAAGATCTTGAACCTGCTGCAGCTTGACAGTCACAAATTTCGTAGCGCTATTTTCCTCCCGAAGGCACCTGGCGAGACCAGTAGTCGCATCGTTCAAGGGGTTTGCGGTTGTTGAAACACGAGAGCTTGCCCAGACGATTGTTTCGAAGCTTGAGAAAATATACTTCAAAGCCTCAAATTCTCTCTTGCAGATCTGGTGTAGATACGAGTCTTCGATATCTAGCAATGAGATGCATACTGTCTGCTTGCCTTCAATAGATTTGATCTCATCAATAGAAAAAATATCACAGGTTGGGAAACTCTCATTCAGCAGAAGCTGCAAATGTTTCGCCATACCGAGCTGGACCGAAGATTGTTTAGAAGCTAAGATAACCGCCTTAGGGAAATTATTGGGGGTAGCGGAAGATTGCACGGCTGTAGAGATCATAGTACTGCATTTTCCAGGGTTTTCTCCAGGAGGGAATGCTAAATCCAGCCCTGAAAATCCGGAGGAGCGTAGAAGTGAGTCCCAGGAAGCTCGAGTAACTGTTGGACCCCATTTTCGCTCTTCTTCGGTGCCTAACAAATATCAATTAAATTGAAGTTAATGTGACAACAAAAGTGACTTACTAAGCCACCATCCTGGGAGTAAACCAAAGACAAATCCTTCGGTTAACGTGTCGGAAGCTGTTATTTCAAATAGAAATAGTTTTCCACCCCTGGAGCTGAATTTTAGCTTTCTTCTCTCACATAACAAAGAGGATTCTCACGGTTTCAGGAGGCTCTTAACATTATCGAGTGTAGCTTTGAGACTGGTGGTAGCATGTAGTACCTGATCAATGGAGTAAGTAAGTATCCAATAGGCTCGAAAGTGTGAACTTATACATTTGACGCAATGATCAGATCATATTGCCCTAGATTGAAGCCTTGGTCTGTTGGATTTCTTTCGATATCTAGAATCTTATAGGACATCTTGTCAGCACAATCAGAAAATCTACCTTTGGCTGCTTCGAAAAAACTTGTTGAGATGTCGGTAAATGTGTATTCGTGGAATCGGTGAGTTGCTAATTTAGAGGCTATTTCTTCTTCAGAACTTCCATTGGTCAAAGTACGAATAATCTTAGCAGTTGCAGAACCAGTGCCGGCTCCTATTTCCAGAATATTCATGTTAGGTAACTTATGTGCAAGCACATCGATATAGTTGGCGGCTTCATTAAAAGCTGAAGTGACTTTAGAGATAAATTGATAGTACTCATTGACCAATCCTTCATTGAATATGACCTCGAGAGCATCTGTTTCACCTTTGATTATTCGTCGAAGATTTTTCGCAACGCTGGCCAAGAGGTTTCCTTGCGGATCACTGGTAGCTACCCGTGTAGCCAGCTCCTTATTGTTTTCTAGTAATAACTTATCGCATGAAAACATCTTCGGAACATGTACTTCCAATCTATATTTTGCCCATTCTAGGTACCTACGAAGGTGAGGTTTCTCTTTCAATTGCTGATCGCCAATATTTTGAGCCTCGGCAGTGAGTTGCTTCAGAGCAAGGTGGCATAGCAGCGACTTCTCGTGATCTAGGTTTACGTAGGGTGAAGAGTACGGAGTGTTGCCTGAGCAATACTTATATATATTGTCGACTGTTGCGTAATCAAAATCTGGCTTCCATTCAAGATTATAACAAAGTTTTCGCGAATTCTCAGTTTGAGCTGTTCCAAGGGCAGCGAACTCTGCGATAGCCATGACATTGAACTCTCCTGTAAGTACAATGGCGCCACTCTGCATATTCTCTGCAATGATTTTAGAATGAGCCTCCCTGAATCCCTGAAGTTTTGACTTCGTGTGAATAGTAATACTTGCGTTTGCAAGATTATCGGATTTGTCTGAAGAAGCTGCATTCAAATTCCCAACCTCAGCAGATATCCAAAGATTTCGAAAGCTTGTTGGGACCATAGTTGGCAGTGTTTCTTTTCCACCCTTATTAAGAGCTAAGCATGTAAGCTGGAGAAAAGCATCGAGGGAAGCTGGGTGGATGATATCTGATCGTATATCATTGTGACCGAATTTGCTTGACAGGTGGCGGAGATTTGTCGTTCCCATGGAATCACCATCTTCGCTGTAACGAAGGTCTGTAAGAGATTGGAACGATTTGCCAAATTTCAATCCATAATCTTTCAACATGGAATAGAAAATCCTTGGCTGTATTGATTGCGTGCATCTTTGAGTACTCTGTTGACAGTTGCTCTGATATTCCAGCATGGCGCGATGTCGTCCAGGCTTACCGAGAAAGCTTGTAGTGCTGCCATCATATTCAATTGCTATCATACCGTCACAGATATCTGACCACTCCATATTTTCATAGACACAGATTCGAAAACTACTCCATGCCAGAAATCCATCGATTCGCTCCATTCCTGGCCGAAAATACAATTGCACCTCAACTCCAATCTCTGTCCCAGGTATCACTAAAGCTTTCTTGATCGATACGTCTTTGAAATGGTAACCTTTAATGTTTGCTTTGCGGTCGGACAACTGCTGGCCAGCCTCCATAGCCATGACAAGCATTCCAGCAGCAGGGTAAATATCCGCTCCGTTAACCTTTACAAATGTTAGCATGGCTGTTGGATTCATACCTGCAAAAGTCCTTACATTATGATCTTTGATCCATGAGTTTTCAGTAAGATTGATGAGATTACGCCATCTTGCTTCTAGGGGATTCCAATCTGCAACTCGTGTTCCTAGTACTTGCTGATGAGGGTATTGACGAAATCGATATCCCTTACTGAGCCTACTCTCTATCCAAAATTTTCTGCTATGATCGAAGGGATATCCAGGGAGGTCAATGAGCATATTTCGATTTTGAAGCGTTCCTTTGGAGTCATTGAACATTCCAATGTCTACTGGATGCCCTTCACACCATAGTCGTCCAACAGCTTCTGCAGCAGTATCAATGGCAGACTTCCCGCGAACAAGCACAGATGCATATTTGAAGGGTCTTGCATTGTTATTGGAGACAACTGTTTCTCTTATGACACTTTTCAACGTCGAGTGTGGCCCAATCTCCAGAAATTGGTCGACTGATACCCCCATCTTGCCCGCGTTCAGTGATTTGTGTAATTTTTTGAGATGAGAACTACTTAAGTTTCCGATTGCTTGACTAAACTTGACGGGCGATGTCATATTTTCAACCCAGTAATTAGCGTTAGATGTTTCCTTGTTGGAAACCCTTGATCCACTCAATGATGAAAACATCATGATGGTTGTGCTGATTGGTGTTCCTGGAAACAGATCCGAAATCAAGGTCTTATAAAGCTCTGCAACGCTATTCATATATGGAGAGTGATATGCGACCTGCCCTGGGAGCCGTCTGACAAATACATCGTGCTGCTCAAGTATTGATTGTACCGCTCCGATAGAAGTTACGCACCCTGAGAGGGTTATATTTTTAGGGCCATTCAGGCAAGCTACAGTTACAGTGCCAATATCAAACTTGGCTTGATTGAGAAAAGGCAATATATCATGCTCCGATAAACCGACAGCTAGCATAGCTCCTGGACTTGTGGATTTTAGGAGTGAATCCGCTACATAGCCCCGGAAATAGGCAACTTTGCAAGCGGAGCTATGGGACAGCGCACCGGTACAATAAGCAGCCGCAATTTCTCCAGAGGAATGCCCCACAACCACAGAAGGCTTGATAGACCAGGCTAGAAGTTGTTGCACCAGCGCAATTTGAAGTGCAGTACATATCGGTTGGCTATAAGATGCATCATTGATCATTGTAATGCTTTTTTCTTTCGACAGCTCCTCTTGAAAACGTTAAGCAATTAGTAAGTCTCATACATGTCTAGGTAGCGGATGAAATTAGCATACCGACGAGCGACCAGGTACAACCTAGTTCCCGGAAAATTGTTTCTGATATATCGATACTCTCTCTAAATGCAGAGAACCCCAGTAGTTCACGACCCATTGCGTGCCATTGAGCGCCCTGCCCTGTGAAGACATAGCATAAGTTGGGGGATTGACATGATCGAATTGAATCTTGAGCGATCTCTAGCGACTGTTTCAATTCTTTGGTCGAACTTGCGACGGTGAAGCATCTCCATGGAAACTGATTACGCTTTTCAGACAAGGTATATGCAAGATCATCAAGATACTGTCTGTTATGATGAAGCTTCAAATGGCTTCCATATGCCTCTGTTAATCGTTTCAAGCCTTGTGCATCTGATGCCGAGAATACAAACAATTTTTTGGAGGTCGAAGGCTCCAGGATCTCGTCCAAGCTATCTTTCTGGTCTATAAATCGTGACTTTGTAGATATGCTGTGTGAAGTTGGTGGTATAAATGCAGACATGTGTTTTCCAACTAGATGGTGATCTTTCAGGTAATTGAAAGCATCGTCCATCACCACATGTGCGTTCGCCCCACCGAAACCAAAGGAGTTCACTGAAGCTCGACGGAGACCATTAGTTGGCCATGGTATAGGTTCGATGGGAAACTTAACGAGTTAGCTTTTGTTAACAGCCCATATAGAATATTAATTAATGCCACAAACCTTTACTTTGAGTTTCTCAGCGTGGATTCTGGGATTTAACTCCTTGAACCATACGTTGGGAGGTATGATTGCTTTTTCAAGCGCTAGTACTGTCTTGATCAAACCTGCAACGCCGCTGGCACCCTCGAGGTGTCCAATATTACTTTTCACAGCACCAAGATGTAGATATGGAATAGTTAGCCGAGAGTCTTTAAATGCATTGCCAAGTGCCGCAGCTTCTATTGGATCTCCCAAGGGAGTGCCTGTTGCGTGAGCTTCTACGAATGCTGTCTTACCCATATCCAAGCCAGCGGCATGATAAGTTTCTCGAACCATTGTCTCTTGTGCTTTCATACTAGGCTGTGTGATACCAGGCGTCCGTCCATCTTGGTTTGAGCCTGTAGCTCGAACCACGGCTCGGATTGTGTTGCCATCCCGAATAGCTTTGGATAGCGGCTTAATAATAACGATCCCAAACCCTTCACCGCGTGCATAACCATTGGCACGTTTGTCGAAGCTATAGCTGATTCCGTCCGGGGATAAAAATCCGAGGTCGGAGAGACAGATGAAGGACTCCGGGTTGTAGATAAGGTTGCAACCTCCTATAATGCTCTGGTTCTTTACTAAGCATAGACTTGAAAGTATTATGATAGTGTCGACTTACCATCTCAGACTCGCCGAGTCTTAGACTTTGAAATGCAAGATGAAAAGCAACCAAACTGCTCGAACATGCAGTGTCAATAGATACACTTGGACCTCTCAAGTCATAAAACCAACTTAGTCGGTTAGCAAGCATGGAAACAGCAGTTCCGGGTGCTTTATATTTCTGCGGCATTTGGGTATCTCTGTTGAGAACGATGCCATATTCATCTATGAATGAACCGATGAATACAGAAGTATTTGATCCATTAACTTGGTGGACTTTAAGACCCGCTAATCACTCATTAGTTTTGATAGTGTTTCAGAAGGTTGAAGTGCATTTTACAGTTTTCAAGCGCTTGATAACAAGTTTCTAGGAGCCATCTCTGCAACGGGTCCATACTTGCCACCTCCCCAGGATTCATTGAGAAAAATGGTGCATCAAAACCCGCTAGATCGTCTTTGATAAAATGTCCTGCTTTAACGTTGACCTAGCCAAACATTTAGTTTTCGCTAAATATGATACGCGAGGTCATACCGTCCCCGTTTTGCTTTCCCCAGGTGCATAAAACGCATCTACATTATACCTCTCTTTAGGTACCTCTGATCTAGCCGACCTCCCCTCTACAAGCATTTCCCAAAAGCTTTCAGCAGAAACGGCATCTTGGGGAAATTTTAATCCAAGGCCGATGATCGCAATTGGGTCCTCAGAAATGGTTTGTGAGCCATGAGGTGCTTTGCAGGCCCCATTAACATCATGGACAGTTGCTGAACCCATACTAATCTACTGATCAGTTTTGGTTGATGTTGCCTTCTCTAATAAAGGATTAGCCCTGAGTCAACCGAGGTGATATAAACAACACAAGATCACTGAAATTTTGAAAGAAGATATATATCACGACTTTGAGACTCACGTGTTATGAAAGTTTTGAATTTACTGTTATTTTCCCTGTGGATTAGACTTTGGTGCTTATAGGAAATCAAACCAAGCATTGACTTCCATCTCTAGGAATATGACAATGTTAGTTATAACATAATTGTATCCTGGAAGATTATATCTAGATCTCGTATATCCTGGCATTTACGATTAGACCAATAGCTATAGGCATACTATAACAGAAACTTTGTTATTTATCCGTCACAAAAGCGGGAGCTCAGTAACCAATAGACAGGACACGTAAAAATTCTAGACAACCAGAAACAACCAAGTAACTCGAATTTCATGCTACGATAACCATCACTATCTTGATACGAGGGGTTCGCTTACTGGTCCACCAGGATACGGGGGATGCTGGCATGAGCTGAGGGAAATAAATTGGCTGAAGGTTACAGCACCAATAATCTACCACCAGAACTGACTGGTAGTCAGGCATCCCGAAAAACTTATTTACAGAACATTGCATACAGTGTATAGAATATGTCAAATTGTAGCTAAACGAGCACTGCGAGGCCGAACTGACCAACCACAGTTTTTCTACAGTAACTTCACAAACTGCATTGAACCCCTGTTCTCGCTAGAATAAATCCCGTACACTGGGGTCATTTTCATTGTGCCTTACCAATGTGTAAAGTGCCACTACGGGAAACTCCACCCTTTAGAGTATTTTATGCAGGTTATCACATTTCCCGCACGAACTTGTCCCAGGCACCACAACAAGGTGACTTACTCTCCCAGCAATTGTACAGGGTATGAAGTTTCCCGTGAGGACTTATGACGTAGAAGGGATTTAATGCCGCGGAGAGATATGAGAGTGTGATGTTCCTCATATGGAATTTACCTCATCATCACCTCATCTCTCCAAACTATACCAGGAACTAACATACACCAGCACGCACACCTCGATTTCACCTCGATTTCACCTCGCCACATTTCAGACAGTTCAGTAAGCATGAAAATACTTTGTCTACATGGAGCAGGAACCAATAGTCATGTATGTACCCTTTGAGCTATATTACCGAATTCCAAAATCCCAAGATTGCTGTGCGTTGTGATCTCATAAATCTTCAACTACAAAAGTTAAACATATCTAATACGAGTCTATTGTTGAAGGTTTTTGAGTTGCAGACAGGTATGCGCTCAACTTCCAAATCAAATTTTTGGACATTGGAAACCATCCAATCACTTTAGTATGATGTACTGAATTAAGAGGGAGTAGCTGCTATCCGCTACGAGCTGCGCTCGGAGAACCATGAGTATGAATATGTTGATGGTACCGTTCCATGGCCTCCTTACCCAGGTAAAGGTGCAACCCAAAACCACCGATCCACACAACACCTGAAATGCACATAACGGGAACTTGGATAGTACTGACAAGGATATTTAATACTCAAGGAATTGAACAACTTCTCGAATCATCACCAGACAATGAGAGCCTGGCTTACTATGACCCCAATGTTGAGAGCGTCCGTGCCGCCCTGAAAGATCTACGGGACTATATTATTAGCAACGGGCCATTTGACGCAGTGCTTGGCTTTTCCCAAGGTGCCAGCCTGGCCGCATCATTTATTGCCCAGCAATCGCTAGACCTTACCCGAGATGCACGATGCGATTTCAAATGCGCCATATTCATTTGCGGGATCAAGGGTGTGCACACAGCCGGCAGTGGGAGAATACTCGGCGTGGAAGAGGATGGGGAAATTATTCAGATTCCTACAGTTCACATTTTCGGTTCTGGGGACTCATTGGTTCAGGAAAGCCTGGATCTAAGCCTGATCTGCGACCATCGTACAAGGGTTCTATTTGACCACAAAGGCGGACACGAAGTACCGCGGGGAGCTGCCCTAGTCTCTGAGATGGCTGCATGTATTTCCAAGGCACTGGAAAAAGCCATTTTGATGCAATAGAGAAATATTCCTATTATAGTCCTACTAGAAGCTCCAGACCACACCTGGTATCAGGAGACGTAGATATGCTGTAATATGGAGCCGTGGAAAATGTGTCATCTTTTCGCCGGTATTACCTTCGGTAGATAGAAAGTGCTGCTTATTCACATATAGGTAGATCTTGCGGGCTGAGAAGTCTCCCTACTTAGGCATACACCTGTGCCAGTGTATACAATTGGGAAACTCCAAATTCAAAACATCAGTCTGAGTCTTGCTGTTGCTTATATCTTCCAAATCCATTTCTCAATATTTTAGTCACGAGAGAAGGCGTTCCATAGTCATGGAGGGAAGCGGCGGGCATAACTAATGCAAGAGTCAATAAAATACTGCTACTTCGTTAATCCTTATCTCGAATATTTCCGACTTTTTCAATATTGTTCAGCTCAAATCACTGGCAAGTAAAATAAGCCCCAATTCACATGCCTGTTATGTCATTTCCCTTTAGGTAAGGCTCGCCGCTGTGACATTATCATGATCTTCGGTACCTTGGTGACACTAATGTACGACAATGAAACTCTACGAATTTAGGCTAATGGGCTAGTTCTTACTGCCTTATGCTAGCGACACACTAACAAACTTACCTGTCCCTTAAACCCCCACATGTGTGCTAGTAGTTCAGTGTCTTGTATCTTCAATGGAAGTTTTGTGGTGAGTGGCACAGCTTCATGTCCGGGGAGCCAAGCCCAAGTATCATTTTCCTAAGGATAAGCTATAAAAAATTATATCAGAGTATCGAGAACTCAGGAAATTTATTCATCATGCTACGAGATGAAGAGAAATTGGACAGCCCGGATCTTCCAAGTATAATCACTGCTGAAGACAAAGAGCTAGTAACTGATCCCAGTGATGGCAAAATTATTCCCAAGCAGATGTTGCTTGATAGTGCAATAGATGGATCGCCGTTGAGTACAGAGATGGGCACTGAATGTGCCATATCTGGTAATCAAGAAGGATCAAACGAAGAAAGCGATAATCTCCTGGAAAATGATTCTTATTTGAATGGATGGAGGCTTAATACACTTTTGCTTGGGTAGGTAGTAACTTAGAATCGCCCTATTGAATATCACTTTAAGCTAAAAGAAAAAAAAGTGTTTGCATCAACTTGTTTTTATCAAACCTCGAAACAACTATAGTCAGTACATCACTCGTATCGATTTCAAATTCTCTGCACAGCTTTAGCTCCAGCAGTTGGGTTGTCACAGCATACTTGGTGACATATACTGGTACTTCCCAAAGATATCCATCACTAGTCACATTAATTTGACCTATCACCTTCAGGATTTCTGGTCATTATTGCAAAACTTAGTGACATTTTCGGCCGAAAGCCTTTCACAGTGCTGGTAATGATTATCTTCATTGCTTTCTCACTAGGTTGCGGGTTGACAAATGAAATGACTAGCCTGTGAGTAGTGTATGTCAATTGATTTGATCTAGCTTGTTAATCGATTCTTAGTATCATATTCCGTGCTTTCCAAGGTATCGGGGGTGGAGGCTTGTACTCGATGGCGTTTGTAGTACTTCCAGAAATGGTACCTACCAGCAAATATCCACTCTACGCAGCTATCCTCTCCTCTACTATGGCCCTCTCTAATCTCTCTGGTCCACTTCTTGGAGGTGCTGTTAATCACAACCAACAGAGTAGCAGTTTGTGGAGATGGATTTTCCTGCTGAAGTAAGAGCTCTATTTAGTCCTCAAGGAGCATGCGTAATTAATCAATTATTCAAGTGGGCCTGTAGGAGCTATGGCTCTGATTTTGGTGATGATCAGCATGCCCTCGAAGTTTCCTCACCAGAAAAGTTCTAATCCACTGTACCAAAAAAGTACTTTCACTCTAAATAATTTTCGTAGGGTGGATTTTACTGGGGTTGTGTTACTGTTGGGTACCTCTATTCTACTAATAACAGCTCTAGAAGAAGGAGGCACCCAGCACTCATGGCGTAGTGCAGTGACTCTTACTTTGTTAATTATATCTTTTGTATTCTGTTTTCTGTTTATTGGGTGGCAGTGGTATCAAAGCAAACGGCAAACCTTGCAAGAGCCGATCTTCCCTTGGCATCTAGCAACAGACCGTTTTGTTATGGGTATTATGTTGTAAGTAATCGCCTATATATCAATAAACTATTGATGAATTCGAAATTCCGAAAATACTAGCTAAAACTTGTGGCTTGCCGACAGAAACTCTCTATTTTCAGGAGCGACAATGACAACTGTAGTCATCAATCTTCCTCAACGCTTTCAGATCGTCAATGGCAACTCTCCTGTGGAGGCGGGCTATCGTCTCTTAGCACTTTCAGTTGTTGCATCTGGAGGCTCTTTTATAACCGGCATTCTTGTTCAAAGGCTCAAAGTCGCCCCCTTGTGGGTTCTACTTACTGGTGCCGGTTTGCAGATACTTGGTCTTCCTCTTCTCAGCCATCTATCCACCGATTACAAACTACCGAATATTGTATACTTATACCAAGTTATCCTCGGACTTGGATTTGGTGCAGGATGGAGCTGCACTATTATGGCAATTCCGCTCTTTGTTGACAAAAAAGACACAGGTATTTCTCACACCATTATTCACATCTCTTGTTGCCCGGTTATTCATTCGCGGTAAAAGCAAACACTTTGTATTGAGTACTAGACATATAGTGCTCGTCATCTCGTTTTGTAGCCCACAGCTCTAGATTGTTTGAGGCGAGGCAAGGGATGTATGACTAACTTCTATTGATGCAGCTGTAGGAATGGGCAGTATTGGACAATTTCGCTACCTGGGTGGCGCCATTGGGATTGCGATTTGCACTAACATACTCAAAAAACACATTTCGTCGACTTTGTCACCCATTCTCTCCCCGTCTCAACTAAATGCACTTGGCCAGTCGACTCAGGCATTGGATGCTTTACCTGAAACCCTGCAAAATGCTGTTAGACAAGCGTATGGGGAGGGTTATAATAAACAGATGCAAGTAATGGCTGGTTTGGGGGCTGCTGCGTTTCTAGGGACACTTTTAATGTATGAAAGAACGCCGCGCAGAGCGTAGAAATTGAAGGTGCAGTTATAACAATTTCCAACGACGTATCATATGGTATCTATATAGAGCTTCTATGTTAGCGTCGTCCATCTCTTGTAATTAAAAAACATGTGTATCACATGTATGAAGATTATCGCTTGAATCTATTAACTAATCTAAGAAATATTAAGTTAAAGGCATTAACAAGGCCAATAGACTGTTTGGTTCAATGTATGCAGAGAAGCGAGAAAAAAAAAAGGTTGAAAAAGTAGATTTTTGTCAAACAAGATACAAATGAATATAAATATCTGTATAATTGTCTTACTAGTAAAATATATGCTGAACAACCCAGAATGGTCTATTCTCTTAATGTGGAACACCCCATTTCCAAGCAAGACCCAGGACAGCAACTCCCAATACATATGGAAAAGCCTTCTTTACTATCCATATTCCAATGGCAACCTTGATTATGTTGGCTGCATTTTGGCCTTTATTCACATATGGAAATGGACGATCCTGGGGCACATCCTTACCCAGAAAATCACATAATGGTTTCCATCCATCCCTTGGATGAAATTCGAGTAAGTTCTCGGGGGGGACTAGAGAACGGATGTGGGCTACATGCACAGGCATGTGAGCAGCAAGGGCTTTGCGGTCGGTGTATGGGTGAGGAGAGGTCCAATCAGTCAAGGCGAGTTCCAGGCAGTCACGGACGGCTGCTAGACCATCCTGGGCAGAAAGAAACACGTCAAAATAAACTCAATATATGGCTTAGATTATGACAATGAGAGAAGTAATAGCATACCGGCTCAATGTAAGTTACCAAGCGCCAAATTCTCCAAGTTAGAATATAATAGATCGTACTTTCGACTGATTTTACCCAAGCCTCAGGTTCTCTCTGGGTCAGGACCACTTTGGCCTTAGGAAAGGCAGATACAAGCTCATCGGAGAAGTTCACACAAGGCATATCGGAAACGGCCTAATGTACACCATCAGAAAATTTGCCCATCCACAAGGCTCGGAGCAAACTGGGATAGACCAACGCTGTAATTTTGGAGGATTTTGTCAAAGTCTTTAGGACCGTAAGCTTCACCAGTACCATGAACTTTGTAGCTAAGTGCTTCACGCCAGCAAACGGCATGTCTTTGCTTTCTGTTTTCAGCAGCTCCAGTCTCGAGCATATGATAACATTTGTAGCCAAGTTGATTCAAGGCGGTCATCATTGCTAAGCACTACATTCAGTGGACTGCTATTCTAAACGATAAGATTATACAGACTCATAGTAGAGGTGCGAGAGAGGCCCATACACAACACTTGCATTTCTACTGGACGTGGTGTGATGGCCTCGATAACGTCTACCTGACGAGTGGGAGCCATAACTGCTGGTCGGAATTTCCTGCGGCGGCGGACGGCGGGGAATAGGGAATGCGACGTTGTCCAAACGACTTTAAAATGTGGTGGTGGCGTTGGTCCTGAATCTTACAGCTATACCTTGAGACAACGAACGTAAAGACGGAACGATTTCAATGCGACCAACGGTTAATCGACAAGTTGGTTGTTGGTTGTTGGTTGTTTGTGATTGCCTAGAAAACTAGGTAGAGATTCCCTCCATAGAAACCACGGGTGTCCGTATCCAACCTCCCCGGTTATGGCTCTTCCCGTTGCTCATGTCTGAAAGAGACAGGCTACAGTCTGTTGATTAAAAGGCCAATCATATTGCTTGCCAAACAAATACCTCTGGTAGTGGTTGTGTAACGTATTGTTAACGTAAGCGAGCTGATACTTTTAGTGGGGGCCACTTTAAAGGGAGCTGGTAACCGAATATAGTGTTTGTCGGATATATAATTATACTATCTAGTATACTCTGCAGTGCCAACTCTAGCAGCTATGGCAGTTATTCTCTGCTTTTACCCATCGGCCGATCCCAAGTCCGTGATTCTGTTTCTGCATAAATTAGAGGACATATGTCGCAACTCTAATACGAATCTTCATGGATCAGTATGACCGGCTTGCAATAACATCTTGCAATTATCTTGTGTGCCATCATCGGTGGGATCTGCAGGTAAGACGGCAGTGCTTACTATTTTGCTCTTCTTCATTGATCGACATGATTTTATCCAGCCACTTGTAATGCTTTATCCCTAAATATGAAGCTTGCAAGTTTCATCGCACGATATTGCAAATATGAAGTTTTCTTGATGATCTGCACGCTGTAGAGTGGCTGCATGGAAAGACCCGACCAACGGATGCCATAGGGGCGGCTTATTGCAGTTGAATTGCCACACATTGCCAATAGCGCGATGTCTGTGTCAGGCAAGAGAATTATGTTCTGCATATCATCAATGCAACGTAGGTTTAATACGTGGTAATTCTGCGCTTGATTCGATCAACCGGATTGCTACCCCAGATTCATCAGCGCACTCGCCATAGTTCGGCGGCTTAGCGGCGTAGGTGATATTTTGCATGATAAGTATTTCTTTATTGCAACTCTGCAGAATCCGGGCGCAGCATTCATAGTGGGTGCAGCTCGTGCTGCCAGTCAACCCACGAAACCATACCGTGTTTGATGCACTCTCTCTGGTCGCCTTTTCCATAAGTCGATTTCTTTTGGTGAATTGCAGCCACACATCACTCTATTTCATTATACGAGAGAGCGAAGGGGAGGCGCAGTAGGTTGAGGTGAAGGAAGGGGCCGTCGAGGGATTTGATCTTTGATTTTATGAATCGATGAACAACATAACACATGTCTCAGAGATTTCTAGTTTTCAATCACGCTTTTCTACTTCTCTTCAAGTGACACCAGCTTGAGTTACCTATCATCCCAACACTCAAATAGAAACCACCGAAATACCATACGATTATCACCATCATGGTAACTTATAATGCCCACGGTCGGGAAAACACTCTAGTGGCTTCGATATGTCTCCCAATTGCTGTTTTGACGGTGGTGCTACGATTCGTTGCACGAGCTCGTATCAACCAAAAAGTTACGATGGAAGACTTGTGTGCCGTCATGTCTCTCGTTTTTTTTGCGGGATTCTGCGGTGCTTTAATTTGGGGAATGTATACCGCGCCTAGAATGAGTTATCTGGGCTAACATTCACATACAGGCGCCAATCATGGTTCTGGGTATAGTCCATTAAAGATACCTTATCCCGTTCTAGTCGCGTATCTCAAGGTCTGGTTCCCCAACCTTTGTTACCCAAATCTATTAACCCGATTCTAGAATGTCTTTGCTGCAAGCCTTCTGGTGCCACTATCTTTAACGGCCGCAAAACAAAGCATTTTACTCCTCTATGCTCGCATCTTTGCAGTGGATAATAAATTTTCTGTTGGCATCAAAATCGTTGCAGTGCTAAACATCCTTTGGATGATTGCCGCTATGCTGGGTCTTATTCTCCAATGTCGGCCAGTTCAGAAAGCTTGGGACCCCCTTCTACCAGGAAAGTGTTTTAGTTACGCCAAGTTTATGGTTGCTATCGAAGTTCCAAACTCGCTCTTGGACTTTGTAATGATGGCACTTCCAATCTCCATGCTCCGAACACTGCGAATAGGCATGAGAGAGAAGATTATTCTGGTTCTTATCTTTGCTATGGGAGCGGGGTGAGTACTCCAGGTCAATATCATATCTATATCTAATCGATTGCAGTGTCGGTGTTATAGGCTTCGTTCGCATCGCAATTGTTTACCAACCTGAACACTGTATGATACCAACCCAAGCAGATATATTTGTGTAATCATGATGCTAATAATCGCCTCAGTTAGTGTGAGCTCACTGGGAATGTGGGTTGCTATTCAACAAGCCATGGGAATCTTTTGCTGCTGTTTCCCGACGTATCGGCCATTTCTCAAACATCTTAAACTTCCTGACTCGATATCAAGCCGCTACGCTTCATTTCTAGCGCGCACAAGATCTTCAACCAATAAATCAGACAAAACAGGCGAGTTTTCGAATTCGTACAAGGCACAATACCGCACCGATGGTAGTTATGATTTGGGTAATTTGGGACATGAAGAGAGCGTCTTGACACGGGTCGAGGCATCCTCGAACACACATAGCAATACTGGATATCCATTGAAAACTGTCAACGTCGAAAGAACGGTGGAAATGGTCTAAACAACTGTGATTATTGCTTCTGTTGATTAACCAACAATGGGTGATAGAAATCGGCAGTATGTGGATATTTGGAACGAGTGCTTAGATCATAGGAAGGCGATTGAGTGGCAATTTATATTATTCTGACGTGTACTTAACAACTCTAAGAGAAGACAGATACATCTATATACCAACTATCCCATACATACACTTGATAGGCGTAATGCCTTACTTTTTCAAATGATCTAATCATTTACCTAGACTAAAACCTAGGTCTAAGCCTCTCAATTTATGTACGACTCTCTGTCTCTAAAGTTGAAAGGCAGTATTATGGATAATTGATGATAAGGTGTGCTGCACATAAAGAATTCAAACATTTGGCAGGCAATGGGACAACACCTGTTGCCAATTGGGGGAGGGCTCTGTCATGAATCAGCCAGAAGTCCCCTCGAGAAAACAACGTCTAATTTACAGCTCTCAAGAGCTCCCCCAAAGAATTCCTCTTGGTTTGTCTTATACTAGAAAAGAAAATATATAGTCTTAGTATAGTCTCATAACTGTATGGGCCCCAAATATTGCGCAAGGACAATGTAACGCTCCGCCATATTGCAATTTCTGAATAGGCAGTGAAAGGATTGTAGCATCATCGCACGTAAGAGTCACAATATGGGGAGGATGGATCGAATGAGACTACTCCTTGCGCAGGGGTTGGATCATATTGCAGTCTCTTACTGATGAAACGAGAGGTCCGCCATCAAAAACGCGTTGTAGGAGAGGAAGCTCAATTTAATGCAGGACTATCGGACTTAGATAATGGTTTTGTACCGGAGGCACGGTTCTGTTTGTTAGCGGCGCGACTGCAGCGGAATTGACACGAACACACACGTTCATTATCAGTAGAAAGTCAAACAATTTTGAGCAGCATTTTGTATATTAGAACTTCATACTACACGGGAGGGAAAATATTTTAGTCATTCTTCCGATAAGTGACGACCAGGACTCGTTAGCGACCAACAAGAGTAGGCGTCCGAATTATTGATTCGAGTCTTCAAAAACTCAGATCTAGAAACTTTCTTTTCCAGTGTAGATTGTGTTATAATCGTCAATTAAACCATGCCTTTATCCCTCTTGTACAATGTAAGCGAGGGCTTTCCAGTAGTATGTTGTATCATTTATAGCGTTAGTTATAACGACTTGAAAGATGTGAAGGGGGTGTTGGTGCTTGTTTAGCCTTGAAAATTCTCTTCGTATTAGTAACCAGCTCTCCTAACTACAGATTTCTCGCTAAATAGCGGGGTGATCGTCGTCTTACACCTTGATGAGAAGTTCGGTATCATTATAGTCGAGTTCAATTTCCATAACATGACTATCTTAATGAGCAAGATCTCAATCCCCTCCTTATTATCCAACTTATCCTTTGGGACATATCGAGTCAAAGAACGTACATCTGAAAAATATCTAGCTGAAAATTTGAAAATAGCTTAATGTTATATTTGCCTTCAAAAAGTTATTGGCTGCCCAGTGTAAAGACAAGTGCCACTAAGGCAACTTTAGTGTTGAAACTTTGAAACACGAAGGCTATTAATCTAACATCATAATTCGATTGCATATCATTTTTCTGCTGACCAATTTGCCAAGATAATAAATACTCACAGCCTGAATTTCGGGTGCCTGGGGTGCTATTGTGCAGCTTATAATTAAAGTTGGGCTCAAAAATAGTCCTGTACAGCCAAGTTGATAACGCTCTATTTTATAGTATGAGGATCAGGTGGGTTTTCTTACGTAATCCCGAAAATGGTGTCAAGGCAGTTGCGGCATATACTGATAAAGAAATGCCTCAGCTAATGTAGATATATTGGCGGACTTAAATGCCCACAACTCTGCGATACCCAAGATTTCAATTGAAACTTTTATGAGTGTCCATATCAGTCATCACGAGACACTATGGCAGCAAGAGCTAGAACCCGGGTCGAAACCTGGTACGACGGACATACAGAGCTGGAAGAGCATCGATTGGACGATTGCAGACTAGAATTCGAAGTAACAATGCGGGTTATCAGCTCCTGCATCGCCAATTTGAAGTTAGATAGGGTCGAAATTCTGGATATTGGAGGTGGTCCTGGAAGATATGGTAAAATGGCTCACCCATCTCCCCGAGTCGAGGATAAGGAAATAGATGGGTTTTATAGCTGACAAACTTTAGCAATTGCGTTGACTAAGAAAGGTCATGCAGTTACATTGAACGACTTATCAGAAAAGAGCCTGGAGGTTGCCATAAGAAATGCAAGGAAAGAAGATGTGGAACTCAAGGCTATAGTACACGCAAATGCGCTCGCAATCATGCAACATGCATCCTTTCAAGCTTCTCACGGCTTGTTTGATGTTGTACTTTGCCTCGGCCCGTTGTACCATTTACTCGCACCTGAAGAACGATCGGCAGTGATCAGCAATTGTCTCTCGATGACGAAGCCTGGAGGTTATGTTCTCCTAGCTTATGTCACAGTCTATGCGCATCTCCGCGATATGGCGCGGCGGGATCCTTCCCGTCTTTCGAAAGAGTGGGATTTCTACAAAGAGTATTTGGATAGCGGGAAATACACGAGAAACGTGAACAATGAGTCATTTCATATACATCCTGCTGATCTAGAGATGGAGCTCGAAACTGTTAAAAGTCAAGTAAGTGTGGTGAGAACAGTGAGCTGCGAAGGTATTCTTGGATCCGATCTCGCGAGAGGGCTAGCGGCAATGAATGAGGAAGAGATGCAACACTGGGTGGACATCATTATGAAGAGTGCTGAGTTGAAGGAAACGTTAAATTCGGCGGATCATTTGCTTGTTGTTTTGCAAAAGCTCTAATCTCGTGCGGTCACAACCCACTAAGATAAATCCACAAATGAAGTCATTAATAGAATCATAATGCACTTCGTTCTGATGCCTCGATGACTAATTTATGTGTATTGCTTTCCTTCACCACCTGCCTCGGATCTTGCATCGAGCCCAGTGAATTACACGCTGGCTCTATGTCTACTTTAAAATCGTCCATTAATGAGCGTAGGAATGACATCTTTATTGGTTTCTTTTTTAATATCGCTTCAGTGATGGCGGAATGGAAAGCCTAGGCAAATCGTAAACGTAACGATGTAGATAGATTTTGATTACCAGGTCAGTAATCAAATTAAATCAAATCATTTATCACACTGGAAAGACGAGAAAAACTCTTGATTAAAACTCTTGATTTATTTCAAATCAATCGCCAATCACATTGGTCTCAACCTCAGACGGGCCAGCTCATACTTTCTGCATCATATTCAACTGATAGTCTTCATCCGAACCAGAGAGTGTATGCCGGACTCCAGTGATATAGAGCTAGTAGTTGTCTTTGTTACAAAACAAGTGATCCTTGGCGCTTATTCCCGCTTATGCTCAACATGGGGACATTATGTGTCTATTCAAAAGAGCTAAATTTCCCTAGTCGTTAGGGAATTCTACAAATAAAATGACATCATGTTCTTAGTGGGAAGGCATTCATTTTTAATGGGTTGCTGGGCTTGATGAGCAAAGTGCAGAGACATCGTTGAGAGAGAAGTGGAATGTTGGGTTGGAATCCTTGGATCTCCATCTGTTAACGAGTTGCAATGATAATGATAGCCTATACAAAAAGACGATGCTTCTCAACACACACGTGTTTCAGTAGTATATCTCCAACTTTCAAAATTTGCTAGCTTTATATGAGAAGTATGTTGTGTCTCGCAATATCTATAGAAAAGACGAATCTTTGACACATAGATGAACGGCCCGACAAATGGGGGGCTACATGATAAGCGAGAATAGCTTCTGCTACAGAAGTGTGTTGTCTTACTTCTCACTTACCAACAACGATAGTAAAACCGAGTGAAGCTTCTAAAGGAATAGCCTCTCCTAAATGACTGTTTGCCCTCATTCATTTGACATATAGTAAAAATTAATCGATATACGTAATTATAACCTAAAAGCTCGCCCTCGAGCTTCGTTGGTCCATCTCCATATGCGGCTGATTATACTCCTGGGCAACCCATGCCATAAATACCGTCTCATGCACCTGTATTGGGGCTCCAAGCGATTCTCCATCTTTCATCGGCTCACGATCAAAGTTCGGAACCTTCTGAACCTGGAACTCTACGCCTTCTTTCCGTGCCCTCCTTGCCGCGTAAAGATTGAAACCCAGATACCATAACATCCCGAAACCGAGAATACTCCATGCGACAGTGGGTGGAGTGTACCATGGCACCGGGGTCTTGATCAGCGATGCAAACAGACCTTTGGGTGGGATCCATGAGGCAATGATTGGATAGCCGGATCCAACTGCAAAAATAGTTGCGGACAGAATGGAAAGAAAAGGCGAGAATGATGACTTTTGGCGCCAGCGCTCACGGGACGAAAAGCGAAGCTTCAGCATTCCTATCGCAATGGCGAAGCCAAAAATAGCGATGATTGCATAGGAATATAGATCTACAAGAACGCCATAGGCTGCTGTGGGGCTAAGATGGATGGTAGCAACTATCATAACTACCGTGAATGTCCAATGAAGAAAGAGTGCTCCAAAGGGTGTTTCCTGCGAGTGTTTTCGGGGGTCGAGCCAAGGCTGCTTCAAAAGCCAGTAGAAACGACGATTTACAAAGGAGTTCTTAGAGCTGCGTATCCAGACTAGGAAGCGGCCAAACGAAAGGTTCTTGCTCTGTCCGAAGAACTTGTGGAATATAAGTATACCCTCTTTTGCGATTTCTTGCTTTACTAGAGTTTTTGTTAATGCGAGCTAAATAAGGGATAGAGTAGTTCACCTCTTGCTGCTGTGAATGTCATAACTACAATATTTCCAAAACTAAAGACGTCCTCCAATTAGTGTGATGATTTTATTGAAGTTAGATTTTAAATTCAATTTGGGATCCGATAGCACAAATATTTACCCACTCTTTGGCCAGAGTATTGGCCCGGTAAACCAATTAAATAGTTTTCACTTACCTTGAGATTGCCATAAAAGCTGACAAAATCCGCTGAGGCTGGCGCTCATTATTAGAAACGGCTCCAAATGTCAACTGGAAAAAAGACAGCGCAACGTTCTTATTTGGATCCAGTTGGTCCTCTTTTGGAACAACGATCATCTAAATAGAAGTGATCAGCAGAAATACATTATTTTTAGATGATCAGCTTACATATGAGACATTCACAAGCAGATATAGGAAGCAAATCATAGCAACACCGATTGCGGTCCCGATTGGCATTTTCTTTCTTGGTCTGCCGATCTCACCGAGAACCTGCTTTATTTAGCTTCGTGAATATTCAATAAATGAGGTGTACTTACATAATTTGGTTGGTCAAACCCACCCCATGCAAATATAATAGCGAGAAAAGCTTTAGCGTAACCATAAGAGTCATTTGCAGGGTCCTCAAATGACCGGTCCATAGCCAAGTTCTCATTGGCATAGGTCTTAGTCTTGAAAGCACCAGCCCAGGCGCAGATACCCGTTATGATGATTAAAAGCAGCATCAAGACCTTAATGATGGCAAAGAAATTTCCGAGCCAGATCCCGCCCCTTCTAGAAAACGAGTGAATGAGACATGCGAATGTTGCAGCTGCAACCGCGACTCCTCTTACTGAGCTGTTACTGGTGGGGGCATTTGCAGCTTCAAGTATACGGATCCCAAAAATGAGGCAATTTCCCGCCATGTTCCCAAGTACGATATAAGCCATGGCAAATATACAAGTCACCAGGCGTACAGTTCCTGGGCGGTAGGCTGGCCAATTGAAGACGTATTGTAACTATGAAATCTATCATTAGTAAATGTTCTCTGTGGGTAAGTTTGGATTGATTTTATGAGACATACATAATTTAACGTTCCTCCACTTCGAGGTATGCCTTGCTCTTCCCCTTCAAAGATATATCGAGGGGTTGACAGACCAAACTCAATGTTCAGATGAGTACCTGCTATCGCATATATGCATCCAGCCAGCCAAAACAGTAATGTGATACCAACACTTCGAGTTCCTCTTATAATCGTAGATGGGGAGTTGAATATTCCAGTTCCTGCACAGAATTATTATAAACGGTTAATTTTGTAGCTTATCATTCATTTACCTATAACCCGGTTGACCACCAGCGCAATCACGGACCAATACCCTAACCGAAATCTTTCCTCTGGAGCTTTTGTTATGATAGTGTTCGGTATGTTTTCAGGGAGAATTTCGAAAAAAGCAGAGTTGATACTGCTATCGTCATCTTGAAAGTGACGATCAATACGTGACTGAGTCCCTTGTTCTGTTGAGGAAGCCATGCTTAGCACATTGATTGCTTTCGACGCTGTTGACATATCACCAAAACCAACAAAAAAGACTGGATAAAACCTTGTTTTGAGGGGACACATGATACTATAATTAAGACGCTTGAGGCTGGAGGCCTAAACTTTCAGCTGCATTTCCACAGCATGAGGCTTGTGTAACAAATGAGCCAAGAAGGATCTTATTGGACTTCGGGACTTTGAGCACCGCTGCTTATTTATGAGGAGGCTTAGACACGCGAGGTGGCAGTCCTGAGTTGGGCATAAGGCGTTTTCATATCCTTATTGAAGTTCTTGTCATTGCATTTACCTGATTCTTCCTGGACGCCACCAATACCAAGAAAAGTCTTTTCGCTCCGTGATAAAGCCATCTTGGAAAGGGGGAACATTCTCCAACATGGTGCTCGGTATCTGGCTTTTGTTTCTCCAACTCGAGTTCACTTACAGCCACCTATAGAAACTTTCTCAATTACTCATTTCATTGAGTATCCTTAAGAACACCAACAGCCTCCTCGCTGCGCATGTTAACGCACGGTGATCCCGTGAGCGAAGCTCGACGAGCCATTGATATCACGTAGTTGCAAGTGCCATGTCCGTCTCAGTATCGGACGTTATTCGGACGGCTACCTTCGCATGGGAAATCTATCAGATGGGATGGGGTAAAGACCTTGGTGCCTGTAAGTGAGACCTAGAAAACACCTATCTAGCAACACGTTACCGGAGCTTGAACACAGGATGGGCAAGAGCAAGGCTTGCGCTGGTTGCTTTTATTTCCTGTAGTTGTATCATCCTGACATTATTTATTCCGCAGCTCATCAATACCGCAATTTCGGAGACGATATCAAAGGTCTTGCCGAAAACCTCAATAACATCACTAACGTTGTGGAAAACGCCAAAATCACATGGGCGCAACACAGTCTCCGCATGGGGAGATCACGATTTTCTCCTGTACAAAAAGATTGGGACTTTTCTTCGCTTCGAGAGATCATCGGAGATTACCACAAAACTTTGGCAGATTGTAAAACACTCCTAGAAGAAAATCATGAGTTTAGGAAGAATCGGAACGCAGCCTATAATATAGAGTGGAATGTGGTCATCCAGCCAAAAGTCGACCATTTGCGCAAGAGGCTCGAGTCTCATAATTCTAAAATATTAATTCTGCTGAAGCCACTGGAACTGAACTTGTTCGCTGAGATACACAAGGACCTGGCTGATCGTATCGATGCGGTTCATCGAAGTATTCTGCATCTGCAGGGACTTCTCATCCCAGACGTAGAGCAGGCTATCTTAGAACAAGGCCATAGTGTCCCTATTACATTGACAGTCCCGCCCGAAATTGAGACTAAATTTCAAACCGCAGCCGTGAAAGCCCATCCAGAAATTCGACTACACGGCGGATTCCCGCTGCAAGCTGGAGCTGACGCTTTTGTATCTCATTTTGACCAGAGCACGAAAGGTTTCACAGCTGGAAACTTCCTGAAAGAGCGTGTTCCAGAACCGAAGCAGTATCTTGAGCTCTTGAAGTGTATTTGGCTCATAAATGGAATCAAAGACAGTAAGGATCTGCAAAATCAAGATAAAGATTCGCAGTGGCCAGGATATGTAGACCAGCTCAACGAAAATTTATCATTGGAATGCCAACGTTTCACAACACCATCCTCGCAACGACTTGTTGCTCCGGTGTTGAATAACGGTTTAGCAGATGAGGATTATCAGATTTGGTCAGGGGAGAATATAGCAGACTACATATCCCCCCACGAAGAGGCATGCTTGGATGAGGTGCTGAGAATTTCACTGCCTTGCCCGTCTGAAGAGCTGAAGCGAGATTTGACGATATATCGCCTGGAATCAACAAAGTACCGCCTTGTTGAGTCAATAGAAGATACAAGTGCAGCTTCTGCTTTAAGCCAAAATTTCAAAATGGACATTGATCTAAGGACGGTAGTCCTTACTCCGATATACGCCACTCCCAGCTCGAGACAGAAGTCACTCGAGCTTCTGGTACACTCAGGGACCACCAAACTTACTCCAACGTTTCAAGAACATAAACATGTTCTGAGGCTTCAGCATCTGCTTACAGGTTACAAGGTGTACGATCGATATGATCAAGCA
>Ga0247807_10000311_pt1 | contig 31374 bp, 36 predicted proteins | sample UWRJL074202C1_FD_179931 | JGI IMG/M metagenome (GOLD analysis project Ga0247807, IMG submission 179931) | Plant litter microbial communities from Arlington Agricultural Research Station in Wisconsin, United States - UWRJ-L074-202C-1 | ecosystem: Environmental > Terrestrial > Plant litter >...
AAGGGGGCTTCGTGGAGCAGGAGCAGGAGCAGGATGGCGCCGAACAAGTTCGCCTTACCGGGGTGCTCGTGTGCGCCTCGGAGGTCGAGTCGGCGATTGTGCGCCAGTATCTACCTGAGCACATCGTGCTCACGCGCGCCGAGCCAGGATGTGTCTCGTTCGAGGTGCTACCAACGGCGGACCCGATGGTCTGGCAGGTCGCCGAGATCTTCAGCAGTTCCCACTCGTTCCGGGCACACCAGAGTCGGGTCGCGGATAGTGAATGGGGTCGCTCGACCGCCGGGATCGAGCGACGTTATACGGTGCAAGGACTGTCGTAACGCTGTTGTTCCGGACTGCAGGAACCTCTGCATTTCCCCTAGCTCCACCGTGCTGCTAAACTCACAAGGTTGCCGTCTAACGGCCGCGGATAAAGAGAGCCCGGGCATTTCCGCCACGAGCGCCGCGCAACTAGGAGAAAGGGGATCACCTTATGGCTCTTGAAGCCACTGTCAAGAAGGCGATCATCGACGAGTACGCTACCCACCCAGGTGACACGGGATCCCCCGAGGTCCAGGTTGCAATGCTTACGCACCGCATCAAGGACCTGACGGAGCACCTCAAGGAGCACAAGCACGACCACCACTCGCGTCGTGGCCTGCTGCTGCTCGTTGGACAGCGCCGTCGCCTGCTGGGCTACCTCCAGGATGTCGACATCGAGCGTTACCGCTCGCTGATCGAGCGTCTCGGACTGCGCCGCTAGTCGCTTTTCGCGTCGAACTTGACGACGGGCCGTCTCCTCAGGGAGGCGGCCCGTTTTTCGTTGCAAGAGCATAGTCTCAGCACATGACCTCCTCGCAGCAGCTTCTGGATCTCGGAACTGAGTCCTTCGTGTCGCTCACCACATTCCGTAAGACCGGCGAACCCGTCTCTACCCCTGTGTGGATTCTTAGAGACGGCGACGCTCTGATCGTGACGACTCCTGTCGCGAGCGGAAAGGTGAAGCGGCTACGCAACAATCCGACCGTCACCGTCACTCCGAGCAGCCGAATGGGCAAAGTTGACGAGACCGTCGCGCCCGTCAGTGCAAGGGTCGAGATTCTGGATGACCCAGCCGAGGTGGCTCGATACAGCGACCTGTTTCTCGCCAAGTATCGTCTCGAATACAGGATCTTTATGTGGATCGAGCGTCGAGCCAAGTCCGGTCAAGCCCAGCGAGTGATGTTGCGGATAACCGACTAGGTCGCTCTGAAGAGGACCGCTGGCTAACGCCCGCTCGCGCGCACGTGCATCCGCTCGCCCTGCGGTCCGAACAAACTCAGGAACTCCACGGCCTTATCGTCGGCTCGCCCGAACCAGTGGGGTGTGTGCGTGTCGAACTCGGCCGCTTCGCCTGCTGCGAGCACCAGATCGTGCTCGCCCAGCACTAGGCGTAAGCGCCCGCCGAGCACATAGACCCACTCGAATCCGGGGTGGGTGCGGGGCTCGGGTTCCGATCGCGGCGAGCTCGCGGGGATCAGGTGTTTGAAGGCCTGCACACCACCGTGCCCTCGAGACAGCGGCAAGATGGTCTGCCCGAAGCTTTTCACCGGTCGGATGTGGATGCGGGGATCGCCCGTTGCGGGCGCCCCCACGAGCTCGTCGAGAGGTACTCCAAATTCCTGCGCAAGGGGCAACAGCAACTCGAGAGTGGGTTTGCGCTGACCAGACTCGAGGCGCGAGAGCGTGCTCACCGAGATGCCTGTTGCAGACGACAGATCAGCGAGCGTTCTCGCTCTCGAAGATCTCAGGGCGCGCAGGCGCGGCCCGACAGCAGCAAGAACCGATGAGTCAGTCATGCCCTTAGCTTGCCACTTCGGCAACAGAACTTGTCAATAAAGCAGCGGGAATCGCAAGCTGAAGTCATGACTGAATCAACCATTTTCGACGTAATCGTGATCGGCGGGGGCGCTGCGGGCCTGAGTGCAGCGGTAACTCTCGGACGCGCCCGCCGCTCGGTGCTCGTTATCGACGCGGGCGAGCCGAGGAACGCTCCCGCGGCCGGTGTCCACGGGTTCCTTACACGGGACGGCACGCCGCCCCGCGAGCTCGTGCGTGAGGGAAGGGCCGAAGCCGAAAGGTACGGAGTGCGATTCGTCGACGCTCGCGCGACATCCGCGCACCGAATTGATGGAGGCTTCGCAGTCGAGACAGTCGAGACAGTCGAGGCAGTCGAGGCAGTCGAGGCAGTCGAGTCCGGCGAGACCTACCGGGCGCGCCGGCTCGTAGTCGCCACGGGGCTGGTGGATGAGATGCCCCAAGTCGACGGGCTCGCTGAGCGGTGGGGGAGGGACGCGATCCACTGCCCCTACTGCCACGGCTGGGAAGTGCGCGACCGAGCAATCGGAATTCTCGCAACGGGACCCCGAGCGATCCATCAGGCGCTGATGTTCACTCAATGGAGCGACAGCGTGACGCTGTTTACGCACACCGCCCCGACGCTGGGCGAGGAGGACCGCGAGAAGCTTGAGGCTCTCGGCGTGCCGATCATTGACGGCGTTATAACGAAGCTCACGGTCGAGAACGATGAGCTCACGGGCGTCGAGCTCGCGGACGGAGTCACACATCCGATCGACGTGCTGGTCATCGGCGCGCGAATGCGCGCTCGCTCGGATGTTCTCGAGTCACTCGGAGTTCTTGCCACCGAGCACGAGATGGGGGTCGGCACCCACCTCGAATCCGCGCCTGGTGGGGCGACCTCCATCGACGGAGTCTGGGTTGCTGGCAACGTCACCGACCTGATGGCGCAGGTCGTCGTCGCGGCGGCCGCGGGAATGGCGGTTGGCGCGCAGGTCAATGCTCACCTCATTGAGGAGGAGGTTCGGGATGCTGTTGCCCGGCATCGGCGTACGCTGAAGTCATGAGCAGGCGCGTTAAATTCTCCCGTTTTGGTGGTCCCGAGGTTCTCGATCTGGTCGACGTGGTGCCTCCCGAAGCCGGTCTTGGCGAGGTTCGTGTGCGCGTGGCGGCGACGAGTCTCAACCCGCTCGATTACAAGATCTTTGGCAATCTCCCGACCTCATCTCCCCACGTGTTCGATCTGCCATCCGGCAACGGCGCGGATTTTGCGGGAACGGTTGACCAGATCGGTGAAGGCGCTGAAGGTTTCGCAGTCGGGGACGAGGTGCTCGGCAGCCAGCTGCGCAGCGCACAATCGGACTTCGTGGTCATCGACCCGGCCAAGCTCATCCGCAAGCCGGACGATCTCGACTGGGTGCGGGCCGCTGGGCTCACGACTGTCGCGCGCACGGCCGCAGCGTCGGTCAAAGCCATCCGAGTCGGCCCCGGTGACACGGTGCTCGTGAGCGCCGCCGCGGGCGGGGTCGGCATCCTCGCGTGCCAGCTTGCTAAGCGCGCGGGAGCCCGAGTCATCGGCACGGCGAGCCCGGAGAACCACGACTTTCTCGTGAGCCTCGGTGTCGAACCCGTCGAGTACGGGGACGGACTAGTGGATGCGGTGCGCGCGATCTCTCCCGGCGGCATCACGGCCGCCCTCGACAATCACGGGCGCCCATCGGTGGATGCGGCCCTCGCGCTCGGCGCACCGGCATCCCGAATCAACTCCATCGCTGACTACGCTGCCTCCGCTGACTACGGCACGCTTGCCGTGGGAGGCGCGGCGGCGAGGCAGGAAGACCTCGCGGACGTGGCGGCACTCGTGGCGAATGGCGACATCCAGTTGCCGATCGATTCGACGTATCCCCTCGATGAGGTGCGGGCGGCTTACGAGCGCCTCCTCGCACGCCACGTGCGAGGAAAGATCGTGCTCACGCTCTAGGGGCAGCATTCGCTCCCTGAGCTTGTCGAAGGGCCCACACCTTCAGCGACCGCTAATCGGAATCCCGCTCACGGACTGAATATTCGTAACCGTCGCGAACCCCTCCGCGAGCAGCGCCGCGTCGCTACCCGGCTCAGGAGTATTGGGGAGATCCTCCACCGCCATCCGCACAAATCCCTCGCCTTGCTCCGACATGGAGGTCTGCACGATGCCGAAAGGCGCGAGCGCGGCTTCGCGGGTCTCGAACGGTCCGGGCGCGTTCGGAACATTGAGGTTCCACACCGTTCCGGCAGGGCTGTCAAGCAGACGCGGAATCTGCTCAACGGTGACCCGCGCCGCGGCATCCCACTCGAACCGCTCGGGCGTCATGCCCACATCCAGTGATACCGCTATCGCTCGAGCTCCGTTGAGTCCGGCGGTCAGTGCCGCACCCACCGTGCCCGAGTGCAAGATAGCGCGGCCCACGTTGGCACCGTGATTGATGCCAGACAGCACGAGGTCGGGAACACTGACAAAGGCTCCATGGGCAGCGATCAAGCTGATGAGTCCCGGTGCTCCTCTCACCGCGAACGACGGTACGTCGAGCCCCTCGATGGGATGCGGCTCGAAGGGAATCCGGCCGTTCTCTTCCGCGGCGATGATCGATGCGCTCGACCCACTGGACTGACGGGCGGGAGCGGCGATGATGACATCCAGTCCAGCATCCAGCGCGAAGGCGGCTAAGCGGTGCAGGCCCTCCGACTCGATACCGTCGTCGTTGGTGATGAGTGCGACAGTCACTTATGACTCCTTAGCCATGTCGGCGAGCTGATCAGGGGTGACCGATGGGCCCGTTCCCTTGACCTCTTCCTCGTAGTCGCGCACCTCGACGAGATCCCGCAGCCTCTCGATCGACTCGGGGTCTCCGGTGCCGAGACCATGCCGGGTCACGTTCAGTGCTCCGGCCGCTGCCCCGAGCACGATGGCGTCCTCGATCGACTCACCGCGGGCGAGGGATGCCGAGACACCGGCCATGAGGGAATCGCCGGCCCCGGCGGTGTCGGTGACCTCCATGGTCGGGGTTGTCACGACCTGCACCCGATCACCCGAGAGCATGAGCAAAGGGTCATTGGAGCGGGTGACGATAACCGTGTCGGCGCCCTGTTTGCGGATCTCATGCATGGCGTCCACGATCTGATCCGTGTCATTAGCGGAAATGCGTCCATCGGCGAGGAGCTCTTCGTGGCTGACTTTCACGAGCGTGACGCCGCCCTCGAGAGAAGCAGCGAGCCGGTCCCCGGCAAGGTCGACGGCAACGCGCACACCGCCCGTGGTGATGTCGGCCGCTAGTCGGCGGTAGACGTCGGGAGGGAGCACAGATTCGGAGTGGGGGCCGCTCAAGATCGCCAGGTCGGAAGCGAGTGCGCTGCCCAGCGTAAGTCCGTAGAGCTCATCGAGGTCATGGCGTGATATGGGTTCGCCGCCGCTCTCGACGATCTTGATGCGCTCTCCGCCACGACGGTCGTGCACGAGTGCGCCTCCTCGACCTTCGCGGCCGATTGCTCTGACGGTGATGCCTTCGTCTTCGAGCAGGTGGCCGAGCACTCGGCCGGTTTCGCCCGTGAGGATGCAGCACATGGTCACGTCGATGCCCATTCTCAGCAGCATCCTCGCCTGCCAGACTCCCTGGCCGCCGGCGTGGATATGGACCTCGGGTTCCTCAGGATGATCCTCGACCGTCACGGTCAACACGGGTGAGGGGGCAAAGATCATTACCGAGCTCATCACCCCACGCTAGGGCCGGCCGGGGTGAGAGCAGAAGGGGGTTGACACCCCGTGCCGGTAGCATCCATTGCATGGCAGTTGAACTTCCCAGCTTTGAACGCGGCGACACCGGCAAGGGCTCCTTTAAGGACTACCGCTACGGCCTCGTGCCCAATAATGCTCGAGTTCGGCTTCGCCTTGCTGGATCTAACGCCGCCCAGGAGACGCTCGCAGAACTGCACGGCGAGCAGGGCCTCGAGACCGCGACTCCCCGGCGCACGCAGGCTCAGGATGCGGCGGACGAGCCCATCGAGATTCGTCTCTTCACGGGTGCCCGCGTGAGCGCACCGGTCGGTTTCGTACCGCGAGGTCTGGAGTCAGTAGTGGATGAAGCGCTCTCGCGACTCGACATCGCCGGACGCAAGCAGCGCATCCCCGTGGAGATCGTTCGTAAGAGGGGCATGTATCGCGTTGAGTTGTTGATGGGTCAAACACGCTGATGAGGACCATCGGTCCACTCATCGGAGTGGTTGTTGCCGTTGTCATCGCGTGGTGGCTCGTGAGCGTGCTCTTCAGCCTCGTCTGGTTTGTCGCGAAGGTGATCATCGTCGCTGTTGTCGCCGTTCTGGTGTATTTCGCTCTGCGTGGCGTCTTCGCGAGCAGAAGCGACTAGGCGCTTGCAGAAAGTTGACGTGTTCCGGATCGCTGCGCTCTAGGCTCCCTTCATGAAGACCAGCTCGCGATTTATCGGCTTCATCGCTGCAGTCTGCTGTGTCGTGTTGCTGTCCGGCTGCATCAACCTGGAGCGCCGAGTTGAAGAGGGAATCGTTGAGGAGTTCACGGACCCCGACTTCTACTCCCTCCCCACGAGGCTCGACCCGGGAGATCCCGGCGAACTTATCCGATTTCAGTCGATCTTGAGCGGTCCGGTCGGGGCCCTAGCCTGGCGCGTCATCTATCACTCCCGAGACATGGCGGGCAACGACATCCCGGTCTCGGCCGTTGTCGTCGTTCCCGAGCTGCCCGTCGGGAAGAAGGACAGGCCGGTCGTGTCGTGGGGGCATCCCACGACAGGCTCGGCGCAAAAATGTGGCCCTTCGCTGAATCTCGATCCGTTCTTGTTCATCGAGGGCCTCGACAGTCTGCTCGAGGCCGGATACGCAGTCGTGGCGACCGACTACCAAGGCATGTCGGTCGCGGGCCCCTCGTCCTACCTGCTCGGAGTCACTGAGGGCAATAACGTCATCGACGCAGTGCGCGCCGCGCGCCAACTGCCCGATAGCGGGATCGGCACCGACGTGCTGTTGTGGGGCCACTCGCAAGGCGGCCAGGCCGCGCTTTTCGCCGCGCAGCAATTTGAGAGCTATGCTCCCGAACTCACTCTGCACGGGGTAGCGGTGGCCGCGCCAGCCGCCGACCTGAACGGGCTGCTCAGCGACGACATCATCAATGTGTCTGGCGTATCGATCGCCTCATACGCCATCCCCGCTTTCGAGGTCGCGTACGCGGACCGTTTCCCCGAGGCCGACATGGCGTCGATCCTGACGCCAGCCGGAGCGGCGGCCGCTCCGAAGATCGCCGAGATGTGTCTCCTGACGCAAAACAAAGAAATCCACGCGATAGCGGAACCGCTCGTGGGTGGGTACGTGACGAGCAATCCGGCCACAACAGAGCCGTGGGCAACGATGCTTGCGGAAAACAGCGCGGGTGGTGCTCCCGTCAAGGTGCCGATGTTTGTGGCGCAGGGGGACTCGGATACTCTCGTCATCCCCGCGATCACGTCGGAGTACGTCAACCGGCTGTGCGCCGCGGGCGAGCACGTCGAGTTCGTGACTTACCCGAATACGACGCATGGGCTAATTGCGACAAAGGCACTCCCGACGGTTGTGCCCTGGTTGACTGACGCCCTCAATGGCAACCCAACTACCTCCACGTGTTAGCTGGTCACGGCTTCGTTGCGGCGCGGGAATAGATTGAGCTAGTCCCGAGTTGGGTACGATGTACATGCAAACGCATAGAAAATGAATAATCGGGAGCACACAATGCAGTTCGGAATCTTCACGGTCTCCGATGTCACCACCGACCCCACCGACAACACCACGCCGAGTGAGAACGACCGCATCAAGGCCATCGTCGCCATCGCCAAGAAGGCCGAAGAGGTGGGCCTGGATGTCTTCGCCCTCGGCGAGCACCACAACCCGCCGTTCTTCTCCTCGAGCCCCACCACGACTCTCGCGTACATCGCGGCCCAGACCTCGACACTCATGCTGTCGACATCCACCACTCTCATCACGACCAATGACCCGGTGAAGATCGCCGAGGACTACGCGATGCTGCAGCACCTCGCCGACGGTCGCGTCGACCTCATGATGGGCCGTGGCAACACCGGCCCCGTCTACCCCTGGTTCGGTAAGGACATCCGCGACGGCATCGAGCTTGCCGTGGAGAACTACGCCCTACTGCACCGCCTGTGGACCGAGGATTTCGTGGACTGGCAGGGCAAGTACCGCACGCCTCTCCAGGGCTTCCAGTCGACCCCGCGCCCGCTCGATGGTGTTGCGCCCTTCGTGTGGCACGGAAGCATCCGCAGCCCCGAAATCGCTGAGCAAGCGGCGTACTACGGTGACGGATTCTTCGCCAACAACATCTTCTGGCCGAAGGAGCACTACATGCGCCTCATCGGGTACTACCGCCAGCGCTTCGAGCACTACGGGCACGGCACTGCAGCCCAGGCCATCGTCGGTCTCGGCGGACAGGCCTTCATGCGCACCAAGTCGCAGGATGCCGTCAACGAGTTCCGTCCGTACTTCAACAACGCGCCCGTCTACGGTCACGGCCCGTCGTTGGAAGACTTCACCGAGCAGACCCCCCTGACCGTGGGAAGCCCGCAAGAGGTCATCGACAAGTACGCCGGGATGCGCGAGCACTTCGGTGACTACCAGCGCCAGCTATTCCTCATGGACCACGCGGGACTCCCGCTCAAGACCGTGCTCGAGCAGCTCGACATCCTCGGCGAGGAGGTCGTGCCCGTGCTGCGCAAGGAGTTCGCGACCAACCGTCCCGCGGAGGTCCCGGATGCCCCCACCCACGCCTCCCTCGTCGCTAAGCGCGACGCGGCCCTGGTTACCGAGGCTGAGACGGCGGAGGTTGCATCATGACCACCCGCAAGATCGCCGTCGTCGCGGCTGGCTTGAGCCAGCCGTCGTCGACCCGGCTTCTTGCCGATCGCATGGCCGCGGCCACTGCCGCGGCCCTCGAAGCCCAGGGGTTCGAGGTTGAGGTCACGACTCTCGAGCTTCGGGATGTCGCGCAGGATGTCACCAACAACCTGCTCACCGGCTACCCGAGCCCCAAGCTCGAGTCGGCGATCGAGTCGATCACCACGGCCGACGCTCTTATCGCCGTCACCCCGATCTTCACCACGAGCTACAGCGGGTTGTTCAAGTCTTTCATCGACGTGCTCGACCCGCAGGCGCTCACCGGGATGCCGATTGCGCTCGGAGCCACGGGTGGTACCGAGCGGCACTCGCTCGCGATCGATTATTCGATGAGGCCGCTGTTCACCTACCTGCACGCGGTAACGGTGCCCACGGGTGTCTATGCGGCATCCAGCGACTGGGGGAGCGAGACGGGACTCGGCGATCGCATCGAGCGTGCCGCTTCGGAACTCGCGGCCTTGGCTGCGGTGAGCGACCGCTCGCAGCGCGTGCGCGATCCGTTCGCGCTGCCCGAGGGCTTCAGCCCCGTAGGTGGCTTCGGCGCCCAGTAAGGCTCGGTCCCTGAGCTTGTCGAAGGGCCGGCTCCGGTTCGGTCCCTGAGCTTGTCGAAGGGCCCCTTCCACAAGCTCAGGGCCCGGTGCACGCCCGGCGAGTGTGTCAGGCTGGATCGATGACCAAACGTCTCGTTCTCGCGGTCACGCTCGGTCTCTACCTGGTTCTCGTGGGAGTGATCACCCTCGACCCCTCACCACCAGACACGACAAAAAATCCCGTGGTTCTCTGGATCACGGATGTAACTCCACTGACCTACGGCGCAGTGGAGTTTTTGGCAAACATCGCGATGTTTGTGCCGATCGGGCTGCTCGTGACGCTGCTGAGCCGGCGCTGGTGGGTGGCGGCCGTGGTCGGATTGGCGCTCACGTGCGCGATCGAATTCACACAGACGTTTCTACCCGCGCGGTTTCCCGATGTGCAGGACATTTTCGCGAACACCTTGGGCGCGGTCCTGGGATCGCTCGCTGTGGCGGGAGTCCGCTTTGTTAGAGCATCTCGAACTAGGAAAGTGACGGAAGAGTCGCCGAATTAGCCGGTCTTGCGACGGAACTCGCGCTTGCCGCCAGCCTTGTCGTGCGTGCCGTTCACGGCTGATTCGCCCTCAACGTTGCCCGGGTGGGCCTGATTGCCGTTCTTCTTGCGTTCGAGAGCCTCGCGGAACTTGCGCTTCGTCTCTTCCGGATCTGTCTTGGGGGAGTCGTTGGCGTCCATGTTCTTCAGAGTAGGCGATTAGCGTCCTGTCCGCATTGATGAGCAAGGGGCAGCACATACTTGACGGGTGAAGAGACTCGGGCCGCATATCCTCCTGGCCTGCACGCCGACGGTCATTGTGATCTCGGTTGTGGCCGCTCTCGGACTGGTGTTCTTGTTCCCCGAGCCAGAACTTCGCTGGATTGTCGTTGGTGTCCCGATCGCCCTCGCGACCGCGATGTGGGTGGGATTCTGGCTCACCTATCGGCCCATCTCCGTCGATATCGGTCGCGGGGTGCTGTGGTTCAAGGGCACCGAGCATCCTCTCGCCGATGTGCACCACGCGGAGGTGTCCACCTGGGGCAATTACACGATCCTGCGCATCGAGTCGACGCGAGCTGGAGTATCCGCTCTCATCGCCGGCGGCCCGGTGTTTCCCCTCTCGGCGCCTTCGCGTGAGTTGCTTGCCGAGGCTCTCGAGCGGTCGGGAGTCGTCGACCCTCCCGCGAGCGCGAGGATCCCCAATATCGGGTTCCACGGGGCGAGGCATGGACTTACCTGGCGAAGCGTGCCGGTGTCTCTGAGTCGGTCAGACGCGGCCTACTTCCTCACGGGAAGGACGATGACTGACCCGCCCATGCGGGCCATCGAGGTCGTTCGCACGGGACGCACCGTCGCGCGCCGGATCATCTGGCTCGCCTCAGCGGTGCTCGCGCTCGTCGCTTTGTTCATGGGGATGCTCGCTCTGCTCACGATGTAGCGTCCGTCGCGCCGACACGCGTGCGACTATCCCATCGATCACCAGGCCCAGCGAGATCGCCACGAGCACAGACACGACAACAGCGAGCACGGGGTTATCGGCGAGCCAAGTGCCAAACAGAGCGCCAACCGCGACGTTGTAAGCAGCCCACGAGAGCCCCGCGATCATGGTCAGAGGAATGTACCGCCGGTACTCGAAGCGGGTCGCCCCGGCCGTGAGATTAACCGCGATGCGCGCGAACGGGATGTAGCGGGCAGTCAAGATGAGGCTTGCTGGCCTCGCGCTGATCGCGGTTCGCGCACGGGCGAACGCCGCCGCAGGCTTGGGTCTGCGCAACCACCGCATCCTGTCGATCGGAAGGACACGCCCGATCCAGTAACACGCGTTGTCGCCGATGATCGCGCCGACAGTGGCGGTGGCAACTACGAGACCGAGGTTCGGTGTACCCGTCGACAGAGCCAGGGATCCGAGGGCGACAACGAGGGTTTCGCTGGGAAGGATAACGAGAAACGCGTCGGCGATCACGAGTCCCAGCAGCACGACATAAAGCCACGGGCTCGCGAGCGATTGCTCGATCTAGGTGCTCCAGACATCCACGTTCCCAGTAGTAACGAGTGCAGGTGAACGGGAGGTGCTTGTATGTCGGAAAAGTTAACTTGTGTTCAGCAGAAACGTCTGTTTAGTGTATCGATTAACTGAAGTAAAGCGATGGGACTCGAAGGCGAGATATGAACGCACAGTGGTGGGAAGACGCAGTGATCTATCAGATCTACCTGCGTTCTTTCGCTGACTCAAACGGCGACGGCATCGGGGATCTGCCCGGCGTAACACAACGCCTCGACTACCTGCGGGGCCTCGGAGTCGACGGTATCTGGCTCAACCCGTGCTACTCGTCCCCTCAACGCGATCACGGCTACGACATTTCCGACTACTTCTCCATCGACCCCGCCTACGGAACCACGAGCGACCTTGAGCGGCTCGTCGCGGAAGCACACAAACGAGGTATGCGTGTGCTGATGGATATGGTTGCCAACCACTGCTCTGACCAGCACGAGTGGTTCCAGGCCGCGCTGGCCGCGGGTCCGGGAAGTGCGGAGCGTGAGCGATTTCTCTTCCGTGACGGCAAGGGAATGCAAGGGGAGCTTGCCCCCAACAACTGGCAGAGCGTGTTCGGAGGCTCAGCTTGGACGCGCGTACCCGATGGGCAGTGGTACTTCCACGCATTCGACTCAGGTCAGCCGGACTTCAACTGGAGGAACCGAGAGGTCGTTGAGTACTTCGACGACGTGATCAGGTTCTGGTTCGACCGCGGCGTCGACGGCTTTCGCATCGACGTTGCCCACGGGCTGTTCAAGCAGGAGACACTCGAAGACTGGCCAGGGGCTGAAACAGGCACGGGCGGGCACAACTACTCGATGTGGGACCAGCCCGAAGTTCACGATGTCTACCGTCGCTGGCGAGCGATCGGCGATCAGTATCCGGGAGGTAAGTACTTCGTTGGCGAAATCTGGGTTCCGAGCCTCGAGAGCATGACTCGCTACATCTCGGACGGGGAGATGCATCAGGCGTTCTCCTTCGACCTTCTCGTGCAGCCCTGGGATGCGCAACGAATGGCAGGAGCCATCGATCGCGCTCTCGAACAGGCACGATTCATCGGGTCTCCGCCGGCCTGGACGCTGTCCAACCACGACGTGCACAGGACGGCGACTCGTTATGGCCAGGTTCAGGAACTCTCCCACCCCGACGCGACCGACATGATCGCTGCCGCACGCCGAACCGGGCAAGTCGATCTCTCCCTCGGCGTAAGGCGAGCCCGCGCAGCCATCATGCTCCAGCTGGCTCTCCCCGGGACTACCTACCTCTACCAGGGGGAGGAACTCGGACTACCTGAAGTGTTCGACCTGCCCGACGAAGCCCGCGAGGACCCGATCTGGTTGAGGTCGAACGGGGCGGAGCTCGGGCGGGATGGGTGCCGTGTGCCGCTGCCATGGACGACTCATGGAGAGTCGTTCGGGTTCAGCGGAGGCGATGCGGTTGCCGCCCCCTGGCTTCCCCAGCCCGAGTGGTTCTCCGACTTTGCCGCTGACGCGCAAGGCGCCACATCCACATCAACGCTCGCGCTCTATGAGAACCTCATCGCTCAACGATCCGAATTTTTCGACCCGACCGCCGAGCTGGAATGGCTCGACGTCGAGCATCCAGAACTCCTCGCGTTTCGCCGCGGGCGCGCGCTCTGCGCCGTCAACTTCTCAGACTCCGATGTCGTGCTGCCGGGCGGATTCGATGCCTCCGGGCCCGATGCCTTCGGATCCGCCACCGTCGGGGAGAACACGATTCTTCCCGCCAATAGCGCCGTGTGGCTGGCTGCCGGGCGGGTTCCTGTGAACTCGTGGCACCCACACACGGATCGAATCCCTGAGGATTCACCCCTTCACCCCTCCAACACCATCATCACAACATACTGAGGAGCAACGATGCACCGCACTATCCTGCGGCTGGCGGCGCTAGGCGCCGTAGCCACTCTCGCACTCACCGGGTGCGCGACCAACGCCGACGGGGGCGACAGCGATTCCGTCGACGTCACCGTGTGGCATTACTGGGACGGCACGAACGCCGATACCTTCGACGCCATGGTGGATGATTACAACGCCAGCCACGAAGGAGTGGTGATCAAGACATCCAACGTTCCCAACGCAGACTTCCTCACCAAGCTGCGCGCGTCGGCAACCTCGAACACGCTGCCCGACCTCGTCATCGGTGACCTTGTCTGGGTTCCCCAGATCAACGAGTTCGGAACTCTCGCGGATCTGGCACCTCTCCTGCCCGCCGATGTGCTTGCGGACATCAACCCGGCCCTGACCTCGTTTGGCACCATCGACGACAAACAGGTCTCGGTGCCCGTGTCGGCAAATAATCTCGGATACATCTACAACAAGAGCCTCTTCGAAGAGGCCGGACTCGATCCGGAAGCGCCACCTGCGACCTGGGAGGAGCTTAAGTCGACTGGTGCCACGATCCTCGAGAAGACGGGCAAGCCCGCGTTCGAGCTCTTCACCCAGGCTGGCGACAACGGCGAGGGCCTCACCTGGAACTTCCAGGTGAACCTCTGGCAGGTGGGCGGTGAGTTCCTGACCGAAGACAACACCGCCGCGGCGTTCAACACCCCGGAGGGTGAGCAAGCACTCAATTACTGGGTCGACCTCATTGACAGCGGCCTGAGCAAAGTCGGAGCGTGGGGTGAGCTCGGTAAGAGCGAGGTCGCAGCGGCAAACGACGGTTCATGGATGGTCGGGATTTGGTCGGGAGACGAACCCTTCGACTTCGGTACGAGCACGGCACCATACCCCGAGGATGGCAGCCCCGCGACCAACCTCGGTGGCGAGCAGGCGATGGTCTTCGACAACAGCCCCGAGAAGACTCAGGCCGCCGCGGACTTCCTGGCCTGGTTCCTCGAGCCGGAGCAGGTGCTCTCCTGGAGCGAGGCGACCGGCATGCTCCCCGTAACCAACTCGGTAGCGACAAGCGACGACTACCTCGGCTGGGTCGATGACAACCAGCCCAGGCTCCGCCCGTACGTCGAGCAAATGGCCTACGCTCGGGCTCGCCCCAACACTCCGCTGTACCCGGCCATCTCTCTCGCTTTCGCACAGCAGATCGAGAAGGCACTGACGGGAGATGTCTCGGTGGCGGATGCTTTGGCCAACGCCGAGCAAGCCGTCAACGACGTCATCGCCAAGGGCTAGGTACGTGACCCAGTTCGCCACCAGCACTCGCCCCGGCCGCCTCCGCGGCCGGGGCGGTGCCCCGCGCGCGCGGTACGAGCGCGACGAGGTGATCACGGCCGTGCTTTTCCTCGCCCCGGCGCTCGTCGTGCTCGGGATCTTCGTGATTTACCCGATCTTCTCCGCGGGCTTCATCAGCCTGACGTCGTGGAACGGGTTCTCGCCCGTCAAGGAATTCATCGGACTCGATAACTTCGTTCGACTCACGCAGGATCCGGCGTTCTGGAACTCGCTCCTTGTTACGGTCATCTACGCGGCTGGGGTGTGCCTGCTGAGCGTCGCTTCGGGGCTGGTCGTCGCCCTCCTGCTTGATTCGCCGCTCCGAGGCCGCGGCGTCTACCGCGGTATCTACTTCCTTCCCGCGGTCACCTCCTCGGTCGCGGCCGCCATCGTTTGGCGGTACATGCTCGATCCGTCCGGATTCGTCAATTCGGTCCTTGAGCAGCTTGGTGTAGCGGGGCCGAACTGGCTGCAGGATCGTTGGCTCGCGCTCGGAGCGCTGACTCTTCTCACGGTATGGAAGAACGTCGGCTTCAACGCGATCCTCTATCTGACTGCCCTGCAGGCTCTGCCCGACGGCGTCTACGAGGCGGCCCAGCTCGACGGAGCGACGTACGCGCAGCGAGTGCGGTACATGACCATTCCCCTGCTCAAGCCCATGACGTTTTTCGTGGTGGTGCAGGGCCTCATCACCAGTTTCCAGTCGTTTGATCTCGTCTACGTTCTCACCGGTGGTGGGCCCCAAGGCGGCACGGAAGTGCTCGGGATGTTCATGTACCAGCAGGCGTTCCGGCTCAGCGACTTCGGCTACGGCACCGCGATCGCGTTTGTCACCCTGTTCCTGGTGCTCGGGGTGACCCTCGTGAACTGGCGAGCGTCTGGATCGGGAAGGTCACCGTTGCGATGAAGCGCACGACAGCTATCGCCCTGGGCAGGCACGCCGCCCTCATTGCCGGAGCATCCTTCGTCATCCTCCCGTTTCTGTGGATGTTCACGACATCACTCCAGTCCCGAGCCGAGACCTACTCCACCACCTCGATCTTGCCCACGTCGTGGCACTGGGAGAACTATCTCGTGGCTTGGGAGGCTTCGCCGTTTGGCCAGTACTACCTGAACAGCATCATCATGGCGGCGGGAATCGTCACTGGTCACCTGGTTCTGGATGCCTTCGCGGCCTACGCGTTCGCACGTCTCAGGTTCCCGTTCAAAAACGCGATCTTCGTTGTGCTCTTGGCTGCCCTCATGATCCCGACGTTCGTGACGATCATCCCGGCATACTCGCTCGTTGCCTCGTTCGGCTGGATCGACACCTACTGGGGACTCATCGTGCCGCGACTCGCTGACGTCTTCGGGATCATCCTGCTGCGCCAATACTTCGCATCGATTCCCGCAGAACTCGAGGATGCTGCACGCATCGACGGGTGCAGCAGGGTCGGTACGTTCTTCCGCATCATGGTGCCGTTGTCGATGCCCGCGTTCGCGACCCTGGCCATTTTCAGCTTCCTGTTTGCCTGGAATGACTTTCTCTGGCCGTTGCTCGTCACAAACTCCGACGAACTGAGGACCATCCAGATCGGTCTCTCGGCCTTCCAAGGCCGATACGGCACCTCGTGGAACTACCTCATGGCGGGAACCCTCACGGCGACCGTCCCCAGCATCATCGTTTTCATGGTGTTTCAGCGCGCTCTCGTGCGCGGAATAGCTGCAAGTGGATTGAAGGACTAAGTGAGCGTGACACCCGACTGGCTGGCCGATGCCGTCTTTTACCAGATCTTCCCCGAGCGTTTTGCGAACGGCGATCCCTCCCTTGACCCGCCCGGAGTTGAACCGTGGGGAGCGACGCCCACTCGCGACAACTTTTTCGGCGGTGATCTCGCGGGAATTACTGCTCATCTCGACCACATCCAGTCGCTGGGGGCCAACGCGATCTACCTGACTCCGATCTTCGAGGCAGACACGAACCATCGGTACGACGCCAAGGACTACTTCGCGATCGATCACCGTCTCGGGGATCTCGAATCCTTCAGGACGTTTCTCGACGCGGCGCACGCGCGTGGCATGCGGGTGGTTCTGGATGCCGTACTCAACCACTGCGGTGATGGTCACTGGGCCTTTACCGACGTCGTGAAGAACGAGGAGAAGTCTCAGTACGTGAACTGGTTCTCCGTCGAGAACTTCCCCGTGCGTGCGCATCCTGAGCCCAATTACCGCACCTGTTCTGGCTGCTACTACCTGCCGAAATGGAACGCCTACAACCCCGAGGTGCGGGATCATCACTATCGTGTCGCGCAGTACTGGGCGGAGCAAGGTATCGACGGCTGGCGTCTTGACGTGCCCTATTTCATCAATCACAACTTCTGGCATGGATTCCGTGACGTCGTGAAGGGCATCGACGACAATCTATACATCGTTGCCGAAGAATGGCGAGAACCGGAACAGTGGCTGCAGGGCGATCTCGCAGACGGCACCATGAACTACACGTTGCGGGATCTGGTGCTCGCGTTCAGCGCCGACAAGTCGATCACGGCGGGGGAGTTCGCTGAGGGGATGAACGCGCTCACTGAGCGCATCCCGGAGCCCTATCGTGCATCCATGCTCAACCTGCTGGGTAGTCACGACACCGAGAGGCTCGTGACGCGCCATCGTGGAAACAGCGTGGCTCTCAAGCAGTCCTACGCGCTGCTCTTCGCTGCCGAGGGTGCTCCCATGCTCTACTACGGGGACGAGGTCGGTCTTGAAGGCGACAACGATCCCGGGTGTCGCGGCACGATGCCCTGGGACGAGAAAGAGTGGGACACCGACCTCTTGGCCTACCTCCGTGAACTCGGAGCGCTGCGAGTCTCGACAGATCAGTTGCGTCGAGGCGCGCAGCACGTCGAAGCAATGGGAGACGATGCTGTCGCGCTGGTTCGTGGCGCTGCCGGTGACACCGTTTGTATCGTGGTTAATCGTGGGGATCAGCCGGTGCTGGTGGCCGGTAGCCATAGAGTCGTCTGGGGGAGCGGCCTGGAAACCGACGGAGGCATCTCCGTGCCTCCCGCAGCCGTCGTGATGCTCGCCGAAGGAAGTGACGCCGCGTGAGAACTCGCCGGGTAACCATGCAAGACGTCGCCGATAAAGCGCAGGTCTCGAAGACCGCCGTCTCCCTCGCATTCAATGACCATTCGCGGCTCTCGGATGCCACTCTCAAACACATTCTCGCGACAGCACAGGACCTCGGTTACTCGCAGGACCCTGCAGCGAGGATGCTCCGCACTCGCCGCACCAATTCGCTTGGTCTGCTCTTGCCCCAGCAGCTCGATAAGGTGCTCGAGAACCCTTACTACTCGCAGTTCCTCCAGGGGATAGGGCAGACATGTCAGCGCGAAGGCTTCACCCTCCTGCTAGCCCCGCCGTTGAGAGGGTCGATGCTCAAGACGATTCCCTACGCCGCCGTTGATGGCTTCATCGTGAGTGGCCTCGAATACGACCGAGGGGAGGTGAGCGCACTTCGCCAGCGAGGCATCCCGTTTGTGCTTGTCGACAGCGAACTGCACGACGGCGTCCCGTCAGTCGAGATTGATGACAGTGAGGGAATCGAACAGCTCGTGAAACACTTGCTCGACCTCGGACACCGATCGATCGCGATTCTCGCGATCGAAACAGGAATTGAAGGGGGCTACCGCCACTGGCGGGGTCCGATGCTGCGCAGGATGCAGGGCGCGATCGACGCTCTTGCGACCGTCGGCCTGACTCCGGCCAGCGAGGGCATTACCGTGGTCGAAGTTCCCTGTACTCGCGCGGGAGGTAGTCGCGCCTTCCAGGAGCTGTGGGCGAGCGACCACCGGCCGACAGCTATCGTCGCGTTCAGCGACATTATCGCCCTGGGTGTGCTGGACGCAGCGCGCGAAGCCAGTGTTTCAGTGCCGGAGCAGGTGTCGGTCAGCGGCTTCGACGACCTTGCGGAAGCCGGTTGGGCGAACCCGAGCCTCACCACTGTGCGCCAGCCCATAGAGAGCAAGGGGCGACTCGCGGCGGAGTTCCTCGTCGAGTCGATCTCGGCATCCGACATGTCTCGAGATCACCATCAGCGCCTCCACACCACGCTTCTCGTGCGGGGCTCAACCGGTCCAGTGCCCACGCGCTGACGGGGTGCCTATGCCCGACACGCCGTAGCTGGTAGGCTGTCGGAGGTTGTGCACGGGAATCCGTAGCATGACAACCGGAGCAGGCTGGCACGAAGCTGGTCATCGGTGGTGAACTTCTGAGCCTCGTTTGAATCTAAACGGGTGGGGCAGAGCTTTTCTACTGTTGACCAGAGCTGCACTCGCACTCGAGGGCAATGCCAAAGCGCGGACGATTTCAACGTGATTGTCGCGCCCCTTTCTGCCTCTCCTGCTCCTTGATGAGTCGCCGATCACACGGATTAGCGACGTAAAACAAAGGAGAAAACCCCTTGGAGGGTCCAGAAATCAAGTTTGCCGAAGCCGTTCTCGATAACGGTAAGTTCGGCAAGCGCACGGTCCGTTTTGAGACCGGTCGACTCGCTCAGCAGGCACAGGGTGCCGTTGCTGCGTACCTCGACGAAGAAACCATGCTCCTCAGCGCAACCAGCGCTGGCAAGCACCCGCGTGACGGCTTCGACTTCTTCCCCCTCACGGTGGATGTTGAGGAGCGTTCGTACGCAGCAGGCAAGATCCCCGGATCGTTCTTCCGCCGTGAAGGACGCCCGTCGACCGAGGCCATCCTGGTGTGCCGCCTCATCGACCGTCCGATGCGCCCGACCTTCGTCGAAGGCCTGCGCAACGAGGTCCAGATCGTCATCACCGTTCTGAGCATCGCTCCTGACGAGTTCTACGACGCTCTCGCGATCAACGCCGCATCGCTGTCCACCCAGATCTCCGGCCTCCCGTTCTACGGCCCGGTTGGTGGCATCCGCCTCGCCCTCATCGGTGACCAGTGGGTTGCATTCCCCAAGTACAGCCAGCTTGCTGACGCTGTGTTCGACCTCACGGTCGCCGGCCGCCTCGTCACCGACGAGAACGGCAACGAAGACATCGCCATCATGATGGTTGAAGCGGAAGCGACCGAAGGTAGCTGGGAGCTCATCAAGGCAGGTGCAACTAAGCCCGACGAGGCCGTTGTTGCTCAGGGCCTCGAAGCGTCCAAGCCGTTCCTCAAGCAGCTCATCAAGGCTCAGCTCGAGGTTGCCGCACAGGCAGCGAAGCCTATCCAGGACTTCCCGCTGTTCCCGCCGTACTCCGACGCCGCGTACAACGCCGTCGCCGAGATCTCCTACGACGACCTGCGTCACGTGTACCAGATCGCTGACAAGCAGGACCGCCAGAAGGCCGACGACGAGCTCAAGGAGCGCGTCAAGCAGGCCATCCAGACCAAGGTCGAGAACGGCGAGCTCGGTGGAGAAATCCCGCCGATGGTCAGCGCTGCATACAAGAGCGTCTCCAAGAAGGTCATGCGCAACCGCGTTCTGACCGAGGGAATCCGTATCGACGGCCGTGGCCTGAGCGACATTCGTGCGCTCGACGCTGAGGTCGAGGTCATTCCTCGCGTTCACGGTTCGGCGATCTTCCAGCGCGGCGAGACCCAGATCCTGGGTGTCACCACGCTGAACATGCTCAAGATGGAGCAGCAGATCGACTCGCTGAACCCCGTCACCAAGAAGCGTTACCTGCACCACTACAACTTCCCGCCGTACTCGACGGGTGAGACGGGACGCGTCGGTTCGCCGAAGCGTCGCGAGATCGGGCACGGCTTCCTGGCCGAGCGCGCTCTTGTTCCCGTGCTCCCGCCGCGTGAAGAGTTCCCTTACGCGATCCGCCAGGTGTCCGAGGCTCTCGGCTCCAACGGTTCGACGTCGATGGGTTCCGTGTGTGCATCCACCCTGTCCCTGCTCAACGCTGGTGTGCCGCTGCGCGCACCCGTCGCGGGTATCGCCATGGGCCTCATCTCTGACGTCGTTGACGGACAGACGCGCTACGCGGCACTGACCGACATCCTCGGCGCAGAAGACGCCCTCGGCGACATGGACTTCAAGGTTGCAGGTACCTCCGAGTTCGTCACCGCTATCCAGCTCGACACCAAGCTCGCGGGTCTGCCCTCGAGTGTTCTGGATGGCGCGCTCAAGCAGGCCAAGGAAGCTCGCACCGCGATCCTCGCCGTGATCAACGCAGCGATCGACGCGCCCGACGAGATGGCGCCCACCGCGCCTCGCGTCATCAGCGTGCAGATCCCTGTCGACAAGATCGGTGAGCTCATCGGGCCCAAGGGCAAGACGATCAACCAGATCCAGGACGACACCGGCGCCGACATCTCGATCGAGGAAGACGGCACCGTGTACATCGGCGCTGTCGATGGTCCCTCGGCCGAGGCTGCTCGTGCTGCCGTCAACGCCATCGCGAACCCGCTGAACCCCGAAGTTGGTGAGCGGTTCCTCGGAACCGTCGTCAAGCTCGCGACGTTCGGTGCGTTCGTTTCGCTCACCCCCGGCAAGGACGGACTGCTGCACATCAGCGAAGTCCGCAAGCTTGCTGGTGGAAAGCGCGTCGAGAACGTCGAAGACGTTCTTGCAGTTGGCCAGAAGATCCAGGTCGAGATCACCAAGATCGACGACCGTGGAAAGCTCTCGCTCGCACCCGTCACCGACGAGGCTGACGCTGCCGACACCGACAGCTCTGCTGCCGCGTCGGAAGGCCCTGAGGCACCCGCCGAAGGCTAGAGCGCATAGATCTGCGTGAGGCCTCTCGCCAGGCGCTCACGTAAGACACTCGGGCCCATCCCTTAGGGGGTGGGCCCGTTTGCGTTCCCGGGGCGAACGGATCGATGCCGCGATAGCGTGGTCGAATGCTTCGGGAGATTGTGACGGGAGTCTTCGTCGCTACCAGCCGTCAGATGTCAACTACGTCGACGGTGTTAGCGTCCGGCGGGCAGGCTCTGCTGATCGACCCGGCCTGGATGCCAGACGAACTCGATGCGTTGTCCGAGACTCTTCGGGCACGAAGCCTCGAGGTCGTGGGCGGTTTCTCGACTCACGCCCATCACGATCATCTGCTCTGGCATCCCGGATTCGGAGACGCCCCTCGCTGGGCATCCCCGACCACAGCGGAACTCGCCCGCTCGGAACGGGCAACACTCGTCGAGTACCTCGGAACCGACTTTCCTGAGGCCCTTGTCGATCTCATGGGTCGAGTAGATGCCGTCACCGAACTTCCTGCGGTCTCTATCCCGCAGGGATTCGCGCCAGAACTTCTCATCCACGACGGTCATGCGCCTGGGCACACGGCTCTCTGGCTTCCCGAACAGCGTGTGCTCATCGCCGGAGACATGCTCAGCGATCTCGAGCTGCCGCTGCCGTTTTATCCCGATGACCTGCCGTCTTACTTAGACGCACTTGATCTGTTGGCAGAATATGCCAGTCGTGCGCTCATGGTGATCCCGGGCCACGGCTCACCGGGCTACGACGCCCTCGCCCGACTGGACGCGGATCGCCGATTCCTCGACGATGTGAACGCCGGACGCGAGCCCAGCGACGCGCGTGTGGTCAACCCCGGCATGGGCGAGGCTCTTGAGCACCTACGGGAGATGACCGGGTCGAACGCCAGTTAGAGAGTCTCGCTCACACCAGTGAGCTGGGCGCGCGCCACTATGTGGTCGGCGAGAGCGAAGCCGAGGTAGCCCGGCGTCACGTCCTCGGACAGGTCGAGCCGCTCGACATCCAGAGCACTGAGTGTGAAAACGTATCGGTGCTCACCGTGACCCGACGGGGGAGCGGCCCCGAGATAACGGGCGAGGCGGATCTCGTTCGGCACGGTGATCGATCCGGCGGGGAGCAGCGACGCGTCCGGATTCCCCGCGTCCTGCGGCAGCGACGTGGTCGAGGCTGGGATGTTGTAGACGGCCCAGTGCCACCAGCCGCTACCCGTGGGAGCATCCGGATCGTACATCGTCAACACGAAACTTCTTGTACCGCTCGGAGCGCCGCTCCAGTGCAGAGTGGGGGAGCGATCCTCGCCCCCAGCCCCAGCAATGCCGGAGCGCGCCCACTGCGGAAGAGTGTCTCCCTCCGCGAAGTCCGGACTCGTGAGAGTGAAGGTATCGACCTCGGGCAGACGCCAGTTGGGATCATTGCTCATGTCGCCATTATCGCCGGAGGGAACCACCCCGTCGATGGGTGACCTTCGTTATCGGGATTTCAACACAAGCGCGTAACGATTCGAGTGTCTATCGCGGCAGTCTGAACTGATTTCACTAATCTGGGGATGCTTGAGGGGAGGGGTGCATGACACGGGGTGCAGAGGTGGCGATCGCCACAAACGGCGTCGAAGTTCAGTACACCGCGCCGGTCGGGGTGCAGCGCACCGGTCCCATCATGCGCCAGACGGGCGCGATCTCCACCGTCAAGCCGATCCGCCGCACAATCGGCACTTCAGATCTCTCGGTCTTCCCCCTCGCGATGAGCGGCAACGTTTTCGGATGGACCGCCGACGACGGCACGACCAACCGCATCCTTGACGCCTACGCCTCGCATGGCGGCAACTTCATCGACACCGCCGACTCCTACGCGGCGGGCCGCAGCGAAACGATGATCGGCAACTGGATGCGGTCCCGCCGCAATCGCTCTGAGGTCACCATCGCCACGAAGGTGGGCAAGAACGCCGACAATCCTGGGTTGAAGGCTCGCGTGCTAACGAAGGCCGTGGAATCCTCGCTCCTGAGGCTCGGCACTGACCACATCGACCTGCTGTACCTGCACATCGACGATGAGGCTGTGGCCTTCGAGGAGACCCTTCTTGCGGTCGACGAACTGATCCGCGCAGGAAAGGTGCGCTACTTCGGGGCGTCCGACCACACCGGCAACCGGCTTATCGAGGCTCGCATTGCCTCCGCGCAGCTCGGGGTCGCCCAGATGGTGGCCCTGCAAAACCAGTACAGCCTGCTGCATCGCACGAGCTTCGAGGGCGATCTCGCCCGAGTCGCCGCCCAGCAGGGGCTCGGTGTTATGCCGCGATTCGCTCTCGCGAGTGGCTTTCTGTCGGGCAAGTACCGTCACAAGTCGGATCTAGCCAAGCACGCGAGAGGCGCCGAAGCCGCCAAACATCTCGGGCGGCGCGGGCTTCGTGTGCTCGCCTGTCTCGACTCGGTGGCCGAGGCTCAAGACACGTCCGTGGCATCCATCGCTCTCGCGTGGCTGTTGACCAAACCCAACGTCGTAGCTCCCGTGGTGTCAGCGTCGAGCCCAGAGCAAGTCGCTGAACTCGTGAGCGCGCCACGGTTGATCCTCACGCGCCATCAGGTGGCCGATCTCGACCGAGCCTCGGCCTAGCCAGAAGCCGAGTTAGCGAGCCTCGTCGAAGATTCGGCGGGAGATGCTCCCGAGCGCAGCGATGGCCGCGATCGAGTCGCCGGCGTATCCACCGGACAGCGCCCCGTCGCGAGCGAGAAGCAGTTCGTCTGCCGCATTGCCGGGCAGTGGATGACCCATCTCGCGCATGAGCATGGCGAGGGTGTCGACGTACCACTCTCGGTGCGTAGTCACGACGACTCGCACGGGGTGATCCGGATCGGCGAACTCGGCGGCCGCGTTGATGAACGGACACCCACGGAATCCCGGACTGTTGATCTCGTCCACGATCGCCGCGACGAACGAATCGAGGGCGGCACGGGGGTTCGGTGCCTCTGCGATGAGAACCTCGACATTGCGTCGCACCGTGCGGTGGCGCTCGGTGATGTACTCGACGATCAGATTGTCTTTAGAGCGGTAGTGCTTGTAGAAGGTCGCCTTCGTCACCGAGGCCTCGCTGATGATGCGATCCACGCCGACGGCGCGGATTCCTTCGGAGTAGAACAGTGCTGTTACGACATCGAGGATGCGTGCTTTTGCGGGCGCGCGCGGGGGCGACTCGAGGGAATTGTCGAACAGCACTGCTACTCCTAAAGGGGAGGGCATCGGGTTGCCCGAAAGAGAGCGTAACACAAGCGGACAGACAGACTTGTCTGCCTGTCCCCCCTTCCGATAATTACGCGCGCTGGCCTCGTCGGGATGTCGAGGGGATGACGTAGGCTCAGAGAGATGAATGGCGCCGTTGCACTCCCGCTTGACCTTGCAGAACTCTCTTTCACGGCATCCGGTGGCAGCGTGGTTCGCCGTTCCGTGCTTCCGAGCGGCGTGCGCATCCTCAGCGAGTCAGTTCCCGGAGCGCGCAGCTCCACAATCGGGTACTGGGTCGCGGTTGGTTCCCGTGACGAGCTGCCTCAGACTTACGGATCCACCCACTTTCTAGAGCACCTACTCTTCAAAGGAACCCCCACGAGGAGCGCGCTCGATATCGCGATCTCCTTTGATGCCGTTGGTGGCGAGCACAACGCCATGACGGCCAAGGAATACACCTGCTACTACGCCAAGGTTCAGGATCGTGACCTGCCCATGGCGGTCGAGGTTCTCGCAGACATGCTGACGTCGTCGGTTCTCGACCCGGTCGAGTTCGAGACCGAGCGCGGTGTCATCCTCGAGGAACTCGCGATGGCCGACGATGATCCTTCGGATGTCACGAGCGAGCGCTTCTTCGAAGCCGTGCTCGGGGAGCATCCTCTCGGTAGGCCCATCGGGGGAAGCCCCGCCACGATCGAGGCGGTGTCTCGGGATGCCGTCATCGACCACTATCGGGCCAACTACCGCGCACAGGATCTCGTCATTACTGTTGCGGGAGCCGTCGATCATGATGAGCTTGTTCGCGCGGTCACCGCGGCCCTCGTCCGTGCCGACTGGGATCTGACGCTCGAGGCCGCTCCCGTGGCTCGCCGAGATGCCACGTCCGAACTCATCCAGCGCGGCAGCGAGCTCGTCGTGGTTCAGCGCCCCATCGAGCAAGCGAACATCATCGCCGGTGTCCCTGGTCTCGCTGCGACCGACGAGCGTCGAGTCACACTGTCGGTACTGAACTCAATTCTCGGTGGCGGAATGTCGAGCAGGTTGTTCCAGGAGATCCGAGAGAAGCGCGGGCTCGCGTACTCGGTTTACTCCTTCTCTCCGAGCTACTCGGATGCCGGACTTTTCGGCCTCTACGCGGGATGCTCACCGGCCAAGGTCGCTCAGGTCACTGAACTCATGCTCGGCGAGTTCCGTCGGCTGGGGGAGGGCGTCACCGATGAAGAACTGAGTCGCGCCGTTGGCCAGCTGAGCGGTGGGTCCGCGCTCGCTCTCGAGGACTCGGACACCAGGATGTCGCGACTCGGTCGCAGCGAAATCACGACGGGCGAGTTCGTCGACCTCGACGAAACGCTTCGCCGTCTCGACACGGTGAGTGCCGCGGGAATTCAGGAGCTTGCCGAGGAACTCGCGGCTCGACCGCTGTCGATTGCTGCCGTGGGCACGATCGACGAGTCGGTCTTCGCCGGCTTTGCGTCGGCATCCACTCCGCCGGTGAACACGTCCTCGGTGAACTAGAAGAGCGGGATCTGTGATGGCCCATTACCTTTACCTCGTTCGTCACGGCGAGCAGCAGGATGCCGAGTACGGCATGCCCGACGGACCGCTGTCACCGAAGGGCAAGCGTCAGGCCACCGCGATCGCGGAGCGCCTCGGCGGGGTTCCTTTCACGCGGGCCTGGCACTCGCCCCTGCAGCGCGCGGCCGAGACCGCGGCGATCATGACGGAGCGCATGCCCGCACTCGAGTCGGAGCCGAGCGCGCTCCTCATGGACTGCGTGCCGTCTGGCCCTACGAACGACATGCCCGCCGCGTTCGAATCATTCTTCCGCTCGGTCACTCTCGAGGAGATCGATGCGGGCGAAGCTCAGATGGCGGATGCTGTCGCCGAGTTTCTCGCGCCGGCTCGGGGCGACCAGCACGACCTCATCATCACCCACAACTTTGTGATCTCCTGGTTCGTGCGCGAAGTTATGGGCGCTCCCCAGTGGCGATGGCTCGGACTCAACCAGGCGAACTGCGGGCTCACGATCATCCGTGTGCGTTCAGCGAAGCCCCCCGTACTCGTCGCGCACAACGACCTCGGGCACCTGCCCGTCGAACTGCGCACCGGCATGCCAGAGCTGCAGCCGTACTAGAGCTTGCGCGCCAGCACGAAGCCCTGGGAGCTTCGCTCGCGGGTGGTTGGCTGTCTGTCAGCGGTCGCGACGATTCCGAAGCCGCCGTCAATTAGCAGAGCGGCCAGGCTTTCGGTCTGATGCAGGACTCCGCGGATGCTGACATCGTGACCGTATCCGCGTTCGATGAGCCGTTCTCCCGAGCCGGACTGAAACGCGAAGAGCGCAAGACCCGATGGCTCGAGCACTCGAGAAAACTCGGCGACGATCTCGCGCACCTCGTCGACCGAGCTGTGAATGATGGCGTACCAGCAGAGGATTGACCGCATCGACTCGGCATCGAAGGGCAACGCGCGAATGTCGGCGACCTGCAGTGGCGTCCCCGGGTTGCTCTGGCGCGCCTGGGCGATCATGTTCTCCGACAGGTCTACGCCGGCGACGTTCTCGACTCCCCGAGACGCGAGATAGCGGATCATCCTGCCGCTCCCGCAACCGGCGTCGAGCACCGGCTTTGTCGAGGTCGGCATCTCGCTGACGAAATGGTCGAGGATGCCGAGATCGAAGGGCGTCTCCGCACGGGTGTCCGGGAGCTTCTCGGAGTAGCTCGCGGCCACTGCGTCGTAGAAGTCCCTGGGGTTCGATGGTCGCGACACTAGAGGTTCTTCGCGAACCACAGGTTTGCGTTCGGGTTGTCGTTGTATGGCTCGATGCTTTCGAATCCCGCAGAGGGGTAGAGAGAACCCGCGGCCTCTAGGCTCGCGTTGGTGTCGAGCACGAGTTCTCGTGCGCCCATTGCTTCCGCCCGGCGCTCGAGCTCGGTCAGCATCCTCCGCCCGAGGCCCAAGCCGCGGGCCGGCGGGCGCATCCAGAGGTGCTTGATCTCCCATCGGTCGTCACCGAGGTCGCGCACTCCGCCGCATCCGATCGCCTCGCCGGCGTCGTCGTAGGCAACAAGGAAGACGCCGTGAGGCTCCTCGAAGTCGTGGGGGACGGGATGCTTCGCGACATAGCCCTGCGCTACGGGGAAGGTCTCCGCGCGAAACTCGAAGTACTCGGTGAGCAGGGTTGACGATAGGTCACTAGCCACCGACTCTGACCTGAACTCCACCATCGTTGCGCCTAACTTTTCCCTCGGGGACGACCGCTCGTCGTGAGCAGCCTTTACCAGTATCGCCGTTGTCCTGGCAGGCAACGCATCGGTGCCCGCCCAAGTGCTCGCGACGGTATTGGTAGATTTGAGCAATGACAATCAAGGTGGCCGTCGTCGGCGCAACCGGCAAGATGGGCCAGCTGGTCTCCCAGATCGTGGAGGCGTCACCCGAGTTCGAGCTCGTTGCCCAGATCGGCTCGAAAGGCGAACTGAGCGACATGCTTGGCGCGGACATCGCTGTCGACGTCACGCTTCCTGCGGTGTCCCAGGGCGTCGTCGAATATGCCGTCGCCCACGGCATCAGTGTTCTCGTCGGCACCTCTGGCTGGACGAGCGAACGAATCGCGGGCCTTGAGCGCATGATCAACGGCAACCTGGCCGTAGGTGTGATCATCGTTCCCAACTTCTCGGTCGGTTCTGTGCTCGCCACGGCATTCGCCGCCATGGCGGCCCGTTTCTACGACTCCATCGAGATCATCGAAGCCCACCACGCCGGCAAGATCGATTCCCCCTCGGGAACAGCGGTGCGTACGGCTGAGCTCATGGGGTCGGCACGTGGCAGTCTTGGCCCAGTTTCCGCGCCGTACATCGACCAGCGTGCTCGCGGCCAGCAGGTGTCGAGCATCCCCATTCACAGCCTCCGGATGCAGGGTGTGGTCGCGAAGCAAGACGTCATCTTCGGCGGCACGGGAGAGCTGCTGACGATCAGCCACGACACGCTCGCGCCCAGCGCTTACGAGGCGGGAATTTTGCTCGCCTTGCGCGCAACGACAACAACGACGGGCGTGATCGTAGGACTCGACAAGCTCATCGATCTCGGTCTGCCGGGAAGCGAATCCCCGTGACCGCACGGATCGGAGCGATCGTCATGGCCGCTCTGCTCGCCCTGTACCTGATCTTTGTGGGCCAGTACGCGCTGCTCTTGATCAACTCGGAGGAGCCCGCAGCCAAGGCAATGGGATTCGCCCTCGCCGTGCTCCCGCTTGTGGGGGCATGGGCCCTCGTGTCCGAGCTGACGTTCGTCGCCCGCGGCCAGCGACTCATCAGCCTTCTCGGCGCAGAAGGCGGACTCCCCATCGACGACCTCCCACGGCTGCCGAGCGGGCGCATTGACCCGAAAGCCGCCGATCTGGAGTTCGAAACACACCAGAAGGATGTCGAACAACACCCCGCCGCGTGGCAGTCGTGGCTGCGTCTTGGGCTCGCTTATGACGCGAGTGGCGACCGATCGCGGGCACGGTGGGCCACGCGGAAGGCGATCTCACTCCACCGAGCAGAAGTGAAAGCTACTGGTTCAGCTGCCTGAGGGCAGAGTCGATTGTCGGGTCCGAGAACTCGAAACCGTCGTCGAGCAGTCGCTTCGGAGTGACGTGCTGCCCCCAGAGAAGTAACTGCTCACCGGCGTCGCCGAGTAGACGGATAGCTTGCTCGGGCACCACCCACGGGTGCCAGCGGTGCAGCGCATGGGCCAGAGCGGACGTAATGCGTTCCGACGTTGCCGATTGGGGACCGGCGATATTGACCGGCCCTTCGATAGCTGAGTCGAGCAGATGCACCAATGCCGCGGCCTCGTCGCGCAGGCTCACCCACGGCCAGACCTGCGTGCCGCGACCGAGGCGTGCGCCCAACCCAAGTCGCGTGAGCGGCATGAGCGGGCTCAGCGCACCACCGTTCCCAATGACGAGCCCCGTGCGAGCGAGTACGAGCCTCGTCGATGGGGGAGTGAGTCGCGCGGCGAGCTCCCATGCGTCCACCACGTCACTCAGAAAGCCCTCGCCTTTGCTCGAGCGCTCGTCGAGAACCTCTCGCGGTCGATCGCCGTAGAAACCGACGGCAGATCCGTTGATGAATACGGATGGCGGCGCATCGCTTCGAGAGATCGCCTCGGCGATGGCTTGGCTTCCTCGAACGCGCGAGAGAAGAATCTCTTTCTTGTACTCGCGAGTCCAGGGAATTCGCCCGGTCGTCGCGGCGGCGAGATTAATCACGGCATCGGCGGAGGAGATGGCCGAGGGATCGACCACGAGTTTCTCGGGTGACCAGAAGAATTCTTCAGACGTGCGCGGCTCCCGGCGAACCAGTTTCAGTACCGTATGGCCGTGCTGCGCGAGCTGAATGCACAGCTCGCTGCCGATGAACCCGGTCGATCCCGCGACCAGTACGCGCATGGGTTACGCGAGGCTTGCTTCGAGGGTGATCTGGATGCCCGAGAGTGCTCGCGACACAGGGCAGCCCGACTTGGCCTCCGTGGCCAAACGCTGGAAGTCTTCTTCGCTGATGCCCGCGACCTTGGCGCTCACGAGCAAGTGGCTTCCCGTAATGCCCTCGGACGGGTCAAACGTGACTGCCGCCGTGACCTGGAGGCTCTCCGGAGGTGTCCCGTTGCTTGCCAGCATGTTCGAAAAAGCCATCGAGTAGCACGCTGAGTGTGCGGCTCCCAGTAGTTCCTCGGGGTTGGTTTTTCCTGCTTCGCCGGTCGAACGAGCTGCCCAGCTGACCGGGAACTCCGCGGCGTCAGAGGAATCGAGCGAGGTGGTGCCGGATCCGCTCATGAGGTCGCCGAACCACAGGGTTGTTGCTTCGCTGGTAACTGACATGGTTGTCCCTTTCGTCATCGACCAGCCTAGGTGCGAAGACTGACAGGAGCCACCCGGTGCGCTCGATCAAGCGGGCGCTGTATTCTTTCGCCCCAGCACACCGACGCGCACGAGGAGCAAATAGATCTGGCATCCCAGGCAGTAGCCAAAAACCGAGTTGAGGAACGCCGCAACGAAGGCCGCAGCGGCCGCGATCACGAGAGCGTATGGCACTCCGGCAAGGTGTAGAACGAGCCCGACGAGAGTAATAACGAGCCCCACGCCCTGGGCGAATGTGGGAGGAGTCGGATCCTCGAGTTCGGTGGGCGGTTCCAGCCTGGGCCGAACGAGACGGCGGAAGATCGCGCCGTACGGATGGCGCTGCACTCCCGCGAACGCGCCCCACGCGAAGAGGGCGACAATGGCCGCGAGAAGAACCGTCGCGGGCTGCGTTGCACGGTCGGCAACCGACGGCCCTGCGACGGTACCGAGCCCGAGCGCAATCACGATGAGCAGCAATACTGCGGTAATACCGGCGCTGAACCGCGGCCCCCGCGGATCAATGCCGTTCTGGCCGAGTTTGGCAGCGAGAGTCGGGGTGCTCATGGATGCTCCTGATGGTGCGGATTAGACGGGAAGAAGGATGCGGTCGAGCTCCGCGTTCACCTCGGTGAGGCGAACGGCACCGCCGATGCGGGCGCGAACCGTGCCGGTGCGGTCGAGGATGAGCGTTGTTGGCGTTTGCAACACGTGAAAGCGGCTCGCCAGTTCGGGAGCGTGAGTGAGATCGACATCGATGTGTGCAACGTTCTCCCGCTCGGATGCGACACCCTCGAGCACTCGATGGGTGGCCGCGCACGGCGCACACACCTCGGTGGAAAACTGCACGAGGGTTGCGCCATCGGCAAACCGCTCTCGCCCGGGAAGATCAGTCGGGCGTAGCACGGTCAGTCCGTCGGCGCGCTTCACTCGCCCCTGACCTCGAACCCAGAGCAGACCGATCGCCGTCGAGACGACGACCAGGGCGAGCAGGATTCCTGTCACGATCAGTGGGTTCATGGTGATG
>Ga0247807_10000312_pt1 | contig 31091 bp, 30 predicted proteins | sample UWRJL074202C1_FD_179931 | JGI IMG/M metagenome (GOLD analysis project Ga0247807, IMG submission 179931) | Plant litter microbial communities from Arlington Agricultural Research Station in Wisconsin, United States - UWRJ-L074-202C-1 | ecosystem: Environmental > Terrestrial > Plant litter >...
GTAGCCGTCAGCCATTCGGCCTCGATCACCCGCCACGTCGGCGGTGCGCTCAGCACCGAGGAACTCAGCCAGCTTCGTGTGCTCACTGACAAATTGCGTCGCAGCGTCGACGACGGCGAAGACTGACAGGACCTCAGTGCCTCAACCCACACTCGTCTGGTTACGCGACGACCTCCGCATTGCCGACAACCCCGCGTTGCATGCCGCCACACAATCTGGTGAGCCCGTTGTGGTGGTCTACCTCCTCGATGACGAGAGCGAAAGCATCCGCCCCCTCGGCTCCGCAAGCCGCTGGTGGCTGCACCACAGCCTGACCGCGCTCGATGCGGCCGTGCGCGAGCTGGGTGGTCGCCTTGTTTTGCGTCGGGGACGGGCGGATGCCGAGATTCCGAAACTTGTCGCCGAGATCAACGCCGGTGCAGTGTTCTGGAACCGCCGGTACTCCGGTGCGCGCAACATCGACGCTGACCTCAAGACGTCTTTGCGCGACAGTGGTGTCACTGTCACCAGCTTTCACGCCAACCTCCTGTTCGAGCCGTGGACCATCACCAACGGCAGCGGCCTGCCCTACCGGGTGTTCACTCCGTTCTGGAAGGCATGCCTCGACCAGGACGACCCGCGCCTGCCCCTGCCGGAGCCCGAGAAGATCGTGGCGCCAGAGGAGGACGTCTCGAGCGACGAGCTCGACTCGTGGAACCTCCTGCCAACGAAACCCGACTGGGCCGGCGGCCTGCGCGAGAGGTGGCAGCCGGGAGAAGCGGCCGCCGCTGAGAAGCTCGACGTGTTCGCCCGCGACATCCTCCCCGACTACCACCGCCGCGATGAGCCCGCGCACGAAAGCACCTCCCACCTGAGCCCGCACCTGCGGTTCGGCGAGGTCAGCCCGTTCCAGGTCTGGCATCGACTGCGCGGATCGCTCGAGCCCGACGCCCGCGTGAACGCTGCGAAATTTCTCAGCGAGATCGGCTGGCGCGAGTTCAACTGGAGTATCCTCTACAACTTCCCGCGCCTCGCCGAAGACAACTACCGCGCCGACTTCGACGCGTTCCCGTGGGAGCCGCCGCGCCAGGCCGAGCTCGAGGCCTGGCAGCAGGGCCGCACCGGCATCCCCCTCGTCGACGCCGGAATGCGCGAGCTCTGGCACACCGGCTACATGCACAACCGCGTACGAATGGTGACGGCGAGCTTCCTCATCAAAAACCTGCTCGTCGACTGGCGCATTGGGGAACAGTGGTTCTGGGACTGCCTCGTCGACGCCGATGAGGCCAGCAACCCGGGCAATTGGCAGTGGGTGGCGGGCAGCGGGGCAGACGCCGCGCCCTACTTCCGCGTCTTCAACCCCGTGCTGCAGGCCAGCAAATTCGACCCGAAGCAGACCTACATCAACCGCTGGGTGCCCACCGACGAGCTCTACCCCCAGCCGATCGTCGACCTCGGAGCATCCCGCAAAGACGCCCTCGCCGCGTACGAACACGTCAAAAACGCCTCGCGCCAGCCCGCGGCGGAGTAGTTCGAGCCGCCCGCATCCGCGCGAAATATCATGATGCGGCGCGGGTGTCGAACTTGGTTTTCTCAGGAAATGGATGCCCCGGCACCACGATCCGCATTCTGGAGGCGATCGAGGGGTACTCAGATTCTCAGGTTTCTCCGCCGTGATGGCCCCGATTGGTAGGCCCTCCAATCCGATTCCGCGATCGATCCGGACCACCTCATGCAACTTGCGAAACGGCGAGTTGCCCAACGAATGAGGAGTTCAGATTTCTATGAACAACATCACGAAGAAGACTGCTTTTGGTATCACCACCGTCGCCGCCGGCGCACTGCTTGCTGGCGCATTCGCCGCTCCGGCCATGGCCGCGAGCGACACGTCGACCTCCACGGACTCGACCTCGAACACCACGTCGACCTCGACGCCCCTTGACCTCAACGCCCTGACCGGGTTCCTCAACAACGACTCGACGACCGAGGCTCCCCTCGTCCTCGCTCCGAGCATCGGCGTGGGCGACGTCGGATCAGGTGACCTCAACCTCGGCGACCTCGGATCCGGCAACGCCCTGGCCTCCGGCAACGACATCACCGCACCGATCACCGCACCCGTGACCGCACCCGTCGCCTCCGGCAACGAGACTGCTCTCGGCTCCGGCAACGACACCGCCATCGGTAACGGCAGTGCCAACGGCAACGATGTCGGCGCCGACGTCTCCGATGTCGTCGACAACGTCACCGACGTGACCGCACCGGTCACCGCGCCGATCACCGCTCCCGTCGAGAACACCACCGACGTCACGGCACCGGTGACCGCTCCCATCGAGAACTCCACCGATGTCACGTCTGACGTGACGTCGGGTGTCTCCGATGTCATCGACAGCACCACGGGCATCACGTCCGACGTCACCGACATCGTTGACAGCGTCGACGTTGACGGAATCGTCGACGACGTCACGAGCAACCTCGACCTCGGTGGCATCCTCGGACGCTAGTCCACGAGTGTCACCCGCGTGAGCTAACTCCCGCGTGAGTTAACGATAAAGACCCGCTCTGCTTCGGCAGGGCGGGTCTTCGTCGTTAATGGTGCAGCGTCGCTGATCCAACAGCGTCGCTAACCGTTCAGCGTCAGCGGTAGGTGCCCGCCGCGATCTCAAAACCAATACGGCGGTACTCGTCTTCATCGAGGTCACCGCCGACCTTCTTCACCGCTTCGTGAAGCACGGAAATGATCTGGTCTTCCTGCAATCCCTTGTGGCTCTCCCACACGCCATTAATAGCGGTGGTGACCTCGGGTGATAGTTCGTCGCTCATGTTTTCCCCTATGTGGTGCGTTCAGAGCTCTAACGGTAGGTGTGCGGGATGCTCAAGGCAACGAATCCGTGCCCTTTGCCAGCTCTGCCGCACCCCTGGTACCTCTGCCGCACCCATCGCCAGCTCCGACCGCACCCATTGCCAGCTCCGACCGCACCCATTGCCAGCTCCGCTGCGCCGTCGTACCGTGGCAGGGCATACCGGCGCCGTCGGACTTCCCCTCGGACGCCCCGAGTGGAGGGATGCAGCCATGGCCCGCGACTACGAACCCAACTTCGACGACGACCGCGTTGTTGACCTGGCCGACGAGGGCGAACTACCGGCCCCTCCGCCGACCTTCGATGCCGACGAGCGCCTCGAAGACACCGATGACGACGTGCCGCCACTCGATGACGATCGTGCCGAGTCCGCGTGGTGACAGCGATGTGCGTCGCGGTAGCACGTCGTGGGGTGACATCCGGGCACTGCTGAAATCCGAGTGGATGCTCCGGGCCCGACTCAGAGTGAACGCGGCAGGTATTTTGCCCGAGCGATGAGGTACAGCGCGTAGGCGATAAATCCCGCGCCCACCAGGTCGAGCAACACCGAGCCGGACGGCAGGGTGGCCAGGTACTTCAACGCACCATCGAGTCCACCGGCCTGGTTGGGTTCGGTGTGGATGACCGCGAGCACCGCGAGCAGACCAACGACCAGCAGCGCGAACCCTTTCGCCACGTACCCGATCACACCCAACACATCCACAATGATGATGACCACACCACTCATACCGGCGATCTCCTGGCGGAAGGTGCGCGAGACTCCGCGATAAATCGAGGTTCCGCCGACTGTGCCCACCAGCAGGCCCGACAGCAGCAGGATGCTGATTCCCCACGGGGTTCCCAGCAGCTTTTCACTGATGGAGTGGGTGACCGCCTCGTTTTCCGACCGTCCACCGGCCGCAAAGATGAGTGTGCCCGCGCCGACGGACAAAAACCCGATCGACCGGAACATGTCGCCAAGTCGTCGGGTCACGCGGGTGCGACGGGCCGGAGCGGTGACAAACGCGGCATCCGAAAATTGCCACAGCGCGAGCCCGGCTAACGCAACGGCCGCCAACCACAGGATAAAAAAGCCACCGGGAGTCTGCGAGATGGCGTCGAGCGCACCGGTCTGGTCGGCCTGGCCGCCGTATCCGTTGGCGACGCCGATGGCGAGCGCACCGATAAGACCGTGCACCAGGGCGTTGGCGCCGAGGCCCACACGGGCGGCGGCGCGCACGGTGGGGTTCGAGTTGATACGTACGGCGGCACGCTCAAGTCGCTCGCGGCGACCCTCGGGGGTCTCACCGTCGAAGACGGGTACGGCACGCGTCGGGATGGCGCTGGTTCGAAGGGAACGGCCCGGAGCGGAACGGCTCAGAGCGGCGCGATTCTCAGCAGATCGAGTCTGGGCGGCACGAGCCTGAGCGAGGCGGGTTTCAGCCTCGCTGCTCTCCCCCGCAGCGGAGTCAATGGCGCTCGTTGAGGAGTCGATGGCGCTCGCTGCGGATTCGTCGGCGGGGACAACGGATGACGACACCGTGTACCCCCTTGCGGCAGATCCCGCCCGAAGGCACAGAAGAAAACGGTGCAATTGACCGATTGCCCGTCAGACGATCTTACCCGCGGGTGCCCTACTTAACGCGGGTTCATCTCCGCACTCGACTCGCCACAAGCCCGTACGCTGTCAGCGTGAAGCAGAGTACCGATCGAATCCTGACCACCCACACCGGCAGTCTCCCCCGCACCAAGGAGCTCACGAAGTTGCTTGTGGCACGCGAACGCGGGCGCGACTACGATCGCGACGCGTTCGACCGCGAGGTGCAGCGAGGCCTCGGCCTGGTCATCGACGGCCAGCTCGATGCCGGCATCGACGTGGTGAACGACGGCGAGGTACCCCGCGTGGGCTTCTCCACCTACGTCACCGAACGGATGAGCGGTTTCGGTGGCGTCAGCCAGCGCAAGCAGTCGCTTGACCTGCAGAAGTTTCCGGAATGGGCCAAGTTCGGCGACAGCCAGATCGGCATCGCCGAAGACCTCGCCCGGGTGTGGGACACCGCCCAGGCGCAGGACGCCGTGCACTACGAAGACGACCTCGCGGGCATCACCTACGACATGAACGCGTTCGATAAAGCTCGGGATGCACGTGCTGGGGAGATCACGGAGACGTTTGTCTCCGCGGCATCCCCCGGCATCGTCACCACAACCATGCTGCGCGACCCGAACAACCCCGCCTACCCGACCGACCGCGACTACGTGTTCGGCGTCGCCGAGGAGCTGCGCAAGGAGTACGAGTACATCGTCTCGCGCGGCCACATCCTGCAACTTGACGCCCCCGACCTCGCGATGGAACGCGTCATTATGTTCGGCGACGACCCGTTGCCCGTGTTCCTCGATCGCGTGAAGCTCCACATCGAGGCACTCAACCTCGCGCTGGTGAACATCCCCGCTGACCGCGTGCGCCTGCACGTCTGTTGGGGCAACTGGCAGGGACCGCACCAGGACGACGTGCCGGTCGCCGATCTACTTCCTCTTCTCTACGAGGCGAAGGTCGGAGCGCTGAGCATCCCGCTCGGCAACCCGCGTCACGAGCACGAGAGTGTGGCCTTCCGCGACAACCCGCTGCCCGACGGCATGCTGCTGGTTCCCGGTGTGATCGACGTCACCACCAACTATCTCGAGCACCCGCAGGTGGTCGCGAACCGCATCCAGAACGCCATCGACGCGGTCGGCGACCCGACTCGGGTCATTGCCGGGATCGACTGCGGCCTCGGCACCTTCGCCAGCTACGAGTTCATCGCCACCGACGTCGGCTGGGCCAAGCTGCGCGCGCTGCGCGACGGTGCTGACATTGTGTCGAAGCGCATCTGGGGCTAATTAGTCAGCAGGGGCCAACCAAGAGGGGCCAGAACGCGCAGGTGCGTGATTTTTCCGGGGCCGGAACGCGCAGCGTGACCGTTATCCGGGGCCGGAACGCGCAGGGAGTTTCAGACCAGGGGCCAGTGTGCGCAATCTGTCACGGATTACCGACCCCGGATACGTTATCCAAGCGCTCGCTATTTGGGGCGCTGCGCGGTGTGCCCCCTGATAAATCATCACTCCGCAAGACGTCGACGGAGCCCCTGCGGATCAGGTCGAATCGGGTCGAATCGGGTCGAATCGGGTCGAATCGGATCGGTCGGATCGTGTCGGATCGCATCGGCCAGGTCGCCAGCACCGGACGTCAGCGTCACACCTGATGCGCGGTCGCACTGCCGAGCCAACTGGTTCTGGCGCAATCAATATCTGGCGCAATCAATACACAGTGCGTTAGAGCAGGTACTCGCAGGGCCTCCCGAGGTTCAGTCCGCTGGCGTACCGTTCCTGTATGGATACCCGCGACGAGATACGTGAATTTTTGACATCCCGCCGGGCGAAAATCAGCCCCGAGCAGGCGAAACTGCCCGCATACGGCGGCAACCGCCGGGTCAAGGGACTGCGCCGCGAAGAAGTCGCCATGCTCGCCGGGGTGAGCGTTGACTATTACACCAAGCTCGAGCGTGGCAACTTCGGCACCGTCTCGGAGGGTGTCCTCGACGCAATCGCGCGTGCCCTGCAGCTCGACGAGGCAGAGCGCGAACACCTCGTTCACCTCGCATCGATGACGGCTACCATCCGCCCGTCCACACGTCGCCCTCCGCGTCCGAACGTGCGCCTGTCCGTGCAGCGTGTGGTTGATGGACTGTCGGATGCCCCGGCGTTTGTTCGTAATAATCGTCGTGATCTGCTCGCCAGCAACACCCTCGGACGTGCCCTGTACTCCGAGATCTACGACACCGCCCCTCCCGGCGAACCCGTAAACACCGTGCGTTTCGCTTTTCTGGAGCCGCGGGCGCAAACGTTTTTCCTCGACTGGCCGAAGGCTACCGCCGATGTAGTCGCGAACCTCCGCATCGAGCTCGGGCGCGACCCCCGCGATCCCGGGCTGCGTGAGCTCATCGACGACCTGTTGATTCAGAGCGAGGAGTTCCGACGCCTGTGGGCAGCGCACGATGTGCGCTACCACGACAGTGGTTTTAAGTCGGTGCATCACCCGGTGGTCGGCGACCTGCACCTGACCTTTGAATCCCTCGACCTGCCCGCCGACGCTGGCCAGGCACTGATCGTCTACGGCACCGAACCCGGGTCGGCCAGCGAAGACGCGATGCGCCTGCTCTCGAGCTGGGCCGCAACAAATACCGCCGCCGCGGTCGCTGCGGAAGGCGCCGATGGAGGGTTGGCTGTGGAGTCGACCCCCGGCTTCAACCGCTAGGCGATAACGAGTGGACAACCGAAACGACCTGCGCGAATTCCTGCGATCCCGCCGTGCCAAAATCACGCCGGAACAGGCCGGGCTGCCGAACAATGGGCGGCGACGTGTTCCCGGGCTCCGCCGCGAAGAAGTTGCGATGCTCGCTGGTGTCAGCGTCGACTACTACAACAGGCTCGAACGGGGTGCCGTCAGCGGGGCATCCGACAGTGTTCTCTCCGCCATCTGCCGCGCGCTGCACCTCGATGATGCCGAGGCCGCGCACCTCGTCTCCCTCAGCCGGGTCACCGTGCCGCTGCAGCCGACGCGTCGCGGCGCACAACCGCGGGTGCGCTCATCCATCCAGCACCTGCTCGACTCGATGACCGGGGCCCCGGCGATTGTGCAGAACGGGCGGCTCGACATTCTCGCGGCGAATGCCCTGGGGAGGGCGTTGTACTCCGGGACGTTGGCGCCCACCGGGCATCCCGCCAACCATGCACGGTTCATTTTTCTTGACCCGGCAGCGACCGGGTTTTACGGATCGTGGGATCGGGCGGTCAGCGACACGGTGGCCATGCTGCGCGCTGAGGCGGGCCGCAACCCGTTCGACCCCGAACTCTCGAAGCTCGTCGGCGAGCTGGCAACCCGGAGCGATACGTTCCGAACCCAGTGGGCCGCTCACAATGTGCGGCAGCACCTGACCGGGACAAAAACGTTTATCCACCCGGTTGTGGGCACTCTAACTCTCGCGTACGACGCACTCGACGTCGCGGGCAGCCCCGGGCTCACGATGATCGCTTACACGGCCGAACCCGGGTCAGCGTCTGCCGAAGCGCTCAACCTGCTCGCGAGCTGGTCGGCGACGAACTCGGACGAGCCGGCCCGCTCTTGAGGAGTTTGAGGCCGACCACACTCGCGATAATTCCGACGAGGAACAGCACCCGCAGCAGCGAGACAGCTTCCTGCCCCGTCAACATGGCATAGGCCACCGTGAGCGCGGCACCGGTGCCGGCCCAGACTGCATAGGCGGTGCTGATGGGGATGTGTTTGGCGGCACGCGCCAGCGTGACCATGCTGAGCACCAAGCCAGTTCCAAACACCACGGTGGGCACGGGCTCGGTGAAGCTGTTGCTGGCACCGAGCGCCGTCGCCCAGACCGCTTCGAGCGCGGCACTGACAAACAGGATGATCCAAGGCATTAGCCCACCGCTTTCAGGCCGATAACGCATCCGATCAGGGCGACCAGCAGGGCGGCGCGACCCCACGACAGAACTTCCTGCTTGCGCACCACTGCCACAATGACGGTGAGCACGGCACCGATACCCACCCAGACGGCGTAGGCGGTGCCGACCGGGATCGTTGCCATGGCAAAAGCCAGGCCGGCCATACTCAGCACCAGCGATACCGCGAAGAGCACGGTGGGCTTTCTGCGGGTGAAGCCCTTGGACGCACCGAGAGCTGACGCCCAGACAGACTCCAACACCCCCGATGCGATCAATACGATCCATGCCATCGCTCGTAATCCATTCCTGTGACGGTTCGTCGCGATCGTGTGCGCGACAACACTATTCCGTACGACTGTACGAATACAGTTCTATCACATTTGGTACGACTGTGCGAAAATAAAATATGCCCAAGATCGTCGATGTCGAACAGCGCCACCGCCTCGTCTCTGAGGCGGCCTGGCGCATTCTGGTGCGCGACGGCCCCACCGAGCTGTCCGTGCGCAAGGTCGCCGCCGAAGCCGGGCTTCCGCCGTCGTCGTTGCGTTACACCTTTCCCACCCAGGCCAGCGTTCGCGACACCGCAGTGGGGCTACTCGTCGACCGGCTCTCCGCACGGGTCGCCCTCACCGAGCACGAGCCGTCGCGACTCGAGCGAGCACGCGCCATTCTTCTCGAGCTGTTGCCCCTGGACGACGAGCGGCGGATGGAGATGGAGGTTCTTCTGGCGCTTGGCACCATGGCGATGACCGACCACGCTCTCCAGCGCAGTCACCTCCACGTTCTTCACGCCGTGCGCGACCTCTGCGCACAGGCACTGGAGCTCGCCGACGTTCCTCTCACCGAATTGCAGGCCACCCACGCGCTTGTCGACGGCCTTGCCCTGCACCTCGTTCGACAGGTTCCCTCGGACGACACGTCGTGGGCAGTGGGCATCCTCACCACCCACGTCGACCGACTACGTGCCCTTAGCGTTTAGTGCCCTGCGGAATCGGCGTCGAACCTGTTGCGGAACGCCCAGACAACTGCCTGCAGCCGGTCGCGGGCACCGATCTTCGCGAGAAGCCCCGCGAGGTGGTACTTCACGGTTGAGGCCTCGATGAACAGGCGGGCGGCGATCTCCTGGTTCGACAGTCCCTCGGTGAGGAGCCGAAGAATGTCGACTTCGCGACCGGTCAGGGTTTCAGCGACCGCGTCGACGTGCCGCCCGGGTGACGATCGTCTCCCCGCGAACTCCGACAGCACCCGGCGCGTGATCTTCTGGTCGAGGGTGCCCTCCCCCGCGGCGACCGAGCGGATCGCGTCGACCAGGGTGTCTTCGTCGGCGCCCTTCAAGAGAAATCCTGCGGCGCCCGCCTCGAGCGCGCCGAACACGTAGTCGTCGAGGTCGAAGGTGGTGACTACCAGCACGGGGATGTGGCCGTTGGGGTCGGAGGAGAGAAGTCGGGTCGCTTCGATGCCGTCGCGTCCGGGCATCCGGATGTCCATACACACCACATCGGGACGCAACGCGCGCGCCAGCTCGACCGCTTCGTACCCGTCTTTCGCCTCGCCGACCACTTCGATATCGCCCGCAGCTTCGACAATCACGGTGAACCCGGCGCGCACAATCGCCTGGTCGTCGGCCACAATCACGCGGATCATTCGCTGCTCATTCGTCGCTCGATTGGTCGGGAGTGGATTCGGAGGCTGCTTCGGGAGTGGAATCGGATGCTGAGTCGGGATTGGATTCGGACGGCAGATCGGGCAGCGGCAGCACCAGTTCGTTGCGCCACCCGCCCTCGGGGGTTGGTCCGGATGTCAGCCGCGATCCCGTGAGAGTCGCCCGCTCGCGCATCCCGAGCAGGCCATGGCCACCGCTGGAGGCGGAGGTGTCAGCCGCGCCGGGCAGCGACGGCGAGACCGGCGGGGCATTGGTCACGGTGAGAACGGTGCCGGAGTCGGTTCGCTCCACCCGCACCACACACGCGGTGCCCGGGGCATGCAGGCGGGCGTTGGCCAGGGATTCCTGCACCATACGATACGCGGCGGACTCGGCGATGGGTCCGAGCGGGATGCTCTCGCCCGACCACTGCTCGGTGATACGCATCCCGGTTTCACGCAGCCCGGCAATGAGCTGGGGGATCTGCGCGATCGAGGGGGCAGGCGCGAGTTCACCGGAGTCGTCCGAGCGCAGCAGCCCCACGGTCTGGCGGAGGTTGGCAAGGGTGAGTTGGGCGTCGCGGGCGACCGTTCGAATGTATTCGCGTGCCCGCTCCGGTTCGGATGCCACGAGTGTGCCCGCCGCCTGCGCGCCGATGATGATCCCCGAGAGGTGATGGGCCGCGATGTCGTGGAGTTCGCGGGCCATCAGGGCGCGTTCCTGCTGCACGGCCTCGCGGGCGCTGCGGTCGCGCTCGCGTTCCGCCGCCTCGGCACGCTCGCGCAGAGCGACCATCGACCGCTCCCGCGAGGCGATGAGTTCGGCGATGAGTGCCGGCAGGAGATAGACGAGCGCAGCACGCAACGCCGCGATAGGCAGCTCCCAGCCCGCCGGGATGTCGGCGGTTGTCTCTCCGGCAGTCCAGGCCACCACCGTCGACGCGACAGCGGCGAGGCCAATCGCGAGGTAGGCGGACCGTCCGGCAACACGGCGCCAGACGGTGTAGACGGCAACGGTCACCGCGATGGATCCCACGCTGAGGGTTCCCTCCGACAGTGCCAACAGCACAATGTCGGCCACGGCCACCACGGCCAGTACCGCAACCGGATACCGGTCGCGCCCCCAGAGCACCGCGGCCTGAACAACAACAAGTGCGGGAACAAGGAGGCCGGGGGTGGGCGGCAACACTTCGCCGTCCAGGAGGTAACGGCCCGCGTTCGAGCGGAGGTAGGCCTCCGCGCCGGCGAGGGTGAGCCCGATGACGGCGACAATCACGACCGGCAGCACACGCCAGAACCTCCCGAGCGGGAGGTTCTGGTGTGCCGCGTTAGCCATGGGCCTATTCTCCACGGATCACAGGTCGCGGCGTCGGAGAGTGACCGTCGCAGCCGTAAGCACCACCGCGGTGATCGCGGCCAACGCGCCCAGCGCGATTGCCGGCGAGAGGACGGCGCTCGGAGCATCCGCCATCCCGACATAAGCGAGGGATACCGGCAGAAACAGCGCCCACGTCGGCAGTGAACCCGTGAACAGCTGCGCGAGCCCCTGCAGCATCGGCTCGCCGACCAGCAGTGCGCCCACGGTGAGGAAGGCGGCCAATTGACTGCGCACGAGCATCCCGATGCCGAGGCCCAGCAGGGCGAGCAGCACCACGGTGAGAATCCCGCGACCCACCGAGCTGAGGATGTCCACAATCGGCACCGCGAGTGACGCCGGTGTTGTCCAGACCAGGAGCAGCAGCACGAGCAGGGAGATCGCGGCGAGCACAACCGCGAGTGCGGCAGCGGTAGCGGATGTCGCCGCGACCTTTCCCACCAGGATGGGCGTGCGGCGGGGCCGGGCGAGCGCGGTGCCCACAATGCCGCCGTGGCGGTAGTCGGTGGTGCCCACCAGGATGCCGAGCGCGACGACCGCGATCGTTGCGATACCGATCGATCCGCTGGAGCCACCCGTGCCGAGCAGGTTGAGTGCCGAGTACTGGAAGGCCTGCGACCCGGTGTCGATCGCTCCGAGTTCTTCGCGGAGCCCCGGCTCGTCGCCGAGGATCGTGCCGTTCGCCATCGCGGGCAGGAGCGTCACCAGCAGCACCTGGGTGACGAGGAGTCCGATCACTCCCACGGCGAGCGCGACCCACGTCGAGGTGACAGTGCGCAATTTGAGTAGTTCTGCACGGAACATCAGCGCACCCCCTCATTTTCTGACGAAACACGGTCCGAGGAAGCACGGTCGGAGGAAGCGGCGGTGAGGTTCAGGTAGTACGACTCGAGGTCGCCTCCATACTCCGCGGTCAGCGCCTCGATGCTGCCCGATCCCGCAACCCGCCCCTCGGTGATCACCACAATGTCGTCGGCCACGTGCGCCACCTCGGCCAGCACGTGCGACGACAGCAGCACCGCCCCACCGCCCGCCGCGAAGTTCAGCAGCAGGTCGCGCAGCCACCGCGTTCCGGCCGGGTCGAGCCCGTTCGCCGGTTCGTCGAGCACCAGCACACTCGGGTTGCCGAGCAGTGCGGTCGCGAGCGCAACGCGCTGCCGCATCCCCAGTGAGTACGTGCGGATCGGTCGGTCGGCAGCTGTGGTCAGGCCCGCTTCCGCGAGAAGGGGGTCGACGCGCGAAGCATCCATCCCACCCATCGCGGCAGCGATACGCAGATGCTGCCGAGCGGTACGACCGGGGTGCAGGCCGCCCGCGTCGAGCACCGCGCCGACCGTGCGCGCGGGATTCTCGAGCTCGGCATAGGGTCGCCCGTGAATGTGCGCCTGGCCGCCATCGATATGGGCGAGGCCGAGCAGCATGCGCATCGACGTGGTTTTGCCGGCGCCGTTCGGCCCGAGCAGCCCGAGAACCCGCCCGCGCGGCACGGTGAAACTCACGTCGTCGACGGCGGTGGTGTGGCCGTATATTTTGCGCAGTCCTCGAACTGCGAGTGCAGGTGTGTTGTCCATGTATCGAGAGTGGATGCCCGGGCGCAGAACCACCCCGGCCAAAGGTTGAGTCCCCATCCCGTCCACACGGCGGGGGTGCGGTGAGGGGCACGTGGCGAGGCTGGATGTATGGACAATTCACCTCAGACCCCAACACCTCAAACCCCAACATCGCAGATCCCAACACCGCGCACCCCAAACCGCAGCGCAGCGCAGGGCCGTGCGCCCCAGAAACTCCGCCGACGCCGCACCATCGCCTTTGTCACCGCGGGTGTTGTCGCCGCCAGCTCCCTCATCTCGGCCCTCTGGCTGGGCGACTCCCCCTCGGGCGCCGCGGGCCCGGCAACACACACTTCATCCGAATCGAACAGCGCATCGCACACCCTGCAGTCCTCGCTCGATGACCTCATCACCGAGGACGGGTTCCCCGGGGCGCTGGCCGCCGTCACCCAACCCGACGGCACCGTCACCAACTACGTGGCCGGCGTCTCCGAACTCGGCGAGGAATCCCCGCCGCCCGAAGACGGCCTCGTTCGCATCGCGAGCAACACCAAGATGTTTACCTCCGTGGTGGTGTTGCAGCTAGTGGAGGAGGGGCTCGTCTCCCTCGACGAACCCGTCGAGACCTACCTGCCCGGGCTTGTACACGGCGACGGAATCGACGGCGCCGCCATCACCGTACGCCAACTCCTCCAACACACCAGCGGTCTCCCCAACTACACCGCCGCGATCGCCGGCGACCTGTTCGCCATCCGCGACACGTACCTGCAGCCCCGCGACCTGGTCGACCTTGCACTTGCCATGCCCGCATCGTTCGCGCCCGGAGCATCCTACGAATACAGCAATACCAACTACGTGATCGCCGGTCTCATCATCGAAAAGGTCACCAAGCGACCCCTCGGCGAGCAGATCACCGACCGGATCATCGACCCGCTCGACCTCGAGAACACGTATTTTCCGGGCATCGGTGACCGCGAGATCAACGGCCCGCACGCCACCGGGTACCACACCAACGCCGACGGCGAGCTCGAAGACATCACCCGCACCGACCCGTCGTGGGCCTGGGCTGCGGGCCAGCTGATCGCCTCACCGAGCGACGTCAACCGGTTTATGCAGGCGCTGGCCGGGGGCGAACTGCTCGGCACCGACCCGGCCGGCGTTGACCTTCTCACCGAAATGCAGACGACCATCCCCGCGGCTGAGCTCTGGGAGGGCGCCGAATACGGCCTCGGCCTCATTCGCTACCCGCTCTCGTGCGGCGGTGTCGCCTGGGGCCACGGCGGCGACGTCTCCGGCTACGAGACCCGCAATGCCGTCGACGAGTCGGGCCGCGCGGTGACCATCGCGGTGACAGCGCTGCCCAGCACACTCAACCCGGACGAAGACGAGGTGCTTGCCACGATGAAAAACATTGAGGGCATGGTGGATGCCGCGCTGTGCGACTAGCCCTCGCGCGAACGACTCATTCGAGAGGCTCAGGCTCACCCAGCCGTAGAGCCTCTCGATCGAGTCGCGCCTGCATGGTGCGCAGGGTGGTGTCGCTGATCGTGCCGTCATCGCGGAGTGCGATCATCACACTCCGCTTGCGCTCCAGCAGGGCCAGCCGGAGCTCAACGGACTGCCGATCATCTTCGCGCAGCCTGTCATTTTCTTCGACATCCTGCGTCGTGTCGACAAGTGCCCGATGGTCTTCAACCAGGGTGGTGACCTGATCGCGAACGTCGTCGTTGGTGCCGAGTTTTCCTGCCTCCTCGTCGAGGTGGTCGAGGGCGTCGATGGCCGCCTGTTCTTCGGCCTGCGCCAGTTCGTCGTCGAGGCCTGAATCTGGTTCAAAATCTGCCCAACGGACGATCGCCGGAAGCAACAATCCCTGCACAAGGAGCGTCAGCAGAACAACACCCGCCGTGACAAAAACGATCTCGTCGCGGCCGGGAAACGGTTCTCCCGACGCCAACACCGTTGGCACGGCCAGAGCGACCGCGAGTGACACCGCACCGCGGAACCCCGCAGTCGTGGTGACAACGCGGGCACGATGGCTCATCTGTCGGGAGCCCAGCGAGGGGCTCCTGTCGACTGCCTTGATGAGGAGGATGGCGACGTACTGAAACCCGAAACGAATCGCCAGCACCGCCAGCCAGGCAAGCACAGTCAGTACCAGAAGCCCGCCGATGGAATCCGCAGAAACCGAGTCAACAGCGACGTGCACCTCGATGCCCACCAGCACAAACAACGCGCTGTTGAGAAAAAAACTCGTGAGCGACCAGAAGGCGAAGGTCTGTTGACGTGCCTGAGGAGTTCGCACCCGAGGACCTGACTGGCTGAGCACAAGTCCCGTGACAACCACAGCGACGACGCCCGAGGCTTCGATCAGTTCTGCCACCAGGAATGCGGCGAATGGCAGAAGTACAAGTACGGCGTTGTTCGCAACCGGCTCACGAACGCGTCGGACAAGCGACGTGCCAGCCCACCCGAACAACGCACCGATTGCTCCTCCGCCGAAGTAGGCCAATGCGACCTGCCCGGTGATCTGCCAGCCGGTGTAGTCGACCTGATCGATTCCCACTCCGATGGCAATGCTGAAGATAACCAGCGCGGTGCCGTCGTTCATCAGGCTTTCCGCCCTCAAAATGGTCATATTTCGGTGCGGCAGCGACTGCGCGACCGCGCCCACTGCAGTGGCATCCGTGGGGGCGAGGGCCGCGCCCAGAATCAACGCGGCACCCCATGAGATACCCAGCACTGTCGCTATACCGGCGACCCCCATGGCGGTGGCAACAACCAGAAGGGTAGAGAGCAGCACAATTCCTACGATGTCTCTCCGGATCTCGCGGAGTGACGTGGTCAGGCTTTCCCAAAACAGAATCGCGGGGAGGAACAACAAAAGTACGGCCTCAGACGAAAGCTCGATCTCCTGCAGCCGCGGGATAAAGCCGACCGCGATACCGAGAAGCAGCATCACCAGCGGGGCCGGTATACGCAGTCGGGGCGCCAGAATCGACCCAATAATAATGACCACTCCGACAAGCACAATTGTTTCGAGCGCTTCCATGATCGTTCCTCGCAGTCCCCGTTGGCCGACACGGATCGCGCGCCGGTGGTCCGAGAATTACACAGGCGGCGGCGCATCGACACATTTGACTTCCCCCTTGACTACGGTCGGCACGGTCCTGTGTCGGTGCGGGCGCGCGACAGCGTTGATTCCCGCTGACGGGTCACTACCGCGGTCACCCGGTCGATAACAATCCCGAGAACAAGCGCGAGAACCACGCCGATGGCAGCACCGAGCAGCGGCTGGTCTTTCACCCAGTTGCCCGCGACGATTCCGATCACCACGGAGTAGGCCGCCCAGCAGGCACCGCCCAAGAGGGAGAGCGGCCAGAACCGGCGGTAAGTGAACCCCGTCGCACCGGCCGTCATGTTGATGGCGACTCGTCCCACGGGAATGTAGCGGGCGACCAGCAGCAGGCTGGCCGGGCGGGAGGTGAGGCCACGCCCCGCGCGGGCGAACGCGGCGGCGGTGCGGGGATGCCTCATCCAGCGGAAACGCGTTGACCCGATGCGACTGCCGAGCCAGTAGGCGATGTTGTCGCCCAGCGCCGCACCAATCGCGGCGAGGATCACGATCACCACGGGGTTGGGTGTGCCGGTGCTGACGCCGATCGCGGCGGCGACCACCACAATACTTTCGCTCGGCACGGGCGGGAAGAACCCGTCGATGACCACAATCGCGAAGACCACCAGGTAGACCCAGGGCGAGCTGACGGCAGTGAGGAGGAAGTCGGAGATCAGGTCCATCGGAGTGCTCCAATCTGGATTGTGCGGAGGCGGCGCGTTCCCACAAGGGCGCAGAGCAGCAGCGCCAGGGACACCATTGCCGGCACGACACTGAATCCGAGGATCAGTGCGGTGGCGACTCCGGCGGCACCGAGGAGGGTGTCGAGAGTGACGGAGAGGGGTGTTGGCGACAGCGACGGTGCTGCGGCCCGGGACATCCGGCGTCCGCGTTCGAAGCGTGAAAACAGGCGGACGACGGGCACAACGGCAAGCCCCACAACAACCAACCAGAGCGGCCGGCTCACCCACCAGGCCGGGCTCAGCGGTTCGGGCAGCGGCACCCCGGCGGTCGCGTTGAGCACCAGCAGGCCGGCGGCGAGCGCGATCAGCACCGGCATGTGCCAGAGGTAGACGGTCATGGCGCGCTGTCCGAGGGCGTCGGTGATGCGGCGCACAAGCGGACGGTCGGCGAGCACGGAGATTCGCGGACGCAGCAGCGAAAAGACCATCAGCTGGGCGACGCCCAACACCACGAGGCAGAGGGTGGGCGGGTTGAGGTTGACGAGCATGTCAGCGGAGTAGGGGCGGGCCGTCAGGGCAACCAATGTGACACAGGCCGCACCGAGAACGCCGACGCGGGTACGGCGGGTGAGGGCGTCGATGTGTCCGTCGGCGAGCCAGAAGCCGAGCTGCTGCACCAGTAACCAGACGAACAGCAGGTTCGCGAAGCCGATCGCGTCGATCCCGGTTGCCATTCGGGCGACGTCGACGGCGATGACGGCGCCGGCCAGAAGAGTCGGGGTCAGCACCCGGGCGCGCTCGTGCGCCCGCACCATCAGGGGCACCATCGCCGAGCAGAGGATGTAGACGCCGAGAAACCAGAGGGGTTGCCCGATACGGAAGCTGGCGGTCGCAACGATGTCGGCCGGCACCCCCATCACCGTCAGTGTGAGAAGCGCGGCGCCGACGACCGCAACTACCGCGATGGCCGGGCGCACCAGGCGCTCAATGCGGCCGCGCACGTAACTCGCGGCAGACACGTTGCCTGCCCGCAGGCTGCGCCAGTGCGTGATGCTCGAAAATCCGCCGACTATAAAAAACAGCGGCATAATCTGCACAACCCAGCTGACGGGCGCGAACCACGGCTGGTTCTCGAGGGCGTTCTCCAGCACCGGGCCGGCCGCACCGATACTGACGCCAACCATCGTGGAGTGCAGGGCGACCACAATCACCAGCAGCGCGGCGCGCACGGTGTCGATGCTGCGGTCCCGCGGTGTGCGGGTGGTGCCGCCGATGGCGTTGGTGCGCGGGGTGGATGCTCCTGCGTCCACCATCAGCGCGTGTGGCGCCGGCTGCACTGTTGTCAGTCGTTCCGGAGCGATCGTCACGAGTGTTCCCCTTGCCTGAGCGGGAGATCCGCTCGTGAAGGCAGGTTAGGGAGACGGTTCGTGACGGAACATCACCCCGGGGAGCCGTTTGCACCCCGTACCGCGGTAGGGGCCGAGTGGTTAGTCGGTGCCGCCCGGGTACACGAGTGGTTACCCGCCGGGCTGCACCAGGGCAACGTCGTAGGCGAACACCACGGCCTGCACACGGTCGCGCAGGTTGAGCTTGCTGAACACCTTGCTCACGTGGGTTTTGACGGTCTGCTCCGCAATAAAGAGAGACGCGGCAATCTCGCTGTTGGAGAGTCCGCGCCCAACGAGGGTGAGCACCTCGATCTCGCGCTCGGTGAGGCCGGAGAGCAGCGCGGTGTCCACTCTCCGCACCGGCGTCGACCGGGCGAAATCCTCGATGAGACGTCGGGTCACGCTGGGCGCGAGAAGGGCCTCGCCGTCGGCGACGATCCGCACTGCGGCCACCAGCTCTTCGGGCAGGGCGTCCTTGAGCAGAAATCCGCTGGCTCCCGCGCGCAGCGCCTCATACACGTAGTCGTCGATGTCGAAGGTGGTGAGCACCAACACCTTGGGAACATAATCACTGCTGCGCGGCGGGGTTTGCAGGGCACGTGTCGCCTCGAGGCCGTTCATCACGGGCATCCGCACGTCCATCACCACCACGTCGGGCCGCAACTCGTGCGCGAGGTCCACTGCCTCCTGGCCGTTCGCCGCCTGCCCGAGCACCTCAATGCCGGGCTGCGCCGCGAGCACGGCCGCGAAACCGGCGCGCACCATGGCTTGGTCGTCAACGATAAGTACGGTGATGGTCACGGTCGGGCGGGATCCTTGTCGTTGGTTTGTTCAGGCTGCGCCGCGTGGGATGCCGCGATGGGCAGTGTCGCCATGACTCGAAATCCTCCATCCGCAGTGGGCCCAGCAAACAGTGTTCCCCCCAGCATGGCGGAGCGTTCGCGCATCCCGATCAACCCATGACCACCTTTGGCCTGGTTTGCCGGCGCGGACACCGTTGAGGCGTCGTTCTCGATGTACAACACAATTGACCCGTCGAGCTGTTCGGCGAGCACCCGGGCAGGCGCTCCCGGCGCATGTCGAACCACGTTGCTCAGTGACTCCTGCGCGATCCGGTACGCCGCGGCGCTGGCCAGCCCGTCCGCCGGCAGTGACGGCGAGATATCCACCGTCACCTCGATCCCGGCCCGGGCGAGCGCCGGCACGAGGTCATCAATCTGGGCGAGGCCCGGCTGGGGCATCCCCTCAACACGGGCGTCCTCGTTGCGCAGCACCCCGAGCAGCTGGCGCATCTCCTGCATGGCGGACCGGGCGGATGCTGCAATGTCACGAAATTCACTCTGAGCAGCTTCGTCGAGGTGCGGGAGCCGGTAGGGAGCGCTGGACGCCTGCACCTGGATGACGGACATACTGTGTGCCACCACGTCGTGGAGCTCACGAGCGATGCGCGTGCGTTCTTCAACGAGGCCGCGTCGCTGCTGCTCGGTTTCGAGCTCGCCCTGGATATGGCCGCGCTGCGCCACCAGGATCGACACCAGCAGTACCGCCGCGGTGATCGCCGTGGAGGTGACGAGGTTCGCCACCACACCGCCGACCGTCACGGACTCCAACGCACCTGCGCTGACAAAAACCAGTACCAAAACCGACGCCGCAACACCGGTGATCCAGGCAGTGACACCTTCGATCACGGGCCGTCGCAGGCCCAGCGATACGAGCAACGCGCTCAGGCTGATCAGCCCACAGACGTCGAGCGGCCAGGGCACTCCCGCGGTGGCCGTCGCACAAATGAAAAACACGGTGGCGCCGGTGAACCAGCTCACGATGGCCCAGCGTGAGGCAATGATCGACAGCACCAGGCTCCCGCACTGAAGAATGCCCACCGCGAAAGCAGCGAGCACGGGCACGTCGTAGACGGTGGAGGCGACCGGCACACTCACGCTGAAGAGCACAATGGCGAGGCCCGATGTCGCGACCCACCACCAGAAGTTTTCACGGGATTGCTTCATAATGCCGTCAGTCTGGCACGCACCCCCACCACGCACATCACCGTCGGGTAGGGCCTACCCACCCCTACCGGAGTAGGGGTGGTGGGGGCATAGCGAACGGCACCGTGCGACGAGTAACGTCGCAATCCCCGTCGTTTGATGCTGGCTGTATGTCCTCCGCAGAAATGGAGTCCATCGTGCACACCCGCGTAACGCGCCATCCCCGTCGAGAACCTCCCGCGGCCGAGGCGGCGAATCAACCCGAGGACTACACAACATTCGGGTTGCGCACCGACCGCGTGGAGCAGTGGGAAGATGGCGCCCACACGAACGGTCGCGCCGGAACCTACGAGTGGTGGTACTTCGACGCGCACCTCGACGACGGCGCAAAACTCGTGGTGGTGTTTATGACCAAAGACATCGCGGCGCCGAAGAAGCCCCTTCGTCCTGTTGTCAGGATCAGTCTCGATCTGCCCGACGGACGCTCGTTCGAACGGGTGCAGACCTTCGACGCCCGCGACTTCTCGATGGCGACCGACACCGCAGACATACGGATCGGGGACAACCGCTTTGTGGGCGACCTATCGACCTACCGGATCACCGCCGACCTCGGGACTGTCGCGGTCGACCTCACCCTCGAGTCGGAGATCGCAGCGTGGCGTCCCGGCACTGGCCACATGGTGTTTGGGCCCGAACGCCAGCTCGAGTTCGCCTGGCTACCGTCGGTACCGCAGGGCCGGGTCTCCGGCACCTACGAGGTGAACGGCACCAGCGCGTCCGCCGCCGGAGTCGGATACCACGACCACAACTGGGGCAACATCGGGATGACCGAGGTCATCCATCACTGGTACTGGGCACGAGGCCAAGCCGGTCCCTACTCAGCGATCACCTCGTACATCACCGCGCACAAACGCTATGGATACGAGACGATCCCCATCTTTATGTTGGCGAAGGATGGTGTGCTTCTCGCCGATGACGCCTCCCACGTCACCTTCGAGACGATGGGTGGCTACACCGACGCCCACACCGGCAAACCCGTGGCGAACGTCACGCGGTACACGTATACCAAGAACACCACGAGCTATGTGGTCACCTACACCCGGCACCGCGATCTCAGCGTGGTGCGTTTCACGGACGAAGCGAGCGGGGTCAAAAGACTCCTCGCTCGCCTCGTCCGGTTCGATGCCGCCTACCTGCGCTTCACCGGCGAACTCCGTATCGATCACCTCGAAGACGGCACCCTGGTGGAGCACTTCGTCGACGACGCGATCTGGGAGCTGATGTACTTCGGCCACGCCCGGAGGGAATGACCGAAGCGAGCAACTCAGTCCTCGGTGATCGACACCGTCTGCCCGGTGAGCGCGGATTCCTGCGCGGCCAGCACAATACGCAGGGTTCGCAGGCCCACGTTGCCATCGGGCTGCGGCTGTACCCCGGCGCGCACCGCGTCGAGGAACGTACCGAGCAGCGCCTCATCGAAGTTCGGGCCGTAGGTCGACTCGATCGGGCGCCCGGTGAGGGTGTCGAGACCCCGGGCACGGGGCCCAAAGAAGTCGATGTCGACGGTTCCGCCGGTGCCGGTGACAGTCAACTTCACCCCGCCCCAGGTCGCGGCCGTCGCCGGGCGGCTCCACGAGCAGTCGATCGCGGCAATCACGCCGTTCGCGTAGCTGATGGTGACGAGCCCCGCTGTCTCGGCTTTTGCACGCTCGGCGTGGAGTGTCCGGTTGGTCACCGCGGTCACAGACAGCGGAGCGGACCCCATCAGAGCCTCGAGAAGATCAGCGATGTGCACCACGTGGTCAACGAGGGCGCCGCCGCCGGAGAGCGCGGGATCGGTGAACCAGGCGCGCTCGCTCGGCACCTTGCCATTGTTGCTGCCGCGCACCGAGAGCACCTGGCCCAGCGCACCGGCGTCGTAGTCGGCCTTGAGATGCGCAAAGGTGCTGGCGAACCGCACGGGGAAAGCGACCATCAGCATCACCCCGGCTGCCTCTGCCGCCGCGAGCATGGCCTTGCCGTCGTCGAGTGTGGTGGCGAGCGGTTTCTCGCAGAGAATATGGGCGCCGGCGGCTGCCGCGAGCTCAACATGGGCACGGTGGTTCGCGTTTTCGCTGGTGATGATGACGGCGTCGGGATGCCACGCCAGCAGCTCCTCGAACGTGTCCACATAGTCCACCCCCAGGCTCTCGGCGAGGGCCCTCCCACGAAGTTCGCCCTCGGGGTGCACCCCCGGGTCTGAGGTCAGCACGGAAATAGATCCGGATGAGGTGAGAAGTTCCACGTAGCCACGGGCGTGGGTGTGGGCGAAGGACATCACGGCGATTTTGAGGGGGCGGTCGAGAGTGCTCATTCGGGTCACTTTCCTTCCGTGAGGTCGACCGGCTGACCGGTCTCGAGCGAGGTGAGGGCGGCGTTCGCGATGCGTACCGCGGCAGCGCCATCCTTCACGGTGACGCGAGGTTCAGCACCGCCAGCGAAAGACTGGGTGTACTCGCGCAGCTCCACAAAGTACGGGTTCTCCGCAGGGTCAACGTCGGGCAGCAGACCGCCCTGTTCGACGGCAACAGCGAGGTTCGAGACGTAGTTGCGCTCGGCCGCCGAGGAGTGCTCGAGGCTACCGAGGGTGCCGGTGACCGAGTACTCGGTGGTGAAGGGAAGGTGAGCAGGGCCCCACAACCCGGCGACGTGACTGATGGCGCCGGACTCATGGGTCAGCAGCACGTGGGCTGCCTCAACGGGTGCCTCCGCGGTGCCAGCCTGAGACGAGACCGCGGACACCCGGGTGACCTCACCCGCGACCCACCGTGCGATGTCGAGGTCGTGGATCATCTGGTCCATGATGATTCCACCGGAGAGGGCGCGGTCGGCGAACCAGGGGGTACGGGTCGGGAAAGCGCCCGAGCGGGAGAACCGGAGCACCGCCAGTTCCCCCAGCGAGCCGGACTTCACGGCTTCGTAGAGACGCACGTACTCGGGAAAAAAGCGCACCACGTGTGCGGGGTAGAGCTTGCGGCCGAGGCTCGCGGCGAGTTCTTCAAGCTCGGCTGCTTCGGAATCGTGGCGTGCCAGCGGCTTCTCCGAGATCACGTCTTTGCCGGCTTCGAGAGCGCGCTTGACGAGGGCGTAGTGCGTAAACGTCGGGGTGGCGACATCGACATAGTCGACGAGCTCGAGCAACTCCTCGAGGGTGTCCACGGCCGTCCCGCCATAACGGGCGACCAGTTCGGGAGCGCCGTCCTCCGAATAGACAAAGACCTCCGCTCCGAGTGTGAGGAGGTGTGGCAGGTGTGAGTTGCTGATGCCGCCGGCACCGATAAGGCCGATTTTGAGCGGGGAGTTCGTCATAGGTGTCTTTCCATCACTGTGTTGGGGCGGATTATCGACGGCCGGCAAGGACGTCACGAATTCGGGGTAGGTGGATGCCGAGGGTCGCCATATGAGCGCGGGTTCGTCGGCGCTCGCGGAGGAGTGCGGTGATGCCGATCGCCCAAATGGGGAACTGAACAAGGAAGGCGATTTTGAAGGCGTCCAGTGAATAGGTGTCGGGTGTGCCCGCACCCTGGATGTCCATAGCGACGCCAATCAGCAAAATCGCGAGCACCCCGGCGAGAAAGCCGCCACCGTTGACAATGCCCGTCGCGGTGCCGAGCCTGTTTGCCGGGTTGTGGGCGCGGGTGAAGTCGAAGGCGACCATCGATCCGGGCCCGCCGGCGCAGAGCACCAGGGCAAGAAGGATGAGCAATGGCAGCGGCGCGGCACCCGGCCACGCGATCACCACCGCCCAGACTCCCGCCTGTGCGCCAACCACGGTCAACACGATCCAGGAGCGCCTCAGCGGGTGGCGCGCCGACACCGCTCCGACGAGGGGACCGATGACTGCGCCGGCAACAACGTACAGAGTGAAGATTGCGGATGCTGCGGCGGTAGAGAGTCCCTGGCCCTGGATGAGGAATGGGTACCCCCAGAGCAGGGCGAACGCGGTGGACGCGAACGGTGAGGAGAAATGGGACCAGAACGCGAGCCGGGTGCCGGGGTGGCGCCACGCCTCCACTAGTCCGCGCTTCAGATCGTGCGGCGCAACGATGACGGTGATCGCGCCCGTTTTCTCCGGCTCGTTGCGTACAACAGCAAGGGTTAGCACCGCCGCAAGGACGCCGAGCGAGGCGACAGAGATAAACGCCGTGGGCCAGTTGGTGGCATGGAGCAGGGCTGCGAGCGGGATCACACTGATGATCTGGCCGAACTGGCCGAGCAAACCGGTGATCTGGGTCATGATCGGTGCACGCTTCGCCGGAAACCACGCCGCGATCACGCGGAGGATGCTGGGGAAGATCGCTGCGTCTCCCGCTCCGAGCAGCACGCGGGCGGCGATCGCGACGCTGACGTCGGGGGTCACGGCCATCACCAGCTGGCCGGCTGCCATCACAAGCATCCCGACCGTCATCACGGCACGCGAGCCGAACCGATCGAGCAGCAGGCCCACCGGAATTTGCAGCAGCCCGTAGACCAGCAACTGGAGCACGGCAAACAGCGAAAGGGTCGATGCGTCGGTGTGGAAGCGGGCGGACGCGTCGACTCCCACCGCGGAGAGGGAGGTGCGGTTGAGGATGGAGACGATGTAAGCGAGGACGCCAACACTCCAGATCAGGGTGAGCCGCCGGTTGAGGGGCAGCAGCTCAGCCACGCGACTGCTCCGGCGCCGACTGGCCCACGGACGACACACCCGTGGACGACAGACCAGTGGGCTGGGCGGTGAGCGAACGGTGCGCTTCCGCAGCGAACGTGGATGCCAGGGGGTGGTCCGACCAGGCGAGCAGTGCGGCGCCGATCAGCCCGCCCTGCGAGGTCAGGGAGGAGCGCTCGATACGCGGGGTGGTGCGCCAGCCGAGGCGCTCGTCGACCTGCGCGCGCAACGGGGCGAACAGGGTTTCGCCGGCCGCCGAGAGTCCCCCGCCAACAACGATAACGGCGGGATCCAGAACGGCGGCCAGGGCAGTGATTCCGGTGGCGAGAGCATCAACCGCGTCATCCCAGACCTGCGCCCCGATGGGGTCAGTGTCGAGGGTTGCGGCGATCTCGCGGGTCGAGCTGGCCAGGGCACCGCCGCGGCGAACGTACCGCGAAAAGATGCTTGTCGCGGACGCGTAGGCCTCGATGCATCCCTGTTGTCCGCACGAGCACAGGTCCCCACCGGGGACAACCGGCATATGGCCGAACTCGCCCGCGGCTCCCGTAAAACCTTCCACAAGCACACCGCCGGTGACCACGGCGGCCGAGACGCCCGTGCCGATGGGGATAAAAATGAAGTGCCGATAGGCGTCGTCGCCCTCGGTTGTGTGTGCGGCACGTTCAGCAAAAGCGGCGGTGCGGGCGTCGTGTCCTACGCGCACAGGCACGTGGAACTCCGCCTCGAGGAGTTCGCGCAGAGGAAGCATGTCCCAGCGGAGGTTCGCGGCGAAACGAATGGTGCCCGAGGCGGGGTCGACGAGACCTGGGGACGCAAGACCGATACCAGCCAGCGAGAATCCTGCGGCCAGGGCATCCCCCCGCAGCAGGCGCAGCAGTTGAAGCACACCGGAGTACGCATCACCCTCAGTGTCGAAGGTTCCGACCGTGCGTCGGGCGACCATGTGGCCGGCGCTGTCAAAAGCAGCGCCTTTGAGAGTTGTGCCGCCGATGTCTACGGCGAGGGCAGCATCGCGCTGCCCGGTCTGGTGTTCTGCGATCACAGTGTGGCGCTCACTTCCCGCACCAGGCGCTCGACGCGGGCAGGCGCGAGCACCTCTTCCAGGATGAGCTGGCAAGCGCCCCGCACACCCGCATCACCGGGACTGCGGGCGGCACGCACCTCGAGGTCGTTGGTGACGAGCGGGAGGCAGCGCTGGAACAGTTCCGCACGAATTGCCGCCACGAGCGGAGCGGACGCCGACATCGCTCCCCCGAGCACAACGTCGCGAGGGTTGAAGAAGTTCACGATGGACGACAGCACGCCGCCGATGGACGTTCCCGCGCTCCGGAGGACATCGACCACCTGGGCGTCCCCGCTGCGGCCGAGTTCGACAACATCGCTCGCGGTGGTGACGTTGTAGCCCTGCGCCACGAGCCGGGCAACAATCGCGCCGCCGCTGGCGACCGATTCGAGGCAGTTGGTCGCCCCGCAGACACACGGGATGGTGGACGTCCCGGCAACAGAGGTGTGGCTGATCTCGCCCGCCGCACCGCCGACGCCGCGGTGCAGTCGCCCGGCAGAGATGATCCCGCAGCCAATGCGTGTGCCGAGTTTGATGGCGAGCAGCTGGTCTGTTTCGGGATGCCCTTCAGACTGCTCGGCGAGGGCGATGAGGTTGGCATCGTTCTCGACCAGCACGGGGATTGTGGTGTGGGCAGCGAAGAGGCCCGGAAGATCCGCATTGTGCCAGCTCGGCATAAATGACGGAAGGACCACGCGTCCGCTGGGAAACTCAATGGGAGCGGGAAGCCCGATGGCGACGCCGAGCAGACGGTCGGGATCCAGCCCGGATCGCTCGATCAGCCCACCGAGTGCCGCCCACAGTCCCTCGACTGCAGCCCCAGGGCCGTCCTCGATAGAGACGGGAACGTCTTCAACCACAACAAGGGTGCCGCCGAGGTCAGCGATCGCCACCTGCACGTGGTGGGCACCAACATCCATTGCCCCGACAAAGCCGGCAGACGCGGTGACCTCGAGCGAGCGAGCACGACGGCCGCCACGCGACTCTTCATCCCCACCCTCGCTAACGATTCCCAGACGCACCAGTGCGTCAACGCGCAGCGAGATAGTGGACGGTGCCATACCGATGTGCCGGGCGAGCGCTGAGCGCGACGTCGCAGTGCCGGAGCGCACCAGGCGAAAGATATCGCCCGCCGAACCCGCGGCGAAGTCAACGTCTCGATAGAGGGGAACTTGCGTCATGTCTCCACAATAAGCGCACGAATCGAACAAAGATTGCCAATTTTCGAATTACTTACGTTTGGAATCAAATGGTAACTCGTACGAAACATGCGAACCCTAGCGTTTGAGATAGGCAATCCTCGACGGCCTCCCGTCCGTGGTCGCACACTTCGCATTCTCTTCACTTGGCACCCCACTTCACTTCGCACACAAGGAGACAGCATGAGCAAGAAGATCAGCATCTGGACGGGAACGGTCGCGGTGGCCGTGGCGTTGTCCCTCAGCGCGTGCGCGCCGGGCGGCACCTCCGCCCCCGCAGCGGAATCAGGCCCCGTTTCTGACGACGTTGCCGGCGCCGGCGATGTCACCCTCACCGTGTGGGACCAGAACACCGACGAGGGAATCGACGAAGCGCAGGAAGCGCTCAACGCCGCGTTCACCGAGAAGTACCCCAACGTCACAATCGACCGCGTCACCCAGTCGTTCGCTGACCTCAAAACCACCCTCAAGCTGGCGCTCTCCGGGGACAACGCTCCTGACGTGATCCAGGCCAACCAGGGCTACCCCGACATGGGCGCGTTTGTTGAAGGCGGACTCATCCGGTCGCTCGACGACTACGACGAGATCTACGACTGGACCTCGTACTACCCCGAGTCCCTCCTGAAGATCAACTCCTTCAGCGCCGACGGAACCGAGTGGCAGGGCGACAACCTCTTCGGTGTCTCCCAAACCGGTGAAGTAGTGGGCATCTACTACAACAAAAAGATCCTCGCCGACCTGGGAGTCGACGCACCGACCTCGCTCGACGAGTTCGAGTCGGGGATGGAAGCTGCGAAGGCTGCCGGCATCCTGCCCATGGCCTACGGCGACATCGAGAAGAGCCCCGGAATCCACCTGTTCGGCGTTGTCCAGGCGGCAATCGCCGGTGCTGACACCGTCAACGCGCTTGTCACCGGCCAGGACGGCGCCTGGACCGACGAGGTTTCGGTTGAGGCCGCAGCAACAATCCAGGACTGGGCAACAAAGGGCTACATCCCCGAAGGCGCCAACGGCGTCTCCCGCGATGACGCACTCGCACAGTTCCAGGCCGGAGAGTCGGCGTTCTACATCGTGGGCACCTGGAAGCAGGCCGCGATCGCCGAATCGCTCGGTGCCGACGCCGGATTCACCACGCTCATCCCCGAAGGCGAAGAGACCCCCGTCACCACTGGTGGCGAGGGACTCGCGTGGGCCGTCACCACCGGGTCGGAAAACCCCGATGTTGCCGCCGCGTACGTCGCGTTTATCAACGACGAGGCTTCCGCCCAGACGTTTATCGACGAGAACAGCCTTCCCTCCGTCATCCCGTCCGACTTCACCCCCGAAGAAGGACTCGAAGCGGACGTCTTCGACACCTACGGCGCAGTCACCGAGTCGGGCGGTCTCGTGCCGTACCTCGACTACGCGACTCCCACGTTCTACGACACCCTCACGAGTGCCGTTCAGCAGCTCACCGACAACCAGGTGACGCCGGAAGAGTTCACGGAAATCCTCCAGCAGGACTACTCGAGCTTCATCGAAAGCAAGTAAGGCGACATACCCATGACAGTCTCCACTCGGGCACGATCGAGTGAGGCACGCAAGGCGGGCACGGTTGTGAACCGTGCCCGCCGGCGCCGTGTCGAATCGTTTAAGGCGTTCCTCTACGTCGCGCCAGCACTCGCGTTCGCCCTCACGTTTCTCATCGTGCCCACGTTCCAAACCGCGTGGTACTCGCTCTTCGACTGGAACGGTCTCAGCGCAGCCACCTGGGCCGGTGTCCAGAACTACGTCGACATCGTCCAGGACAAAGAACTGCGGGACTCCTTCCTCCACGTCGGTGTACTGGTTATCTTCTACGCGTTTGTCCCCATCGCGATCGCGCTCCTGCTGACCATGGTCATCTCGCGGGCGCACGCACTGCGTGGAATGTCGTTCTTCCGCACCGTGCTGTTTCTCCCCCAGGTCATCGCGTCCGTTGTGGTCGCCACCACCTGGCTGTCGATCTACTCGCCGAACGGACTCCTCAACACGGCTCTCCGGGCGATCGGACTCGACTCGTTGACACGGGTATGGCTGGGCGACTTCACCACCGCTCTCGTCTCCGTCGGGTTCGTCGGAACCTGGCTCAACGTCGGTCTCTGCCTCGTCCTGTTCCTCAGCGGAGTCGGCAACGTGCAGCCCGAACTCTTTGAGGCAGCCCGCCTCGACGGCGCCAACAGCTTCCAGGAGTTCTTCGGCATCACCCTGCCCGCACTGCGCGGACAGATCACCGTCGCGCTCACGCTCACGGTTGTCTCGTCGCTCAAAACCTTTGACTTGGTCTACATCACCACGCGCGGCGGCCCGGGTAACAGCACGTCGGTGCCCGCGTACGAGGCGTATAGCCGTGCGTTCAACTCGGGGCAGGTCGGATCGGCGGCGAGTGTCGCGATTGTGCTCACCCTCGGCATCCTGCTCATCACCGCGCTGATCGGCCGCCTGCAACCGAAAGATTCAGAATGAAGATCTCCATCGGCGAGAAGATCGTCACCTACTTCGTCCTCAGCCTCTTCGCCGCGTTTGCGCTCATCCCGCTGCTGGGCGTCGTCCTTACGGCCGTCACGCCCGGCAGCTCGAGCAGTGGGTTCCGCATACCGGAATCCATCGACCTCGGCAACTTTGCTGAGGCCTGGGACCGCGGCCACTTCGCGACCTACATGCTCTCCAGCATTGTGGTGACGATCACCGTTGTGGTGGTCACCACCGTGCTCAGCGTGATGGCCGGCTTCGCCTTCGCCCGGCTCAAGTTCTTCGGCTCGAACATTGTGTTCTACGTAATCCTCGCGGGCCTGCTGCTGCCCGCCGAAGCATTCATCATCCCGCTGTACTACAACCTCCGTTCGGCGCACATCACCGACACCTACTGGGCGCTGATCCTCCCGCAGATCGCGCAGTCCCTCGCCTTCGGTATCTTCTGGATGCGCAATCAGTTCATGTCATTCCCGGGCGAAGTCATCGAGGCAGCCCGGCTTGACGGCGCGACCGACCTGCGCACGCTCTGGCAGATCGTTGTGCCGCCATCGACGCCATCGATTATGACGATGTGCCTGCTCATCTCGATGTGGACGTGGAACGAATTCCTCATCCCGCTCGTGATGGTGACCAAAGACAGCCTGCGTACCGCTCCCCTGGGCCTCGCGTTTTTCCAGGGCCAGCACTCGACCGACTACGCCCTGCTCGCCGCGGCAGGCATCATCATCGCCGCACCCATTGTGATTCTGTACTTCTTCCTGCAGCGCAGATTTATCAGCGGGATGCTCGGCGGGATCTCGAGCCGATGACGGAGAACACCCCCGTGGACACTGACCACATAAGCTCGGTGCCGATGAGCAACGACGACACCAGCACCAACCAGACCAGCACCGACCCGATGACCATCGACGAGATCCTGGACATCCTGGCGATCGCCGACGCGGACCGCGCGGACTCCATCGCCCTGTTCAACGACTCGACTAATGACGATCTGGTGACCGATATCCTCGCGTCCCTCGGTCACAGCTTTGGCAGTTTCAACGACATCAAGGTTGTTGAGCCGACGCAGGAACCACTCGCCTGGCTCAAGGCCTACCTGTTGCTGACGCCAGCCGTGATCGCCTGGCATCGAGAACAGGGCATCCCTGACGAGGTGATGCGCGACACCCTCGCCGATGTCGGTCGGCACGTCGCGATCAGCCGCCGGGTCACGGGCGAGTTCAGCCTGCAGACCTGGCGCTGGCTCACCCATCACTTCACCGTGCGCATCTTCGCGTTGGGCCGCCTGCAGTTCGCGCTCCAGCGCACTGCGGCTACCGTCGACGGCGCATTTGCCGCCGGCGATTGGGTGCTCGCCGTTCACATCCCAGAGTCCGGACCGCTCCTCCCCGCGCTTGTCGACGAGAGCTTGCGCGCAGCCAAAGACTTCTTCCCCCGCCACTTTCCCGACCGTCCAGTGTCGATTGTGACCTGCGATTCGTGGATGCTCGATCCTTACCTTCTCGACCGGGTGTCACCGACCAGCAACGTCGGCGCCTTCATCCGCCGGTTCACCGCATTCGGCGACCGCACCGACGGACACACTGACGCGCTCTACTTTGTG
>Ga0247807_10000313_pt1 | contig 31061 bp, 21 predicted proteins | sample UWRJL074202C1_FD_179931 | JGI IMG/M metagenome (GOLD analysis project Ga0247807, IMG submission 179931) | Plant litter microbial communities from Arlington Agricultural Research Station in Wisconsin, United States - UWRJ-L074-202C-1 | ecosystem: Environmental > Terrestrial > Plant litter >...
CCACACCGTCGAGCACGAAATCACCGTCTTCCTGAACCTCACCGTTGCGCATAGGAACGTGCGCAATGATGCGTTTCTGGATATTGGCCTGCCATATACGGACGACGGCGATGCCATCGCGAGGCGCATCTACCAGACCTTCAGAGATGGAGTATGGGCCGACAGCCGAGCTCAGGTTGCCGCAGTTGCCCGACCAGTCGATCACTGGCGTCTCAATGGCCGGAGCCCCGAACAGGTAATCAACGTCACAATCTTCGCGATTGGATTTACCGATGATCACCACCTTGCTGGTGCTGGAGGTCGCACCACCCATCCCGTCGATCTGCTTGCCGTACACATCCGGGCTGCCGATCACGCGGAGCAGGATGGCATCTCGCTCTTGGCCTGCAGGCGGCAGATCCTTGTCGAGAAAGAACACACCCTTGCTGGAGCCGCCACGCATGTAAACGGCTGGAATACGTCTTTGAGTCATTTGATATCTCCTGCGACAAATCAGCGGCACATCAGTTAGCGGATGCGTTCTTCATGCTTTCGATCAGCAACTGCGGTAACAGACCACCACTGCGGAAGTAACGAACGTCCTCGAAGGTATCCAGACGACTCACAACAGTGACGCGCTCGGTTTCGCCGTTTTCGCGCTCGATCACCAGAGTGACCTTGGCGCCTGGCTGGAAGTCATCGGTGATGCCTTCCACGCTGAACGTTTCGCGGCCATTCAGACCCAGGCTTTGGCGCGAGACACCCTGCTCGAACTGCAGCGGAAGAATGCCGAGACCCGCCAGGTTGGTACGGTGGATACGCTCGAAGCTCTCAGCTACTACCGCGCGCACACCCAACAGGCGTGGGCCTTTAGCCGCCCAGTCACGAGACGAACCGCTGCCATACTCTTTACCGGCGACAACGATCAGGGATTGCTTGCGATTTGCGTAGATCTCGGCAGCCTGGAAGATCGTGGTGACCTCATTCTCAGGCAGCAGCAGCGTCCATGGGCCTTCACGACCATCTTCGAGCAGCTCGTTCTTGAGACGCGGGCTGGCGAAGGTGGCGCGCTGCGCAGCCTCGTGGTTGCCGCGACGTGTGCCATAGGAGTTGAAGTCAGGCACCGCGATACCGTGCGATTGCAGGTATTGGCCCGCATCGCTTTCCGGCAGGATCGCACCCGATGGAGAAATGTGGTCGGTGGTGATGTTGTCCGACAGCATGGCGAGGACGCGCATGTTGCTCAGGTCTTTAGTGGTGTCAGTGGCCGTCACCGCATCGCTCCAGTACGGAGGTTTACGGATGTAGGTGCTTTTCTCTTGCCATGCGTACTGGTCGCTGACACCGGCGCGCAGGTCGCTGGCAATCAGGCCGGCTTCGCGAGGGACGTCTTCATACGCCTTGTCGAACAGGTCGGCGGTGAGGTTTTCAGCCTCGATTGAGGTCAGTTCCTCGTCGCCTGGCCACAGCTCGTGCAGGTACACAGGCACACCGTCGTCATCCGACCCCAGCGCGTCTTTTTCGGGGTCGATCAGGTACGTACCGGCGATGGCGTAAGCAACGATCAGCGGCGGCGACATGATGAAAACTTCGCGAGCCAGCGGGTGAACACGGCCTTCGAAGTTACGGTTGCCCGAGGTCGCAGCCACGGTTTCCAGCTTGCGGGTGCGGATTTCCTCTTCGATCTCAGGGCTCAGCAATGGCCCCGACATACCGTTACAAGTGGTACAGCCGTAACCGACCAAGTTGAAGCCCAGTGCATCCAGATCATTATTCAGACCCGAACGCTCCAGGTAATCAGCAACCACCATCGAACCTGGCGCAAACGAAGTTTTTACCCATGGAGCGCGCTTCAGACCACGCTTACGGGCGTTGCGTGCCACCAGACCAGCGGCGATCACACCACGTGGGTTGGAGGTGTTGGTGCAGCTGGTGATGGCAGCCAATACGACCGAACCATTGTCCAGGCCAGTTGGCAGATTAGTTGCGGGTGCCTTCTGACCCAGCACAATACGCTGGTGAGGCTGTTTCGGGCCGGCGATGGAACGCGCCACGGTGCCGAGATCCAGAGTAACGACACGGTTGTACTCAACCTCGCCAAGGCTGTCATGCCAAAGGCCTTGAGCACGAGCATAAGCTTCGGTCAGGCCTGAGATCTGACCGCCGCGACCGGTCATGCGCAGGTAATGCAGCGTGCGGTCGTCGATGGCAAACATGGCAGCGGTAGCGCCGAACTCAGGCGCCATGTTCGACAGGGTGCCTCGGTCAGCAAGAGACAACTGTGGAACACCTGGGCCGAAGAACTCCAGGAAGGAGCCGATCACGCCAGCCTTACGCAGCAGCTCGGTCAGAGCCAGCGCTATGTCAGTGGCCAGATATCCCTGAGGCAAGGTGCCTTCGAGACGAACGCCGACGATCTCCGGCAGGCGCAGCATGAGGGATTTCCCCAGCATTGCCGCTTCTGCTTCGATACCACCCACACCCCAGCCTAAGACGCCAATGGCATTGATCATGGTGGTGTGGCTGTCGGTGCCGACCAGCGTATCCGGGAACGCCCACAGCTCACCATCACGGCGCTGAGTGCCAATTACGGTAGTCAAGCGTTCCAAGTTGATCTGATGAAGGATGCCTTTGCCCGAAGGGATGATCGACAAATTGCTGAACGCCTTGTTGCACCAGTCCAGAAACTGGAAACGTTCGGCGTTGCGCTCACGCTCAATGGCTTCGTTATCGGCGAGTGCGCTGGCGTCACCCCAACGCTCTACGTTGAGCGAGTGATCCACTACCAGGTGGGTCGGTGTAACAGGGTTAACCAGCCTTGGGTTGCCGCCTTGAGCAGCGACGGCATCACGCAGACCCGCGAGGTCGACCAGCGCCGGCGTACCGAGCAGATCCTGCAGAACGACGCGAGCTGGACGGAAAGGAATGTCGAATTCTTTAGAGCGGGCGCAGATGACTTTGAGCGCGGCTTCAGGGTCAGCCTCTCCACGCAAAACGTTCTCGGCAAGGATTCGCAAGCTGTAGGGCAGCTTCGCGTAATCACCACCCAGGTCGGTCACGACCCCACGGATGTCGCTGACACGGTACTCGATTCCGTTGGCGGAAACGATTTGACCCTTTGACTTAGGCATTGACTATTCCTCACAAACTGCACGGGTAACGTTCTTGTGGGAGGCATATTGCACTTTGTGATGATATAGGTCAATGTTGACTCATCCGATTCATCTCGTTTGAGTGTCGGACGTAACCAACCAACGATTTCTACTGCGCATGCTCGCTCCTTCGACGTAGCGCCCAGTCAGGTACGGTAGAAAAAATAAAGATAAGAAAAATCGAGGCCCGCCATGATCAAGCTCTTTTGCCCCCGCTCCCCCACCACTCCCATTTGGATCGAGCCGGTCTCGACCTGAGACCTATTGCGCTATCCAGGCCATATGGCCGACCAGAGCCACATAGATCTGAAAAATGGGAGTTCGACCGTGCTAACAGTCCTTGGCTTTTCAATGGTTATCTGTTTCATGTACTTGATCATGACGAAGCGCCTTTCTGCGCTCATCGCGTTGATCTTGATACCTATCGTTTTCGCGCTGATCGGAGGCCATTACGCAGGCCTCGGTGCCATGATGCTCGACGGCGTCAAAACACTTGCTCCAACCGGCGTGATGCTGACCTTCTCGATTCTTTACTTCGGCATAATGATCGACGCTGGGCTTTTCGACGGGCTCGTCCGCTTCATCTTGAAAGTGGTGAAAGGCGACCCTCTCAAGGTCTCGGTAGGCACTGCGGTACTGACAATGCTGGTATCGCTGGATGGTGACAGCTCGACTACCTACATGATTGCCTGCGCTGCATTCCTGCCGCTGTATCAACGACTGGGGATGAGCGTGCTGGGCATGACATGCCTGGTGAACATTGCCAGCGGGATCATGAATATCTCGCCGTGGGGTGGGCCAACTGCTCGCGCAGCAGCAGCGCTGCATGTGGATGCAATGGAGATTTTCCTGCCCATGATTCCTGGCATGCTGCTAGGTTGCGCCTGCCTCATCTTTACTGCCGTAGTCATTGGGCGCAAAGAGCGTGCGCGCATTGGCATTCTTGATATGGACGGTCTTCATCACGGCCCTGTGTCGCTGGGCAATGGATCAGCAGAGCAATGTGATGAAAATCGTCGTCCGAAAATGTTTTGGCCGAATTTGATCTTGACGCTAGGCCTCATCACTTGCCTGATCATTGGCGCAATGCCTATCCAGATCCTGTTCATGGTCGGCTTCGCCATTGCCATCATGCTCAACTACCCGAACATTGAGCAGCAAAAAGCACGTATTGCCGCTCATGCGACGAATGTGTTGGCAGTTACAGCAGTCATTTTTGCTGCGGGCATTTTCACGGGGATCCTTTCCGGAACCGGCATGGTGGACTCAATGGCGAAAAGCTTGCTGCATGTAATCCCACCAAGCTTCGGCCCGTTCCTGGCTGTCTTCACCGCCCTCGTTAGCCTGCCGTTTACATTCTTCATGTCTAACGACGCGTTCTACTTTGGCATCCTTCCGGTGATCGCACAGACTGCAGCCCAATACGGGATAACTCCACTGGAAATCGCGCGGGCTTCGGTTGTGGGTCAACCCGTCCACCTACTCAGCCCGCTGGTGCCATCACTCTATCTGCTCGTTGCCTTGGCCAAAGTAGATCTCGGAGATCATCAACGCTTCGCGCTCAAATGGGCTATCTTGGCCAGCCTCGGCCTGTTGGTGGGCGGCCTTCTGTTTGGGGCATTTCCCTTCTATCAGGTTCGGTAAGCCCCGCTGAACGTCATAATTGAGGCGGAGGCCAAACGGTCTCTGCCACAGCGTAAAATGACGCGCTAGAATGGGTGCTCTTCGGTTCAGATCTCTGTGGTTTCAGACCTAATGCCTTTAAGCCCGCTGCAAGCACGCATCGCGCGTGACATCGTTTCCCACGTACGACGTGAACGCTTCGCTGTTGGTCATCATCTGGTTGAATCACAGCTAGCGAACACACTGAATGTGTCGCGCACGCCTGTGAAGTTTGCCCTGGGCCATTTGGTTGAAAAGGGTATGCTGACTTACGACCGCAACAGGGGTTTTTTCCTCGCACGAGCCAGTGACGACTTGAGCGACCTTGTCTCAGAAGTCATGGAGAAGAGCGATGATCCCTTATACCTGACGCTTGCAGAACTTCGCCTCAGTCGGCAGCTTCCTGAACTGTTTACCGAGATCGAATTCATGCGGCAGTTCGATGTGTCCAGAGCAGCACTGAGGGCCGTGCTGTCTCGGATGCAGCAAGAAGGATGGGTTGAACAGCGTGCAGGCCAAGGGTGGCGTCTGCTTCCTATGATCGACTCTGTTGAGGCTTACGAAGAAAGCTACTCCTTCCGAGCGACCGTCGAACCTTCCGGCCTTTTGTCACCGACTTTTCAGATTGATCGCGAGACGTTGGCGGCATGTCGGAAGCAGCAGGAATTCATCGCGAACGGCGGCTACCTGACCATGACCCCTCAGGAGCTTTTCGAGGCCAACTCCCAGTTCCACGAGACATTGGCGGCGTGCTCGGGTAACCGTTTCCTGCAGCAGACTGTCCGCCGTCTCGACCAGTTACGACGCCTGGTGGAATACCGCCAGGCCAGCGCACGCACACCCCGTAAAGGCCAAGCGGAAGAGCACTTAGCGATTCTCGACTGCCTGGAACGTGGCGACCGCTTGGCTGCTGCTGACCAGATGCGACGCCACCTTGAACAAGCTCGCCGACACAAAGTCGATCCTGCTTTGTTTGAATGAAATTTCCACTTTAATCGCCCCTAGAGCGTTGACGCGGTCAACCTGGTCGCATGCGCTCACTCATGGCGTTTAGACGAAGCTCTCCGAGCTTGCGGTTCCCCTCGTATCCCGCCATGCGCTGATTGACTTATGTGGATATATAGAACATTAAATCCAGACATACGACCGCTCGCTTTCGTGACGGTTTGTAACCGGCTCGATCACGCGAGATTGATGGCAAACACCACTATTCGGATACGACAGGGCGTTCAAGTCCTGGTCTCTAAGCTGAAATGATTACAACTAACAGTGCTCTGAGACTGGTAGGTTAATTGGCGTACCACTTTGGTGTTCACGAGCTTCAGCAGCCCAATGCCGAGAGTTGCTCATTGGGGTCTATCGCTCCTTGTTTGAATGGTATTCCCCGCTAACGATGCCTTGATCCGGGCCTTCCACAGTCTAGCCTAGGGACGGTGTAAACCGAAAAAATGCCCTGTAAACCTTCTAGGTTAACAAGTCATTTTCTGGCTTTACAGGTCGAGTTCGTTAGACTCGATTTGCGTCCAAACTGGGTCGCCAGTACTCACCAAATTTGGCTACCACCCCACTCACCTAGCGAACTTCTCAAGCGTATTGGGTACCTGCTTAATCGGTGCGGGCAATCGTCGGTTTACTCATTTTTGCCGATAGCCGGCCAATTGCTATTAGTGGTAGCGTTGCGTTATCAGCAGGCTCCGTATTTGTCACCTAGGTTGATCAATCGGATGCCCATTTCTGGAAATTACTCGCGATACAGGGATGTCATGGTGCGTATTATTAGCCCATCCAACAAAGGTGGGCCCGCTGCGAGGCAAGGCTTCAAGTATCAAGACCATGTAGCCGTCAGCTTCATTTTCAAGATGCTGCGCGATAGCAGTTACTCCCAAGTAGAGTGCGAGACCGCCGACGATATCGTGGCCGTATTTCAGTGCGCTGGGGAGCTCGTCAACGAGTACATCCAGGTCAAGACGACTGAGGGTGACCACAAATGGAATATGGAAGAGGTGACCAAGCTGGATGGCACCAAAGCCAACTCGTCCTTGCTCCATAAATCGCTGAATTGCGATGTTCGTTCTGGCCCTGCCCGCTTCCGAATTGTGACCCAGCGCGACGTCGCAAAGATTCTCAACGGCTTCAAAACCGAGCTGGATAAGCGGAATCTGCCTGACACCACCACGGCCCGAGGCAAGGCACTGCTCAAGAAGTTCAAGACATTCAGTTCCCCACAAAATCGGAATTTTGCCTACTGGGCAGAGAACTGCGTCTGGCAGGTCTACGGGGATGTGGAAGCATTAGAAGCGGTCAACATCAAGGCCCTCTCCAAGCTTGCTGAGGATTTCGGGAACCGCCCCAACAATACCCAGATGCAGGCTATTTACGATGATTTCTTGGAGATGGCTGACAAGGCTGCCACGGCCAACGTGAAAACAGCAGCATCGACGAAGATCATTCTGCGGGCTCCGGCTCTGGCCCACCTCAAGCAGCTACTAGAGGCCGCAGATGAACAGTCAACGGCTACAGCCAAACCCTACAAAAAACGTCCAGATCCCTTCCTGGTCGAGTTTCACGCAAGCACCGATGAAGGCCTGCTGCACACATTTTCCGGCTTCGACGTTCGCTACGCGCTGAAGGCATGGCGGCACGATGGTTTTGCTAAACACCTGGTCGAATGGCTCCCGGAATTCTCACTCAAGGCGAGCGAGATCGTGAATATCCTCGCGCACAATGCCGAGGCCATGCTCGCTCGTTCCATCAATACCTTCAGCGACAGCGAGCTGCCTCGCGATAGGTTGATCGCTGAACTGATCCTCCACGCCATCCTGCGCAGCCGCCAAAACAGCGAGCCCGTGGCATGCAAGGTTTTCTATAAATCCGGTAGCAAGCTCTCCGAATTTGGCAACGCCCACATCGTCCAGATACCTGGCCAGGACGATCAGCTATGGCTAGGGCTCGCGCGCCTGATTGAAGCAGGCAACATGGACGCGACGTTGGCCCAGATCTGCGGCGTCTTGGACGCCACCATTTCGGAAACGGTACTGTCGTCAGAACGCGAAATCATCATCAACCTGCGCGAGCCTCTTCACCATCAACCGAAAGCGGACGCCTTCAACCAGGCACTGCATCGAAACTCGCCAGTCGATGACATGCTGAACGTCCTCTGCTTTCCTATCCTGTTGACCTACGACAGTCACGCACTCTCATCAGGCTGGCTAGCTGATTACGTGAACCACCTCAGAAAAGAGATTGAAGCCCACTTCAGCACCTTCACCACCCAGTTGCCAGAGAACATCAAGCAAGTGAAGGTCATGGTGTTCCTTGTGCCAATGGAGAGCATCGAGAAGCTGACCAATGCCTTCAATGCTCGCTGCAAAACACTGGAAGACTTGCAGGTATGACCTCGGGCGTGTGGTCAATTTGCACAGCTGAAAACACTACAGGGTGAAGGTATTCCGAGCTGGCCAAGCCAGCTTCGGCGATCTCAAGGAACGATGCGGTAATGAACTACGAAACGATCAAGAACAGTCTGGCCAACCTCAATGATGAGGGAGCCTCAACAGTCGATGTGCTGCTCGCCATCAATACCATCGTCAACCGAAGCAACTCCGATTGGGAAGGACGCGACCTGGTGATCCGAGCGCTCGATAAATTCGCACTCTTTGACGCAGTCGAGCAATCGCTCCTGCTCAACATGGTGCGAGCTGTTGGGCTCTTTCCTTACATCACGCCCCACCTGAGCAACATGGCCCTGTCTGACCGCTTGGCTTACGAGGCTCACAGGGTTGAAGGTGTAGAGCCTGGCATGGTGTTTCATCACCTTCAGGCACACGTTTTCAGCTTGATCATGCAGGGTCAAAACGTCGTCTTGAGCGCCTCCACCAGTGTCGGCAAGAGCCTGGTCATCGACGCGGTACTTGCCCAGCGACGGTTCAAAAAGGTGGTGGTGATCGTTCCCACCATTGCGTTAATCGACGAAACCCGACGCCGCTTGGTCAAGCGCTTCCGGGACTTCAACCTAATCACGCATCCTAGCCAGGAAGCTGTGCCAGACGCCACTAACGTGTACCTGCTGACGCAGGAGCGGGTCATCCAGCGCCCTGACCTGGATGATGTGGGGTTCTTCATCCTGGACGAATTTTACAAAATCGATTTGGCGAGTGATAAGGATGGAAGCACACGCGCCGTCGATCTGAGCTTGGCGTTCCACAAGCTCGCAAAGACCGGAGCACAGTTTTACATGCTAGGGCCGCACATTCAGAAGATCTCTGGGTTGGACGGGTACGAGTACCATTTCATCCCGTCCGACTACAGCACCGTCGCGGTCGATATCCAGAATTTCAATCTGGGCATGCGCTCTGAACAGCGCACACAAAAGCTCCTGGAGCTGGTCAGGACGCTGGATTCCCCTACCCTGATCTACTGTCAGGCGCCGGCAAGCGCAAACAGAGTCGCTGAGTATTTGATCCAAGATGCCGGGTTGGCCCCGGTGCCGGAGACGCAAGAAATCGCTGCCTGGATCTCCAAGCATTACCACCCGGAATGGAACGCTGCCAGGGCGATAGCCCTGGGCATCGGGATACACCATGGCGGGGTGCCTCGCGCGCTGCAGCAGTACATCGTCAAGCTATTCAACGAGGGCGTTATCAAGCGAATCATTTGCACATCCACGATGATCGAGGGCGTCAATACGTCGGCTGAAAACGTCATTATTTATGACCGGCGCCTCAAAACGTCCACGTTCGACTACTTCACCTACAAGAACATTTCCGGGCGTGCTGGCCGAATGAACAAATACTTCATCGGCAAGGTGTTCATGCTCGAAGCACCGCCCGTTGAGCAGGGATTGACCGTCGAGTACCCCATCGGCCATCAGGATGAGACTTCACCTATCGGCCTGTTGATGCAACTAGAAAACGAATACCTCACGGACATCTCGCGAGGCCGGCTCCAGGAAGCGTATGCCAACGAGGTGCTGTCACCCGCCACCTTAATCGAAAACCGCCATATTCCTATCGAGCGGCAGGTCAAGGTCGCGAAAACGATCATAGGTGAGCTTCCAGACAACCACGAATTGTTAAGCTGGAAAGGCATCCCTGAGCCTGACCAGCTGAACTACTTGTGTGAGCTGGTCTATAGCCTGGAAGGTGAGAACCTGATGGAGTACCAGATCGCGTCCAGCTCTCAGTTAGCCTGGCACATCAACGAGCTCCGAAATCAGAAAAACTTGCCGGCCTACCTGAGCGAAGCGGTGGATAATCGGTGGGTGAATGTATCAGCGAGCGAAGCTATTAACCTGCGCCTGAAATTCATTAGAAACATGGTGTGCTTCAGGTTGCCTCGGGACATCATGGCCATTCACAAAATCCAGGTCGACGTACTGGGGCAAGAGGGGTACGAACCTGGAGACTTCAGCTTCTTCGCTGAGCAACTGGAAAATATGTTCCTTGATCCCCTGCTCACCGCACTCGACGAATACGGAATTCCTACCCAGATCTCGACCAAGATCAAGCACCTGATCTTGCCATCAGAGCACCTGAACGACTTGCTGGCAAAACTGCGGTTGCTTGCCCCTCGGGTGGAGCGCCTCCAGCTCACCAGCTTTGAGAAAGATGTGATGCAATGGGCGGTCGCTGAGATGTGATGGTGGACGGGCGAGAAAGATGCTGGGAGGCTTATCGGGATTCAGGCCTTCCACCAATTGACGAGTCTGCCAGCCCCCCTGCAGAGAGGAACGAAAATGCCAAACCCACTGGTAATCAAAGGTCAGCGTTTTTCATCCCAAATTGAGGCGGAGCGCTTTTTTTACGCCATGCGTGACAGAAACCTCGTCAGCGGTGGAGATATCAAAGGCTCCACTGAATTCGATTTGCTCGAAGAGCTGTACCTCCGGTATTGCCAGGCCACCAACTGGCCAACGTCAGGAAATCCAGTTGCGTTTTACGCGCGCAATATCGCGCGTGGGAGCGGCCCAAATGGTGGCACCACGCAGGGGTTCGTCGTGAAGTTCAGTGATGGGAGCGAGCAGGAGTTTTCCGTAAAGAAAGCAGTTAAGGCCTTGGCAACGTAATTACTCCTCCACCTCAACGAATGTCCTTCTGGCCATCTCAAGACAAGACTATCGACCCATGACGTATGCACTGATCGACAATGCCACAGTCACAGCCGTCCAGCGCGCCACCGGGGCGGTAGCAGTCAAGACGAGCGACACGATAAACGGGGATCTGTGTGCTTTGGAGAAATTTCTGCAAGGCAATCTCTTCTACGATGATCTTCTCTGCATAGACAACTACAAGCCTGAGCATAGAGACAGTCGGAAGCAGCAATTTCCTTACCTTCGGTTCTTGGCGCCTTCTGAATTTGGTCTTGAGGAGGTGGATGCGGTCGCGCAAAAGGAAGCGGCATCAATCCGTCCCGAAATTCGGGGGGGAGAATTTGTGGATGAGGACTTCAGCGCCCTATTGGAGCAATTAAAAATGAACATGGTGTGCACCTGGGATCAAGCCTCCAGCGTGTATTACCTGACCATGAGGATGTTGGGCTACCGTGGCTCTGAGGAATACAGCAAGTACAGTGCTTTAAGTGCAGCTATCTTCGCAGAGTTGAGTGATGCAGGCGAAACGCGCGGGCGCTGGTCGAAGGACGTCAAGCTTGTAAGCTCGGATGGTCACGTGTTCAGCAAGTCAGAGTTCTCAGAAAGCAGCCGGGGCGACTATGGTGGCCCCACAAGGCAGTTGGAGATGTTCGTAGCCTCCCTAAATTGGCTTGCCTATAAATCCATTTATTACTCGACTGCCGCCAAACACTTGAAAGCTGACTCATTCATCCACCCCATCCGGCACGCTTATCAGGTGCACTGGATGAAAAAAGTCGGCGCCTTTGGCCATGATTTCACCGCCCGACTCCTGGCCAACCTCGCGGACAAGACAAGAACAAGCATTTCGGAAATCCAATCACACGGAGCAACCCAAACTGTTGCACTGGATCTGCCCTTGTTCTCGGCGTGGTTAACTCAATCTACTGGTAGCGTCTCCAATGCCATTGAGGCTGCCAGGCAGCTCCGCAACGAAGGTCATTTCGTCACCATGCGTGAAACGCTCAAAGCCATTCGCATTGCGTTCGACGAGCAGGGCATTGCGAGCGGCAACAAGCGCATTACGAAGCTGATGGATGACGTCGACAAGATTTGCGGCGACCTTAGGCGTAGCTATGGTGTACGGTCTCCTCAGGGCATTGAGGGCAGCTTCCTCATTAAAACGGCAAGCTCAGTCACCAGCCTATTCGGGGTTTCACTACCTGACCGCGATTTCGCTCTCTCGACACCTGAGTTCATGAAATCAGAATCGACCAAAGCCTTCACAACCGTCGTGAAGGACATAACCAAGGAGCTCACCTCAATGGAGCGCCTGGGGGGATTACGAGATCTCATGGCCAAGTCTTTCAGGATCGAGGGCGAAGATCACGGTGGCCCCAAGGTTCAGGAACCGAGGTTCCGTTACGTAAAGTCCGGATGGCAAAAACCGATGTGAAGTCTGTCCGCGTTCCTGTGACTTAGCTGTTCAATGTCAAGTTCCAGAGCGCTAATGGATCAGGGCCTGACTCAAGTTGAAGTTGCGGGGCGGCTGGGCGTCGCTAGGCGGACAGCCAGCAACCATCTCAAAAGGAAATAACTTCCAAGGAGATCGACTAAGCGCCGTTCAGCAATATCAACAAACCGCTGAGGCCTGAATAGGTTGGAGCGGCTAACTCCCATCGCCATCACAGGTAACCACCCATTTAGTTAGAATGGCCGTGCGAACGAGCCGTCGCTGCCTCCTCAGCCATATCACAACGCCATCCAACCTGGTTCTCTGTCTCTCAGCGAGTAGTTAATGCTGAGGCGGCTGCCAGCCCCGCCCCAGTTAACGAAAAGAAATGCGCCGTGCATCTTGATGCATGTCGGTGCTTGTTCAAATCATCACAGGACTGACTCTCCCATGGTGGGCTCGATCACTACCATCAGCAGCACTTGCTCCTGACCCTGTCCGAAACGAGCGTGAAGATAGCCAAGTGTTAACGCGTCTCCCACCACGTCGATGCACGGGCGCAGCCGATGGCCTTGCCCAAGGACTCCAAGGCCTTCTTGATCGAGTCCAGCGTGATTGAGCCCACCGCGTAGCTCTTCAAATCGGTATGAAGGTAGACGGCTTTGTTCAGATAAGGGTCTGCGTACTTGAACACCACGTCAGTCGGATGCGTGTGCTCAGACTTCTTCAAGTGCGCGTGTGTTTCCTTCTTCACACAGCCGAAGTTGAGGTTCGCCGTCCCCTCTTTCTTCCAGCGGAAGAAGCTGAAGATCTCGTTGGAAACGAGCTCCGCGAGCCTCGCAATTTTTTCGGTTTCGCCCCCCCTGACATGGTCGTTCCTGACACGAAATAAGTGTGCAGGAACGATAGCGACCAGGGATCTAAAGCCCTAGCCGCAAAGGTGCGTCCTGCTGTGGTTATGGCCTCATGCCAGCAAAAATTACCGCAAAACGCTGAGGCCGACCATCTTGACATCTCTCCCGATAAGGCTGTTCGTCGGGTTGGCAGCAGCCAATTCATCCATAGCGCGTAGCTAAAGTGGACAAAAAATCATGAAATTGAGGGCGGGAGCGCACTGGTTGCTCAACGATCTGGGTTTGGCGTGCTATGGGGGGGTAGAGATACGGCAAGGCCTTGAACAACGCGGCCTTGCGGGAATACGAGATGGGTTCAAGGTCGTCCTGATTTAGCACAATACGGCGACAAAAACACAAATAAAGACATAAAAATCTTAAAGTTAAGAACTTTTTGTCATTTCAAATTGTGCTTTACAGTCAATACCATTCCGCTTCCTAGATTACATCACGAATCAAAGGCGTTGTCAATATATGCATAAATCGAAGATTGCCTTGGTTGGCCAGGGTTCGAATCCACCCACCATGGCCTCGCAAAAGCAGCCACCCGCCGGTAATAGCATCGAGGCGATGAATAGCCTCACGCGAGTCAAGTGCGAACCACCCAGGCTCTACGAGACAGCCACAGGTGCACCATTGGATTTCTACAACGAGTTCACCGAGTACCTCTGGGGCGAGATCGGCATCAGCTACTCGCGCAACTCGGTTATTGCGATCGAACGAGGTGGGCGGGTTTTCACCGAGTTCCTCTATGAAACCGGCGCCCTCTCTGGCCGACTCGACCCTGAGACTGCGTCGAAAACCATGCATCTTTTCTCGTCTTATCTGATCGAGGGAGCAGAAGCCAAAGACCCAATCGTGCGCCAAGCCTTCATTCGAACTGGCCGAAAAACAATCTCCGCGAAGTCAGCCGGAGCGTACATCGCAGCAGCCAATGTTCTGCTGACCGCCTGCAGCGCGATCTCGTTCGAGCAGGCACAACTGACCTCCGTGCTAACCGGCCTGCCTCCCCAGACTCAAACCAATGCGTTGCCGGAACTCAACCCCAGGCTGCGCAGCCCTCAGGAATTAGCTCGAATCCATGCCTATACGCTGCAGGTCAAACCCACTCTTGGTGCCGGCGCGAAGAAAGCCCGAGGCGGCCTGCGCGCCCCTAAGGTCAAGAAAGACCGGAAGGCCAAGCACATTGACCTTCCACATATCCTACCCATGCTTGAGAACGCCCCAACGCCATTGGACGGTTTGATCTGGAGCTTGGGACTTGGCAGCCTGAGACTCTCGGAAGCGGTTGGGGTTCGCCTGGAGGACGTTGACGTTCACAAGAGGATCATTCGCGTCGAAGATCCTGATGGCCTTCGTGACACCACGAACAAGGAACGCTTTGGGTTCAAAGGTCGCAAGACTGCGGTCGTGACGATGTTCGAGCCATTCAAATCCATTTTCTGGCAGAAGCTGGCTGATTACATGGCTGTGCGCCCCTGCTCCGACAGCCGCTGGCTGCTGCTGTCGCTTGATGAATACACCTACGGTGTACCTCTCTGCGAACTCAATTCAAACAGCGTCAACAAGGCGATCAACCGCCGCATTCAAGCCACTCAGAAAAAACTGAAGTTCGTCGCCCCCCAGGGAAACTACTCGTCCCACGACTTCCGACACCTCTTCGGGGTTTGGGCGCGCAACTACGTAATGGTGCCGGGCCGACCCAAGCCGGGCCTCGACCTACCTGAAATTCAGTTGCTGATGGGGCACGCAGATCTCCGGAGTACCGAGGTCTACGCCGCAGATCTGGGCATCAACACCCTTGTGGACGTCGATGCTGCCAACGAGCTCGTGTACCACCAAGGCAAGGGTGAAAGCATTGACCACTACCGTGGCTTGGCCTACGGGCGTTTGAGCGAAGAATTGCTTGAGCGGGGCCCAGGAGCGTGATCAACACCACCGACAGCCTTACCCTGCACGGCAATGATGTCCTACAAAATGCTGCGGCCATCTTGCAAGAACTGGCTCAGAAAGCCATGGATGCCGAGAGCGCGTCTGGGAAAGCCAATCCTGAGCTCCTGACGGATAGGCAAGCCAGGCACCGGCTGGCGTTATCCATCTTCCTGAGGATTCGCAAGGGTCGTGCGTTGACCTACCCGGAGCTCACGACACTCTACAATCTCTGCCTGGTTCCCGACAAACAGCTCGATCTTGCCCTACCTTTGTATACGGCACTTACTGGCGAGGCTGCCCCGCATCCTAAAGATGTTAGCGGCATTCGCATCCCCATTCGGACAATGTTTGTTCTCTTGTGGACTAAGGGGAATGCCACGCTCCCTCATGACTTCAACATCAGTGGCGTATGGGCTAAGTATCCGGAGCTGATTGATGGATCGCAGGGCTTTATCCACAAGCTCGCGGGAGTCAAAACATCACATCTGCATCGCTGCACTCGAAATTTTCAATACCGAGTCAACTGGCAGCGGCCCGAAGACATTGTATTTGAAGAGTTGTGGGAAGCAGCGCCTGTAGTAGTCGACAAGCAACGTGAAATAAAAAGCAAATCTAAGAAGGGTAGCAAATGCACTGATTTTTCCTACCTAACATGGCTGCATCTATTTGCCAGAGAGCATCCGGAAATTGTAAGCCCGGATCAAGCACGGCTTCTTGAAGGCTATCATGCTCACCTAAGTGCCACCACGTTCGAAATTTCGAGCACCGAGAACAGGAAATCTTATGCGCAGTTCGTCAAACACTGGGGCTCGATGGGTAACAACTACTCAAAAAATGAGAATCTCCAATCCAGAAGAGCCCGCTACGCCTCGGGAATAGATGGCCGAAAACACAAGGACAAACAACGAACCGAAGAAAAAAAGACGCGAGCCGAGGAAACCAAAAAGGAGGCACAAGACTTACTCCCCCCCGAGGAGTATGCTCTTTTGCCTGGTCGTCGCCGACCAACTATTTATAACTATGACTGGGTGAATGGCTACTACAATACCCAGGACAACCTAGACATTGAAAAGAACTTGTCCTGTTGGATTAAGGCTGGCGAGCTGCACCTTGAACACATCGAAGAACTCATAAGCATTAACAGCAGAAAGCAAGAAGTTGGATACATACATATTCTGATGGATTACCTAGGTAGGTATCTGCCTGCTTGGCTTAGCAAACACCCCAACAGCGGCATCGAGATCCCGACCAACATTGAGAATTTTCACCGCTCCATTTTTTGGCATCGTACGTCCAAAAATAGCAACCTAAGCAATCCAAAGGACAATTCAAAAATCGATTTGCCGCTCACACTGATGCAGTTTTACGACCTGAAGCGCAGCATCAAAACCAAAGCTAGGTTCATTTTTTCGATATGGCGATATTTCGAAGTCGCGATAGCGAACGGCAACGTAGTAATGCCTAATGGTGAACCTCTAGTCAGTAGCCTCTATAAAAATCCGATCCATCCAGATTTGGACTCCACAGGAAGTGGCTCGGCAGGTAAAAGTGACAAAATCCCCCTCCCCATCGACTCAATGTTGATGGTGGAAGCCTATATGCTCGCACTCGACGCTATCGGGGTCGAGCTTCAAAACAAATGCCTCAAAGGTATCTATAGCTTCCAAGACACTTTGGATCTAAAAAACAGCAGCTGGATCGACCTCGAAAAATACGGAATCTCTTATTCCATCAAGTTGTGGAACCCGAATGACACCTCGCATGAATTGGAGGTACCGCTCAAAAAAATCATCAATGCTTACTCGTGGAAAAGTGAAAAATACAAATCATCTAGCAGCGAAATATACGTTCCATGGCTGTCACAGGTGAGGATGCTCACAACGGCTCTTTTCTCAGGGCTGCGCCTGCAAAATTGCCAATGGTTGGATATCCGCAGCTTTGATAAATATTACGACCACTCTATGAGGGGAAGCCTGAGCAGCTGCATCCTCTATGTCAATACGGACAAAAGCGGAAAAAGCCGCCCCATCACACTCCCTTATAAAATCATGGATGTGCTGATCCAGGAACGCCATTTCCAAACCAGGGAGTACGGAAAAAAATACACAGGCGTGCATTATCAAAATGACCCTAAGAGCACTAAAAAATACAGTAAGATCCACCCTCTTTTCCGTAGCCCTTGGCTCAATAGCGGCGCTCCGTTTTCTGACACTTCTTACACCCTAAAATGGACATTGGTTCTTCGCGGATTTCAGGAGATATACAACGAATTCGTACCTCCAGAGCGTCGTCATGAGTTCGTGGAACGCACTGCCGCTGGAGATTGGTCGGCAGTACATACCCCACATGCTCTGCGGGCCACATGGATTACCCATCGCCGTATCTATGCGAGCCTTGATTACGCCATTATCGGAGGGCAAGTCGGTCATGCTCAGAAGTATACAAGCGCGCATTATGTAGTGCCGACTCATCAAGAAGCTCTGGCCCTGATTGATTCCGCCAACAGAGCGGTCTCCGAGCATGCGTTTGCAGCTCTGACTGGAAGTCCTCCCAGCCCATCATCGCCTAATTCGGCGCTGGTTAAAGGCTGGGAACAGAACCGCAAAGAGACCGTGCGCGACCAGCATCTCGTCTCCGTGATCCCCGATATCTTGGACGCCGACGAGACAGGCCTGGACTTGATTGCCAGCACTAAAACCCAGCGCGTAAAGTTCTTAGACTGTTGCATTTGTGCTCTTGATGGTGACTGCCCGAAAAAGCTGATGACTTTCACGCGAAAGGCTCGCACCTGTGGTATTTGCCCTTACGCAGTATTCGGGATCGATCATCTACCTGCCCTGAATGCAAAAGTCCGTGATCTTGCCTGTCGTGTGGAGCAACTCAGACCAAAACTTCAGCAAACCCTTAAACACCAACCAAAATCGTCCAGCACAGAGATAATTTACGAGGAACTTTCGCTTTGCACCCTAGAGCTGGCTGGTTATCGCCAAGTCATCCAGATCTTGGAGAAAAATTGGCGAGAAGAAAAATTTCCGAACGGGTACATCGCTCGTCATCGCGACCTTGCGAACGCTGTTCGTCATAGTGTTGATATGGCAGATCCCAAACAGCGCGTAATTTCGATGCTGATAGACGCCTCCCAGTTCCCAGCTTTCGCATCAGAACATTACCCCCTGATTCTTGATGAGTTGGCACGTAATCCGGAATTCCTCCAGGTTGCCAACCAACCGTTCGAGGAAAGGGAAATCTACATTGGGCAGATCTTGTCGATCATGGGCGGTACAGGCCTTTCATTCGAAGAAATCTCCGCGTATGCGCTGAGCAAGCCCTCTACCCTCCTTCTCAATCATCAAGCCTCGATGGCAGGGGCGAGTTGAGATGACCAGGCGAGCTCGTGTGTCCAAGGTAGGTGAATTGGCCAGACGAGCTCGTGGGACTGCGCAGAACTGAACATGAAAAGAAAACCCACCAATGCTCCGTCTACCCCAACGCCTCAAGAGCGAAGAGGTGCAGGACAACTCAAGGCAACGATCGCTCGAATCCATGCCGCTTTGCAGGTGCTTCAACAACAGGCTGAGCCCTTCAAAAACATCAGTCAGCTGGCTGATGAAGTCGCTCGTATCTGCGGCGTCGACCGCAGCCTGCTCTTAAAGCGCGGAAAGTCATACAGGAAGTGCCTCGACGCCTACCCAGGGCTCCTTGGCGATGGAAGTACCCCACCCACCCCATACAACACGGACATAGATCCACTGCATCCGGTCATGATCCGGAATTCACAGCTGGAAGAGGAGAACGTCAAGCTTCGCAACATCGTGGACGATTTGTCGAAACGCCCCGTGCAGGCTGCCCGGTCTCAGGACGCTACTACCAAGCCCAGCAGAGTACCTGAGTACCAGCGCGAGTTTGAAGTGACCTGCCAGTTGGTCGACAGGATCCTCGATCACAAGCGGGCCATTCGGATCATAAACGACACCCTGACCGACCTCTCAGATGTCAGCGGCATCCCGAAACCGATAGCCGACTCAACACTCACTGCCCCCTATGTCGAATGGAAGAATGCCCGTGCGCGAACTCAATGATCGTATCTCCAGTGCTGAGGCTGAGGCTGAGGCTGAAGTTGGGTTGGGAGTTGGGGCTAGGTCAGCCCGGAGTGCTTCTGGAGGCGGTTCGCCGCATGAGGTGCTACGCGCCATGAAACCGGAACTGGAGTCGGCGAAGAGGCTGCGCCAGGTAGCCCTGGAGATCATCGAGTCAGGTAAAAGCGTGCCGATGCGGGCCGGCAAGATAAATCTTGCATGGCTGGCTGGGACGGTGGGGCTTACCAGGCAAGTCTTCTATGAAGGGCGCGGCGGGCACGAGCTGCACCAGATTGCTGAGCTGCTGCTGGAGCATGTGCGATCTCAACCCTCCACCAAGGCCCATTCGCAGTACGACAAATCGCTGGCCAGCTTACGAACCGAGATCCAGCTGCTCAGAACCCAGCTGCGAGATGCCGAGCGTGGTTTGCAGCGTGCGGCTTTCCGGGAAGAGATCATTCGGTCAGGAAAGATCCTCACGTTCTGACTGGGCCCTTGGCAGGCCCCGCTTCGCGGCTCTACAGCAGATTCCGTCCAGCTTCATTTCCCTGTCTTTCTACCCAACGGTGCATCAGGCCAATGGCAAAGTACTACTTCGTCCGGAAATTCACTCTCACGCTGTGTGGCGAGCGGCGATTCCATCTCCTATCGCTGGCCACCGGGACATCCTTCAAGGCGCGGCTGGATCCGGAGCTAGGGTCGAAACACATATTCCCAGGCATGACCTATCGCGCGTCCATTAGCAAGTGCGGGAGGGGGCTGGTCATTACCCACCTGTACCCCGCTCTTTGCGTGGAATATGACGAATGCAGGGCACTGGCGGGCTTCGTTAGTACACAGAAAGCGCTCCCTCAATACTCACCCCCCTCCGGACTCGCGAGCGTTTTGGAACAAGCTGCTTTGCTGGAGCAGCGCAGTGTGCGGCAGCTGCTTGACCATGAGAGTCGGTTCATTCTTGGGAAGCATCTTGGCGATGCTCAGACGGCCCAGTTGCAGTTCGCATGGCAGGAGTACATGGACTTCCAGGAATCGGTGTCTGGACTCATGGTTCAGGGATTCGATCAAGCCAGTGCGGAGCAGATGGTGATTTGTCTGCCAGTAAACGGCTGCTTCCTCCTTATTCATCCCCCACTGGCACTGCCGTTTCTTGAGACCAATGACGACTCAGTTCTGAATCATCCAGGCTTCGATCAGACGCCTGGATTGAGGAAAGCTTGGGCACTGCTAAGGCATCTGGAAGCCCAGTCAACGGCGGGGAACACCCTTGTTGAGGTCGCTTCTGTTTATGGGTGTGTGGCAGATGTGGCTGAGGCAGATGGCGGTGGCGGTTTAGCCGACAGCGTCATCGCTGGCTCGGACGATGTGCTTGAGGCGATTCGCGAGTGTGTGGGCCACAGCTGGATTGTGGCGACGGAAGGCCACGTTCAGCTCCAGTCGAACCATATCCTGCAGAGCGCGGTACGCCATCATCTGACTAGGATCTGCACGCCCTTTCACCCAGTCTATAGCGAGCGTGAGATTGAACACGCCTTCAGCCGCTTGAGCGCATTCACCCCGGACATGTTCGCTTTCGACATGCTCGACGAAGTGACTTTGGCACTGAATTCACGCGTGCTGCTCGTTCGATATGACGATGTCAAAGCAGCCGTCGAATTCACCCGGCAGTACTGTGCGGTTTTGGAGCTCTTGACGAATACCGTTCCGACCTCGGTGACGATCGCGAAGGCCAGGTGCGCGGCCTATGAAAATGAGTTAGGTCATGCCCCTGTCCCGTTCTACCAAATTACAGATGGCGCGCATGCCCAGGCAATCGTCGTACATCAGTTCAATCAGTTGCCCTTGTTCGAGATTTTTCAGCTGCTGGCAGAGCTGGAGAATGTGGTGAATTTGGTTGCACTGGTCGATGCCACCCTGCCGGCCAATGCAGCTGTTGACCAGATGTCTCGCTACTTCCCCACCGTGGATGTCCGCATTCACCAGCAAGGTGCTTTGCCGATCCATCAATGCCTTCGGAACCTCTCCGAGATCGAGGCACGGATCGATGCAGAGGACGTTCAGCGCATCGCGGTGATCTGTGATTGCCCTGATCTTAACCAGTTGCTCAATCGGCGATACAGCTCAGTTCCAGCAGATACGAAGGTGCCTAAAAAGGGCGACATAATTCGGCTCTCACCACGTGGTCTTCGACGTAAAGATGACGCCCTGATTCGCATTGTGAACGTCAAGTCGAATGAGCTTTTCGTGTCTCAGTCACAGACGTATCGGATGATTAAAGCGGACGAGTTCGCGGGGTACTCTTGGGATGCAGGATTTGCACTGAGCCCGAACGAAGCACTGGGGGTCGAACTCCCTCCGGTACTGGTGTTCACCTCCGCTCAAGGCGGTGCTGGTGGGGAAAGGTCGGGGGCTGCCTTCGTCAGGAACCTGCAGGCGCAAGGAGTTCGCGTGATTGAGCACTGCGCGTATGAGATCGAGGGCTTTCCGAGGCTTGCGAGTCCTGGGACTTTGCAGCGGATTGTGCCGCTGGTTGAGTGATGTCAGGAACTGCTGAGCATTACTCCAACCATGCGTTGTGCCGGCTGCTCACAGAGCTCGCATAGACGCGACCGATCAATAAACGCTTTGGCTCGGTATCCGCTGGCTGAGACGCTTTCGGGTGCGAAGAGCCTGCAGATCATCCAGTTGACAAACCAATATTTCTGCACAAAAATACTGGTTGACAGTATCTCTTATTTGCACAGTTTTCGAGGTCGTATCGATGCACGAAACCCAGCACCCAAGTCATTTCGCACCCGAGTTGCTCCCCGAATACCTGGATCTGGTCTGCCAGGAAGTGATCTCAGTTGCGTATCAGGCGCTGGCTGATGCATCCACACCAAACGATACCGCATACACCCGCGCGACCCTGCTCTATGGGCGTCTTCAAGGGCTCTGTAAGGCGTTGGGTGCCGATGTGACCCTGCCATGGCTTGAGCTGCGAAACGGCACCATGGACTTCACGATCAGCATCAACGGTGTTTTGCTACAGATCGTCACCGACGACCCTGATGCTCCTAAGAAGCTGCATCGGCTCAAGGCCAATCTGGTCGAGCTGCACCAACTGAGTCTCTTCGAGGCCACCCCCGAGGTTTCCACCTGGAGACTGTTTGTCGATGGGAACAACGACCTCGAATTCCCTGAGCTCAAAGCCACGATCGTGGGCTTCGATATCAACCAAAATATCCTTTGCCACTGGGCACATGAATACAAGGCCAGCGTGCCGGTCAGAACCAGCGATCTCCCTGCTCAAGTCGAGATCGAGGAACCTTTGGTGGTTCGCAGAAACAAAGACGCCGACACGAAAAAACCCGACGAACTTGGCAGCGTAGATGGACGATAGAACACAGCAACTGGCATTAGGCGACGAATTCTCTCCGGACAAGCTGCGTCTTGCGCGCTGCGCGTCCGGTTGGTCGCTTGCAGACATCGGTGACCTGCTTGGGGTTACCCGGCAGTATGCTCACAAACTGGAGGTGAATGGATTTCCCTCCGCCGTACAGTTGGAAATGCTGAGCACGGCTCTGGGCGTCACTCAGGAGTTTTTCTTTGCGCCTAGACGCAGCTCCGTTGAACTTGAGCAATGCCATTTCCGAAGCGTGCGCGCCTCAACAGTGACGTTGAAGAAATCGATTGCAGCTCAGGTTGAGCTTTTCGAACTGCTGATCGATGAGCTCGACAAAGAAGTCGCGCTCCCGGATATCAGCTTTCGGACACACGATGAACCAGTGACAAGCGTCGATACTATCGAACAGATTGCAGAGCGTTTTCGTAGAGAGCAATCGTTGGGGCTTGGGCCTCTCTCGAATGTCACCAGACTGGTCGAGAAGATTGGAGTGCTGGTCGTCAATATCGCTGAAGCGGATGACCGCATCGACGCGTTTTCCCTACACAACAAGCGCCCACTGATTGTTCGCAATACCGCGAAGCAGAACGCGTGCAGACAACGTTTCGACATCGCTCATGAGCTCGGTCACCTGGTGATGCACCAAGGTGTGGAAACGGGCTGCCGGCACACGGAAGATCAGGCCAACCAATTCGCAAGTGCCCTTTTGATGCCCAGGGCAAGCTTTGCAGGAGAATTCCCTGCAATGCGAGGCAGGTATCTCAACTGGCAAGCCTTGGGTGAGCTCAAACTGAGGTGGAAGGTTAGTTTCAAGGCGCTGATCTATCGGGCTCAGGCCCTGGATCTCATCAGCCAAGAACAGGCCAAGTCAGGCTTCACCTATCTGAATCGCAAGGGCTTCACACGGCGGGAAGATCTCGATGATCAGATCGAGATGGAATCACCTCGACTGGTGCAGCGCGCACTGGATTTGCTGGATCACGCTAGCTGGAGAAAGGCTCTCAAGGCCTGTGGGCTTACCCGTGAGATGGTTGAAAGCCGCTACATGCTTACACCACCTGAGCCACCTTTGAGGCTGGTTTAAAGGATCTACTAGGAGGCGGATATGGCGCTCAATTTCGAACGGCTGCGGGCACATATCCTCCCTCTGGGGTCATGAGAAAATAGTATCAACTGCAACATCGGTTACCTTTAAGTCCGTAACCCATGCATCATGTTTTGAATGCCCCCAAAGCTCACTTGACTGGCAGACGCCGCAGTAGCGCTAGGTCGTGAAACACAGGTAGCATTTTCCACTACTTATATACAAGGATGTCTGCAAGTGAAAACACCATCATATTTGCTAGAAAGCGCTCGTTTTGACTTCGGAGACGGCTCTGACGGATATGTTAAGTTTATTGGCGAGAACGCCAACCCAAAGAAAACGCACATCACCTTTATCGTTGGAGCTAATGGCACTGGCAAAAGCCGTATGCTGGCTAGTCTAGTAGAAGCTTTTAATGAGCGACATTCACAAAATTCAATTGAAGAAAAATATCATCGCCAACTATCAGGCTTACACAACCTGCCATGCCTTGAAATAGTGGCGAGGGCAAATGGTGTCTCAGATGAGACGCCGCCCCAACACTCCAAAGAAAAAAAACTATCTACACCACATTTCCCATCAAGAATCCTAGCCATTTCCAACCTAGTGATCGACAAGTTCCCTTATCGTCAAGATAGCATCGACGAAGATCAATTCTATCATTACCTAGGAGTCAGACAAGCGAGCAATCTGACCACGACGGGATCGACCGATAGAGCGGTGGCTGAATCGGTTATACGAATGCTTGCCGATAGCACGCGTCTGGAAGCATTTGGGTCATGGATTGATATGGTCTTCGGCAATGGCAGGGAGATCGCATTTGGGTTCAACAGACGTAAGCTTCAGGAAATACGGAAGTTCCACAAACACCCTGACAAGGTCGCATATGTACAAGAGCGGCTAGAGCGTCGCTTGGGCTCAAGAAGGGCTGACATGATCAGCCATGAGGAGCTGTCAGCCATGGCAGGCCATATTGGGGAGCTATTCACTCTACTGGACAATCATATTCATACTCAACTCAGCTCTAAAGTCGAGAGAGCCGTATTGAGACTGGCTACACTTCCAGAGCAGGACAAATCTAATCTGAGTAGACTTGTGATTGGCTTTTCAGCTGCAAGTCGCGCTGGCATTTCTGTGTGGCCAAGCCTTTTATTTGAGGCCAGTTCGTGGTTGGGCTTTGAGGAGTTAAGTTCAGGGCAGCAAAATTTGCTGTCAGTCGGCGCGAAAGTCATTGCCTACGCGACCCCTGGAAGCCTAGTCGTGATTGATGAACCTGAGGTGAGCCTCAATGTAGTTTGGCAACAGCGTTACGTGGAATTGTTACAAAAGTCTCTAGCAGGAGCCCCTCGGAGCCACGTTATCATCGCCACCCACTCGCCCCATATGCTGTCAAGCGTAGCGCATGGACTTGCCAGTATTGTCACGCTGGGACGCAAATCGGATCAGATAGTCGTCGAGGTTCAAGATGGCGTATTTGAGGGTTGGGGTTCCGAATCTGTCTTGTATAACGTTCTGCAAATCCCGTCTGCGTCAAATTACCACCTGACCAGAGAGCTGAGCGCCGTACTTAAGCACATCCAAGACGGGGGCAAAGATAAAGATTTTCTCAACGGCTTCATGACCAAGATCTCTCGCATTAACTACAATGACATTGAACCTCTGGCCCTAGTAGTTAAGGAAGTCCAATCTTACATGGAGCGTATAAATTGAAAAAATTCACAGTCCCCTCCTATGGATGGAAGCTGGTCAAAGAATTAAAACGTTATGCAATTACAACCAAGGCCAAAGACCCCTGGGGCCATGGAAAACAGGCGACTAAAAATTTCAAACAAGAAATGACGAGACTCATGCTTATCGAGCAGAAGAGGCGCTGCGCTTACTGTGGCTGCCGACTGTTCGAAAAACGGCCTCACAGAGACCATATAGCTCCTAAGGAATCGTATGCGGAGTGGATGTTTTGGCCTACCAATTTAGTTTTATCATGCTATACGTGCAACACCGATCTTAAGAAAACTTTTGACCCAATACTGGTCAAGGGAAGCAGCTATCGACGATCGAAATTTTCATTCGTACATCCTTACTTTGATGACGCCGATGAGCACATCACATATACATCGGAAGATGTTAAGGTTTTAATTCAAGAGCGTAACGGCTCGCCTAAAGGCAAGAAGACCATCGATGTGTTTGAGCTCTCTACCACGGAGCGCTCCAAACAGCGAGCTAAAGACTATCTCCATGACGAGGACGCGGCAGACTTGTATGGCCACCATCGTGCGCTTCTGGAAAATGCAAGAGCCGCCATTGAGACACGGCTGTTGAAGATGAATGACTAGAAGTCATCTTGATGATGGATTGAGTGACACTAATAAGTGCCCACCAGTTCTCAAAATCAAAAGGTGCCCTTGGTGCCTTTTGGTCGCTGCATATTAACGCCGACGCGACATCCGATTCCCCGTTTACCAAGCTCTGCCCCGCTAGATATGACCAGCTTGCGGGGCTGGGGGGGAACTGTACTGATTCCCCCTCGGAGACTCGCAAGCGGATCGACGTCTTGATTAATAATGCGGTTGCTGGTCAGGGCCACCAGCCTACTGAACCTTCGACTTGGGCGACCGGCTGACGCACCATGCGCCCGCCGTCCAGGGACTCCAGACGTACCTTGCGTGGATATCCACTACCCTTCCACAAAAGGCACTAAGTAGTTGGCCAATCTGTCCGCACGTATCAGCGAGTGCTCGATTAAATGCTGGCAATGCGCTTCAAGCTCAATGTCGGTCAACTGAGACTCGCAGAGCTCTCTCAGCAAGACCCGGGAATTTGCAACCAGCTGATTCAGCCGATCAAGTGTGAGGGCATAGCTCTCGTATGCTGACGCTGCTGCGGTTGCCTTGTTCGTAGGGTGCACAACTACACGCAGACTTGAGTATCCGGGGTAGTTTTGAACGAACCACTGTTCTGCGACCAGGAGCTGACCATGCTCCTCCTTGGTTAAAGGGTTTCTGTCCAACTTGCGACTTTTTGCCTCCAAGATCAGAGCAGCCTTGTTGGGTAGAAGCCAAAGAACATCAGGCCCCTCCCCACCGACGTCATGGCGTTCGGTAGAAAGACCTATCAAGCCACCGAGGTCTGCAAGCGCCTGCTCAAACTGGTTGGCAGAAGCGTTGCTGTTCAACCTGGATACCACCTGCTCGAAGCGTTGAAGCAAACCACGTCTCATCCGATATCCACGCAGCTGAGATGCAATCGCTGCGCCCTGCGCACCGGGAGTAGGGAGGGGTCGGTAGGGTGATGAGGTGCGCGGACGTAAAAGGTTACGGTTCGCCGAAAATGCCGATCGTTGGAGCTCGTCACTACGCTCGGCTTGTCCCCAGTTGTTCGCTATACGGCCTGCCAACTGGTACAGCCAACCGCGTGTTTGGTCATCAACCGCGTCCTGAGCACCTGCTACCTGATCCAAGCGAGCGATGGCTTTGTCATAACAACCATCCGCCCAGAGGTTGAAAGCTTTGCGCTCCGTCGACGCCGTATCGAACCGCTTCGGATCTGGCGCTTCCGGCCCCACGTTTTCCGCGAGCGTGGCGGCATGGTATTCAACCCATTCAGTGTTCCGGTTGATGCTGAGCCCGATTGTATTCCCCAAATCGTTAACGTCACTGACTTCTTTGCTGACCGTCGATCCCATTTCGAGCTGTGCTCGGGTCGCACTCGTGAGCAGCTTAAAATTCGCGTCCTTGGCAATCCAACCCGCTAAATCAGAACCAAGAAGCAGCACTACGCAATGGTCACCCGATCCACGCGCTCCGCGTCCGATACCCTGCTCTATGCGCTGCGCTAGCATGCGGCTGATGGTAGCCCCACCGTATAAGGTGGCAGCACGCAGGAGCTCATAATCAGACGTCCCGGAGGGAAGCCCTTCCATCACCAGGATTCTGCATGAATCGCCTGGTAAATCGATTCCATCGTAACGGTTGGCAAATACGACTGGCCCACTCGTTCTGCGAGATTGCAGTGCCTCAATTGCATTTTCAACTTGGTCTGAGCCTTCGGCGAATTGAGCAGTGCCATCCCAGGCCTTTGCAGCATAATTGGCATGCACCAATACCACAGCCCCAAGGTTCATCGCAGCGACTTGCTTGAGAATGGATTTAGCGACGCTTTGCGCATCGAAATCGAACTGCATCAAGCTTGGAATCAGGATCATCCGCTCACTGATCCCTGCGAGAGATCTGGAGGCCAACGCGTTGTTCACATGCTGAGGATCGGCGTCGAACGTACGGACAATCTCGCTATCGTCAGCGATGGTCGCCGACATATAGATTCGCCGGGGAGCATCAGCGAATGTGGGGAAATTGTTCACCTGGGGCAGGACAGTCGTAACAGTGAATGCTTTGCTACTGATCAGCGCATGGCACAGGTGCAGATTGTCCCGCAGTAATGGCCAAGCAAACGGAACGTCCTCGCCGTTGCCACGCAACATTCCCCTTACAGTGTCCAACTGCTCATTCCAGGCCCAATAAGGTACTTCCACGACACCGTTGTTGAGCCCCGAAACGGTATCGTCAAAGGTTCCCAGTCGATCAATTTCTCGAAAGGCATTACGGAATAAGGTGCACAGCGCGTTGTACGTTTCCTTGTCAGCCTCAGAGGAGACCTCAAGAGTGAACGACTCGCGCACAACAGAGAATGCTACATGGGCGTCATCTAGGATTACTGCACCCACTTTAATGGGCATCCGCCCCCCACGAACCCCAAACTTGCTATGGCCGTTGAATAAGGCTTTGTAGGACGCGACCATCACCGCTTTGCCATTTACAAAGTCATCGTGCAGCGGCTGCCCTCGGGTATATGGGACAGCGAGAATCCCAAGTGATTTTGCTTTCTCCAGGGTCTGCTTGACCAACTGCGTGGTCGGAGCCAGATACAGCACAGGCTCTTTCAGATCATTCAAGGTCGACTGAGCAATCAGCAGACCTACTAGAGTCTTTCCTCCCCCGGTATGGAGCTTGACCACCGTGTCACGCTCGTCCTTACGCTTGAACCAGGCCTCCAGCACCTCAGCTTGACTGGTGTAAAGATCATTGATGCCCTGAGGCTTAGGCATGCGCCTGAAGATTTCCAGGGGATCTATTGGCGCTGGCCGCTGGGACTGCGACCTGAGTTTGTTAAAGTCCACCATCCTTGTTTACCTCACAGTCGCCGTTGAGCTTGAGCTTGAGCTTGAGCTTGAGCTTGAGCTTGAGCTTGAGCTTGAGCTTGAGCTGCCCATGTTCGTCCGATTGGATATCATCATCAACGATTAATTGTGATAGATCAGAGCATTCCCTGACAGTTTGTTCCATCTCTTGCAGGTGGCCGCGACGCCCACAGGGTCGTCGCCAAGGATAGCGTGCTCCATTAGCAACACCCGAAAGCCCTTTAGGCCGTCCTCCCCTCGAACGGGAACTCAATGTGCCACCTTCGTACTCACAATGGTCGAATCATTTACCCCACGCCGCGGGTACTAAGGTCGACTGATCTGGTTGAACGCGAGAAAGGCGGTATTGGGACGTTGATCTCTCCCAGATACCTCTGCAACGAGAAAAACAGGGCAGCGTGGATAGCCAGTTAGAGCATTCACTCTCCTCTGCCAATTTCAGTGAGATTGAACCGATCAGGTGTGAACATCTTCACGTGATGAGCGAACGCCTTCTCCATCGCATCCTTGACAGGGGAAATATAGGCCTGCCAAGATTCATGATTGTATTGCCTGATGATGGACAGGACTGAAAACTCCAAGTGATGCAAAGAGTAATTCATCAAGGTATCCCCATCAGAAAGTTTCTCCCTCAGCAGATTATAGAACTCATGACAATCAACTCTACCTTTGCCATCTTTCATAGTATGGTAGGGTATTGACCTTGAGGCATTTGCTATTCGGTTAACCTCCTCCATGTCTTTATAAAGGCAAATCAACTCCATCTCGATACTAGGCCTAATCCTCTCTTCTGCCCGCTCAAGAGCAGATTCAAGCATTTGAACTTTTTCTCGGTGATAGTCATTAACAACTTCTTCAGAGACATCATTGAGCCATAACTGATGATGATATTCAGGAAGGCCGCCAATACGCTTCAAATTTTGCAAATGAAAATCATGTAGACTGCACTTAGCTAAAGCCAAAGCTTGTTTCATATCTTCGGGTACATTGATGCCGCTATGTACCTTTTCGAGCACTTTGTTAAGCTTGTCGTTATGAATATCGCCATCAGTCACGCACACAACCTCAAGGAATCTATTATCCCCAGACGCCTTTAGCTGCTCGCGATATACATAGATACCATACATGAGCGTTGGCATGTTATCCCATGCACCCGCTGTGATGACTTTGTACGACCCATTCGCCTCATGGGCGACCATCCCGAGAATAGTTTTGGCTAAATCATCTTCACAAATGACGATCACGGAGGGGATAAGATTACTAACCATAGAGCCATGGCGCTCTATCAATGTTTTCTTTGAATTTTCATCTATTGATGTGCTGACAGAGGTCATACCCATAAGCCCGACTCCAACATTCACCTTGAACACAGTGACCTTCTCATCTTCCATGGCTCATCCTTTGACAAAATTTAGGCTAGAATTTTAGCAATTAGCAGCATCACTTCAACGGCAGTTAATCAAATTTAGGTCACAAAAGCTGTTCGTCAAAATGGCTGCCCAGAATGCACCATTTCCTCAAAAAATAGATACTTTTTGTGTTATGCAGAGCGTCAGCACCCGATGGCCCTTGACCAGCCCATGGATGACGCAAAAGTAAATGCTAATGGGGGGATAATGCATGCTTCTGCTGTACGAATGAGCTAGCTGTACAGGGATGCGCCCACTTAATGAGGAATGATGACTCAAGGCTACTGACCATTTGCATACTGTCCCCGTAAGGAGTTCTACCATCCATTTTCGAGATGTCGAACAGCGCACCATTGCCGTAGCCGATCGGCACGATGATCATGGTGCGATGTGAAGGTCGTCGAGTCGAAGCGACGGATCTGCTGACCGACACCGGTGTCGGTGGAAGTGAACATGCTGGCCACCTTGCCGACTAATACACCTTCCGCCCGAACTCCGCTGGACTCGCGACCGGACTACCTTGTCTACGTTGCCATGCGCTGCTCTGAAGGCCTCAGGATTGAACGATAGGTGATTGGTCACCTGTCTGTGGGGGCATGGATATCAGGGTGCACCATGGTGCACAATCAAGAACGGAGCTATTCACCCGTAAAACCGGGTCTTAGCGGAAGAAGACTACTACACGGATACACGCTTTAGGCCTCAAATGCCCAATAAGGGTTCGATTCCCTCCACCCGCTCCACTTTTTACGAGCTTCAAATCCCTTCTGCTTCATCC